>Ga0210040_10007641_pt1 | contig 13024 bp, 20 predicted proteins | sample CryGeyCG12114_NA_FD_185462 | JGI IMG/M metagenome (GOLD analysis project Ga0210040, IMG submission 185462) | Groundwater microbial communities from aquifer - Crystal Geyser CG19_WC_8/21/14_NA (SPAdes) (version 2) | ecosystem: Environmental > Aquatic > Deep subsurface > Groundwater | place: USA... | reverse complement strand
CGGTTGTCCGCCTCGATGATGGAGTTGTGGATGCTCTCCACCTGAGCGGCACTGGCGTCGATGAGGAACTTCCAGGTGAAGCGCCCGGCGACGTCGTACCATTCGAACGGGAAGCCCATCTGGAACGAGGACGCCTTGGTGCGGAGACCCTTGGGCACGCCGAACTCCGATGCGATCTCGAAGTCGTCGCCACCGGTGGCCTGCATCACGGTCTCGACCGGGTTCGTGACCTTGTAGGTCAGGAAGTCGACCATCGTGGTGCGCCGTGCGTTGTAGGACGCGAGCACGGCCTGGAAGTCGGCCCAGACCCGATCCAGGGACACGCCGTCGGTCGTCTGCGTGACGATGTCCGACTGCGTTGAGGTGCCCCGGTCCGAACCGGAGATCTCCTCGATGAGGCCGATCTGGCGCATGAGGTGCATGTTCGACATGACGTCGATGTGACCCGGCTCCACGAAGGCCCGCGCACCTGCGGGGAGGAAGAGGGGCGAGCGAGCCCCGAGGACGTTGGTGCTCATCAGGCACCTGCCTTTCGGTCGAAGCGAACCACGAGCCGCCCTGCCTCGACCGTGTGGCCGACGTAGGAGGAGCCAGCGGGGATGACAGGGTTGACGCCAGCGAGGGCGCTCACGACGCCAGTGGCCTCGGCCACGGCGAAGACGGTGCCAGCCGGGAACTCCGTGGCCGTGCCGACGATGTCGGCGTTCTGGATCACGTCCACGACGGAACCAGCGGCGTTCGACTTCCGGGTGTTCACCAGCACACCGATGATGCCGGTGTTGCCCACTGCCTTCACGACGCGACCGTTGGCCGTGAGGCCGACACCGATCACCTTGTCCAGATCGCCAGCGGCGAGAGGAGCGTCGAGAACGGCGCGGGTTCCGCTGACCAGCGGCTGATACTTGTCGATGCGAGCCATTGCGAACCTACTTTCCTTTTCTCAGAGGGGGAGAACTTCAGGTGAAGTCTCGGGTTGTTCAGAAAGCGTTGGGGAACCGCCGACGGAGGTCCGCCTCGTCCGCTTCCTTCTTGGTGCTCTTGCGCTTGCTGCCGACTCGCTGACCGGATGCCGGTACGTCGTCCTCGTCCTCGTCCTCGCTGGTCTTGGAGACCATGGAGGGCTTGTCCTTGGACAACTTCTCGAGCGCCCGCTTCAGTTCCTTGGCGTCGACGTTTCCGTCTTCGTCCTTGACGTCCTTGAGATAGCCCTTACGCTCCGCGTAATCGAGGGCATACTCCGGGTCGTCCCAGGTGACGGAGTTGGAGAGCAAGAATGCGTTCTGCAGTCGGAGTTGACCGATGGTCTCATCCTTTGAAGAAAGCGTGGACTCCAATTCCTCGACGCGCTCTGTCGCCTTGGTCTTCTCGTCCTTGTCCTTGTCCTCGTATTCCCTCACCTTCTTCGCGAGGTCAGCGGCGTTCTTGTCAGCCGCCTTCATTCGCCGGAGAGCGGCATCGAGGTCGGCCCGCGATACCTTCTCGTCCTTGTCGTCCTGACCCTCTGAGTCAGCGTCTTCTTCGTCGTCCTCTTCGCCGTCTTCCTCGTCGCTGTCGTCGTCCTCTTCTCCGTCACTGCCGAAAATGGAGAACTTGAATCCGCGCCGAGTATTGAAGCCGTTCGTCAGGGAGACGTAACCGGGTTCGATGGCCCTCTGAGCCAGACCCTCTGTCAGTGTGTGCATGGAAGTAATACTACAGGAAAGGCCGAGGCCATTCAGGCATCAATCAAGCCCCTATCCGCCGTTTCTGGCGAATAGGGGCTCGAGAGATTACGCGGTTATTCCCGACTAGAGATTAGCAGGGAATGCGGTAGAACTTCCGCGTCATGTGCCCACCGGGGACGGGGTAACGGGGCTGCACTTTCTGCCAGAAAGTGCCTTTGCCGCACGCGCTCGAGATGGTCGTGTTGGTGCCAACGACCTCCTCACGCAACTTCCAGCCCGCCTCGATCCGCACGCCGTCCGTATCGGCCCAGCCCTTCCAGGAGTACGTGTTCACACCGGGGTTCAGGAACCCCGAGTTGGAAGCCGCCGGAGTGCCGGAACAGGCGTCGGTCTGCTTGACCGCCGTCCAGCCGCTCGCCTTCCAGGAGTGGCAGATGGCGATGGCGTCGTGGCCGTCCACGTTGGTGATCCGCAGGTCGCCCCACACGGACTGGGTCGAGAAGTCCTGCGAACTGATCTGTCCCGGTTGGCCACAGTCGACGTCCTCCGGGTCCTCGGCACAACTGACCGAGGGGTCGACGCTTCCCGGTGGCAAGGCCTCCTCCGCCGAAGCGGTGGCGACCGTACCGTGCTGGAGGCCGAAGTTGCTCGCCTGCCCGAACGTCGCCAACAGCGACAGCAGGAACATGAGGCCGACGAGCACGGAAACCCGCCGACGGTTCTTGACAGAGGTCATTGAAGACCCTTTCCCTTTAGGCCCGATACCGTTTACCGGGCATGACTAAACCCTACCGGCTACCCTCCGCAGAAGGCAGCCAATAGGGCTTAGTGGAGAGTCCTATTTACTCACCAGGGATATGAGCCTACGTAGGAGAAGTTCGCAGGAGTGGCGTAGCACTTCTTTCCGATCACATTGCTGGATTTCTTCTTCTCTCCTCGGTTGCCATTCCACCAAATGACACGAGCAGTCCGCGTCACCCGATAGGAATGAACGCCGTGTCGTCCGGAGTGGTTCTTGAGGCGCTTCTTGCCTTTCTTGCAGCGGGTATCGGTGTACGTGTCTACACCTGCCCGATCCAGATTGTCGTATACGTAGTCGTAGACCGCATTCGAAGCAGAAGCAGGCTCGGCGAACGCCGTCACTGCGAGGGGAGAAAGGAGGGCGGCGGAGACCGCTCCGACCAGTGCTTTACGGAGATTCATTTCGATTCCTTATCTGAGAACCATAGTGGTTAGCGAGTGCCAGTTGTGATCGGACGGAACCAGAGTATTGACGTCGTCGACGTCGGACACATACCCCGCCCAGGTATGCATGATCTGCTCTCCGCGAACGTGCTGCAAAGCCTTGATCGGATTTGCCTTGTTAGAGCCTTGAGTGAAAATGAAGTCAATCATCATTGGACCCGGAACGGTCTTTCTCGGAGGAACCCAAGACTGGAGAGAGTCGTATCCCGCGTTAGCGAGTTGCATCCCCGGCTCCATGTATTGATCTATCCACCCTTGGGATTCCATGTATTCGATTGAAGAAGGACCATTCAGAACGCGATTCTTGTACTCGTTCACATCGCTGTACGCGATCCAGCGATCGGTGCCCAGGTCCTTTATCGCAGCGACGAGTTGAACGGATTGCCTCATCCGCTCCTCGTAGCGAATTGGCTCCACGTAGGGAGAGTGGTGAGCCGCGACGAACCAAACGTAGTTCGCTGCATTTCCTTCGTATCGGAGTTTGCAGAGGACGATGTCCTTACCGTTTGGATTCCAGGTCGCTGGCGGACCCTCAGAGACAAGCGACTCCATCGGAAGCACGAGATGGGTTTCGTACGTCCAAACCGTCGTGTCCCAAGCCACTACTCGACCAGAAGCGCCGCCAACGAAATCCCAGTTCGGCAACTTCGGAATGATGTCGTTGTTCCAGTTATTGAGACCGCTTTCGATGAAACAACCAACCGTCGCACCAGAGGCGAGAATGCATCTCGTTTGTGCTGCTGCCCGCTGAGTGTTATTTCTCCAGGTCGGGTCGGTTGTGGTCGAGTTATTGTAGATGTTCGCGTAGATACCACGAAATCCGAATAGCGGCGCTTTCACGCGGGAACCCGGAGAATTTGAAGACGAGTGTGGATATCAGCACGCAACCGGCTCGCCGTTCCGTAGTGCGCGTACTGAATCTTGAAGATTCGAGAGCCAGCCGCCAAGCCGTCGATGATCCAAACCGAGGTCTGAGGAAGTCGCAGACCATATCGGATATCACGATAGAAGTTACCGGCTGCCGGAGTCGCGGTATTGGTGTTCAGGCTAGCAGGAGAGACGACGTGCTGCTCGGGCTGATTGACGCCATCGACGTTGAGGCGGCAAAGCGCTTGGGTCTGGACTGAGGCGACCGTTTGTGCAAGCGTGTCGTAGATGTCGGACGTGAAAATAACCATGAATCGATCAGCGGCAGCCACGGTCAGCGTGAGAGACATGTTCGAGAGGTCGGACCACGTTGGCTGAAGCGAGTTGAGCAAGAAGGCGCTCGAGAGACCGACCTTCCAGTAACCTGGAGAGAACGGAGAAGGCAGCGTCTCTATTGCCGCCAAGCGCTGCTCCATCGCCGCCATCTGAGCCGCAAGATCGGCGATGTCTCCACCGATCTCTCCAAACGTTTCGTTAACGCTACTTTCGAAAGTCATTACATTCTCCTAGTTCAGCCGAGTGATTGAAAAGTTGGCAGCCCAGAGAGAAATAGCGACGTTCGAGTAAACGTAGAGTCGCACCATATCCCCGGCCGAGAAGAACGCCATCCGCTGATAGTCCAGGACGACACGAGTTGCTGCACTACCCGAGGTCGCCGCCAACGGAGTCCATTCGACAGAGGGCTCCGCCGCATCAGCCGAAGTGTGAATCCCCATCGCGATGTTGGTCGGACCGGTGAGGGCTCCGTCCACGAGGCGAATCTTTCCGAGAGCGAGATAGAGGCCGTCGCTCGGAACGCGATAGCAGAAAGCCTCAATGCCGCCAACAGTTCCAGAGGTGTTATTGAAGTTGAGTCCGGCATCAACTATCTCGGTCGGAAGATTCACCTTCGTCCAGGTGCCTGAGGCAATGGCCTGATTCGGGTCCGAAAGAAGAGCCGAAGCGTTAGCCACCGTGGAGCCGAAAGTGCCGCCCGTTGCGAACGGCAGGGCACCAGCCGCAGCCCGATATCCTGTTACGAAGTTCGGATTAGTCTCCGTCACTTTGGCGGCTACGGCTTGCTCAGCCGCAGTCAGTCGAGTGAAGGCCGTCTTAACGTCCGCTCCCACTGCCTGAGCGAGAGAAGTTAAGCGAGTCTGCAGAGACATTCAATCTCCTTTCAGGGAGAAGGAGAGTGAATTAGATCGTGCCGCGAGCGGTCGTGTAGACGGCGACGAGATCGGTCTCCGTGTTGCCGACGGCCGAAGCGCTGGCCGCATTGATGTTGGCCCGAGCGACGTCTTGGTTGGCCGCGACGATGGTCTGAGAGGTGCCGTCCACCTTCAGCCGGTTGCCGAGTTGCGTCGTCATGGTAGCGGCGAAGTTCGGGTCCGCACCAAGGGCGGCGGAGATCTCGTTCAGCGCGTTCAGCGTGTCCGGTGCGCCGCCGACCAAGTTGGCGACGGCAAGGTTGATCATGTCGTTGGTCTTCTTGACCGACCACGTCTTGGTCAGGTCCGTCAGCGCCGCCGAATCGCTGATCAGAGCCAGGATTGCAGCCGCCTGAGCGGTGCTCACGGGCTTCGCGGTGTCGGCCGTGTTGTTCACGCTGCCGAGGCCTACGTGCGCCGCTGTGACGCCTTGCACGGTGCCGGTGAAGACGGGGTTGGCCTTCGGTGCGAACAGGGTCGTAGTCCGGCTGGACGAGTACACCGTGGACGAGGTTGCGGTCACGTCGTCGATCGGTGCGCCGCCACCCGTACCGGCTGCCGCTGCCGCCATGGCGCGGACCTCGTTGATGGCGGAGACAGCATCGGTCTTGGCCGTGGTCGTTAGGCTGGAGAGCGTGCCGATGCGCCCGGTCAGCGCCTTGATGTCGGTGCCAACAGCGGTCGCGAAGTTGGACAGCATCGATTGAAGGGTCATTGCGGCTTCTCCTTATACCTTGGCGTTCTCGTAAAGAAGAACGAGATCAATCGGCGGTTCCAATTGATCAGCCAGAGCCGCAGTTACGTCTCCGACCACTTCGAGCATTTCGGCATCGCTCAATTCCCCATCGCCGCTGACATAAGGAATGCCAGCCGCGTTCAACACTCTGCCTTGAGCGTCCAGTTTAGCAAAGCCGCCCGGAACCCCACCGATGATCACCGGCTTGATTTCTCCGAGTTGCTCCGGGACGACAACGTCCTGAAGGTCAATGCCATTGGGGAGATGAATGAGCGAGGGATACAACTCGAAAGTGATCGGCTCTGCTCCAGCGGGACTAATGCGAATGGTCAGCCGCCATCCTTGCGGGAAGTTGTTCCCGTCGTCCTGAGCCGGAGAAAAGAACTCGAAAGAACGCATTGACTTCTGTTCGTCAGTGTTCAGCGCACCGGCTTTGAGAAGCCCCATTGGGAAGATGACATCGGCTTGCTCGTTTGTCACTTCCGAATTCGAATGGACGGAATACGTTCCGGGGCGGAGATTGCCTTCAGGCCACAGCCACGTTCCGAAGATCGGAACCGTTGTCCAAGGGACCTCTTGACTACCAACGGACATATTCACCGCCTTTCAATTACAGCCATTCTACGGGAGGCTAAGTGGCTTTCTTTGTCCGAGGATTGTTCGGTTGGGGCTTCGGCTTCTTCGGTTTGACTATCTTGAATACCGGGTCAGGATATCGCTCTCCTACATCTGGAGCGGGACGCCTCTTAGCCATTGCTCTCCTCCTCAGGGAACTAGCCGTGCTCTAACTATCATATTGCGGCCGACCTTATTCACCGAGAGAATTTCCATATTGGACGCACGACCAAGAAGGATTTCATCTTCCTCGTCGAAGTAAGTCACGTCTTTCATGTACGCGACTTTAGTGCCCTTCGGCACTTCAATTTCGAGATTAATCTGCTTAGTGTTATAGGCGGCAGTGTCTCCGATTGATGTAGAGAGATACCCTTCGTCTCGAATAGTCTGGCCCACAAACTTCTGGAGGTCTTCTTCCTTGAATCGATAAGGCAATCCGAAGGCCTCTTCGGAAACTCCTCGGTGCACCATGATGTCCCGGTCGACCGGATACATAGCGCTATCAATAGCGTCGATAGCAGCCTTGTTCTGAACCGCCTTGCCGCCGGTCTTCCGTAGTTCCTGATTGATATCGACGTAATTGGCTCCGGTGTACTCTCTAAGAGCATCTTTCTGAACCGGCGTCCACTTCTTCTGTTTCCTATGCATTTCCGTCATCGCGGTCGGGGAGATATTCTCATACCTCGCCGCCTTACTGCGGAGGGATGCGACGGGGCTGGGCGAGGATGCGGGCGCTTCCGCTTCTCCCAGTTTCTCATTCATGAACTTGTCGTACTTACCGGAGAGAAACGCGTCAACGAACTCGTCTTCTCCGATTGTTACCGTCGTCAGGTAGCAGAGGCAGTTCGGATGCGGCTTTCCGGGTACGTCGTTCGTTCGGAATTGACCCGCTTCTCCGCCCTTGAAGTGAACGCTCTCTCCGTATCGATTGCACTCGTCGGGAACTTTGTGCGACCCCGAGATGTTCCAGAGGAAACACTCCGTCCAAGGCTCTTCCGATCGAGAAGCGATCTGCTGAGTGTGGAACGCATTGTTGACTTCCGTGCGTGCCAGTCGATTCGCAGCATAAGAGACGCCTCCTGGAGTATTCGGAGAGATGAATTGCCGAATTTTCTTCGCTATCTCCTGCCGTCCGTCCTGAAGAAGCAATGAACGAGAGATAACGTCCTGAACCGCGCCCGAGGAGAGGGCTTCAGCGTGATAGACACGAGTGGAAAGCGGGATAGCGTTCTTCTGTTTCGCGAGAAGAGCAGTGATTCCATTCTCTGCACTGTAGGCGATGGCGCGCTCTAGTTCGGGTATCCCCTGCCCGAAGCGCTTCCGCAGCACGTTACCGGCCCACCGCTCGCTGGCTGCCGCAGAACGGGCGGCTCGGCCTATGCCTGCCTCCGTTATGCCTTGCACGTTCCCAAACGTCTGGTGAAGCAATCGCTTCAAATCCCGGTTGGCCTGAGCGGCTCTCAACCTCGTGAAACTATCTCCGACTCCGGCGAGGACGATGCCCTCGGCCTCCTCAGCAGCGCCCAGCAGCAGTCGACGCATTTCAGCGTCTAGAGGCCGCTGTACGGCGATGTAAGCCTGGAGCGGAGTCGGGTCGGCCACTACTCCGCCTCGGTGACTGCTCCGGCCTCAGAATCGATCCTGGCCGCGTAGGGGTCGAGTGTGGCTGCCGCTGCCTTGCCCTCAGCCGCGATCAGTTCGGCCTCTTTGGGGTCGAACGTGTATCCCAGCCGTGCCGCGTGTGCTCGAGCCGTCTGAGCGCTCATGATCTTGCTAGTGACCAGGTCACCGAGGAGAGCGACTTCGGCCTTCTTGTTCTGCGGGAGGGGGTCACCGAAGGTCGGGTGAATCCGAGTGTTCTCCAGATTGAGCCCCTCGTAAACTAGGAACCAACTACGGAGATCGTAGAACAACTGTTCGAGGATATCGGTTGCGTAGTCCTGCTTCGATTCCGCTTTCGCCAGAATTGGACCCATTTCGAGAAGCAGTGCGATACCGCTCTCCGCTGCCTGAACGTCCACCCGGCCAATGGCCGAGTTGGGAGTCGCAGAAGCCTGCTTCATGAAGTCCCAGAGCGTGCCGATGTGATCGGTGTACGGGGTAACGCTTCCGACGCCCTGAATGCGCTTGAAGTTGGCAGCGCCTTCAACGACTCGACCAGGACCAATGATCCACGGAACTGGCTCTCCGGTCTCCTCGTCCACCGGGCCTTGGCCGTCCGTTGCATAGACGCCGAGACCCTCCAGAGCCAGCGCGATATCCTCGTCGCTCATCGACTGATTGATGGCAGCCATGATCCGCTCGAGGCCGCGCATTTCCGAAGAGCCGTAGGGGTTACCGGGCTGGTCGAAGTTTTTGATGTGATAGACCGGAATCGCGGTGATGCGCTGGTCCAGTAACGTCGGAGGCGTCACGACGATAGTTGGCCGCAGCACTCCGCTCCACTTGGCCGGTTCGGTGTCGAAGATACCGCACGAGGAGACAATGCGACCTTCCACTTTTTCGTAGGTCTGCCTCTTGATCCAGGCTTTGCCTTCCGAGTCCACATACTCCTCGGCAAGGTGCACCTTCACGAGCCGGTCCAAGTCATCGTCCGCGTAGACCGGGAAGTACGTCGCCGGGTCCACCGCATTGATGGAGATGCGCGAGCCTTCGGGCTTGAGCGGGTCGGCCGTAACGTGGAAGAGCCAGTCTCCCCGCATGACGCCGAACAGTTTCGCCGAAGCGAACTTGGTGCGGACCATTTCGCGAGTGAAGAAGTCCTTCATCCACTGATTCGCGAGGTCCGTCTCGGTGCCTGGATTGGTGCCAGCGGCAGGCTCAACGAGAAAAGAGAGACCCTTGCACAGATATCGGTTCATCGTGTCCGTGATGATGCGCCCGGACGGAACGTAGATCGGCTTGTCCTCGGTGCCGCGTGCTACCAGTTTGAAGGTGGTCGGATGGTTCCAGTAAATCTCCTCGTATACCTGATACGAAGCGATTCGCTCCTGTTCTATTGTCGGAACCCAAGCCGGAAAGGCGCTCGTGTAGGAAGAGACTGTCGAATACGGAGTGAAGACCCCTGGAGTAGCCAATTGATTTCCCTTTCCGGTTCAGCGTCTATCCTACTATCCAATGCGGGCTCGGCGCACGACCGGCCGATCGCTTTTCACCTTGCCGAAATAGCCCGCGAAGAATCGTGATAGTGCCTCGGGTGCGTGATCGTCTTTCTTAAGCGGATTCTCTTGCGACTCTCCGGAGACTTTGATGTCGGGATAGCGATATGCGTCCATCTCGGACATAAGCATCTTGCAAGAACGGTTGATATACATTCCCGGCTCCCGATCCGGATGCCCGAAGTCCAGGTGCGTATTCCGAACCTTGAGCGCATCACGGATCAACTTGATGCGGTCCTTCAGTAGCCCACCCGTTCCGCCCACTGCTCCACACTTCCACGTCCGCTTGAGCACTGATGTTGCACCGGGGTCCTCGGGGTCAGGGTAGATCATCTTGCAGTTGCGCGCATAGTGCTCTAGAACCGGGTCGCGGAGAACGGCGTCGGCGAACTCTTGATCCGTCTCCATCCGTTTGTAGTACTCTCCGATCACATAGATGGTCCCGAAGGGGTCCACCTGAATGAAGAGCGCCACATTCGGATTCGTATAACCATAGTCAGTCGCACAATAGATCGGCCACTCGGGATGGTATTGCAGGTCCTTGACGTGTACCAATTCGTCATAGTCGTAGTAGACACGACCGGCGTATTCAGTGAACGAGCATTCGATCTCTTGACTGAATAGCAGCGGGCCTAGTTCTTGAAACATCTCCACTACTTCGGAGTCCGCTCCCATTTCGAGAGCCATTCGAGGACCTTTACCGGGCTGATCACTCTTGAGGACCGCCAACTGCTCTTCAGTAATACCCTTCCGATAGACGAAGTTGTTCATCCACGAGGGAGACTGAAAGGAGGCCCATTCCGGCATATTCGGATCATTGCCGTATTGCCACATCGTGTGAAAGTAGTTCTTACCTTCAGGCGTCGAGTTCCACAATGACCAAGCCTGGAAGTCCGCAAGGGTGGGGCGAATGAATTTACTCCATACGCTCTCCTTCATCTTTGCGGCCTCAGCCATGATCACACCGTGGAGACCTTCACCGACGAGCGACTCCGGCTTGGCTGCCGACTTAGCCGTGACAATCATCGCACCGTCAAACATGGACACTTGCATATTGCCCGAGCGAGAGTCGTTATACGTTCCAGGGCGGTCCATCGGGAACTTCAACTTGCGGCAGTCGTTGTAGAAAACCCGAAACTCTTTCTCCGAGTCGGTGTAGTTCGGACCAACGATCCAATACTCCGCCCGGATGCCCATCTCCTTCAGCATCGGCGCATTCGAGGCCGCTCGGAAAGCCTCCGGAACCAGTTCGTGCCCACCGACAACGCTCTTTCCGAACCGCCGTCCAGCAGCGTTCACGCGATGCCTTGCCAACGAAGCATGAACGCGCTGTTGACCCTTATGCGGGAGATAGTTCAATCCCGGCCAGACACGCTCTTTGACGATTACCTTAGCCATTATGGGGATGCTCTCCGCCCGTTGCTTCGCACAGTGCCACTTGCGCCGCGCACGTTCCGCAGCCACCGCGAGAGTGGAAGCGCTCAGTATGATCCAGCGCAATCTGCACGACGTCTCCAAGGTCCAGCCCGGTCACATTCGCGATGGACTTATGCGCTGCGCAATTGAGAGACACCGATACCTTTTTCGTGTCCATGTTCTTGAAAGTGGAGAGCAGGTAGCCCTCGAGCCCGGTCACAGTTTCGGTCCGTGCATAAAAAGATTATGATCCCACATCGGCGTCGTGTCAATGTCCGATATCGGAAGAACGTGACCTTTGCCGTTCACCTCTCCGACGTGCAATGTCACGGTGATCTTACACACCATGATCTCGTCGCAGTCGTCGTAAGGGCAGCGAAAGCCAACCTCCAGCACCGGGTCTAGAACGCGCTCGTGATGCTTGGAGAACACCACTGGAGCATTCTTCATGACAGTGTGCGGATAACCCATCTCCGCTTCGTTACCGGCCATACCAACCCTCCTGAATTGATCGCCCGAGAGCGATGGTCTTGAGCCGCTGCATCTCGGCTTCAGCCGCCCGCGATACTGCGAGGGGAGACGGAGGCGGGAAGGTGTTGGCCCCGTACGAGATAGCCGACTCGTTCAACCTCCGAAAACGAATGGTCCGCAGCGCTTTCCGCACGCGCTTCCGTCCGATCTGCTGAGGGCAGTAAACGAGAGGGTTATGAATGAACATGCACTTAGGACAGAGCCGCACTTCCCAGAAGATGCGAGTCTCCTCCTTTGTCATGAAGGCAGGCTCCTGAATGATGATGGTCTGCAATCTAACCATTGGACTTCTCTTTCGCGAGAGCCTCGCCGTATGCCATGATCGCCCGATATCCGCGCTGAGCGATGTCTCGAATGGAAGGCCCATATTCCCGAAGGTCGTAGGGCTTTCCCTTTAGCATCGCCGAGAGAAGAAAGTGAACATCGGAATGCGCGTTGCAGCATATCTTGACGAGGTTCTCTTTTGTATTCGGGCCGTGATACTCCTGGGGCCAAACGTGATGGACCTCGAAGGAAACGAGAGAGGTATGGCTATGGCACACGAAGCCGGTGTACGACCTAGCCATTGGCGATCACCACGTACAGCGACCACGTAATCGAGAAGCCGACCATCATTCCGCCCGCTATCACGAGAACGATGAGCGATATGCCCTTGACTTTATCCCAGTCCACTGGTCTTCTCCTTCTGCCATTGTTCCCAGACGTACTCTGCGATGAAGCCTACTAAGTAAGCGAAGGCTTCCGTCATTCCATCGTAGTCCTGCCCCGAATGAGAGAGCACCATTCCAGCAGCGTGAACGGCCTCGTGCGAGATAGTGTTGATGATATAAGCGTCGGTGCGCTTAACCAATTCGACATAGACGATTACGTGATAGACGTTCATCACGTCGTCCCAACTGTCTTCCGTGCGCCCGCCACCTTCCGGACCGTCTTCCCAGTCGTTGAGATGGTAGAATCTCCCGATCCGCTTCCACTCCTCTTCGTCAAAGGAGAGATGTAGTTGCACACCGTACGGATCAAGCCGCTTAGCCCGCCGAAGAGGCGCACCCTTGCCCTTACCCGAGGTAGGGCTGCTATCCGTTTCTAGGGCGGCTGTACCGACGCCCTCAGGCACGACGGCGGGAGGGGGCCGGTTGTGCCTCGTCGGCCTCAGTGGCAGCCAACCACGCGGAGAAAGCCTCGTCCTGACCAGTGCTCTTCACGAACTCCATGTAGCGCACAAGGCGGGAGATGATGCCGGTTTGCCGAGTGATTTGCGCTCGCCTTCGTTCATCCAGAGCATCGGCGCGCAACTGCACCTCCTCGACACTATGAGCCTTCGGCTTACGATCCGTCGGTGCTTTCATTTCCCCTTCTTTCATCATAGGTCTGTGCATTCGCGACCGCCGCGCCGTCAGGAACGTCAGCGACAATGCCGCCAATCATATCCTGCCAAGGAGCAGAAGCAACGACCTCGAGTCGCTCCGGAACCTTTCCTTCCAGGCGCTCAATAACGAACGTGGCTGCCTTGATCCGGTCAGCCTCTTTCACGGCTTTGTTCGT
>Ga0210040_10007640_pt1 | contig 13026 bp, 10 predicted proteins | sample CryGeyCG12114_NA_FD_185462 | JGI IMG/M metagenome (GOLD analysis project Ga0210040, IMG submission 185462) | Groundwater microbial communities from aquifer - Crystal Geyser CG19_WC_8/21/14_NA (SPAdes) (version 2) | ecosystem: Environmental > Aquatic > Deep subsurface > Groundwater | place: USA... | reverse complement strand
TCGATCACGTGGAGCTCGCTCGGCTTGCCGTCGGCGAGGAGCGCGTCGTGGATCTCCTGCGACGCGGCCGGCGGGTAGAGCCAGTCGGAGCTGAACGCGATCAGCAGCGTACGTCCGGCCACCGACACCAGCGCGCGGCGCAGGTCGCCGTCGCCGTGGTCCCGGGCGAGGTCGAAGTAGGTCAGCGCGCGGGACGTGTAGAGGTAGGTGTTCGCGTCGAAGCGGCGCACGAACGAGTCGGCCTGGTGGCGCAGGTAGCTCTCCACCTCGTACTCGGGTTCGGTGACCGTGTAGCGCACCTCGGTCCCGGTCTGCAGCCGACGGCCGAACTTGTCGCCGAGCGCCGGCGCGGACAGGTAGGTCACGTGCCCGACCATCCGCGCGACGCCCATGCCGGCGTCGGGGGCGCGGCCGGTGCCGTGGTAGTGCCCGCCCTGCCAGTCCGGGTCGCGCAGGATCGACTCGCGGGCGATGGCGTTCCAGGCCATGCCCTGCGGCGCGAGCGCGTGCGTGCTGGCGATCGCGATGACGGCGTCCACCTGGTCGGGGTGGCTCACGCCCCACTCGAGCGCCTGCATCCCGCCGAGCGAGCCGCCGGCGACCGCGGCGAGGCGCTCGATCCCGAGGGCGCCCAGGAACGCGCGCTGCGTCCGGACCATGTCGGCGACGGTCACGACGGGGAAGTCCGACCCGTACGCCCGCCCGGTCGCCGGGTCGGTGGACGAGGGCCCGGTGGTCCCCTTGCAGCCGCCGAGCAGGTTCGTGGAGACGACGAAGAACCGGTCGGTGTCGAAGGCCTTGCCGGGCCCGATCATCCCGTCCCACCACCCGAGCGACTTGCCGCGGGCGCCGTCGCGCTCCTCGGCCGCGAACCCGTCGCGGGTGCCCTCGACGGCACCGGCCGGGGCCTGGCCCGCCGCGTGGGCGTCGCCGCTGAGGGCGTGGCAGACGAGGATGACGTTGTCCCGCGCGGGGGCCAGCGTCCCGTAGGTCTCGTACGCGACCCGGACGCCGGTCAGCGTGCGCCCGCAGTCGAGGGGGAGCGGGTCGGGCAGGTCGAGGTGCTGCGTCGGGACGACACCCACGCTGCCCACCCCGCGGGCAGGGCCAGCGGCCACCGTCGACGCCATGGCGGGAGCGTAGCCCGGTCGGACGGCGGTATTGTCGACCATCCCGCTGGGGAATGTGCGGGCTCACTTCTGAGGGGGAGACCATGACGGTCACGGACGACAGCAGGACGGCCGACAACGGGGTCGACGTGGAGGCGCTGCTCGGCGCCCGCGAGGTGCTCAAGGGCGCACCCGAGGCGGCCCAGTTCACCTGGCGCGCGACCTCGACCTGGACCCACGGCGTGCACAGCACGTCGAGCATCGAGAACTACTTCGGGCTCGGCCAGGAGCAGCACCACAAGACGAGGACGACGTTCGACATCGACCACCCCGAGGTGTTCGCGGCGCCGGACAACGGGATCACGCCGATCGAGTTCCTGCTCGTCGGCCTCGCCGGGTGCCTCACCGCCGGCGTCGCGTCGGTCGCGCAGAACCGCGGCATCCAGCTGCGCTCGGTCGAGGCGACCGTCGAGGGCGAGCACGACATCCGCGGCATCCTCGGCGCCGACCCGGACGTCCGCAACGGCTTCAACGACGTCAAGGTCACCTTCCACATCGACGCCGACGCGTCGAAGCAGGAGATCGAGGCCCTCGTCGCCCAGTCGCAGAAGCGCTCGGCCGTCTTCGACGCGCTGACCAACCCGACCAACGTGACCGTCGAGGTCGCCTGACCATCGAGCACGTGACGACGCTCGTCGTCGGGGCCGGTCACGCGGGCCTGGCGGCGAGCCACCACCTGAGCGCCCGCTCGATCGACCACGTCGTCCTCGAGCGCGGCGACGTCGGCCAGTCCTGGCGCACCGAGCGCTGGGACTCGCTGCGCCTGCTCACGCCCAACTGGCTGAACCGCCTGCCGGGCCTGCCGTACGACGGGCCCGACCCGGACGGCTACCTCGCCATGAGCGAGGTCGTCGAGCTGGTCGAGCGGTTCGCGAAGGTCTCGGAGGCCCCCGTCCGCACGAACACCGCGGTGACGTCGGTGCGGCGGACGGACGACGGCTACCGGGTGGCCACGAGCGACGGGGAGATCGACGCCCGGACGGTCGTCGTCGCGAGCGGGGCGTTCAACCGACCCGCGGTGCCCGCGGTGAGCGAGGGGGTTCCCGCGTCGGTCCGTCAGGTCACGGCGTTCGGCTACCGGAACCCGGACCAGCTGCCGGAGGGCGGCGTCCTCGTCGTCGGTGCCTCGGCGTCGGGCGTGCAGATCGCGGCCGAGCTGGTCCGCTCCGGACGGCCGGTGACGCTGGCGGTCGGCGAGCACGTCCGGATGCCGCGGACGTACCGCGGCCGCGACGTCCTGTGGTGGATGGACGCGAGCGGGGTGTGGGACGAGCGCTACGACTCGTTCGACGACCTCGACCGGGCCCGTCGCCTGCCGTCGCCGCAGCTCGTGGGCACGGCCGCGCGCTCCACCCTCGACCTCAGCGCGCTCTCCGAGCTCGGCGTCGAGCTGGTCGGTCGCCTGGCCATGGTGCGCGACAGCAAGGCCCTCTTCTCGGGCGGCCTGCGGAACGTCTTCTCCCTCGCCGACCTCAAGCTCGAGCGGCTCCTCGACTCCTTCGACGCCTGGGCCGCGGCCTCCGGGCGCGACGCCGAGGTCGGGCCGCCGGAACGCTTCCCGCCGACCCGTGTGCCCGGCTCCCCGCGCTGGCAGCTCGACCTGGGCAGCGGCGAGATCAGCACGATCCTGTGGGCGACGGGCGGCCGCGCCGACTACTCGTGGCCTCGACGTCGACGTGCTCGACACCAAGGGACGCCTGCGCCACGACGGCGGGGTCGTCGACAGCCCCGGGATGTACGCCCTCGGTCTGCCCGTCCTGCGCCGGCGCCGCTCGACCTTCCTCCACGGCGTCGACGACGACGCGCGGGCGGTCGTCGAGCACCTGGGCGGCTACCTCGCCGGTACCGCCTCGCGGTGAGTCACCTTGTGCACCGAACTCGGTGCACAGGTCGCCCCGCTGCTGGGCCGACGCCCCGGCTCAGCTGGTGACGCGCTCGCTCTTGGGGGTCGGGCGGCACACCAGCACCGGGCAGGGCGCGGAGTGCTGCACGCGGGAGGCGGTGCTGCCGAGCAGGATCGTGCGCGTCAGGCCGCGTCCGCCGGCGGCCATGGAGACGAGGTCGGCGTCGAGGTCCTCGGCGGCCCGGACGATCTCCTGGGCGGGCGACCCGCTGCGGACCTCCCGGTGGATGGTTGGTCCCCAGCCGTCGAACTCGGCGGCGACGAGATCCACCGCCCGCTGCGCCTCGCGGCTGAAGCTCAGCTCGGTGAGGTCGCCCGGCTCCCGGTCGCCGAGCTCGTTGGCGAAGGGGACGGCGGAGTAGGGGCTGACGACCGCGAGCACCGTGACGTCGGTGATCTCGCGCGAGTCGGCGATCCACTTGAACTGGCGCGCGCCGACGAGCGAGGCGCGGGAACCGTCCGTGGCGACGATGACGTGCATGGCTCAGAGCTCCTTGTCGGTGGAGGGGGGCGGCTCGACGGCCTCGGGGTCACCGACGCCGACGCCCGCAGGCCGGTCCTTCTTGTGGCCGAAGAACTTCTCGGCGAGGTAGAGGACGAACCCGATGGCCAGCAGGCCGGCCACCCAGTAGAGCGCCCCCGGGTCGTCGATCAGCGTGTAGACGAGCACCGCCAGGTTCCCGACGATCCCCAGGAAGAGCAGCGGCGTGTTCGCCCGGTACGTGCGGTCGCTCTCGTCCTTGCCGCGCAGCTTGAGGCACGCGACGATCACCAGCGCGTAGATGAACAGCAGGAACACCACGGTGATCGTCGCCAGGCGGTCGACGATGTCCAGCTGGTCGTCCTCGGGCAACCCCGCCTGGCTGGAGCGGATCAGCGCGCCGACGATCAGCAGGGCGGCCACGATGACCGCACCGAAGAGGAGGGCGACGTAGGGGCTGCGACGCGTGGGGTGGAGCTTGGCGAAGACCGACGGCACGACGTCCTGGCGGGCCATCCCGTAGAGCACCCGTGCCTGGGCGACCACCGTGACCAGGGTGGTGTTGCTGATCGCGATCACGGCGATCAGGGCGAAGACCACCAGCATGATCCTGGCCGGGATGAAGAAGAGGTCCGCACGGATCACCTCGAGCAGGGTGTTGCCGGCCAGCGCGGACATCGGCACGGCCAGGGCCGCGGAGATCGCCACCAGCACGTACACCACGCCCGCGGTCACCATCCCGCCGATCAGCGCCCGCGGGAAGGCCCGCTGGGGATCGATCGTCTCCTCGGCCACGTTGGCCGCGTTCTCGAAGCCGGTCATGGCGAAGAAGGCCAGGGAGACGCCCGCGAGCACCGCGATGACCGGCGAGCCCTCCGCGCTGAACTCCAGCAGCACGCCCGGCTGACCGACCCCCTCGACCAGCGCGATGACGCCGATCACCATGACGATGATCAGACCGCTGACCTCGATGAAGGTCATGACCACGTTGACCACGACCGACTCGGAGATCCCGATGAGGTTGATGGCCGTGATGACGGCGAGGAACACGAGCGCGATGATCGTGGCGCCCCAGATGGAGTCCTCCGACAGCCCGATCAACGAGCTGAAGTAGCGCACGAAGCCCGAGGCCAGCGACCCGATCGCCGCGATCTGCGACGACAGCATGCAGATCGTGATGAAGAAGGTCAGGAGCGGGCTCCGGAAGGCCTTGTTGATGTAGAGCGAGGCGCCGGCGGCCTGCGGGTACTTGGTGACGAGCTCGGCGTACGCGAGGCCGGTGATCGCGGCGATGGCGACCCCGGCCAGGAAGGCCATCCAGAAAGCCCCACCGACGGCCGCGGCGACCAGGCCGACGAGCACGTAGATGCCCGAACCGAGCACGTCCCCGACGACGTAGAAGTACAGCTGTCTGCCCGTGATCGAGCGCTTCAGCTCGCTGTGCTCGGGAACCCGCTCGACCACGTCCGCTGCCATGCCGAGACGTTAGTCAGGCCGCTCGCGCAACGATCGAGCGGGTACCCCTCGCCCGACGAACATTCATTGCGTTGCTCTGCACTTGTCCATACGCCGGCTGTGCACCTGCGCGGCGGCGTCAGAGCGGGGTGACGTACGCCCCGCTGATGCCGCCGTCGACGAGGAACGTGCTCGCGGTGACGAAGCTCGACTCGTCCGAGGCGAGCCACAGCACGGCGTTGGCGATCTCCTCGGGTTCGGCGAACCGGCCCATCGGCACGTGCACGAGACGGCGGGCGGCGCGCTCGGGGTCGGAGGCGAACAGCTCCTGCAGCAGCGGGGTGTTCACCGGGCCCGGGCAGAGCGCGTTGACGCGGATGCCCTGGCGCGCGAACTCGACGCCGAGCTCGCGGCTCATCGACAGCACGCCGCCCTTGGAGGCGGAGTAGGAGATCTGCGACGTCGCCGCGCCCATGACGGCGACGAACGAGGCGGTGTTGATGATCGACCCGCGGCCCTGCTCGATCATGTGCGGCAGGGCGGCCTTGCAGCAGAGGTAGACCGAGGTCAGGTTCACCTCCTGCACCCGGCGCCACGCGTCCAGGCCGGTGACGAGGATCGAGTCGTCGTCGGGCGGGGAGATGCCGGCGTTGTTGAACGCGACGTCGACCGAGCCGTACGTGTCCTTGGCCGCGGCGAACAGCGCCTCGACGCCCTCGGGGTCGGTGACGTCGGTCCGGACGAAGATCCCGTCGAGCTCGGCCGCGACCTCCGGTCCGCGCCGCTCGTCCAGGTCGCCGATCACCACGTGGGCGCCCTCGCTCGCGAGCCGCCGCGCCGACGCCAGGCCGATGCCGGAGCACCCTCCGGTGACGACCGCCGTACGGCCCTCGACCCGGCCCTCTCGTTCCACCACTGCTGCTCCTCGTTCTCTTCGCCCTTCGCCAAGCTCGGGGCACGTATGGGGGTCTCGTCCTCAGGCTTGACTGAAGAAGACGTTCTTGGTCTCGGTGAAGGCGTCCGGCGCGTCCGGGCCGAGCTCGCGCCCGAGGCCCGACTGCTTGTAGCCGCCGAACGGCGTCCAGTAGCGGACCGAGGAGTGCGAGTTCACGCTGAGGTTGCCCGACTCGACCGCCCGGGCGACGCGGAGCGCGCGCCCGACGTCGCGGGTGAAGATCGACCCGGACAGGCCGTAGTCGCTGTCGTTCGCCAGCGCGACGGCCTCCGCCTCGTCCTCGAAGCCGAGCACGGCGACGACCGGTCCGAAGACCTCCTCGCGCCAGACGGCCTGCTGCGTGGACTCCGCGAGGACCACCGTCGGCGGGACCCAGAAGCCCGGGCCCTCGGGGACCGTGCCCGCGAAGGCGACGTCGACGCCGTCGAGGTAGCCGCGGACGCGGTCGCGCTGGCCCGCCGAGATCAGCGGCCCCATCTGCGCGTCCTCGAAGGTCGGGTCGTCGACGACGAAGGAAGCGAGGGCGGCCTGGAAGCGTTCGAGGAACTCGTCGCGCACCGCGTTCTGCACGAGGATCCGCGACCGGGCGCAGCAGTCCTGGCCGGCGTTGTCGAACACCCCGCCCGGGGCCGCCGCGGCTGCGGCGGCCACGTCGGCGTCGGCGAAGACGATGTTCGCGCTCTTGCCGCCGAGCTCGAGGGTGCAGCGCTTCACCTGCTCGGCGCAGCCGCGGAGCACCTGCTTGCCGACCTTCGTCGAGCCGGTGAAGGCGACCTTGCGGACCAGCGGGTGGGTCACGAACCGCTCGCCGACGACCGGACCACGGCCGGGCAGCACGGTGAAGACGCCCTCCGGCAGCCCCGCCTCGAGCGCGAGCTCGGCGAGCCGCATCGCCGAGAGCGGCGTCAGCTCGGCCGGCTTGAGGACGACCGTGCAGCCGGCGGCCAGGGCGGGCGCGAAGCCCCACGAGGCGATGAGCATCGGGAAGTTCCAGGGCACGATCAGCCCGACGACGCCCAGCGGCTCCTGGAACGTCACGTCGATGCCGCCCGGGACCGGGATCTGCCGACCGAACTGCCGCTCCGGCGCACCCGCGTAGTACTCGAGGACTCGGGCGACCTGGTCGGCCTCCCAGCGCGCGTTGCCGACGACGTGCCCGGCGTTGCGGACCTCGAGGTCGGCGAGCTCCTCGGCGTGCGACTCGACGGTCCGCGCGAACGACCGCAGGAGCCGGGCGCGGTCGCTCGGGGCGACGTCGCGCCAGGCGACGAACGCCTCGGCCGCGCGCTCGATGGCGGCGTCCGTCTCCGCGAGGGAGGTGAGGGCGACGGTGGTGATGACCTGCTCGGTCGCCGGGTTGACGACGTCCCAGGTGTCGGGGGTGTCCAGGGTGGTGCTCACAGTGGGTCTCTCACATCCGTTCGAAGCTGCGGCGCAGCTCCCAGTCGGTCACGGCGGCGTCGAACGCGGTCAGCTCGACCTCGGCCATCCGCGTGTAGTGGTCGACGACCTCGTCGCCGAAGCAGGCGCGCGCGACCGCCGAGGACGCGAAGGCGTCGCGGGCGTCGCGGAGCGTCTGCGGCACCTTCGGGAAGTCGGACTCGTACGCGTTCCCGACCAGCGCCGGCCCGAGCTCGAGGCCCTCGTCGATGCCGTGCAGCCCGCCGGCGATCATGGCCGCGATCGCCAGGTAGGGGTTGACGTCGCCGCCGGGGACGCGGTTCTCGAGCCGCGCGCCCTTGCCGTGGCCCACGAGCCGCACGGCGCAGGTCCGGTTGTCCTCGCCCCAGGCGATCGTCGTCGGCGCGAACGACCCCGCGGCGAACCGCTTGTAGGAGTTGACGTTGGGCGCGTAGAGCAGCGTGAAGTCCGCCATGGTCGCGAGCAGCCCGGCGATGAAGGCCTCGTACAGAGGGCTGCGCCCTCCGGAAGAACGGGGAGAGCGCAAGCGCTCGCTGCCTTCTGGTTCCGTCGAACCAAGCCCTCCTTCGTCGGGACGGTTCGACGGTCGGACTCCGGCCGAGTCTGTGTCCCAGAAGGCCAAGGACCCGTCCGCGCCGCGCAGCGAGAGGTGCACGTGGCAGGAGCTGCCCTCGCGCTCGTCGTACTTGGCCATGAAGGTCAGCGACTGCCCGCGGTTGGCGGCGATCTGCTTGGCGGCGGTCTTGTAGACCGCGTGGTTGTCGGCCGTGGTGAGCGCGTCGGCGTAGAGGAAGCCGATCTCGTGCTGGCCGAGGTTGCACTCGCCCTTCGCCGACTCGACGTCCATGCCGGCCCCGTACATCGCGTTGCGGATCTCGCGGAGCAGCGGCTCCGCCCGGCCGCCGCCGAGGATCGAGTAGTCGACGTTGTACTGGTTCACCGGGACGAGGTCGCGGTAGCCCGAGCTCCAGGCGTCCTCGTACGAGGTCTGGAAGGCGATGAACTCCAGCTCGGTCCCGGCCAGGGCGACCAGGCCGCGCTCGGCCAGCCGGTCGAGCTGGGTGGTCAGCATGGTGCGCGGCGACTGCGGCACGGGGGAGTGGTCGAGCTGCACGAGGTCGCACTGGACCATCGCGGCGCCCGGCTCGTACGGCAGCCGGCGCAGCGTCGCCAGGTCGAGGGCGAACTCCAGGTCGCCGTAGCCCGACTCCCACGAGGTCAGCGCGTAGCCGGAGACCGTGTTCATGTCGACGTCCACGGCGAGCAGGTAGTTGCAGCCCTCGGTGCCCTGCCCGAGGACGTGCTCGAGGAAGTACGCCGCGTGCATGCGCTTGCCCTGCAGCCGGCCCTGCATGTCGGTCAGCGCGACGACGACGGTGTCGATGTCGCCACGGGCCACCTCGGCCCGCAGGGCGTCGACGCTGAGGTAGCGGTCGTTGGGCTGCTGGCGGGTCACGGGTTCCATGTCGTCCTCGTCGGGTTCGGGTCGAGCAAGGTCATCTGAGCAAGCCTCGCAGCAGGGCGGCGGTGTCGTCGCAGTGCTCCTCCATCGCCCGGCGCGCGCGTTCCGGCTCGCGGGCCTCGACGGCGGCCACGATCTCGGCGTGCTGCGCGCTGGAGTGCTCGATGTTCACGGGGAGGACCGGGATCGTCAGCAGCATCTCGTGCACCGCGGCCTGGACCTGCGTGACGGCGTCGACCAGGTAGGCCGAGCCGGTCAGCGACGCGAGCGCCAGGTGCAGGCGGGAGTCGGCCTGCCGGTGCTCGGCCGGGTTCTGCGCGGACCGCACCCGCTCGTGCGCGGCCCGGAGCTCGTCGAGGTCGGTCGCCGAACGGCCCGCCGTCGAGGCCACGAAGCACGCACCCGGCTCGACCACGCGACGGAACACGAGCGCGTCGAGCAGCTCGGGCCGTCGCCGGGCCGTGGCGTCCGACGGGTCGCCGGGGCTGCTCCCGGGGGTCGGCGGCTCGTGGTCCACGACGCTGCCCCCGCCGCGTCCGCGGGTGGTGGTCACCATGCCGGCCTCGCGCAGCGCCGCGATCGCCTCGCGCACGGTGGCGCGCGAGACCCCGAGGAGCCCGGCGAGCTCGCGTTCCGGGGGCAGCGTGCTGCCGTACGGGTAGACGCCGAGGCGGATGGCGGTGGCCAGGCGCTCGACGCAGCTCTCGAACGTCGGCCGTCCGCCCGGGGCCTGCTCGGCGCCCGACCGGCCCCGCGACGCCGTCAGGACGTCGTGGGCCAGGTGGTCGTGATCGCTCACCCGGCGTCCGGGGCCTTGACGGCCTCGTCGCGGCGGGCGGCCGCGTCCTCGTGGGCCGGGCCGCCCATGAAGGTCTTCTTGCCGCTGACGTGCCAGCTGATCAGCGCGAACGCCAGCACCACGAGCACGGCGACCGGCGCGTAGTTGAACGTGCTGACGTCCACCGGCGCGACCGGCGGCAGGACGAACAGGATGCAGATGATCACGACCCAGACCACCGCGACCCAGCCGATCAGCGGGCTCCAGCGTCCGAGGTTCCAGGGGCCGGGGACGAAGTCGCGGTTGAGCCGGCGCAGCAGGACCGGGATGACGTACGCGATGTAGAGCCCGATGACCGCGATGGAGGTGACCGCGAAGTAGGCGGTCGTGCTGACCAGGGCGGGCGAGGCCAGGAGGATCGACAGCCCGACGCAGAGCCAGATCGAGTTGGTCGGCGTGCCGGTGCGCGGGTTGACCTTGGCCCAGATCCGCGAGCCCGGGAGTGCCTTGTCGCGGGAGAACGCGTACGACATCCGCGAGTTCGCGGTGACCGAGGCCATGCCGCAGAAGAACTGGGCGACGCAGACGATGAAGAGCAGGAACTTGGCCACGCCGGGGCTGTTCAGGGAGTCGAGGAAGATCTGCGCGGGCGGCAGGCCGGTGGCCGACTCCGACAGCTTGGCCAGGCCCTCCTCGCTGCGGTCCGTGATCGCGGCGGTGATCGAGTACAGCAGGATGAAGCCGCCGATGACCGAGACGAGCACGCTCGTCACGATGCCGCGCGGGGCGGCCTTGGCGGCGTTCTTGGTCTCCTCCGCGACGTGCGCCGAGGCGTCGTAGCCCGTGTAGGTGTACTGCGCCATGAGCAGGCCCATGAGGAAGACGTACGGCAGGAAGCTCCAGCCCGTCTCGTTGTGGAAGCCGGTCAGCGTCCAGGAGACCGACTGGTGCTTCTCCGGCAGGATCCACAGCGCGCCGACGATGATCAGCACGCCGCCGACGTGCCACCACGCGGAGACGCTGGACAGCAGGCTGACGAGGTTCACGCCGAAGACGTTGAGCAGCGCGTGCACGACGATGATCGCGACGAAGAGCAGGAACGTCCGGCCCGGGGTGGCTTCGACGCCCCAGACCAGGTTCATGAAGGCCATCCACGTGGTGGCGCAGCCGAAGTCGATCGCCGCGGTGACCGCGACCTCGCCGAGGAAGTTGAACCAGCCCGTGAACCAGGCCCACTCGCGGCGGTTCCGCTTGGCCAGCCGGCCGGCCCAGAAGTAGAGGCCGCCGGCGGTCGGGTAGCGCGAGCAGACCTCGGCCATCGCGGCGGCGACGGCGAGCACGAGGACCCCGACGATCAGCCAGCCGAGCACCAGGGTCGACGGGCCGCCGGAGCGCAGCGCGATCCCGTACGAGGTGATGCAGCCGGCGAGGATCGAGATGATCGAGAACGACACGGCGAAGTTCGAGAACCCCGACATCCCCCGGTGGAGCTCCTGGGTGTAGCCCAGCTCGGCGAGGGCGCGGGCGTCCTCGTCGAGGACGGCGTCCACGGGGTCCTGCTGCTTGTTCGGCGTGCTCGTCATGGGCAGTTCCGTCTCACGCGGCGGGATGGTGCCGATGATCTTGTCGGAACCCGAGCGCCGCCGTCAATGGTCAGACCTCAGACCATTTCGGTTGCCCGCCGTGCCAAGCCGCTGCACGCCTACGCCCCCTTCGACGAGCCTCCACCTGCTCGACACCCGCGTTCGCCATCAGGAACGCCACCGTGCGTCCGCTCAGCTCGTCGGCCATGTTCGTCGGTCCTCTCGACGATGGGGTTGCTCAGGAGGGTGGCTACCCGGATCCCGGCCGCGAGGCGCCGGAACTGTCAGAGGTCCTCGCCACACTGGAGGCGTGAGCACCACGACGGCGGTCCCGCTGCTCGACGTCAAGCGGATCTACGCCGAGCCGGCGGCCCTGGCCAGCCCGCGCGGCCAGCAGGTCGTCGGCCGCTGGCCCGGGGCCGAGCTGGTGGAGGTCGCCAGCCACTGGCAGATCCCCGAGCTGCACGGCGACGAGGCGAACGTGCGGCGCTGGGTCCGGATCAAGCGCGAGGCGCTCGTGCTGGGCGTCCTCAAGTCGCTGCGGGCGCGCCCGAACGGACGGTCGGCCGACTTCATCGCCCCGTCCACGAGCAACGGCTGCGCGATGGCCTGCGCCTACTGCTACGTCCCGCGGCACAAGGGCTACAGCAACCCGGTCACCGTCTTCACGAACATCGAGCAGATCACCGGCTACCTCGCCCGCCACGTCCGCCGGCAGGGCCCGAAGACCGAGCCCAACCAGTGCGACCCGGCCGCCTGGGTCTACGACCTCGGCGAGAACAGCGACTGCAGCGTCGACGCCCTCATCAGCGACAACGTCGCCGACCTGGTGTCCACCTTCCGTGGCCTGCCCGACGCCAAGGCGTCCTTCGCGACCAAGTACGTCAACCGCGACCTGCTGACCTGGGACCCGCAGGGACGTACGCGGGTGCGCTTCTCGCTGATGCCCGAGGAGACGGCCAAGCTCCTCGACATCCGCACCAGCCCGGTGGCGGAGCGGCTGGCCGCCGTCGACGACTTCGTCGAGGCGGGCTACGAGGTGCACGTGAACTTCTCGCCCGTCGTGGTCGAGGACGGCTGGCTGGCTCGCTGGGCCGACCTGCTCGACGCCCTCGGCGACGCGACGTCCGAGGCCACCAAGGCCCAGCTCGCCTGCGAGGTCATCTTCCTCACCCACAACGAGCAGCTGCACGAGGTCAACCTCGGCTGGCACCCCAAGGCCGAGGAGCTGCTCTGGCAGCCGGGGATCCAGGAGCCGAAGCGTTCCCAGAACGGCGCGGTCAACGTGCGTTACGCCTGGCGGGACAAGCAGCGGCACGTGGAGCAGCTGCTGGCGCTGATCGCCGAGCGGGCTCCGTGGTGCACCGTCCGCTACGCCTTCTGACCTCTTCCGACCTCGCTCCCGGGGCCCGGCGACGGGCTCGCTAGCCTGACCCGGTGCCCGACGACGTCCAACGGTTCCGGGCCGCGCACGTCGTCACCCCGGGCGGGGTGCTCGACGACGCCGTCGTGGAGGTCCGGGGAGACCGGGTCGCCGCGGTCTACCCGAACAACGGCGACGAGCGCGCCGAACGCCTCGGCGGCTGGGTCGTGCCCGGCTTCGTGGACCCCCACGTGCACGGCGGCGGCGGCCACGACTACGCGTCGGCCGACGCCCACGAGATCCTCGCGGCCCGCGACTTCCACGCCGCCCACGGCACGACCACGACCTTCGCCAGCCTCGTGGCCGCCCCGCTCGACGACCTCGAGGCGCAGCTCGACGTGCTCGCCGACCTCGTCGACGACGGCCACCTGGCCGGCATCCACCTCGAGGGCCCG
>Ga0210040_10007639_pt1 | contig 13029 bp, 8 predicted proteins | sample CryGeyCG12114_NA_FD_185462 | JGI IMG/M metagenome (GOLD analysis project Ga0210040, IMG submission 185462) | Groundwater microbial communities from aquifer - Crystal Geyser CG19_WC_8/21/14_NA (SPAdes) (version 2) | ecosystem: Environmental > Aquatic > Deep subsurface > Groundwater | place: USA... | reverse complement strand
TTTTTTCCCTTTGTTCAATTCCTTTCTTTATAGATCCGGAATAATACAAGACCCGCCAAAAAAGACTCAAGGTGTCCTTTCTGGGATTACTAAAAGTTGCTCCCCAACAATTGGGTTAACTTTGAGCTCCCAATATATTTATTGTGCCAAAGCTGAGACAAAAAATTTTGATCGTACACATAATAATAATAGTCAGAGTACCATATGGTAACCTTTAGACTTGTATTTTTGTTCTCTTTGATCCTCCTTTATTGTCAGTTGTAGACATGATCAGAGAAAAATAATTTTCTCATCATTGTCTTTGGGCAAAAATGAGTATTTTTTTAGGTGACTCCTATTACTTCTTTGTAGTTTCCATTTTTTCCAAAAAGAGGCTTTTTTGCTGCTTAATTGTTTTCTATTTTATTTCTGTTAATGCTACCAAGGGTATGTGGCGATTATTGAAAATGAGCTATTATATTATGGGCAACATTCCTTAACACGTTTACAGGCGGGGGTCACATAACCATAATTTTTCATGCATTGTCAACCAACATAGATTAGAAAATTTTCCATAGCATTGTTTATCAACTGTTTGTAACTTTTTTCTTCCACATGAAAACATTCCTGTTTTCATTGAACATGTTGTTTAATTTTTTTAGAAGAGTTTGTAGATGGTACAGTACTTTGGATTGACAAAACCAGCGTTTCAATTCTAACAACATCGATTCTACAAAACGTGCAAAGCATGTTGAAATAGCATGTACTTACTTTAAAGCTGTCCTTCACTCTCTGTAAAAAGCGAACACCTAAACCTCGAAAATATATTTCAAGATGTTGTGAAATAAGGTTGAGCTACGAGATAAACTTCATGCTTGGAATTTAAACAGAATATAAATATGAAAGCCTACATGTTCACACAATTTTTTTTATGAATGAATATTGCATCAATTAGTTTTGGCAAACTTTTATGTGAAATAGCTCTGCTGTCATTATTATATTTGATGATAACAGTTTTTTCATAATATTATGTATATGTAGGTGCAATTTTAGAACCGGAATTAGATATTTTTGCACAATTTTTCAGCAGGAGTTCTGCTTTGTTCCACGTATTGGTAATTTTAATAAACTTATGAAATTTCGTGCTCCTGGCGACTGACAACTAATGTTTCTGTCACTGTGTACACTATTGCTTTAAACTATGCATGAACAGAAAATTGTACGAAGCTACGTTATGTCAACTTGGAAATGACTTGTACCGTCAGAGCATCCTGTTTTCATTCCATTCATCTTGAGGCACTTCTTCCTGTTTGTTCATTCCGTTCATTTATGTTTTTCAAATAGCCTTTCAACACAAAATGATTGACATAGCTAATGAGCACTGCTGTAAACTGCAAGCTTTAATAAAATGAGTCTATTTTGGCCTCCATGAGGCAGTGGGTTGAAACGAGAGAAATGTGAAACCGTGGGATGGATTCCCAAATAAACTGTTAGCATACTGCAAACATGGTGGTAAAAAGATGAGACGATACCCCAAAGTATAAGGTTTGCGAGCATATGAAAGTGAGCCAATAAGTAAGAAAGGAATATCCCTATTCCTGTCGGCTACTTAATTAGATTGAGGAAAACTCCTAGGAGGAATATAAACGTTCCCTTTAAATAGGCAGATGATAGTTGGTGAGTGCGTATAACTTTGTAGGTATCTTGAGATTTAAAAGGAAGGAAAGAAGAGCAAACATATTTTCTCCTTTATCTGGCCAAGTTTGCTCAGAAATCATGAGTTTGGCGACGTATGTAATTTCAGTAGAAATGTTCTCACATACGGCAGGGGTTACCTTAACTTTTATAACCTCAAATGTACTAAAATTATCAATTTTTTAACAGTATGAAAACATTCTTTAAATTTACCTATTTTAACCTGAAAAATCTGTAGCAAAACTGAATAGTTTTTTAAAATTCTAAAAAATTATTGAAACTACTAATTTATTAGAAACACCCCGCACTTTTTTATTGAGCTAAATATCTCAATATTTCTGCCTTCTTAAGCGATCATCTGTCATGCAGCCTATAAGATCACTAGAACTAATCACATAAGATCGAAAAGGAAATAAAATTGCTGCCATATCATCTTTCAAGGAGAAAGTATAGGAGTACTTGAAACAATCTCTCTTAATCACTAGCCATCCTCGTGGATCCTGCTGTACATTCTGCGGCAATTATGTCAACTCCACCACCTGATCTCAATGGCTGTTTCCTTCCTCTATAACTAGATCTAAGCACTTCCACTCATTTCCCCATTAATGACTCAAGGATGCCTACTTTACCTTTATTTATTGAAGCAATTTCGTTCTGGTGCTTTCCCTTGCTTTCACCTGAAGGGAAACATGCATATGTGAAGATATTAGCGAAGGGTGCATAACTTAGCGGAAACTTATTATGCACCCAAAAGTTAGTCTCACTTTCATATATAAACTATACTCAACTCACTGACTATTACATGGAGCAAACTGACTGACTGACTGAGTTAGTTGGTTAGTAAGTAAATAACCAAGGAAAAGCAAACGTGTGTGTGTGTGCACAAGATACTAATGTGTTTTTCTTTCCTGTAGACAAAAGCTAACTTGTCAAACTTCTTTAATTGGGAAGAGTTTTCTAGTCACTCTGCACTGCGTACAGAGATTGTGTGTGTACTTTTTAAATGGTTGTTTGTGTAGGATGGATTCCATTTGCAAGCAGATCACTTCAAAAGGAAAGTTGTTAACTTGTTTTTCTAAACTAGTCAAACGAATTGACTGTACAGCTCTAAACATAAGCTCTAAAGTGCACAAACTATTCAAAATGTTACGATCAGTTTATGGACGGCCCTAAAAATGTTAGTATTGCTGACCCCTCTGTATCCACATATGAACGACAGCGTACGAATCACTTTCAATGAGACTATACATTTTTTTGGACAATTTGATATCGTCAAACGGCTGTCACTAGTTCCGCATGTCTAACCAACCACATGTGAAACTGTTGGACTGGATTTGTGCATTCCCAAATGGTCCATACTGTGAAAAGTAAATGGTCCCTAAAATATGCAATCGTTACTTTTCCGGCTATGGACGTGTCTTTCACAATTTCCATACATTTTATGCTCTCTCTGATTACTCATGCATGAAGATTTGAAATGGAAGCATTTTACATAATATTCAATCTACTTTCTCCCACATGTATGGTTGTTATGTGTATACGTTACCCAATCCCATTGCCGAGTCAGTTCTCATGCTATTACGACTTTTGCGTTTTCTCCTACTCCATAATAAATAGTGGCAAAAGAAGGAATACACATGCGAGATTTGGGATTCCACTCTCAAAACTCATTGAAAGAGAAAGGGGCAAACAATTGGTTTGGAGAACACTTTGGCGAAATCACAGCCAAAATTGATGTGTGAATGATGAGGAGTCTAAGAGATGAACTACTATATGCGGAATCTATGCATCTCATTTTCTTTTTTTTTACATTACGAGATAAAGTGAGAATGAGAAAATGTGGGAATCTCAATCTTTATTCTGTGATGATCGATTTTTTGCTCATAGAGCCCATAGGCTGATTCTACTGCAGAAGACTAAATCTTTGGGCTTCTATTTAAAACGCCAAAGGTATTTCAAGTGGTTAGGTAGTCGTAATTTCTTCATATCACTTGTGGTTTGGTATATCGCCAACTTTGAGTCTCTGTTTGCGATGAGTGTACGCACAAGTACAAGTTTAGTTAGTTAGCCCGTTTTCTCTATAGGAAAAGGAAAGTGAGTGAGTGAGTGAGTACGTTGGCAGGAGGAAAATTAATGTGCCGCTACGCAAATCCTCTGGCACAAGTACTGTCTACGTCAAATCCTTAGGTAGTACTAAAAAAGGAGTTTAAAAAAATGATCTTGATCCTTTTAAGTGCATGCTCTAGAGGGTAGTTAGTTAGTAAGTTCCTCTGGTTGAGAAATGGCAACTGCGGGAAAGATGTTTGGAGAATTGAGAGATAAATATATACAGGCAGCGCAATCACCATCATACTTTCAAATGGAGTCAAACCAAGGTAATCAATCAGACATTGAACCAAATGGAGAAAGTGAGTGAACGGGCTGAGTGAGTTTTGTATGTATGTATCAAACCCAAGTAAATACAAAAGAGGAAAGATTGATATCTTTTGGTGAAAGAGAAGGCTAATATTGTATCCAGTTTGCATTGCATTACATACATATAGGAATGAGAGTTTTCATTTTCTGAAGAAGTAAATTAATGTGATTCAAAGATTTCAGTGCACGTATACTAGTAAATGTATTGGTTGGTTGAAACAGTTTTTTTTAGTTATTGTGAGGTTTCAGGATTTATTCGTCGTTTTCAATGAATGAAAACAAGCTTTTCAGACTCCAGTTCCATGTAATCATAGTAGTGTCTTAAGCTTTTTTAATGCTTATTATGGTTTAAAAAAAGTGAAATTGGCTTTACATTTTAATGAAAGTTGCCAGCCGTCAAAGCCGCTAAGTGAAAACATGTTCACAGACCCCAATTTGTTCTTGTTTGTATTTGTAATGGAGTTTAAGATCCAAGTTTTTCATTGCTAATGCTATTACTATGTAATCTGCACGCTGAGTAGTAACCCATGTAATGAATCAAAGCTCACCTTTGTGTACCCTGTGAATACGAAAGGATGAAAAATGCTTTTCCAATGTGTACCATCCTTTGTAATAAATGGATAAAAAAATGTACATGTGAGATGATGACACTTTAAATTTATGAGCTTGGCGACCAGATCTTCTAAACTGACGATATGAAAAATGAGCATGACACACATAATGGGATGATAATAGCAATCGAGAAGAAATGAAAAGTGACATTTCTTGATTTGTTGACAGGAGTGCCAGCCCCAGGAGTCGTGTGGTACAGGAATGGAAAGTTGATAGACACGAGCGACTTTTTCTCCCAAGGACTCATGAAAAATGATCTCCATATTCCGGTTCTTTCCAGATCCGATCTATTGGCAGAACTCACCTGTGAAGCTTCCAATAATAATATCAGTCGTCCTGTTGCCACCACTGTACACTTGGATCTCAATTGTAAGTGAAATTTCTTTCTATAACTACTTTTTTGCCTAAGCACCGGGTTGCCTGGTCACATTACAAGTGTCTGTGCTAACCAACTAAAACAACCTAAGAGCATTCTCATTCTATAGTCTATGAGTACACACTTGTCTCAATTGGTCCGGGTTAAAAAAATGCTAGTCTCTATGTGCACAGAAATTAATCACATGTTTTCAATGGGTAACTAACCCAGATGAATTGGAGCAATAAGTAGTTACAAGTGCATAATATTCATTCGTTAAGTTACAAAAATTATTAACAAGTAATCTTTACTAGAAAATCCTAAAAACCTGTTTTAGAAGGATACTACTATATGCATAATATGTGTATGAAAGGATGCTAATGTACTTCACGAATGAATTAGCGCAAGCTTATTGCTACTTGACTGGCTTAGCAGCAAAAACTAAGAAAAGCTACTTACTGTTCTCAAATAGACATTCACGCATTAGTTACATTACAAAGATTGTCACTAACTAATATGAGTAGCTATACGAATCATGGTTGTATACTGTTCCCGGAGCCAACCTTTTCTTTTGTTTAGCTTTGGAAAACAAGATTGGAGCAGCCTCATTGTCTTGCTTTTTTGTCTAACAAAGTTAACTGCACGCTTAATGACTTCTTTATCTACTGCCCTTTTTATAGATGTTGACAAACAAAAAGCTGTTAGAGCCCAACTTGAGCAGATTAGAGACCGAAATGACAAAATCCGTATGTTATGGCAGTTTTTTTATCAACTGCTCGATTAGCACTAAACCTAGGTTACATGGAGAGTCCTTGCCCAAAAATTTCATTAATTATTGATGTTTTTAAGTAGCATGTGTCCAGCTATTTGTTTTTTAAATAATCAAGGTGACAGGTCAATCTCTTTTTTTACAGTTTATTTTCATCATTTTATATTTTTAAAGCTTTTTGTCCCTTATAGAGGGTTAACTCAACCATATACACGTACCCGTATAGCTGTAGCAGTCTCATAAAATTATCCCTACAAACATGTCAAAACCAAATTTTCTGATAGATTGATTAGACTTACTAACCCGAATAGATCAAAGGACTGTGCAAAGTCTGATCACTGTTTGTACTGGTTACTACCGACCATGAAAATCACAGAGAGTAGGCATGTGATGGTCACCCATTTAACCCTAGCTTGTTGATATGCTTTACCTACACAGTGACTGGTAACTGGTAAGTAAACAATGTCGGTGAAGCGGACTTTATCAGAATATCCGGTGTATTTATCTGCAGCACTGTGGTGTGTTCCATAGCTCCACTGCTCGTCCATGGCAGATATTGGACCATTTCTTTATTTGGGTTGGGTAGTGAGCCTCTTCAACAAATCGAGTGCATTGAATCATGATGGTAGATTCAAGCATAAAGGCTTCCTGTGATACCCTATCGCATTGACTTTTGTCATGTATCACTTGTTACTACTCAACTCTACATGTTTAGCCATGCTTTCTTTCGCATTGTATTTTGTATTAAATCTCGTAGTGACTTTAATTATTTTACTAACTAACTTTGTCATCAGGATTATTGACCTTATGCAAGCGGGTTTTGGAAAGCAGCAATTAGAGCAACAGTAAAGATGAGTTAGCTTAGCGGTAAAAGTTGTGATTTAAGTAAGTTGATAGCATTACATAAGCACAAATAAAAGGGTGGATAAGGATTGTTAATACGTTTTGTGAATAGAAAAGTGAGTACAACTGGTAGAGTATTACGAAAAAAGGAATAAAAAGGCTGACTAACTGGTATACTATTCACTCGGTCCCTTTTCAACCTCTTCTCACAATCCCTAAAGATTTTCCATCTGACTCTCAGTCAGCTGAAGACTGATGGATCCGCATGCACGTCACTTGAACCTGCACGCTATCCTTTTTCAAGAATGGCCAACGTTGAAACCGTCTGGGTGAATGTAACTATCAAAGCTCCCAGTCTTCGTGGAAATTTCGATATTTAAAGGCCTAACTAAAGCATAAGAGATTTTAAAATGCAAATTTTTACTAAAAACCTATTTTTCGACCATTTAAACCCAAATGTTTTTGAAGGATAAATGCATCCAATATAGAAACTACAAACGAAACAATTCTAACGAGTATACATGACCTAATAAAATTACAGAAAAGGGAGAGTTAAAACATAGTTGGTATTTATTCACTAAATGTTCAAAGCTGTGAGTGACTATTACATACCATCACATTGGAGAACTAAGAGTCGGCCCAAAATAGATGATGTTGCTCTCTTTCCCTCTTCAGTATTAATTCGAGTATCTTACTCACACATACATGGAACTACAACTGGACTCTAGAGAACATGGTTACTGTTACCAATCTCTGAGAAAAGAAAGAAACATGTGAAATCCCTAAAGAAGGGAAATGGATTTTCTGATTTACTTTACTATCCTTCTGTTCGTGTCTACTACATGTGGTTGGCTGGTTAGCAAGTAGCAATACCAATTCTTACATACCTCTTCACAATGGCAATGTTCGGGAAAAGAGAGATTTTTTCTCACTCTACATTGTGAAATCTTAAGGAGATCCCAAAAGAATTCTTTTGCTTGAGTGTGTGTTTCGTTGTCCTACTTCACCTCATCATCCTAGTGGCATCAAAGCAAATCTGCCCACCCATTTACACATATCCTTTTATTGTATTCTATTGCACATTTTTACTCTCTTGAGTCATATATTTGGCTGCAAACTGGTCCAATAGCTCTTAAATTAAGTTTTACTCGCTGTTTTCAATATTAAATACTTGTCCAAAAACATGTTCATCGTTTAATTGCTTTTCCCGGCAAACTATGCATTCACTCCACATTATAATTACATAGCAATTCACACCTTCGTTTGTACCTGATTAATGGGAGCCGAATACTTATCCAATATTATCTTTAAACGTGAGTTAACGTGACTAACTAATCAAAATGATGTTGAAACAAAGTTAAATGCACAACACGTATGTTTTGTAGAGTCCGTATCCGTGAACATCGGATGGGATAACTTCATACAATGTAAAAAAAAGTTTTTTTGATATTTAATGGCGTCAAGCACATTCAAAACAAAAACCTAAAGACTGTAATTGATACGCAATTTGCAGATCTGTTCTAAAAACGAGATTTTTTTGCGCAATGCAAAATGGACACTGCGTACACATGAAAATGACAAGAAAATAGCTGTTTTTCACATCATTTCCACGAGTAGTTTTTGATTTCAAAGCTGCTCACAATTGTCTAGAACTGTCGGTGAAACGAATTGCGGTGTCACACTCACCCTTGTACATCAAACGCATACTAATGAAAAAGTCCACATACAGTTTGTCATCTGTTGGGGAAACCGATATAGCCAAGAAAAAGAAATGGCAGCTGCTATTTTAGGACAGTGATTTAAAGGGAGACACAATTGAGATTCCTTCGTTTACACATTAGGGACGGCAGACATTTAGTTCAAAAATGTGTGGGCTGCTGCTGGGTGAGAATTATAGACTGTACTTTGTGGTCAGGTCTCCACTTTCCTCCGCAGAGACCATGCTTTCAGTTAGTACATACATTTGTAGCCCTGTGATGTTGCCTGTAGCTTGAAGTGCTATTAAACTATCACAAGAGATTTTTTTCCCCATGAAGCTATGGTTAGGTTGTCTTTGAAATGAAAACATATGAGTATGGAATATGAGATTTTGCAGCAAAAATATTAACTTACACTGCGTAACTGTATCATGGGAACCAAATGTTTATGAATAATTCTGACTTGCCTTCACTTGGGGACTCCCTTTTTACCGCAGTCTCTTTCACCGTCAATTGTACTTTTGTTTCTCAGAGGAAATTTTTTTCATTTTCGCCCATTTATTACTTATTTTTTGCCTGTTCACATAATTATTTTTTTCGTTTTTTTGGTCAACATTGGCAGTACAAATGAGCAGGTCAAATAATAGCAACAGTTTGACACTTTATTGACGTTTTAGTTTGATGAGAAACAAAAATAGCAGTTTAAATATCGCAATAAGGCATCTCCACTGCTCAATTTAGTCCAAAATTGTGCACTCAGTGAATGAAAAAAAGTCAGCTGTAAAGTCAGCAGCGTTTCAAAGTGCTGCACACTGTTGGTTCACTTGTGTAAAACACACGATATAGTATTATTATATTTCACAACGGCCCCAAATATTTTTTTCTGCTCATACCACCGCTTTTATCTGCTCTGAGGCAATAAAGAATTTTAGCCGGGTATCAGAACTGCCTGTACAAAGCATAATAAATGGTGCACACTCGTACCAAGAAGGAGATAGATGGTTTGCTTTCTCAACCCACGAACTGATCGCATGCATGCAAACATATACGCATCATCATGATCCTATCAAGCCACACCATACAAATAATAATACGCTTTCACTTTTGCTCCCTGGCTCATATTTACAAAAAACGGCTTGAAGCTAAACATTATTACCATAATATCCACTCTGTAGACTCCATGATACCAATAACAATATTGCTAATAATATTATGTGCTACTTTTTATGTCCTAACATACCATATTTTCAATTTGAGTTGTCTAATCAATCTAGTAAAGATTCCGCTCTCCAAAATTGCGAATATTATCTTTCACCAGCCAGTATTACGCCCACTCTTGTAAAATTGTCTAACGGACCCCTCACTTGTTTTCACTCTAATTTTCATGAGGCTATTTTGTTTCACTAACTACAAACGAGTGAAATCATGTTTTGCGATTCACCCACTTTCGACAGTGGACCATGTCTCCGGTTCGTGCAAACAATCGATATTACCCTATTCAAATAGCACGTGGGAGGATAGAAGAAGACCAAAGCAAACGTGTAGATAACTGTAAAGTCTGTAGTTGAAAGCAAACTACATCGATTTTCTGAAAAATGAGACGAGTGCTTGAGTTAACAACTTTGTCTGACCCCTGGCAATAACTGGGCAGCTTCTCCGGCGTTAAAACTGCATCATTTATATTAAATTCTGGGTTTACATTCAGACACATAAACATGCATCATATTATGTTTGGAGCTTGAAGCTATGGAATTTGAATGATAATTTTTATTCAAATTGTTCCGAACAAATATTGCTTGCTTTGTCATCATATGTTTACAATAATGTGGTGATATTTTTTTGCAGTGAGTCCATTAGAGGTGACCATCATGGGGAAAAAGACGAAACTGACTGCAAACCAGCGATATGAATTCATGTGCCAATCAATAGGGGCAAGACCACCTGCACATATTTCATGGTGGCTTGATGAACGGCGCTTGGAAACGTCAAAGGAAACGGTAAGTTTTTTTAAGTGTTTTGAAAATATTGTTTGTGTAAAAGGGAAGGAAAGTGTGCCTCATACACCGGATCTCATACTATGAGATGAATGAAAAAATAATTATGGTTCGTGAAATTCAATTTGAAAATAATGCAAGATAGTTCGTAACTAACTAACTAAATAAAGTGGTATAACATAGCGATAGAAGAAAAGGCTGACTTAAGAAGATTACAGGGAATGGGGTCATTTAATTATGGAAGGATTTCTTATAGCTTGTTCACTCCAGTGTAAAATGCTCGGTTAGAGTATAAAATACAACTTTTTGTAGTTTTGACCTGTTTTTTTATCAAATGAACACGTGGTTTGTTAAATTCTGCTTTCTCAGAAAATGTGCCATGCTATAAAAGTATAAGAGATTGCTTTGCAAGTATTGCGTAACTCCAATTTCACAGAATTTTGCTTTTAAGGTGTTAGTATCGAGGAATTCTGTGAATATGTCACATTGTGTGGAAATTGTTGAAGTTAGTTTGGTATTGATCAAAAGTGATTCGAATATAAAGTTCGATCTGAACTTTTAGAGTTGAAAAAACGCCGGCTAAAAGATTGATAATATGAAATCTTGAAAAAAATTTACGACTTCCAGAAAAGCATATTCATTGATTGATTATTCACTTCGGAAATAGCAAAAATGTTAAAAAGTACACAACACTTGAACTTTCTTAAATTAATAATATTTCATTGCATAAGAAACGCAGTGACCTATTATGTGTTAAGAGGTTTTTAGCACTGATAAATATATCCTTTATCAAGATTCAACAGTTTATTCATTCGCATAGTCTAAATTTAAACCTTCACCAGTCAATTCTATAATTGCATAAATTCATTACAGCTTTTACAGTATTGCATTGAAACTTGTATACCTAAAACTCGATTCAACTTTTGAATATCCATTTGACTTGGAAACGATTGCCAAACCTTCTTATCTATTTACAAAATCCTTTTAAATTCTTGTAAATACACAAAATATTCGGTAGGTTGTATTCAGCAAAATCCTTTCCACTGGAATGGAGCCCAAACTCTGTGTGAAAGATATATTTAGTTTCCAAGCCGCTATCCTTTCACTTGCTATTATGAGTACGCCATGCTTACTGTTGACTGGAGTCATTTATATGAGAGATGAGATAAATTGCTGCAACTAGGAGAGTCCTAATGGATAGAAATTTGATGATGGATTCATGCGATGTGACCTCTCTAAAAGTTGGTCTATGGGCAATGTAGGTGAAAGTCTGTTGAGCAACATTTGAAGAAATCAGACACTGCGATACTTGACTGACTTGGATACATAACAGAGCGTGTATAAAAGGCAAGATATTTTGTAGTTGATATCGACACGAAAAAAACCCCTTAAGCAGTAATCATCATCAAAAAAGTAAAAGAAAAGAAAGTAAACTTTTCCATCTGGTAGGTAATGAAAAGTGACTGGTTTTTTTTTCTTTATTTCATGCTTGTCATCTAGTGCAAAACTCTTACTTATTTTTTTGAGCATTATGTGCCCTGATTTTTAAGATGCGAGAAAGTATTACATAAATTTATCAATAAGTAGTATTGTCGTTCCATACAGTAATTTTGTATGTATGAATTTAAACTTTGAAATTAAAGCTTAGTTTCAAATTGAAGCTGATAAAAAAGCATTATGTTTTTTCAATGAAAACATAATTAGATTGTATGTTTCTAGTTTGCAAAATTAGACATCATCAGCGTGGGAAAACTGTTACTGCCTTCCCATGTAAATGATGATGAGAATGATATGTTTAGTTTCACTAGTGATAAGAAGTGTTTCCCAGCCTTCTCCATTTAACTTTTCTATTGATTTTTATTCTAAAAACTTTTGTGATTTATTTTTTTCCAGCAAGAATATTTGATAAAACTGTGATATGAAAAAAAACTTGGTTTACGTTCCCATTTTTTGTGTAAATAAGCATCACACAGCATCACTGAAGACAAGATCATATTAGATTTCATAACAACGTTTGGGATCTTTTTAGTCAATTCTGCCTATTGATTTACTGCCAGCAATAATAATTGTGTTCCCAATTTTTAGTGAGGGAATAAATTTTTAAATTTTTAGAACAGTATTTTTAGGTTTTACTGAATTTGTATGGTAAAAGATGTAATATCAGTTTTTGCAGTAAGAAATCTAGCCAAAACAGAGACTAGTTTTGCTAACAACGTACAGAGCATAGAGTATTGTGAGCAGTATTATTAATTCTTGTTGATTGACATGTTTTTCAGACGTCAAGAGATGGGAACACAACCACGAGTACACTTTCGTTCATCCCTAAAAAAGAGGATTCTCGGAAGTCATTGAGTTGCCGTACGGAAAATAAAATCTTGAGAGACGAATTCCTTCAAGATGGTTGGAATCTTCAGATTCAATGTAAGTACAAAAATCATGGGAACTCTTTTTTGCGCACTAAAAAAAGCATGTCAGAAACGCTAAATTGAGGACAAAAATTTGTAAAAATCCATTTTTTGCTTTCTATTCAGACAAACCTGAAGCCCAACTTAGATTGGGATCATCACTAAGTGGCGACAATATCAAAGAAGGATCTGATGTTTACTTTGATTGTATTATTGAGGCCAATCCAGCTGTCACAATTGTAGACTGGCGTCACAATGTAAGTAT
>Ga0210040_10007637_pt1 | contig 13036 bp, 12 predicted proteins | sample CryGeyCG12114_NA_FD_185462 | JGI IMG/M metagenome (GOLD analysis project Ga0210040, IMG submission 185462) | Groundwater microbial communities from aquifer - Crystal Geyser CG19_WC_8/21/14_NA (SPAdes) (version 2) | ecosystem: Environmental > Aquatic > Deep subsurface > Groundwater | place: USA... | reverse complement strand
AAGGTTGAATGGAGTTGTATGTAGGAAAATAATTGTACTTGTACCAGTTGTAAACAAGTAATGAACAAGTTGCCCCACTGGAAGTTTATCTCTGACGTGACATGTATTTGCCATGCAAAGTTATTTTATTCTTGCATTCGCAGTCAGCAACAGTCAGAAAGAAGTAAAGCCATGTCAGATCGAAGTAACTATGTAAATCTAATTTTTAATAGTGATAGTTAGTTTGTGAACTCAGAAAAATATAAATTGTGTGGAAAATCTGTGTCCCTATCCCTACCAAATCATACTCGGAAAAAAAATCTGCGGGCTCATTTTTAAATCCTCCGATTTGGCTCAATATGCATGCACTGTTGTGAGTTCTCAGTCCTGTGTTGTTGCTGTGCAACTTTTGATTTGGCCTATTTGGATTTCATAGTGTAAAATTGCTGCTAGTTGAAAAATTATTTTCCCTGTAGCTCTCTTTGTTCATTTTCATTTGTACATTTTGAGCTACAACTTTCAACCCAAAATCAATGTGAAATTGTTGAGTTGAAGACTAATTTGTTTGTAATTTTATCAGCAGACAGTGATTCAGTCTCCTGCTTCTGTGATCCAGAGTGCTCCTGGCCAGTTTCAAATTTCTAAAGGGAACGTTATTCTTGTACCCGCTTCTAAGTCAAACTCAGTAATTCAAACGACCGCGAGTGGTGCCATTCAAGCCATTCAAATCAAAGAGTCTAGTGAAGAATCCAACGAACCTTCGGACCGGGTTGGTAGTAACGGTAGAACCACGGATACTAATAAAAATAAACGCCGAGAAATTCTATCCAGGAGACCTTCTTACCGCAAAATTTTGAGCGACTTGGGTGGTTCGGAGATTTCAAGTAAGCAACTTTCTAATGCTGGTGCATGCACCTCATATCCAGTATCCGTAGTGCGTGCAAGTCGAGTAAAAGTTAGGTACTTTTTCTATGCAAAGTGAAAGTATGGTTTTTTTCTATGTATGAAAAAATCAAATAGTAATATTAGTAGTAGTAGTAGTAGTAGTAGCAATAGCACCACATCTGGTACTGGATTCTGCCCTCAAATTTATTTTTGCAACGCCGGTGTACTTGCAAAACTAATAAATTCAAAGCACGGTTGCTGTTATGTATTGTACAACATGATTTTTAGTTAGTTTGTAGCGTAGATTAAAATTTAAAATTTTGAGGTTAGGTATAAAAAAAGTGTGAATTAAATAGAAATGCTTCCGTGCCTCAACATTTTGAGTTTTGTCGCTCAATAAATGTGCCTGGAGACTACATAATTTGTGTATTAATGAACTGATGGTGAACTCCTATTTTTGTTAGCTGAGAAAGCAGAACCCTTGAGCACATCGGACTCAAGCCAAGACGGTAGTGAAAGTCATCATTACTCGGGAAACGTAGTCAAAGTTGTGAATAACAGCGCCCTGGGACTAGGACAGCAGACGGCGGACGCTACTAGCGTTCCGGCCACTGCGCTCCAGACTATCACGATGACCAACACTGGAACAGCTGGGGGCACTATTGTGCAGTATGCTCAGTCTCAAGATGGCCAACAGTTTTTTGTACCAGGTGAGGCTGGCGAGATCAATGCTTATTCAAGTGAACCCAGCGTATGTTCTTTCGCATTTTTAATGACGTTCATAAAAAGATGTTTATGTACTTTTTCTCTTTTAGTTGGTAGCGGTGAGCTTCAAGCTTACACAATTCGTCCTGTGACTTCAACCCCTAGTTCCCCGTCCGTTGTGGTGTCCGGGAGTGGTCACGGAGAGGAAGTGACGAGAAAAAGGGAGATCCGTTTGTTAAAAAACAGGGAAGCCGCACGAGAGTGTAGGAGAAAGAAAAAGGAGTATATAAAATGTTTAGAGAATCGTGTGGCTGTCCTGGAGAATCAAAATAAGGCGCTTATAGATGAATTAAAAGCTTTGAAAGAGCTGTACTGTCAGCAAAAGACAGAGTAAGTTGTAGAGTAGAAGAGTATAATATAGACGGAGGTATTATTAATACTGGTGAGGAAATGTAATCATAAAAGATCTTCAAATAATGATAATAGCGTACTGTTATTATTCGTCGTTGAAAAAGAGCTCGAAAAGAAATACTTCTATTGTCTTTTGGATAATTTATCAACAAATGAATGTTCACGTGTTAGCGACTACATGTAACTTTAACTTTTCTTATCGGATTTACTACATAGAAAGCATCTCAGCAATCAAGAGTTTTATGTGCGAGTTTAGTTGTAACTAACTAAAGGTTTAAGTGCATATTTCTATAAATAATATTGAAGAATTTTGTGACAAACACAGAGAGAAGTAATGTCTGGTCGACTATATAAACAAAGAAAACGTATAGTGCTACTAAATAATTCGTGTTAATGAGAATATTATATTATTATATATGTTTTTCGTTGGACATTATGTGTTTTACTATTACTATTCTATTACTAATACTGTGTAGTTAGTCTCATATACCTTCTTTATTAGTGGGTATATTTTAAAAACTGTTATAACTTACTCCCCATCAAACATATTATCACACCTAACGTGCTATCTTCAAATCAGTAAAAAAAACAATAAGATGTAAACTTGTAGAGTACCTAGATATTACCTCCTAATCTGCCTACTATTTTGATCGCTTATGGAGATTTATTAGGATGGAAATTATCCAACAAACCAGTCATTTGATTTCAAGTAATGTATTAAGTTCTAGTATCTCTGTGTTTTTTGCTTAGATTTTACAGTCTCGATAGGTTTGTCTTGCTTTAACGCTGTCACTTTATTTCCCTAACATTTGACTTAGATTTCTTAGATGAATTTATTTTATTATTGTTAAAATTGTTTGGCGGTTCTTCCGTTGTGGTATTCCATACTGAACACAGGGTTTGCCCCTAATTGTCAAAATAAAGAGAATGGAAAATTACTTTACATTTATTTCTCTGGTCTTTATTCACCAATTCATGCTGCAAAATTTATGCACAACCCTTGCCACATGCAATAGTATAAGATTCAAGAAGACCTTATTTATATCATAGTTTCCGTGAGTCCTGAATCACCGAAAATGTAAATATACTTGAACGCTTAAAGCATGTTGCACGTACGTAGTAGTAAACGTAAAATTAGAAACTTTAAAAAAGTATCTGACAATCGATTAACTTTACGTAATTTACGTTGAGTAAATAAAATACAGTTTAAAAAACAAGTAAAAATTACTATATTCGTACAAGTCAAGTCTCCATTGTGCACCTCTTTTGCTTGTACATCTCAATCCATCCAACAATTTTATCAATATTAGATTCCATATCATCGACCGTATTGGAAGGTAGCTCGAACACAATATCAGGTGAGAAGGCTTCCTTTGCTTCATCAAGGATAGTTTGAAAAATCTCGCATTGAAGATTTTCCTCCAATTTCTTTCCTGCGTATCCTCTAAAAAAATACAAAAATACCTTTGAAACTTGAAACAGAAGCCATACATACATTTATATAGTCCGAGCAGAATTGAAACGGAGGGAATGCAATGCTATGGGACATGCATTTGTGTGTATTCGACGTCCGTTTGAGTTTTGAGAATAGAGTACATACAATTCTCAAAAAATATGCAACAAAATATACTCGACTTAACTAACCTGCCAACAAGTCTATCATATAGTTTGGTATTATCAGTCCGCAAAATGAATACAATGTCAAACCATTCCTGAGGAAAGAAATCACATCCATGATAGTTGACCACTTTTCCTCCTTCCTTCATCTTATCTTCAATTTCATCCAAGAGCTATTCCGACAGATAACGTAGAATACGATCATTACGATAGCAATTTCCCATTAAGCTATGTATTTTTTTAAACTGGAATATTTTAATCACCCTTTCTTCATTGAGAACATGGCATCCATAAGCTGAATCATAACCATTATAAAGTTCCAATTGCTTGGCTACTTCCCCAACATCAATGGATTCTAACCCAGCAGCCTCTGCTACCTGCTCTGATAGCACGGACTTTCCCACACATGGGGTACCTGTAAAAATGAGGATTTCGTGATTTAAATATTTAAAATACTGTAGTTCAGATTCAGAATATCGGAGAAATAATAATGTTGTAAACCAACCGGCGATCAAAATATTTGGAACAGATCTCGTACTCATGGTGGAACAATGAGGCGACGTAACGTTGATAACAAATACTATCTTCGGCCGAAAAATGATCACAATATTTAGTTCTGTGTTATTTACCAGTCTTACTTAAATGCGCATTAGCAAAGATAATATTTCATTTAAATGTGCACGTGTCCAGCAATCTACAAAACAAGTGTTCTCTGATGGCCTTTACAGAATCGCGCGGATAGAGTTCAATGTTTAGAGTACGTGCCTATATATTTGGAGCAACAAAAGACGCCGTATGGAAAATTCTAACATGGATGATTTTTTGTACACTAATTGCAAAATGTTACCGCAGAACAAAGAAAGTTTCGATCCAATGAAACCTTGATATTGAACTAACCTCTAATATTGCTGGGCCAATTAGTTCTTACGCATTGAAATTATGCGTCTGCCGAAATATAAGCACGGTACTTTAGTTCTGCGGGAATAATTTCCAAATTGCGATTTTTGTCTCTAACGCCTCTAAAGACGTTTTGATGCAATTTACAAACAAAATGTCAAGCTCGAACGAAATACTCAACTCACATTTACATTCGTATTCTCTGTGTACAGCCAGTCGCTACACACGATTCCATGGGACACCCAAATAAAAGTCATTCATAAGTTTATTCGGCCGTCTAAGTAAAATGACTTACTGACACACAATTGGACTTATGTCGATTAATGCTATGACATGATGTGAAGCTATGCATGAAACTTTAATTCCTGCCATATCCTTATAATGCAACTCATATTTTAACTACATGTACGAGATAGCTTAATGATCAAAACTAAAACCAAACCATTTCTTTTCAAAAATTATTTATTTTTTTACTAAATGTTTCAAAAACATTTAAATGACTATATATTTCTCATATGCAATAAAAACATTGGACCCTTTTTTATGCCAAAAAAATGATAGGGTAATATGACAAATAGAAAATATGTGACAACCCACAACAGCATGTAAGATTTTTTGCATTGCATATGGTTCATTTGAGTGGAGAAAGGCGTTTTTCAGTCCATTCTATGATCCATGTACAGTAACCTACTCACACATGCAGTAGTAACCATGCAAAAAGGCGGATCAATAAAAGTAAAAAATCCATAGCGGACGTGCCTGGCCCTGGTTCTTATACCATTCAAGATACAGGATACCTACTTCGGTGCGAATGAATGTGCCAAATACTTGTGAAAGCATTGGGTGAAAATTTTGGAAACCAAGTCACAAGTTGTGCGTCGACTCCACTGATTATTTTGCTAAAACTTTTATCTTCTCATGTGAAAACAGACGAGCAAAAAATAGCTCAAATTGTAGTAATATTTAAAACAAACAGTACAATTGCAACCAATTAGCTTCAATAGAAATTCAATTTTCTGTGCTAAAAGTCTAATAACCCTATGCCCTATATAAAAGAAAACTTTGGTCCATCTGCGTGTCCAACAAAAGAGTTTGGGTGAGTATTCAAGCATTGCTCCTTATTTTTATAGACTTGTTTTACACCTGCTGCTAACAATCTAACTAAAGGGTGGGCCCAAGGGTTAAGTAATATTCCTTGAAACAGGTGTAGTAGTCAGTAAGTATATTTGGTACCTATGTGAATTCACACTGATACTAATAACTTATATGAGCGATACGGTGATGAAAAACTTCCACTATCATTACAAAAGCGTAACCTTCAGTCAACTAAATAAAATGATCCATTCAATAATTTAAGAACCGCTATATTACATCTAAAATTGCCGAAATAAACCATATGCCGCAGTAATATGATGCCCCCACTCACGCATTTAAGTACTTTTGTCATTGCTCTATGTTAATAAATGCCTAATCTATCCAGAGAGTAGAATATTACTCACATTTCCTATGCATATTCAATTTAGGAATTTTAGGCTATCTTTACTGTGTAGTGTGTAAATCACAAGAGGAGTTGCCTCGGTTCACTGACAACTCACACTGTTCCTGTCATTCCCAATTGAATTTCAATCTGAGTCTATATACTGTACAGTGGTTTTTTGAAATTTTTAACACCTTAATTTTATTTACCAGCTAAAGGTAAGGATAACAATTCATTTTTAATCATCTAACTACTAACTACACAGCCTCTGCTCATTAAGTTACACACAAAACTATAGTTTTGCGGTACAATTCATTGAGTAGAGTGAAAGGTCCGAAACCTAGTGAACATTTTGTCAGCTGAATAGTTGAAAAAGTGTATACTTTTTTTAAGGAGGCGTTGTTTAATTGGTAGTGTTTTTAGATGTTTTGATCGAATGTTAAATTTTAACGCCAAATCAAAGAACACAGGTATATTTGTTGGTAAAATATAACGCCGCTTAAAAAGTTTTTCCAAATCGGTGTCTGTCTTGGTTAGCCGTTGGGCTGTCAAATATTATGTTAACTAATTCGAAGAAAGTACATATAGTTTTTTTTGGGTAGAAGAAAATTTTAGGAAGAAATAAATAGATGGAGAAAGTTTTGTGATTGTGAGTGAATAGTCATTCAAGAGTTTTTCTCTTGTTGGCTGTAATCAGTTGAAGGTTTATTTCAAGGATTCAAAGTTATCTTTATTCGAAGTCTCCATAGCACATGATTTAATGTTGTTGCCCACCTCTGTGAAACAATTTATCAATTCGATTTTGAATGATTCTTTGATTTCAGAAAATTGATTGATGGAGATGGAGTGACGAAAAAAATCTATTGCATTTGCTCGTAGGATAAAAGAAGAGGACATACTCAGCGGATACTTACTATAGAAATCCAGGCTGCTTCGGAGGATCCTAAAACCCTTGGAATTAGCAAATTAGCCTATAACTAACGTAAACTTGTCTCTCCTGTTAACAAATTTTCGAAATGGCTGCGTCCGGTCAAACCATGATGGATAGGCTTCTATCAGCGAAGCATTCGATTGCTGGTCAAGGTTTAGCAAAAGCTGTTTGCAAAGCCACAACTGAAGAATTAATTCCTCCAAAGAAGAAACATCTGGACTGTAATTATTTTTTATATTATCACATAAATGACCATCGAATTTCCATGAATGTTTTAATGCTAAGCAAATTCTATTGTCCTTTGCAGATTTGGTACACTGTACAAATGAGCCAAACGTATCTATTCTTCAACTTGCAAACTTTCTTATTGAGCGGTCTCAAAACACAAACTGGGTTGTCGTTTTTAAAGCTCTTGTGACTGTACATCACTTGATGTGTTATGGAAATGAGGTTAGTTTAGTGCTGTAAAATACTTAACACTTCGCACCGTGTTTTGAATTGTTTTTTCATGAAACTAACTGATTTATTTCCAATTGGATTTTGCTCGCAGAGGTTCACTCAGTTTTTGGCGTCAAGCAATTGTACCTTTCAATTATCTAACTTTCTTGATAAGGCCAATCCTCAGGGTGAGTCTGTTCAATTTATTTTGTGTTACGTCTCGTCTTATTGGTTTCCAAAATTCTATAATTCATCTCAACACCTTGACAAGCGTCAATAATTACGATGAAAAATATCTGATATTCAAATAGTAATATGAGTTTTTTATGTATTTGCATTGTTTCAAAGGCGCTGGACCCAGACTTGGTAAAAATATGAATAAATCATTTTTGCACGCATGTTTTATCATGCATGCACAATCGGGTACTTTGTTGGGAAGGAGTAGTACAACATGTAGAAACATTATTTCGATTTATCGGTTGTTTAATTGTTTGGATTTTTTTAACTCACTTTATTTAGTAGAGTCAATTATATTTTGCGGTTGGTTTTTTCTGTAGTTGAGTAAATGAGCATTATGTAGTCCAATAATCGGTAACATTGATAAAATAGTCGCTTTAAAAATTAAAAAACTAGCTTTTGCTTTTGTATCTAATATTGATTGAATTTTGTTTAGGTTATGAAGTATCTCCATTCATTCGGCGATATGCCAGATATTTGAATGAGAAGGCCTTGTCCTACAGGACTATGGCTTTCGACTTCTGCAAAGTCAAGAGAGGGTATGTTTCCCTCTAACTTTGTTCTATAGCTCAATACACCCCAAATAATGTTATTAAATTGTAGTTTATCATGATTTATGTAGGAAGGAGGATGGAACATTGAGAACTATGGGCACAGAGCCACTTCTTAAGGCGTTCCCCGTACTCCAAAACCAAATGGACTCAATTCTTGAGTTTGACTCATCCCCAGATGATATTCATCGAAACTCTCTCATGCGTGTGGGTTTCACTCTTCTATTTCGAGATCTGATCAGGCTATTTGCTACCTACAACGATGCCATTATAAATCTCCTTGAAAAGTATTTTTCAATGAACAAAAAACACGCTCGGGAAGCACTGGATTTTTACAAAAAATTCTTAACAAGAATGGATAAAGTTGCTGAATTTTTAAAAGTAAATTGTTTTTAGGACTGAATAATGTAAAAGCGTTTTTTAGCCATCTTGTGGTATTCACAATTTTATTATTATCTAGATTGCTGAGGTCGTGGGAATTGACAAGGGGGAAATTCCTGACTTGACAAAAGCACCAAACTCTTTATTGGAAGCATTAGAGCAACATCTGGCCACCTTGGAAGGGAAGAAATTTAATAGTTCCTCAAAACAGTCCTCTGTAGATGTGACCCCATTTAGTAACACATCTTCTGCCTTCATAGCTTCAGATGAGAAGCAGAAAATCCTAGAAGAAGAAGAAGCTGCCCTAAATCAATTCAAAGAGCAGAAGGGTAATGCTTTTGGTAAACCAATGAAATACTGTAACTACAAACACAATGGCTTATCGTCTTTTATCTAACTGTTTATCATATTTTTTACCTTTAGATATTCAAGGGCCAGGGCAAGCCCAGGCGACGAATCCATTTCTGTCAAGTGCGCCTGCTCCTTCAACACATACATCTCAGTCTCAGCAGATTATGGATCTCTTTTCACAACCAGCGGCCCCTGCTCCAAGCTCCACATCTGCTCTGGACGATTTGCTCTCTCTGGGCAATGGCTTTGGAAATTCAGCTCCAGCCACAAATGGAGCCTCCACCGCCCCAGCTCCCGCGTCAAATCCATTTGCAGACATGTTTTCGTCTCAACCTACATCTGTTCCTCAACAGCAAACAATGGGGTTCGGAGGCATGGGCATGGGTGTCATGGGTGGACAGCAACAAAACTTTTTCCAGCAACAACCTCCCACAATGCAGCAGCCATTTGGTGGAGCTGGAAATAATATGAATAATGTATTTGGCTCTAATAATGATCAAGGTAAGCAGTAGATGAAAACACAACACTCCTCCCATTTTTATGTCTCATATCAATTTACTGCTGCTGATCCAGTCTGTGTGACTAAAACTAATACTACTTGTATGTATGTTTGTGCGTATGTATGTGTTAAGTTGTACTATATTAATGCTAACTCCACAAAATATTAACCAGACAACTGGCATTGTGTTTTTTCGCTGTCCTCATGTCAACCTTGTAGTTTGAACTAGAACTAACTGGACATCCAGGAATTATTAATCTTCACAATTTACCACTAACTTACAAAACAAAGAAATGTGAGACAAGCAGCACCGCTTGTCATCTGTGGTAAAAAATGAACATGTTTTTGTCTTTCCAACTGCAGCTAACGGCTAGATATATCGATCGATACTTATAGGGTGGTAATATGATAATATTCTAAATAGTTGTGTCAATTATGTTTGAACTATGTAAGTTAGTTTCTTAGTTAGCTAATCAAGTGTGCAAGCTTTACAGTTATGGGCTGATTGAGTCGCATATTTTGTGTAGTTAGTTAGTTAAGAGTGTTATAGTCAAAATGCTCCAAAAATTGATTGCAAATCTTTTGGATTCAAATGTAAAGCAACGAGTGAAGGTGCTCCCCCACCTCCTCCGCCAACTCCTCAGACCTTGGCAAAACAACAGCAGCAGTCAGGTGAATACTTTCATCTCTCCATTTTATGATGAGAGCTCTGATTGATTTAAACATTTGATGAGTAAATCATATATTGCTGTACAGCTTTGTTTATTTCAGATCATGTTCATATTAGTTTTGAGAGAACAAACTTTAAACTTTGTAGCACACTTTTCACTATAATTTCTACATAGATTGACTGTTTACATGGTTCATTAAGATTCTAGAGCTCGTTTTTCTAGCAAACTGACTGAATCACTTGGTCACATGGTGGATGATTTACGATATTTTATTTACTGCACTGATTACTATGTTTAGCTTTTACAAATAGTTGGTTGGTTAGACAGTGAGCATATTACAGCACTCATATTTTTGTTTTGCACTTTTTTCTCTTCACCATTAGACTTTCTCCATCCAACCTGTTTGTTACTGAATCCGGATGTTGTGTTGAATTTTTGTTTAGACTTGTACTAACTAACTACTACTAGTAACTAGATCAGTAAAAAGCATGCTGTTTTTTCCTCCACAATGTACACAGATGAACAATGTACATTTTTCTATTTATTTGTTGCAAATTTCCATTGCCTGATGATGCATTGTATATGAAATTATATAACTTGTATCTTTGATATAAAGTAATATTTGTTCTAATTTATTTTCTCCTCTTTTCATGGAACAGTTGACTTCTTTGGTACAATACTAACACCTCAGCAGCCGAATGCCATCCCGGGGCACGGGCCTAGTCAACCGGCAGCACCGGCCAAACCGATAATCACTGGTGATTTAGACTCCACTCTGGCATCATTGGCTGACTCATTGACAATGAAATCAAATTGGACGCCATCACCGGCCAAAACTGCCAAAGGGACTCCGGGAAATTCTGCTGCTGTGAGTTCCCTTTTCCAAGCGAAGGCTTTTCCTTAAGGCCTAGATTTACTTAATAACATATCGGCCAATTCAGGGTTTCTAAAATCCTTTTTTTTTTAGTATTATTATGCATGTAGCAAATCATCTTTCTACTATAGTATTGTAATGACAAACAAGCAAAATGCTGTGAGCTAAATGAAATGGATCTGTGTATGATAATGATAATATGTGTTTTTTCTCTTCATGCTGCCATTTTCTTCGGGAATCACAGCCACAGTAAGTACTGGCACTGGCATTCATGTGCAAACCTACAATAACAATATTATTATAAACTTCGAGTGGACTTTCGATTCTAGGAGCATAAAAAATGTGTTTTGGTGCATTCATGGTTGATATCTCATTTTAGCGTCTCTATATTTAGCCCTGTAGTGACTGGACTGTGACATAGTCCAAGCTGCTGCTATAATTATGTCTAAAAATTGTACACTACACATGTGTGATTCGTCCCGAAAGCAATTGATAATTTGCTTAATGCCACGACACTGTAGGTCCTGTTCATTCATTTATTTATGTGTCTTATCTTTACATTATTGTATTGTAATCATGATGTGTAGTGTTAGTTGGTAGCCAGTACTTGATTTACGCTGTTTGTTTACCGTAATAATTCCATCTGGGTGAAGCTGTAGCTATTCTAGCGCAATTCTGTCTTTGTTTGTAATCTCTGTCTTGTGGTAATTAGTATTCCTAATCGTCACTGCCACTAGCCATACGTTTTTAAATAAATATTCCATAACAATCAACTATGAAAATTTATTATAAATCGAAGTTATGGGGCGATCTAACCCTAATTAGCAAAATTTCGGATTAAAATAAATTTTCCTACTTGATTACAATGAAAATGTTTTGTTTTTTAAGTAAGGGCTAGTGTAAGTGAAAATTAGGAATTTGTTGTAAAGCTAGCGCAGACACAAAGTTGTATTATATTTATCTATTATCAATCTACATTCCAATAACCTGACGTGCTAATCTTGAAGGTCATGAAAACAAATCCACAAGTTTTACAATCAAAATCTTGACTTGAGTGTGTGATATGTTATTACTGTAAGATGTTGCATTGATTTATGTTGTGTAGTCTTTTTGTTTACGTGTATGTAATAATGTAATTAAGTAGGATTTGAATTTAGTTTAGGTTATCTTATGAATGGCTTGTGTGATTCATTTGCTCCCAATATGACAACACTTGCTTCTGCATACAAATAACATAACGAGACAAAATGAAAAATGACGCCCGACAATGAAATTAATCAATACTGTTACTCTGTAAGAGGCAAGAGGAATTCAATGTATGAGATAATTATAGTAGTGTACCCAACAGTTGAAATTATAAATTATTGCTGACGGATATAAAAAGTACTGGATAAAAACAGTCATAGAGTTAAGCTTTAAAAGAAGAACTACAAATACTATTACAAAGTTATGATAATAATAATAATTATGTCATCATCATAAATATTTATCAAGTTGGAGTTGATGTATACAACAATAAAGACGCGCGTAGTAAAAAAAATTGTCGAAATTGATTTATTTTCGTATGTAGTTCATTGAATATTCAACGGAATGGAATGTTTTGCACCATTATAATTGAATACTACCAGTTAGTAGGAAAATATGAAAAGTTAACGACTAAATACATACAGCATAATTATTCAGTATTTGTATTCAGATCAAATATTATCTTTTCTGTGTTTTCCTCACAGATAGGTAAATGCGGGTATATTGTGTTTGGATCTGAAAACAAGGATGGATCCAAGTGTTTTAGGTTTTCATTTGACTGTCCGCGGATTTGGAATTGCCGTAAAAAATAGTTATTTCCCTTCTCGTAATAGATTCGGGTGTCATACATTTTGGTTAGTACTTTATCCACACGAAGGAAAAAACGAAGCAGAATGAAAAATCCAGATGGCATTATTCTCTGAGCATAGAAAATAAATAAACTCAACAAGATTCCAACCGAAAATTTACAAAGTAGATTTAGATATAGTAAGCAAATTACAATTTTTGTTGACAAAGTGGAAACGCCATTGTCATGCAACTCGTCTTCATACAACGTGAGGGTTGTAAAAAACAAAAGTTGCTCTTTTTGTTTCAGCTTTTCAAAA
>Ga0210040_10007636_pt1 | contig 13036 bp, 7 predicted proteins | sample CryGeyCG12114_NA_FD_185462 | JGI IMG/M metagenome (GOLD analysis project Ga0210040, IMG submission 185462) | Groundwater microbial communities from aquifer - Crystal Geyser CG19_WC_8/21/14_NA (SPAdes) (version 2) | ecosystem: Environmental > Aquatic > Deep subsurface > Groundwater | place: USA... | reverse complement strand
GTATTCCATAACCTCCTTCATCTCCCATATCTATAACTGTATCTTTCAGACCGCCTGTACTGCGAACCATCGGCACTGTTCCATATCGCATCGCATACATCTGATTTAAGCCACATGGCTCAACTCGGCTTGGCATTAACAAAAAATCTGCGCCAGCATACATTTGGTGACTTAACTTCTCATTATAACCTATAAGTGCATTATAATTTTCAGGAAATTCCCTTGTCAAATCATTTAATCTTGCCTCAACCTCACGTTCACCATTCCCCAATATTAAAAAACAAACATTTTTTTGTGTGCTGTAAATAGAAGCAAGAATACTGTCAGGTAATACATCTGCAGCTTTTTCACCTACAAGACGCCCAATAAAAACAATTAAGGGTTTAGTAGCATCAAGGTTAAATTGGTTACATAATTCTTCTTTATTTGCTTTTTTACCTTCAGCAACTTCTTGTAAGGAAAACTGCTTACTAATATATGTATCTGTTTTCGGATCCCAAACATCTGGATCAATACCGTTTAAAATTCCAATACATTTACCCTTTTCGTATTCAAAAAGACTTTCCAAACCTCTTGCAGAATAACGCAACTCTTCTAAATAACTAGGACTTACAGTTGTGACCTTATCAGCACATTTTATACCGCTTGCTAAAGAATTAATATTGTTTTCCCATTCGAGCATACCATGTTTCCAGCTATCATAAGCAGGCAAATAATAGCTTTTGTCCCAGGATATCCATCCCTGATATTGGGCATTGTGAATAGTTAATATACTTTTTACTGAATTTAAGGAGTAATTGAAAGCATAACTGTATTTCATCATAAAAGGTACAAGCCCTGCCTGATGATCATGACAATGAACAACGTCAGGCTTATAAGCCCAATGATTTAACCAGTCTGTTACAGCAATCTGAAAGGCAACAAATCTTTCGATGTCATCTTCATAACCATAAATTTTTTCTCTATCTAATAAACCATAAATGTCTACAAGATAAAGATCAAAACCTAATTTGTTATTTCTCTCTTTAATAATAGTATAATCAAAATACCTAGCGCCTAAATACTGGTGCCCTTTAAAATCCACATCCCATTCATTATCATTTAAAAACTTTGTGCGGTACATAGGCATAACCACTCTCGCTGTATGTCCGATTTTATTCTGATATTTAGGAAGAGCTCCGACTACATCTCCCAATCCACCAGCTTTGGCAACAGGGTAACATTCTGCACTAATATGTAAGATTTCCATGGCAATAATAACAATAGATTGTAAATGAATTAATTGAAGGTAAGAAGGTTTTTTATTTAAGTATAAATATTAAAGCTTTTTTTAAAAAAATGAAGCTTCATCTATAATTTCCTTTATCATCATAAGTATTTGACTTTGTCGTTAAGTTCTTATAACTACAAGCTTAACAAGAAGTTCGGTATTGTTAAAACAATTCCTCTTAACCGTTTCACGAAGAAAAAAACTTAATCATTATACGGACGTTATTTTATAAGTCCTTCACCCGTAAATAAAAATATTAAATAACTGTACCTAATCAATAAAAATGCATTTATTTTGGTTCATTATTCAAAATAAATTTAAGTCACCGAAACTTGCTATGCACCAAAAAACAAAATGGCCACAATTTGCAACTTTAATTACTGTTTTCTTTTTCTGGGGATTTGTTGCAGCCAGTAACGACATTCTTATCCCTGTCTTTAAAGACAAATTACAATTAGAACAATGGCAATCGCAAATGATATCATTTGCATTTTATGTAGCCTATACAGTAGGGGCAGTTATTTATTACTTAATCAGTAAAGCTATAGGCAATGATATTCTTAATAAAATAGGATACAAAAATGGTATAGCTCTGGGGCTTGTGTTGTCTACCGTTGGCGCTTTATTGTTTTATCCTGCAGCACAAAATGCATCCTTTACCTTGTTAATAACAGGACTGTTTATTATTGGATTAGGATATTCGTTACAGCAAACTGCAGCAAACCCATTAGCTGTTGTAATGGGTGATCCCCGAACAGGTGCACAGCGATTAAGCATGGCAGGCGGGATAAATAATTTTGGCTCTACTATAGGACCTGTCTTAGTTAGTATAGCCATTTTCGGTTCTGTTGCAAGTGACAGTGCTAAAATTACTGACATTGGAGCCGTAAAAACACCTTATTTAATTTTAGGAGGTTTATTTTTAGTAGTTGCTCTTGTTTTTAAATTTTCTTCAATTCCTAATAAAATTGAGTTGGAAGATGATATGGTTAAAGCAGCTTCTCCAACTGATGTTGCTGACCCTTTGACTGTTCCGGTACAGGTTGCTGACCGAAAAAGTGCTCTAAATTATTTGCAATTGGTTTTAGGTATGGTTGCTATTTTTATTTATGTAGGTGTCGAAGTTGCAACAGCAAGTAATTTACCTGAATTTATGAAGAGGCATGTAACAACCAGCAATGGTGAACCTTTCCCCACTGAAGGAATTGCACCTTTTGTCTCCTTGTACTGGGCAAGCCTAATGATGGGAAGATGGACTTCATCGGTAGGAGCATTTGAGATAAGCAACACTGGTAAATCCATACTTCGTTTTTTAATGCCTTACCTGGCCTTCGCCGTTTTTCTTCTTATTAATAAGCTTGCTAACCACGATTTAACTCCGTTTTACATTTATGGTTTTATAATAATTGCTTTAATTGTTGGCGATTTTTTAAGTAAAGGCAATCCGGCAACTCAGCTATTCATTTTTTCAACGTTTGGAATTATAGCTTTGCTCATTGGTATTTTTGCTGATGGATTAACAAGTGTTTATGCATTTACAAGCGTAGGTTTATTTTGCTCTACCTTATGGCCTTGTATTTATACGTTAGCTATAGCTGGCTTGGGAAAACACACCAGTGAAGGCTCTAACTTTTTAGTAATGATGATAATGGGTGGAGGTGTTATCAGTCTGCTCCAGGGATTTTTAGCCAAAGATGAGTTGCTCGGTATTCAATGGTCTTACCTGGTAGGAGTTGCATGTTTTGGATATCTCGCATTTTACGCAATAAAAGCAAAATCAATTTTAAAAAGCCAGGGAATTGATTATGATGTAAAAGTTGAAGGAGGTCATTAAAATAATATTTGCTTAATTAAATCTTTATAAATAATAATTTTAATTTATGCCAGTACCAACCACACAACAATTTGCACTAGGGATAGATATTGGTGGAACAAATACCGTTTTTGGTATTGTAGATTCGCGGGGAGAAATTAAATACCGTGGGGCATTATCTACAAGTAGATACGAAAATGTTAACGATTATATTAATGCTTTGCATGAAGCAGCAAGACCGGTTCTTGACTCTATTAACGGTAACGAGCTTATAAGAGGAATTGGTATAGGAGCACCAAATGGTAATTATTACAACGGTACTATTGAATATGCTCCAAATCTTAAGTGGAAAGGCATTATTCCTTTTGCAGATTTAATTACTGCAAAATTTGGTTTACCTGCAGCTCTTACCAATGATGCCAATGCTGCAGCAGTTGGTGAAATGATGTATGGCGCTGCAAGAGGTATGAAAGATTTTATAATGATTACTTTAGGCACAGGCGTAGGCAGTGGTATAGTTTCTAACGGACAAGTTGTTTATGGCCATGATGGTTTTGCAGGAGAATTAGGTCATACCATCATTATACCTGACGGACGGTTACACAAAGGTACAGGTATGCGTGGCTCTCTTGAAACCTATGCATCTGCTACAGGAGTAAAGCTTACAGCTCTTGAAATGCTTGCCAATAACCCAAATGAACACAGCCTCTTGCAAAACTACAAAGAAGAAGAAATAGATAGCCGCGTAGTGTATGAATGTGCTGTGCTCGGAGATAAAATTGCGAACGAGGTTTACAGGTTTACCGGTGAAGTACTTGGCAAAGCTTTAGCCAATTTTGTAATGTTCTCTTCACCTGAAGCAATTATATTATTTGGTGGATTGTGCAAAGCAGGAGACCTTCTTTCAGCTCCTACGCTTGAGCATATGGAAGCAAACATATTACCCATGTATAAAAATAAAGTGAAACTTATCTACAGCGAATTAAAAGAGGCTGATGCCGCTATATTAGGTGCAAGCGCCCTTGTGTGGGAATCAAAAAAACCTTAGTAAATTTTGCTTTACATATAAAAAAGGAAGTATGAAAAGTGCTTTTTCATACTTCCTTTTTTATTGGAATATTTTTTCTCAAAAAACATTTTCCTGCTTAAAAACTTCCGGATGTTGCTACACTCATTTCTTAAAATGTGAGAGGACTATTTTAAACCGAGATCGGAAAAAATGTATAATAAAGGAGCCTATAAATACGAATAAGATTAGATGAGACGAATGTTTTTATAACTGTTTTGCTAAATCTATAAAAATCGGATAAAAAAAGAGCCATTTACTTTTTAATTTGTAAATGGCTCTTTAAGAATTAATCTAAAACCGATATTCTACTTAACAATTAGTTTTACTACTTCGGCTGGTCTTGCCGGAGACAATATTCGTAAGTAATAAAAGCCTGGTTTTAAAGATAAATTAGAAATATTTACTTCTACTGTATTTGATATTCCACCCTGTAAATCGGTTTTACCGATCTGGTATACTCTGCCAGTTACATCTGCAATTTGCAAATTAGTACTTCCGGCATATGTTCCAGGAAATTGAATGTGAAGTACTTTTTCTACAGGATTAGGGTACACACTTGCTTTTTTAAGATTGTTTTCAAAACCAGTTGCATTTTGATTGTAACTTAATGCTGGTCTTGCTGCAGAAGCACGGAAGCTATATACTTCAACTGCAACAACCATAGGCCTGTTTGCTGTAGCGGAAAAATTAATATTTAGTTTGCCATCTGTTACGGTTACAGGTAGGTTTTTAACAAGTGCGGTGGCTCCACCAACTTCCTGTGTAACATCAAAGTTTATTAATCGTAATTGATTTTCGAGTGAAACATCCATTACTCTTGAACCTGCTCCGCCAGTTAGTCCACTGCCTGGAGCACCCCAATAAAGCTCGGCAAAATGCAGACGAACAACATAATCACCGTTTGCCACTGGCAACTCATACCTGAATGGTTTCTTGTCTGCGTTTGATGATTGTTCCTTAAAGTATAAAGAGTCTTCATCTGTTCCTTCGATTTCTTTTACCTGAGCATTTGTATAAGGTTCAAGATTGTCAAAAGCATATTGATTATCTGCACTCCATGTTTTACCATTAATAGTTATTGGTGTTGAAGATCCGCTGTTGATACGGTAATTAGCGGTAACCGTAACGCCAGAGGCTTTTGCAATACCGTACAGCGGCACACGCAAAGGTGCTGGAGCATTTTTATAGTAAATAAGCAGGTCAGCTATTTTTAATCCCTGAGAAGTTGGTTTAAAACTTACTGTAAGAGTTGTATTCTCCTGAGGATTTAAAGTTGTTTTAGCCGGCATGGAAGCAGAAAATTCTGATTTACTTTCTCCAACTATTGATACAGAAGATATTGTTATTACCGGGTCTTTTGAGCTATCAGAATAAATTTGTCCGAGACTTGCCAAATTTAAAGTACGCGAACTAGTGCTTTGTAAAACATTTTCACCAAAGTCAAGATCAGACGGAGCAGCCTTTAACGCTGAGAAGAAAGCAGTGCCGTTTGCAGGTTTTACATTTTGTACATAATACATATTGTCATTGTAATCATAATTGGTAAATTCGGTACCTAAATAATCATTAGCAACGATATAAGTATTAGGAATAATATTACTTTTTGCATCTAAAACTTTCCAAACCCTGATACCAATTTTACCACTTGGATTTTTGGTGGCATCACTATAATCTTTTGATCCTGTTTTAAATCCGAAAGGCTCTGTTGGTGAAAAAGTTCCCTGAGCTGCTGAAGTAGAAGAATTCTTTCTTGGTAAAACTGATTGTGCATCTTTACCAGAATGAACAAAAAGCGTATGTAAAGTACTAGTTCCCTTTGTATACCACATAAAACTTTCAGTTTGTGTACAACAACCATGATACGCGCTCATTTGCCTTACAGAAACGGGATTAGCAGTATCTGCACGTACAAAATAAGAAGGTTTAATCTCATCTCCTTTTAATTTCGTTGAATCACCCTTGTCTGGATCAGTATGTCCAAAACCTGTACTGGTTTTAAAACCAAAAGCATTTAATAATTCTTTTGAATAAGGTTCATTACTTCCTTCACCTTGTTTCTGCCATATTCCATTTAAATAAACAGCTTTTGATGGAAAATTATCATCGTTTGAAACGATAGTAAGAGTATCGTGTAAAACTTTTACCCTGGTTGCCTGGTCAACTGCTATAAATCTTACAAGAACATCTGCATAAGTTCCTGAACCAATACTTATTGGTAAACCTGTACCTGGTGTGTATGCAGCTCCTTTAAGTTTTTCAATTCTCCATGCAGAACCATTAGATAAAACAAGGTCTTTTATCACCAACGTATTAACACCCTTATTATAAACCCGTACAGCTATAGAGTCATGATTATTGTTATAATGTACATCATCTCTGCTCCATGGAACCTGTACTTTTGAGAAAACAAAGTAATCGTTTGAAGGGAACTTATCAGGATTTTCAACATACAAAAGCGCATTACTTTGAGCGATTACGGTATCAGTATCATCGCTGATTATTAATTGCGGAGAATAACTTTTATTTTCTTTACTATTAAAAGCAAGATTTTTATTTTGATTAGAAATATCTTTCAGTAGAAAACTAACAGTTTTATCTCCTGCCAACTCAGCTTTAACATAATCAGTTACATCTAATTCGTAGTATTTTGCCTGATCAGTAACACTGACAGAAGCTAAAGCAGCAGTGGAAGCAGCAGGCGCATTATTCCAGTTAATTCCACTTTCAGTCCAGCTGTCATTTGCTACACCAAACGCAGAAATATTAATACCTGCTGTATTATCAGTATTTCTACCATAGATACGTATTTTAGCCGAACCTGGTTTAGTAACACCATTAAGAGAAAATTTGAAATAAGATACACGGGTATATCCGCTTGAGGCAGAACCTTTTACAATTAATGAAGTATCACTTCCATAATTAATTGAAGCATAACTACCATTACGAACAGAAGCATCAGCGATCGGAGTCAACGATTGATTGTCAGACGGAGATACTATACTAAAAGCAACCGCATTGGTAATAACAACATTTCCACTTATATCGGTAGCTTTTGCCTTTATAGTATAACTACCTGGAGTATTTATAGTGAATGAAGAGTCGTAAGTTTTAAATGTTGCTCCATTCAGGCTATATTCTGTAGAAGCAAGGCCAGACCCTCCCTGATCAGAAGAATTAATAACGATTTTAACCTGATTAGTATAACTGCCAGATGAAACTGAGCTGTCATTAAAAAGTATGTTAACAACCGGAGGTATAGTATCTTTTGCAACTGAACTGGCTGAAATAACTAATTCAGGTTGATTTTGTAAATTTTCTTTACTATTAAATGCAAGATTTTTATTTTGAGTAGCAGCATCTTTAATTAAAAAACTTACAACTTTATCACCTGCAAGCTGGGTTTTAGTGTAATTAGTAACATCAAATTCGTAATAAGCTCCCTGGTCATTAACTCCAACAGAACTTAAAACTGCAGTTGAGGCCGCAGGAGCATTATTCCAGGTAATTCCACTTTCTGTCCATGAATCACTATCAACACCAAATGATGAAATATTAACACTCACTGTGTTATCTGTATTACGTCCATAAATGCGAAGTTTAGCAGAACTGATATTATCAGCACTACTAAGAGAAAACTTAAGGTAAGAGGAACGTGAATAGCCACTGCCCGTAGAACTTTTAACAACTAAAGAAGTATCTTTTCCATAATTAGTATTGGCATAACTGCCATTACGAACAAGAGCATCTGCAAGAGGAGCTAATGTTTGATTTTGAGAGGGAGTAACGATTAACTCAGGTTGATTTTGAAGATTCTCTTTACTATTGAATGCAACATTTTTATTTTGAGTAGCAGCATCTTTAATTACAAAACTTACAACTTTGTCACCTGAAAATTGGGTTTTGGTGTAATCAGTAACATCAAATTCGTAATAAGCTCCCTGGTCATTAACTCCAACAGAACTTAAAACTACAGTTGAGGCTGCAGGAGCATTATTCCAGGTAATTCCACTTTCTGTCCACGAATCATTGTTAACACCAAATGATGAAATATTAACACTACCAGTATTATCTGTATTACGCCCATAAATACGAAGTTTAGCAGAACTGATATTATCAGCACTGCTGAGAGAAAACTTAAGGTAAGATGAACGGGAATATCCACTGCCGGTGGATGTCTTAACAACTAAAGAGGTGTCCTTTCCATAATTAGTATTGGCATAACTACCGTTACGCACAAGAGCATCTGCAAGAGGGGTTAATGTGATTGAAGTTTGAGCTGAAACAGTAACATACGAAAAACAGAAAAAAAATGAAAAAAAAGAAAAATTAAAAAGTTGCCTTTTTAAAAAATAGTGGTAATTTTTAATCATACAATGTTGGTTTGATAAATTTAATTGATTATTCAATTTGTTAACAGTTTTGAACTAACAATGCTAAAACTCAATAGTAATAATGGACTAAGGATAATAATTAGCAGAGCATCCTACTATAAGAAGTACTTTATGCTAAAAAAGTTGCAGACGTGAGAATATTTATATTAAAAAAAGTTAAAAAAAAATTTGTTAAAATTGATACAATAAAAAACATCTTAGATGAATAAGGCATTATGGAAAAATGAGCTGAAAATAAATTATTCTTAGAAGCTGAATTACCAGGTAAAAGAAACTTTTAGAGCCGTTTTGGCCTTATCTGTTGCCCTTTTTAAAACTGCATCAATTCTTACCGCTGTTTATTCCTTCATTTGTAGGAACTTGGGCAGAAAGCTTTCCTGTTTTTTTATTACTGATTATTTCCTTTAGTGATTGTGTCAGAGTTATTATTTTATTCAGTGTTTCTGCGTCAGTTATTTTACAGTCTGCACTCACTTTTGTTTTAACAAATGGAATTAATAGTTGTGTATCATCTGTCATTAGTGCTTCAATAATCAAAAGCGTTCCTAAAAGTGAATCATGAGCTTTTTCTCCCGATAAAGACGCTGTGATAAGTGCTACCGGTTTTTTTGAAAACTCCATTGATGAAACTGTCCAGTCAATAGCATTTTTTAAAGTTCCGGGCACTCCGACTGCGTATTCAGGTGCACAAATCAAGACTGCATCGCCTGCCTTAATTGCTGTCGAAAGACTGCTACCTGTTCAGGTACATTTTCATCGTCAAGATCAGGATTAAAATGTGGAATGTTTAATAAACAGTCAAAAATTTCAACGATAAAAGTTTCTGAAGTTAAATCAGCAACCGCCTTTATCAAATTGAGATTTGATGAAGCTTTTCTCGTACTCCCTGAAATTGCTAATATTTTGATTTTATCTTCCACTGAAGTATAATTCTTAAATTCCTTAAATATTATTATAAATAATGCTAAGGAAGATAGTTAATCAAACTCTACAATAATTAAACTTTCTTAGGAATTGCGACTCTTCTTAATTGTTTTACCCTGTGCACTATACTTATTACAATTCCAATTACCATTACCAGTACACCTAACCAAAGAATATTAATATAAGGAAATTCATAGGCTTTAAGTGTAACGAAATCTAAAACAGCAGTACTTTCTCTTACACCAAGTTCAAGCAAACCTTTAGCCTGATCTTTGACCTGAGTAAACTGCAATATTAAACTTTGTGCCATTACTGTATCAGGAATAGAATAAATGTTACCATCCTTAACATGTAGCAATGGCATAGCGCTAAAACGACTTCCTTCTTTTGAAATTACTGTCAGGTTGAGTCCTATAGCTGTATCTGTTGCTGCAAACTGGTGCTTATCTGTTGTTGGATTGATTGCAACATTATTTACAATCATAAGGCCCTTCGAATAAAACACAGTGTCTCCTATATGTACGGTTTTATTTTGAAATGAGGAGGTATCTGTAGCTTTTATTTTTTCAGGATCGCCCAAATAAGTTAAGTACGTAAAAATATCACGGTTCCAGTAATGCTTAGCAGACGGATTAGGAGTGACGCCTTCTGCTCCTTTATTATTTTCGATAATATCAGGGTACAAATTGAAGTGATCATCACCTGTTTTACTTTTAAAATTTATTTCATAGTAGCGTTTGCGATCTCTGTCATTAAGAGTATCCTTTACAAAAGTAACCATGTACTTGCCCATGTCCGTAGTAAGGCCCCTGACTAAAGTAATATTTTCAAGCGGACTTTCTTTATCATCAATCTTTAAAGGAGACATTCCTGTAGTATTGTAACTTAACACAGACTTTTTTGATGAGGAAATCAATATTCCCAAAAGAGCCATAGCAAAGCCAATATGAGCAATAGAAGCTCCTGCAGATTTAAATTTTCCTTTTAATCCTATCCAGATGTAAGATGCATTTGCCACAACTGCATATACCGCTGCAAATACTGCAAGATGAATAGCTATTAGAAAACCTTGTCCCTTTTTATCATAGCTAATACCACCCCAGATAACAATTAAAATAGTAATAATTACAGCAATTGCTGTAGGCAAAGCTATTTTCTTTAAAAAAGAATCTTTTGAAGTGTTTTTATATTTTAAATATTGTGTAAAAGCAGTTAAAGCACCTAAAATGATAGCAACAAAAATCTGAACCTGGTTATGAAAACCTTCAGGATTTTCCCCTACAGCCCATTTGGTATTTAATATCTTATTAAAAACCGGAAGTGAAGTGATAATGGTAATTACAAAAGCCGATAAGAAGAAAATTAAAGATCCGATGAACATCCAGAACTCTCGGCTATAAGTACTTTCTTCTTTAACTATCGTTGGTATTTCCTTGTCTTTATTTAGCAGCCAAAAGAATAGAATTATAGCAGAGAAGGCAGAAATAAGAGAAAACACATTGAAAAAATAGTTTAAAACATTTAAGGCTATAAAAAGACCGAAAACTACCAAACGGTCTCTTTTTGTTTTTGCAGCAATAAAAGGAGGAATCCAGAAAAAAACATTTAAAAAGAGATATAATTGCACGTTCATACCTAAATCTGTAAAAGCATGCACAGAGGTATCACCCAAAATACCACTTCTTGTAAGAAAAGTTTCATATAAAATAAATATAAAACTAAGTATATAAAAAGCATACGTACTTTTTAAAGAGTAACCGGTACTACGATAAATAAGGTTGGTATGTAAACCGCCTACCAATACAAGCCAGGGCACAAGCGAAGCATTCTCCACGGGGTCCCACGCCCAGTATCCGCCAAAAGTTAAACTTTCATAAGCCCAGGCAGCGCCCATCATTATTCCTACGCCTAAAATACCGGTAGAAAAAGCTGCCCATGGAATAACAGGCTTTGTCCACCCAACATGATCTTTCTTCCATAATCCTGCAATTGCATAGGCAAAAGGTACAATAGTGGAGGCAAAACCCAGAAACAATACCGGCGGGTGAATGACCATCCAGTAATTCTGTAATAAAGCATTTAATCCATTGCCATCTTTCCAGAGAGATAAATAATCTTTTCTTAATAACCCTGTAGCTGCATCTTTGAATATTGGTGCACTATCAAAAAAGCTTTCTTCGCGCAGAAGTACAAAGGGATTGCTTCCTACCTTGGCCCCCCAGAAATAAAGACCGAGGAGCATGGTGGCAAGACAAAACTGAGCAAAACTTATAACCGCCATTACAGGTGCTTCCCATGTTTTTGCCTTCCAGATCAAAATCCAACCCAATACACAATGCCAGAAGCTCCACAAAGTAAAAGCTCCCTCCTGCCCTTCCCAGATGCCACTTAAAAGATACTCTACCTGCAAGGCAAGGCTGCTGTGCTGCCATGCATATTTATATTCAAAAAGGTGTTTTGAATTAATATAATAAAGAAAAACAAACACAAATATTACAGAAATAGTCTCTAATAAAAATGCGCCCCGCGCAATGCGAAGCCAGCTGTTTTCTAAACCACGTTCGCTAGCGTTCGTTGCTTTATAAAAAGCAACGGTGGCTACTAAAGAAGCCACCATAGAAAGTAAAACAAAAAAATGTCCGGCTTGGCCTGGTAATAAATGTTCCCCGATAAATTCCATGTGCACTATTTAATTTCGTCGCCTGATTTTTATTTAAAAATTTGCTGCAGTTCCTAATTCTTTTTTAGCAGCGCTCATGTCATCTTTATATTTAGATGGACATTTGAGTAATATATCCTGGCAGTTAAAATGATCACCTTCTACCCTGCCTTTCAAAACAATTCTGTCACTTTTTTCAATGTCAGCAGGTTTTGCATTGTTATAAACTACTTTTATGCTGTTGCCCAATGAGTCAACTGCATTGAAAGAAAGATAATTTGGATTTTTGACGGGATCATAATTCATAGAATTTTTTTCCATTTTGGCAATCAGGTGAACAAACTTTCCTGGTTTTTCTTTGGCTGACATAACCGTATCGTACGTTGTAATATCACCCATAAAACTTATAAGAACTGCAATAGATATAGCAATTAAAACCAATAAGATTATGTGTATTTTTTTCATCGTTTTACATTTTGGCAAAGGTAAGTTAAAAACGTATTGGCAAAGATGAAGACTATTATGTTCAATTGTTAAATGATGTTAGGAATTACAACTTGTAAAATATTTATAGGTTTTATTAAAATTTATGACAAAAAAATGCTTTTGTCTGTTTCATGTTTAATCACTTTTTTGGTATAAAGGATACTTATGTAAAGTGGTAAATGTAGCTGAAGAGTCACGATACTGTAACAAACGTTTTTGACAGCTTTTTTTTATTTAAATGAAAATTTTTAAACCCCGGTACAGGATGGCATGAAATTGCTGCTAAAAAGAAAAATAGTATAATTATGAAAAAAATATTAATTGCTTCAGTATTATTTACTGTGTTATATAGTTGCAGTGGAAATACTGCTGACAATATAACTTCTGGTAATACGGCTGATAGTGCCGGCCTTACGAATCCTAT
>Ga0210040_10007635_pt1 | contig 13036 bp, 10 predicted proteins | sample CryGeyCG12114_NA_FD_185462 | JGI IMG/M metagenome (GOLD analysis project Ga0210040, IMG submission 185462) | Groundwater microbial communities from aquifer - Crystal Geyser CG19_WC_8/21/14_NA (SPAdes) (version 2) | ecosystem: Environmental > Aquatic > Deep subsurface > Groundwater | place: USA... | reverse complement strand
CGTATGACTGTGTGGAAGTCAACGACTTGAGCAACGAGCCCACCCTTGACCCTGTGCGCTCCCTGGTTTCTCCATCGACATCCATCGCATTGAATGCATATTCAAAGGGCGCGGAGAGCGGCTCGAGATGGGTATCGTGTGGTCTGGGAGATGGCATGCCAACAGAAGACGATGGCGCAGACCGCGCATCCGCCTCCGTCTGGCGTACAGTTGCATAAGACATGTTCGAGGCGCAGCGACGGACTCTGTGGCAAGGTAAGGCTTAGTGCTGCTAGGCGTGACTCATGGTCGTAGACGGCAGGAAAGGAACGATGCTTGAAAGTTCCTTGTTGTGTTTTGTTGCTGACTGCACGTAGGCACGAGGGCAAAGTCACAAAACGGGAACAGGGCAAGCATTTGCATAAGGTATCCGAAGCGGCCTGCCGGCGTGCAGATATTCGTACTGTAATTCAGACGGAACGCCAATCAGATAGCATTCGGGGCACGGCTGCACGGCAAGCAGCGCCCATATCGGCTGGCTCTAATTGCGGCACTGACGGTTAGCCATCAACCATGGTCCTAGGCCAGATTGCTCCTAGCCAGCCAGCCACCCAGGCACACCAATCACCTACTATCTGTTGTCTCAAAAGCCTCAAAAGAAGGCTTCCATGCTCAACAAGTCACACTAGGCTTGAGTCCCATCCTTGTGCCATATTGAGCGGGACGAGGCGCTGGATGCGCTGGTGCACCATGTCATCGCATTATCGTCCAGTGCTCGAAGCCTGCGCTACCGACACAAATTCGCATGGCACCTATCACGCGCAGGGCTGTGGTACGAGATACTACAACAGCAGAATCATCATTGACTACCTAGATAAGTACTATGTACGAAGCTACTACGCGTGTACAGAGAAGTTGAGCGGCTTTTCAGCCGGAAAATATGGGTAGAATCTTCTCACGCAAGCCATTCTTGAATGTTCGGGGATTGCGTCGACAGGCAAGCTTCCCACTAGGTACGGATTTTTGCGCTCCTCCTATAGGGGAAGCACCGCGTACATTGGGCCAAAACATACTCACAACAGCTGCCTTGCAAAGCACCAGATCTAAGATCAGCAACGGCAGTATAGCATGAATAAGCCGCCATGCTCAAGTACGGGACGAGGAGCAATCTACAACAGCATGCCTTTTATTACACAGCTAATTGCAGCACTAGTCAAGCGAGCCTGTCTTCTTCTGCATCCTCAGTAGCGCCAGATAGGACAACCATAGTCGACATGGATGTGGTAGGGATATTGATAGCGTTTTATTCACGGCTTGCGGGGAGACGCACAGCTTGTAGTGCAGCGACGGTTGTTGATAACCTCCTATCTGCCCACGAACCATGCTGGAGCATCATCCTTAGCGCGTCCTTGCGTCTTACTGTGTACGGGGGTCAGCGTCCGACAGCATGTAGACGGTTGCACGATCCCTGAAATGATCAATTGAACGAACAATAGTGCCAGAGAACGTCTGGTTATAGTCTGTCACTGTCTATCTCGCAAGCTATCCACTGTAAGCATATTGAAACGTTCAAGCGTGCTGAACCTTCACCTATACGGTTGCTGCGAGCCCGGACAAAAGAGGGAACACGCACTGTTTCCATTCGAAGGAAGTGTTGGACGTGCTGGCTACGGTAGAGCACCATGCTCGAGACAATGATGGCATGTCTAGTTTGACAACCTTTCGACGATGTCTTACATACTATTAATATCGTACAACGATGCTTGGATGATTTTGTGTACCGGAAGTGACGGGCAAATATATCATTAGGAACTATCGGCTGCATGGTCATAGTGCTGCCACATTCAAGCAACTAGCAAGGTCACAGGTGTATGCGTTACTCGAATAGATGGGTTCACCCAAAAGATCTACCGCGCTAGCCCGTTGTAGTATGTACTTGCAATACTAGTACCTAGTTACCAAGTATCTAGCGTGCCTATCTAGGTATCTCAGTAGGTAGGTCCACCTTCAAGTCCCTGGACCCTTGTTGCAGCATTTATTGGTGTACGTGAGCCAGCCTTGTAGCCTTGCGCACCAACTTGAACTGCATGTTCGCGGCTTTGAGGTCGGCGATTTTGGAGTCGATCTCGGAAGTGCCTTGGACCGCCTCCGGATGACTCCGCTCCACGCAGAGAGGCGACTCTCTAACTTTCGGTCCCCTTCCGTTGACTGACCAATTCTGCTTGCTCTTTCGACAGATGATTCCACACATTAACAAATCCCGCGATAGATTGACAATAGCCGAGTATAGCAACGCATACATCTAGCAGGCTATCATATACGTCTTAAAGGCTTCCCGAAAAGCGTTAGACAAAGAACAATTGGATTTCCGACCACCAGAATCATTGACACAGCTTTGGCGATCTATCTAACCGCAGCACTGATCATTCTTGATCGTCTGTGACGGCTTGGTGCATACTACCTCACCCGAACTACAACATTTTCTTTCTGTGATACATTGCACGCATCGGCCCCACATCATGCAACCAGCGAAGGCATTCGACTCCATAGAGTCTTCGATCGAAGCGTTCCGAAATGGAGAGTTCGTCGTGGTTCTGGATGATCAGGACCGCGAGAATGAGGGAGACCTGATCATTGCCGCCCAGGATATGACGACGGAGAAAATGGCATTCATGGTTCGGCATTCGAGTGGCCTCATCTGCACCCCACTCACATCGGCTCTGGCACTCTCGTTATCATTACCACAGATGGTTGTCGAGAACGAGGATCCCAATAGAACTGCTTACACTATTTCCATTGATTCCACCGACGAGAGTGTTACCACAGGCATATCAGCACATGACCGAGCACTGACGTGTCGTACGCTGGCCTCTAGCAAGGTCAAGGCAGAGGATTTCAGAAGGCCAGGTCACGTTTTCCCTCTCAAAGCCCGAAGCGGAGGTGTACTAGAAAGGAGAGGGCATACTGAAGCCGCGGTTGAGTTGTGTCGATTAGCAGGAAAGGCGCCTGTAGGCGTGATATGCGAAATGGTTGAGGATGGTGAGGAGGTCCCTGGCCGTGCGGAAAGGAAGGAAGGCGGCATGATGAGGACCGATGGCTGTTTAGCATTTGGTAGGAACTGGGGGTTGAAAGTCTGCACAATAGAAGATTTGGTCAAGTTTGTGGAAAAAGAACAGAAAGGTGCGGTCAACGGCACAAATGGTCATCAGTGAGCTCTTTCTCAGCTGATGCATATATATGAGGCTATATTCCCAAAATCACAAGACGCGAGCGAGTGTGATACAACGCCATAAAAAGATGGTTCTTTTCAAGTTTTGCCCCTGCTCTGGGACATATACTCGATTGGTGCGAAGTAGACGGAGAGCTGTATACCTAGGTACTCGTGAATCGAACCTTTCGTAATACCGTTGACATACACCTGGGCCTGCGCTGATAGGCAATGACGCTGCTGCCTTCCGATTCGCATCCTCAAGCACAGAACATCAATGCTGGTGGCGCGAAAAACGGTTGACGTACGTTACACAAAGTGCCAGGTCTCTGTTAATAAGCTTGAATTTCCCCTGACTAAATGGCGATCTCAATGGGATCCAGCAGGCACCTTGATATAAGGAGAAATTCAGGTCATAGACAACCATGACCTCTCGCCCAAGGTATGGAGTGCAGACCACATGTCAGCACTATCCTGCAATAACTCCTTCCCGTTCTCGGCCTCAGGGAAGGCCTCAATCCACCGATTAGGTGCAGCTTCGCAAGCTAGCCTTAGTCTAAGTTTCATTCCACTCAGGCTGTCAGCCTCGGAAGACTTCAGGTATCTACCTGGGTAAGGATGTCTCGCATAGTCAGGCCCACCGGCGCCCTGGGAGTCCTTAAAGCTTCAGCATGGACTTTATTGGGTATGTGTCGTGCTGGCAGAGCAATTCGTCAATGTACATCTTCTTGCGTCTTACCGCCGGTTGACTTCAACCCCCTGCTAACTACAAGGACACAACTTTCAAGATATATCACGGTATCCCACCGTTCCCTCCAGCATGACATTCAAAGCACGCAGCAATCCGTTCCAAACTAGTAATGGCAAAACAAACGTCAGTGTTGTCGTCGCTGTGAGCGTCTGTATTGCCTTCCTTCTGATTGTCATATTTTTTGTGTCCTTGAGACACTTCTTCAGGAAAAGCAGTGTATCATATCCAACAAACGAACCAGAGAGACTCGTCAACGTATGCAGTCGTCCAACACCCACCCAGCAAACATATGAGGCCAAGATTGGCTACGAATCCACTACAGATCAAGCGCAATATCTACTCAGTTGGACTGCTGAGGCTGTGTACTGGAACGCCGACTCTATCGTTTCACGTCATCCAGTGCCACGAATACCCCCTGTTATCGCGGTGCCGGAAGGCTATGGCTTAGTGATGCCCGGGCTGCCACCTTCGCAATGGCAACCTGGTTCCGTGTCAACGCAATCGCATGGAGGGTTGCACCCAGTAATTCTGGGCAAGTAGGAAGCTATGAGTTACGAAGATGGTCAACGAAACACAGGGAGCTCGAGCAATAGGAATCTGCTGCAAGGCGATGCAGTGTATGCTGTTGAACATGGGATGGATGCAGAGAGTGGGTGGAGTGAGAGGAAAAGGAATATATATCAATTTTGAGAAGGGATGCTCGATGTGAATATAAAGACGTAAAGGGGAAAGAGCACATGTTCTGGAAAGCTGGTCTTGTATTGAATGATAACAGCCAGGGCAACTTTTATCTACCATGGCGCATGGGAATGGCGGCCATGTATACTTATCAAGGCATACCTATGTTTTGAAGGCAAAACAATTTCGCGCCAACTTGTGTATTGCTCGACTACACTGCCACAGCACCCGCTGCCGAACTGGCTCAGTCCATGAGTTCTTATCGGATATTTCTTCAGAAGCATGATGCAGCCTTGCCCAACCAACTCCACGCTATGCATCTGGTACATCAATCGATCTTGAAACGAGGATTATCCTACCACCACAGTGTGAGCGTATGCTTTTCGACGATCCTTACTTCCCACCCTGCGGTCGCTGATTCGAGTAGTCACGGAAAAGACCTTGCATATGGACATTGGTGACCTTAACACCCCTTCTGACTTTTTTCTTCTTCTTTTCGACCTTTGGTGCATTGTCCTGCTCTCGTAATTGGCCAGTGGGTACATGGTTCATCTTCGTTAGCTCTTTAATGACGTCTTCTGAGGGTGGCAGCGGTATCTGCGTCCATAGGTCTTTGAACTCGTCATCAAGCGGTGCATCGAGAGTCGGATCGTCAGCCCACACCATTCGCGGATGATTATCTTTCTTGTTCCTTGTCACTAACAATTTGTGTTGTGCCTCAAGTTTATCGATGGTGGTCTCCACATCTGGCCAACCGTCCTTCAACTCACGAACGTTGATTCCTAGCGAAGTGTCCTGCTTTTGTAGGTAAGAGAGTAGGCCTTCAGCCGAGGAGATATTGTGTAGGGGCCGGAACGTGTAGCTTTCTGTTGCAGCATCGTATGTGACCTTGGTGTTCACTTTGAGGAACTTCTTGAACAGGTCGACCTGCTTCTCATCACGCATGTGCGAAGGCATAACGAATGCTACAAGGTCGTCGGAGCTGATAGAGGTAGGAAATTTCTCCTTGAGTCTGTCGATTGCATACACCACGTTGGTTCGTGCGTCACTGCCCGCACCAGCATAGCCTCCACCAGGAGCCAACATGTTGGACATGGTTGGATATCGTCTCAGTAGAGGACTGCTCGTTACGCGGTACGTTGAGGGATAGGACTGGAGGAGATCCTTCGTGAGGGTGTGAAGGCCGCTCACGGCATCACCTGGGACGTTCTCACAAGTCTTCCCGCACGAGACCTAGTTGGTGCTTGGCACGCACAGAGGGTGGTAATCTGGTGATTGTTCTGTGAACCGAAAGTCCAGAAGTTGGTGGTAGCCTACTCCATATCTAACATGGGCATCGCTTGCTCCCGCAGCTGGAGCGTGATGCAGCCAACCCATTTCCGAATTGATAGTCACCTCGAAAACACTAAAAATAAGCTTATATTTAGGCTCTTTAGGCTTGGCTGCACGCGGTTCGCAGGCAGCGGGCAGTCCTACAGGCTACCGCCGTAATTCATTCCAGATTCACATTATTGTTTGGGCGTTCCAATTGCACGTCAAGTTCGAATTCATCTCCACGTCTATTTGACAACACTGCACAGTTGCCTTGTAGCAGCAACGCTCTGCGTCATTCGCTAGTCCTCGTCCAAGCCACATTCTGCGCCATGGTGAGGAAGCTTGCGACGTTCCATTTGCTTTCTTGAAGGTCTCCTCGCGAGCAGTGTACCGCGACACTCTTCCCTCTATCATCCTAGTCCCTGTGCCGACCGTCTCAAGAACACCACTATGGCGGCTGAGGTCGACCTCCGACTCATATCTGACTCTACGTCCTTGACTGAATCGAGTCTGACTACGCTCCTTGATGCGCCCACCAGTGATTTAGTGAAGTCTTTCCTCCAAGCCATCCAGGGCAAGCTGAAGGAATGTGAACTCTTGAAATCACAGAAAATCAAAGCCGAGGTGGAGTTGGAGACTACAATTCGAACAAGCGAGTCGAAATCAAAAGTTCTACAGAACTCTAGAGACAAAGCACTTGCTGATGCGAGTAAATTACGCGTTGACCTGCAAGTTTCTGGTTGGTTCACTCCTCTTCATGCTTGTGACAACAACTGACTCCCGCAGAAAACACCCGAATTCGACTTGAGACGGAGCTCGACCAAGTTCGAAACGCAACAAATCACTCGTCGTCCGAGACCGAGACTCTGAGAACGCGCATCTCTACACTCGAAGCGTCGAACCGTGATACTGTCGCGGTCCTAGAATCAAAGACAAATGCGTTCGACAAGTTGTCCGAAGACCTTTCAGCGCAACACCAGAAAGCGGTCGAACTTCGTAAACAAATCTCGTCACTCGAGCAGTCAGTGCAGAATTCCAACTCAGCATTAGCTAGTTCGAAGTTCCGAGAACAGAGTCTGCAACAAGAGTTGGACTTGCAAAAGAAGAACAATGAATGGCTTGAGAACGAACGAAAGATCAAGGCAAACGAGCATGCGACTTTCAGAAAAGAGAAAAATGTCCGTATCTCCGAGCTTACGCAGTCGAATGAGCAATACATCGCGGAAGCTGATGCTCTGAGGCGCTCGGAGTCCGGCCTTCGTAGTCGCCTCGAAGAACAAATCACAAAGCATGAAGAGGCCTTGCAAGAAACACAGCGACTACGCGAAGATAAGGTGGCTGACACCGACGCTTTTCGGGTGGAGTTGGACAGTGTGAACCGCCTTGCTGAGTTACAAAAGGCATCGGCAGAAACTGCCAGGCAACGTGTACAAGAACTCTCCAATGCCCTTGACGAGGTGAGAGAAGAGGCGGCCGTTGAAATTGGCAGGGTTCGTGCTGAAATCGAGACCGAGCACAGCGAGAAAGAGGCAGCAGAGCAACGTGTTAGCGAGCTTGAAGTCAAAATTGAGGAGCTAGAACACGACCTCGAACAAGTACGGGTGCGACCAAGCACTCCTCAGCGGGGTTTGAATGGCAACGGGCCGTCCACTCCTATAAGGGCAGCAACACCCGTTGGCATCTTTTCACCAGCCTCGACCTCGCGGTTCAAAGGCGGTCTTTCAATGACTCAGCTATACACAGAATATCAAAAGTTAGAAAAAGCACTGGCTACCGAAAAGAAAACCAGCGAGCAGTTGCAGAGTAACGTCGATTCTATGATCGAAGAACTCGAGTCCAGCAAACCAGAGATCGAGGAGTTGCGTGGAGATCATACTAGGTTGGAGATTGAGTTGGCAGAATTGTCGGCGTTGGTCGAACAAGCAGACCAAGCACGCGATGCTGCTCAGAAAGATGCTAGGGCTTATCACGCCCAGCTCGAGGCTGCCAGCAAGGACCTGCAGTCCGAAAAGCAGCTCGTTCGAGATTTGGGTGCTGAGGTTCGCTACCTGCTTCTGCAACAGCTTGTCGCCGAACGAGGAGATACGATCACACGCGACGAAATGCGAGACATAGAGGCTGAAGCTGACGCGTCCGCTGAACGAGATATGGAAGGGCTGAGCGAAATGCAGAAGCATGTAAACCAGAAGTTGCTCTTGTTCCGGAATGTGGCGGAATTACAACAAATCAACGCTAATCAATTGACGACTACACGTAACTTGGCAGATGCGTTACAAGAGGCCCACTCAGAGGACAAGAAGGCGGAGCTCAAGAAGCTCAAGGAGGATCTTGAGTCAGCTCAATCTCGGATGGGAGCATATCAGGACGAGATCAAGAGCATGGTCGCCCAGTCAAGGAGCTATGTCAAGGAGCGAGACATGTTTCGCAGTATGTTGACTCGCAAAGGGCAGCTTCCGGGACATGTTGATCCGCTCGACTTCTCGAGGTCCCTCCCAATACCCCATGCTGGCTCGCCTGCACGTGGTCTGGATGACTTCTCTGTCAATGGAGGAGATTCAGACTACGCCAAGCTGCTCAAAGATCTTCAGACTCATTTCGATGCATATCGTCAGGAAGCTGCTACAGACCATACGGCCCTGAAGAACCAAGTCAACGATCTCACCAAGCGCAGTTCACAATTGCAGATGGAGGCAAGCCGCGCCCTTGGCCAGCTCAGTGCAGCCAATCAAAGAAGCGAGATGTTACAAGCCAACTACAACATGCTCAAGACTGAGCATGATGAGTTGAAACATCGCTCCAGCAATGCTGCTGAGAACGCAAGCAAGCAGGAGTTGAGAGTCCAACACGTTGCTGAGGAGCTTGTCGAAGCCAAGGGCCAGGTGGACAGTCTCCGCAGAGAATCTGCAAACCTCAAAGCAGAGAAGGACTTGTGGAAGACAATTGAGACGCGCCTAGTCAATGACCAGGAGTCATTGCGCAACGAGCGTAGTCGACTCGATAAGCTGAACGGAAGTTTGCAGGCTATTCTGAACGAGCGCGAGCAGACAGACTCGGAGACCAGACGCCGCTTGCAAGCGCAAGCCGACTCATTGGAGTCAGAATTGCAGAGCACAAAACGCAAGCTCAACGAAGAGGTGGAAGAAAACAAGCGAGCTTCTCAACGACGCAATTTCGAACATGAGCAAAATCAGAAGAAGATTGACGACTTGGTCGCCAGCCTCAGTTTCACGAAGGAGGAGTTGGCAATTGCCAAGACATCGAGAGATCACTTGCAAGCTAAGGTGGATGAATTGACTGTGAACCTACGCTCCACTGAGGAACGTATTGAAGTCCTCACGAGACCTGCTGAACCAGCACAGTCTACCAGCACGGCAGACGAAGACGCTTTAACTCGCCAGCAAGAGCTTGAAGTCGAGGTATCAGAGCTCAAACGCGACCTTGACCTTACGACCAGCGAACTTGGGCGATCCAACGAGCAAATTGAGGTGTACAAGGATATCAGCCTGTCCAGTGAAGAGAGGCTGCGAGATTTGACCCAGACCAACGGTGACTACCGCGAAGAAACCGATGCGGCTTTGGCCGAGAAGGACGATATAATCAAGGATCTTGAGCAACGCGTTCAAGACATCTCATCTGAGTTGAGCACAACTAACTCAGAACTATCGCATCTCCGCGATCAACAGTCAGAATCCAATCGAAAGCTTGATCAGCAGAAGCATGCATACGAGGCGGATATTGCAAGACTGAAAGAGCAGGAAGAGAAGAGCACCGAGCAGGCTCAGTTCAATCTGGAAGCAACTAAAATGCAGGCTCAGATTGCGACAGATGCTCAACAAAATTATGAAAAGGAGTTGGTCAAGCATGCTGAAGCAACCAAATCATTGCACGCTGCACGAGCCGAAGCGAACCAACTGCGATTGGATGTTGTCGATCTTAGAACTCAGGCTGAAACAGCTAAGAACAACCTAGAGCAGAAAGATGCGAGTTGGTCCGAAATCAAAGGTCGGTACGAGCGTGAGATTGAAGACCTCAAGAAGAGGCGTGAGGAAGTGCTCCAGCAGAATACGCTCCTTCATGGTCAACTCGAGGGCCTCACACAGCAGATCACCGCCTTACAGCGAGACCGTGCTGCGTTGCATGAGGGAGCTCAAACAACCGATAACAACGGCCCAGGTCTGGACAATCTACAAGAAGTCATCAAATACCTCCGACGTGAGAAAGAGATTGTTGATGTGCAATATCATCTCTCTACGCAAGAGTCCAAGAGACTTCGACAGCAACTTGATTTCACACAGTCGCAGTTGGATGAATCGCGACTGAAATTGGAACAACATCTTCGAGCAGAAGTTGACTCGGAACGGAATGCTATGAACCACAACAAGCTCATGGAAACCCTCAACGAATTGAACCTGTATCGAGAAAGCAGCGTGACCCTCCGTGCCGAGGCCAAGCAAGCGGCGCAGTCACTGGACGCGAAGACCAAGCAGATTCAGGAACTCGAAGCCGAGATCCAACCACTAAAGGACCGCGTTGCAGAACTCGTGAGCGTTGCAGAGAGTCATGAAGAGCAGTTGAAGTCTCTTGAAGGCGATCGAGATGGCTGGAGGGAGCGTACACAAAACATTCTTTCGAAGTACGATCGCGTGGACCCTGCTGTGTTGGAGGAAATGAAGAACAAGCTTCGCACATTGGAGATCCAACGGGACGAGGCTGAAACAGCTCGTGCTGCTCTACAAGGCCAGATTGATGCCCATCCGGGTGAAATCGAGGCTGCCAAGTCAGATCTCAGAACGAGGCTGCAAGACCAGTTCAAGCCAAGATACAAGAAGGCTACTGATCAGATCAAGGAGAAGCAAGCTGAAATCGATGCTGCGTCGGTGGAGAAGTCCAGATTGCAGACCGAGCTAGACGATGCTAGACAACAGCTTGAAACAGCACAGAGACAGTCGGCAACAGCCGCAATCGAAGCAGCGCCCAACGAGGCAGGCGACCACAGTGAGCAGGTGGTGCAGCTTGAAGCACGCGTGTCTGAGCTTGAATCATCTCTCGCACAGAAAGACAAGGAACTCGCCGCCGTGCGTACGGAGCAGAATGAAAGGTTCAAAGCTAGAGAATCAGAGTTACAGAGCTCGATGGACCGGCGCTTGCAAGAAGTACGAGATGAGCTGGAAAATTCCAAGACTACGGCACTCGACCAGCTGCGGCAGGCGCTAGAGTCCGACCATCAACAGGCTCTGGAGACACTCCGTGCTCAATCTGTGCCTGTCGCAGCAGAGCTTCAGAAGCAGTCCGATGCTGGGGCCACGGCGGAACCAGCAAATACAGCGACCATGCCTGCCCAATTGACTGACGAAGTTCTTGCTAGCCTGACTGACGAGCAAGCTCGAAAGCTCGTCAAGACCAACAGCATTCTACTTGCCATCATGAAAAGCAACATTCGCAAAGCTGTGGAGAGAGAATCAGCCAAGCCTGCAGCTGATGGTATCCCCGCTGAACGCCTTCACGAGCTTGAGTCGAAGTTCGCGCAAGAAAAGGAGAATTTGCTCCAACAGAAAGAGCACGAGTTCACAACTCAGCGGGATGCACTTGTCAAGGAACACGAACAACGCCTAGCTGCGGAGACGCAGGCCCTGATTGAACAGCAGAAACAAAGCTTAGAGTCTACAAAGCTGGAATTTTCAGAGGAGTCGGCACGAAAAGTTGCAGAGCAGGTGGCTAATGCACAAGCAATGATTGAGAAGAAGAGCAGCGTGAAGCTCAACATGAGCGACACCAGAGCTCGAATGGCTCAAGCGAAGCTCGACATCGTGAAGAAAGCTGCCGAAGAAACCCCTGACAAACCTGTCGTGGAGGTATGGAACATCGCCAAAGATGCCAAAGCAGGTCCTGTGACGCAGCTGGCAAAACCAGCTGCTCCAGGCGCAGCTTCTCCAACTAAGGCCGTGTTGCAGCCTGCGGTCAGCACAGCACGTGCGCCTGATCCAGCAGCTACCAATGGGGTGGCCAAACCTGCAGAGCCAACGGACACAACGCCAAAAGAGCAACTGGCAGAGACTGAAACCAGACCCTTAGCAGCCAGTAGTACAACTGCTCCGGCACAACAGAACGCAGGCACCGGTCCGGCAGCACTCAACCAGATACGATCTAGTTTACCTCAAGTACGTGGCGGGTCTTTTCGAGGCGGACGTGGCGGACATCAAGCTGCTGGCAATCAGACGCAGATCCCGTCTGCGACTGCACGTGGTACTGGGATCCCTCGAGGCCGAGTTGTCAGTCGTGGTGGAGGCCGTGGCAACGGACCAAACGTGCAGACGAACGTGCCGCAAACTCCTGGCGGCAGAGGTGGTGGTGGAGTTTCTAGTCCTTCAAGGGGTGCGTTGAATCCCGCGGCGCAGCAATTCACTCCTGGTGGCAAGAGGGCACGTGAGGATGGTGAAGGTGGCGATGGTGGAAACATGGGCAAGCGCATACGTGGAGGTGGCGGTGGTGCTTGATTTTCAGCCGGAACTGGAACGGCGGAGAGCTGGCAAGGTCTCCTTAGCAAGCATGGTGCTGACAATTTGCATGGGTGGTAGAGCATTTGCAGGAGCTTATGAGGGATTCCTCAAAGATGGCAACATGTACAACATGTACAACATGATGGGCTTGTTCGAGAGACAAGCTAATTGATATTCATTCGTGGTCCACCCTTTGCACTCTATTTACCCTGCCTTCCACCGTTATATCTTCAACGAATCTAATGAATGGTTTTCGTTTCTGAGGTACATAGGTACGGGTCTGATACTATGACATATCTCAAGCTCGTTGCGGTTTTCAGGCTGGCATGACGCTTATGTCAAGGAGTTCAATATTACCTAGTACGTACCGGTTTCACATCCACGCTGCAGAGAGCCGCACTAGATTGACACACCAAAGCTATACCAAGGTTAGATAAGGTCCCGGTTTTCTATCAGAAAACTTGTGGATCAAAGCACCCTTCTCTTCGCATGTGTAACTGCGATATGGCAAAGGCGCCGGGGGTGTTGAAAAATACAGAGGTCAATACACTGTATTCGTGCCGTAACCGTGGACGGAGATACACCCAGTTTCGATCCGTGCCAGAAAAT
>Ga0210040_10007634_pt1 | contig 13038 bp, 11 predicted proteins | sample CryGeyCG12114_NA_FD_185462 | JGI IMG/M metagenome (GOLD analysis project Ga0210040, IMG submission 185462) | Groundwater microbial communities from aquifer - Crystal Geyser CG19_WC_8/21/14_NA (SPAdes) (version 2) | ecosystem: Environmental > Aquatic > Deep subsurface > Groundwater | place: USA... | reverse complement strand
TCATGTTCTCGCAGCGCGGGCAGCTGACGCTGGCGCATTCCGATGCGACGATGCGCAGCTTCCATCTGCGTGCCGAGATGGGCAAGCATATGGGCACGCGCATCGAGGTCGTCGATGTGCAGACGGTGCGCGAACTCTGCCCCGAACTGAATTTCGATTTCGGCGGCCAGAATGAGGTGCTGGGCGGGCTTTGGCATGCCGATGGCGGCACGGCGCGCCATGACGCGGTTGCCTGGGGCTATGCGAAACGCGCCGCCGAGCGCGGCGTGGAGATCCACCAACGCACCGAGGTGACGGGTATCGAGCGGGCGAACGGCCGCGTCACCCACGTCAGAACGAACCGCGGCACGATTGCGGCAGGCCAGGTGCTGCAGGCTGTCGGTGGGCTCAATGGCCAGGTCGCGGCCATGGCGGGCTTCCAGCTGCCGATCCGCTGCTTCCCGCTGCAGGCGATGGTGACGCAGCCGCTAAAGCCATTCCTGAACATCCTGCTGTCATCGGCCAATCTGCACACCTATCTCGTGCAGTCCTCGCGCGGCGAGATCGTGATTGGTGGTGGCTCTGACCCTTACCAGCTGGCATCGACCCGCTCGACGCTCGACCAGAAGGAACATCTGGCGGAAGGCGCGCTGCATCTTCTGCCTTTCCTCCACAAGGTGAAGCTGCTGCGGCAATGGGCGGGTATCACCGACATGACGCCGGATTACAGCCCGATCATGGGCGCATCGCCGCTCGATAATTACTGGCTCGATTGCGGCTGGGGCACCTGGGGCTTCAAGGCGACGCCGGTTGCCGGCAAGCGCCTGGCCGAGACCATCGCCACCGGCCGCGTGCCCGATATCCTCAAACCGTTCGACCTGCGTCGCTTCGACAGCTTCTCGCTGTTGAACGAGATGGGCGCCACGGCCGCCAGCCATTAACGAGGCTCCCCATGAAAATCCTCAATTGCCCCGTAAACGGCCCGCGCAACATCACGGAATTCCAGTATCTCGGGCCGGTCCGCTCCGTCAGCACGGAACAGTCCGACCAGCTGATCGAGTCCCTGTTTTATGGCGAAAATCCCCTCGGCGTGATGCGGGAATGGTGGCGCCATACGCCGTCCAACACGGTTCTGATCGCCGAACGTCACACCGTGACCGACCAGATCGTCGCTACATATCTTCCTAATCGAAAGCCCGCCTGAAATGACCGAACGGCTTCCATCCCCCTGGGGTTCGCGTCTCGATCGCACCCGCAAGATCCGGTTCCAGTTCGACGGCCGCCCGTTGGAAGGCTTCAACGGCGACACCATTGCATCCGCCATGGCCGGCGCCGATCGCTGGATCCTGTCCCGCTCCTTCAAGTATCACCGTCCGCGCGGCATCCTCACCATGGCCGGCCAGGACGCCAACACACTGGTTCAGCTGCCGGATGAGCCCAATGTGCGCGCCGATCTGCGCACCGTCAGCGAAGGGCTGAAGGTTACGGCCCAGAACGTCAACGGCACGGCCGAAAACGACCGCAACGCCGCGCTGGACAAGCTCGGCCGCTTCATGCCCGTCGGCTTCTATTATCGCAGCTTCTTTGGCCCGAGCGCGAAAAGCTGGCTGAAGTTCTGGGAGCCGATCATCCGCAAGTCGGCCGGCCTCGGCAAGGTCGATGTCAAGGCCGAGCACGGCCATTACATCCGCGAAAACCTCCACACGGATGTGCTCGTTGTGGGCGCTGGTCCCGCCGGCCTTTCGGCTGCCATCAAGGCGGCTCAAGCAGGCGCACAGGTTTTGCTGGCTGATCTCAATCCTGAAATCGGCGGTGCGCTGACCTATGCGCGCTTTGGGCTCGACCGAACGGAGGCCGAAACCACCCTGGCTGCGCTTCGCGCGGAAGCCGAAAAGCTGAGCAATCTGCGCATCATGTTCAATGCGACATGCAATGGCTGGTTTGGCGACAACCTGGTTCCGGTGCTGCAAGGCGATTGCCTTTTCCGCGTGCGGGCAGCGCAGGTCGTGGTGGCCGCCGGCTCGCATGAACAGCCGCTTATCTTCCGCAACAACGACCTGCCGGGCATCATCCTGTCATCGGCCGCGCAGCGTTTGATGCGTCATTATGCGGTTCGTCCCGGCCAGCGCGCCGTGGTGTTTGCCGGCAATCGCGACGGCTATCTCGCCGCGCTCGATCTGTTGGACGCCGGCGTTCCCATCGCCGCCATTCTGGAGCCGAGCTCGAGCGCGACATCACCGGATCTGGCCGCGAGGCTGACCGAGCGCGGCGTGCGCATCCTCTGCAGCGCCACCGTCGTGGAGGCCCTGGGCACTGCCGGCAACCGGCATATTCGCGCCGTTCAAGTCAGCACGCCACAAAAGGGCGTGGAGGTTCTGGACTGCGATCATCTCGTGGTGGCGGCCGGATATACGCCGGGCTATCAGCTTCCTTTGCATGCCGGTGCCAAGCTCGGCTATGACGACGACGGCAAGCATTTCGTCATCAACAACTTGCCGGACGCCCTTCATCTCGCCGGTTCCACAGCAGGCTATTTCGATCTGCCGTCGGTTCTGCGCAGCGGTGAAATCGCCGGTGCGGCCGCAGCCCAAGCTGCCGGTTATGACGTGGTCCAGCCCGACGCTCTTCCAGATGCGACGGCGTCGCGGATGAACTACTTCCACCAGTTGTCGCCGCATCCCAAAGGGCGCGACTTCGTCGACTTCGACGAAGACCTGCAGGTCAAGGACATCAAGAATGCCGTAGTCGACGGCTATCGCGAGCTTGAGCTGATCAAGCGCTATTCCACGGTCGGCATGGGGCCGTCGCAGGGCCGTCACTCCGCCTTGACCACCGCGCGGATCGTTGCCGCCGAAACCAACCGCAAGGTCGCCGAAATCGGCGTCACGACCTCACGGCCGCCGTTTGGACCGGAAAAGCTCGGACTGCTGGCTGGCCCCAACCATGTGCTTTACCGGCATACCGCAATGCACGCCGAGCATGTCGCAAGCAAAGCCAAGATGACCCCGGCGGGAGCCTGGTGGCGGCCGCTGCATTACGGCGGTGCGCAGGATCTCAAGAAGACCATTGCCGATGAGGTCAAACTCGTGCGCGAGCAGGTCGGCATGCTGGATGTCTCGACCCTGGGCAAGCTCGCCATCCGTGGACCGGAAGCCGCCGCGTTCATCGACCGGGTTTACACGATGGCCCATATCAAGCAGCCGGTCGGTCGCGTTCGCTATTGCCTGATGCTGAACGACATGGGTTCGGTGATGGATGACGGCGTGGCGTTTAGGATGTCCGACACCGAATTCTACGTCACCGCGACGACCGGTGCCGTTGCGCGTGTGTTCAGCGAAATGACGTTCCTCAACGCGCAATGGGGCATGCAGGTCGATATCCAGAATATCACCGCCTCCTTTGCCGCCATCAACGTCACCGGTCCGTCGGCCCGCAAGGTTCTCGAAGCGCTCGGCGGCGACATCGACCTTTCGCCGGAAGGTTTTGGCTATCTCAACGGCCGGACCGGGGTGATCGGCGGATGCCCGGTTCGCATCATGCGCATCGGCTTCACCGGCGAGCTGAGCTACGAGCTGCATGTGCCGCAATCCTATGGCGCGGGCCTGTGGCGCAAGCTTCTCCAAGTCGGCGCTCCGCATGGTTTGCGGCCCTACGGGTTGGAAGCGTCGCGCGTTTTGCGTCTGGAAAAAGGCCACATCATCATCGGGCAGGATACGGATGCGCTATCCACGCCCGATGAGCTTGGAATGGAGTGGGCGCTTTCCAAGACCAAGCAACGCTATGTCGGCAAGACGGCGATCGAAGCGCGTCGCAATCTCGGCTTAAAGCGCAAGTTGTGCGGTTTCGAGCTGCCGGACGGGCATGGCATGCGCCTGGCTGAATCCTGCCTGGTGATGCGCGAAGGACGGCCGGTCGGCTTCGTCACCTCGACATGTTTCTCGCCCACCCTCAACAAGTGGATCGGGCTGGCCTATGCCGATCCGCAGGATGCGGTTCCAGGTTCCAGCATCCTGATCCGCGGCCTGTGTGGCAAGGAAGTGCAAGCCAAGGTCATTCCGGCGCCGTTCTATGATGCGGAAAACCGCCGGCAGGAGATGTGACGATGACCCTCAACAGCCAAACAGGGGCAGCACCCCAGTCTCTCGCCGGCATCGATCTCAGCCTGCGCCACGATGTTTTGCAGGGAAAGCTTCCCCGCCAGACCGCAGTGCCGGAGCCAAGCGAAAACGTCGTGCTTTATTGCACGCCAAGCGAGCGCTTCGGTTTGCGCGGACCGGGCACGATGGATTGGCTCGCGGCGGAAGGCTTGGCGGCGCCTGAAGGCGTGAACCAGGCAGTGACGCTGCCTGATGGCACGAGCGTGTTGCGGCTCGGCCAGCAGGAAGTCTTGCTGACGGCGCCTCATGGAGCAAGCGGCAAGCGTTTGCGCGCCTTGCGCACCGCATGGCAAAACGGCGCGCTGCCATCCAAGGGCTATGATGCCTATCGCGAAGAGGGATGGGCTTGGTTCGTGGTGTCCGGGCCAGCGGCACCGGATCTGATACGGCGGATCTCCATGGCCGATCTGCGGCCGGAGGTTCTGAAAGTCGGGCGGGTGGCGCAAACGCGCGCCCTGCATCTCGACGTCGTCATCGCCCGGCTCGATCATTTCGCCGCAACCTCCTACGATATCTTCTTCGATATCGCGTCGTCGGAGTTCGCGCTGGATGTCCTGACTGAAACCTCGGCTGGCCTCCATGCCGGCTTCCGACTGGCAGCCCTTCATTCCGATGACTGAGACGAGCCTTGTGCAATCGCCGCCCGTCCCCACGCGCATTGACGGAAAGGCCTTTGCCGCCTCCTTGCGGCAGCGGGTGGCCGAAAACGTCGCGGCGCTGAAAGCCGAGCACGGCATCACGCCGGGGCTCGTGGTCGTGCTGGTCGGTGAAGATCCCGCTTCGCAGGTTTATGTCCGCAACAAGGGCAAGCAAACCTTGGAATGCGGCATGAACAGCTTCGAGTACAAGCTCGATGCCGCGACACCAGAAGCCGCTCTGCTCGCGCTGATCGATCGGCTGAATGCCGACCCGCAGGTGCATGGCATCCTGGTGCAGCTTCCTTTGCCTGCCCATATGGACGCCAACAAGGTGATCAACGCCATCGATCCCGCCAAGGATGTCGACGGCTTCCACATCTTGAACGTGGGTCTGCTGGGCACCGGGCAGAAGGCGATGGTTCCCTGCACGCCGCTGGGTTGCTTGTTGCTGCTGCGCGATCACCACGGCAGCCTTGAGGGCTTGAACGCGGTTGTGGTCGGCCGCTCCAACATCGTCGGCAAGCCGATGGCACAACTGCTGCTGGGCGATGGCTGCACCGTCACGATCGCGCATAGCCGGACGAAAGAGCTGGCCTCTGTGGTGCGTCAGGCGGATATCGTGGTGGTTGCGGTTGGTCGCCCGGAAATGGTGCGCGGCGACTGGATCAAGCCCGGCGCGACGGTGATCGATGTCGGCGTCAATCGCGTCGAGCGGAATGGCAAGGCGGTCTTGGTCGGCGACGTTCATTTCGAAAGCGCGGCCGCCGTTGCGGGCGCCATCACGCCTGTGCCGGGCGGTGTTGGCCCCATGACCATCGCCTGCCTGCTCGCCAACACGCTGACCGCTTGCTGCCGCATTCATGGCCTCGCCGAACCCACGACCTGACAGCTCGAACTCTTTGCCGACAGGCCATTCCCGGGAATGCGCCTGTGCCTGTTTTTCCAGGACATTCCATGACCCATTTCGCTTTGACCGTTACGTGCCCGTCCATGCGTGGGGTGGTTGCCGCCATCACCACCTATCTCGCGCAGCAGGGCTGCAACATCACCGACAGCTCGCAGTTTGACGATCCCGAGACCGGACGGTTCTTCATGCGCATCAGCTTCAAATCGGAGGAGGGCACCGATTTGCCGACCTTGCGCGAAGGCTTTGCCGAACAGGCCGAGCCTTTCGGCATGTCCTATTCCTTCCATGACGAGGCCGAACGGATGAAGGTCGTAATCATGGTTTCGCGCTTCGGCCATTGCCTGAACGATCTGCTTTACCGCTGGCGCATCGGCGCGCTGCCGATCGACATCGTCGCGGTGATTTCCAACCACATGGATTACCAGAAGGTGGTCGTGAACCACGACATCCCCTTCCACTGCATCAACGTCACCAAGGCAAACAAGGCCGAGGCCGAGGCGATGCAGATGCGTATCGTGGAGGAAACCGGCGCCGAGCTGATCGTGCTGGCCCGCTACATGCAGGTTTTGTCGGATGACATGTGCCGGAAGATGTCGGGCAAGATCATCAACATCCACCATTCCTTCCTGCCGAGCTTCAAGGGCGCCAATCCCTACAAGCAGGCCTATGAGCGGGGCGTGAAGCTGATCGGCGCGACGTCGCATTATGTGACGGGCGATCTCGACGAAGGCCCGATCATCGATCAGGACACGGTTCGCGTGACGCATGCGCAAAGCCCGAGCGATTACGTTTCGCTCGGCCGCGATGTGGAAAGTCAGGTCCTGGCACGCGCCATTCACGCCCACATCCACCGCCGGGTTTTCCTCAACGGCAATCGGACCGTCGTTTTCCCGGCCTCGCCGGGCTCCTATGCTTCGGAGCGCATGGGCTAAAGCTGGTCTGACGGCGCCCTCGCGCTGAGGGGATCACAACGCAACCGAACAAGAAAAAGGCGCTGCATCTGATTGGATGCAGCGCCTTTTTTTTTCAGAAACGGATCGTTGCGCGACTGTTACGCGCGATACCGCTCGACCAGTTCCACGAGACGTTCACAAGCGGCAACGGCGGCGGCGTGATCCTGCGAGAAGTTCAGGCGGACGCTGTTTTCGGAATGCGGGCTGAACTCCGTGCCAGGCGTGACAATGACGCCCGCCTGAAGACGCAGAATGCGCACGAAATCCGAACCGCTCACCGACAGTTGCGGCAAGCTCGGGAAGATGTAGCTTCCAGCCTCGCTGGTGCGCACCTTCATGCCCGCCGTTGCGCGGAACACTTTCAGCAGGTCGTCGCGGATCGCCTGATGCTCACGGATGCGCTGCTCCATCCAGCCATCCGGTTCGTTGAACCAGGTGCGCAGAACTGCCTGGCTGTAACCGCCGGCGCGCAAGGACACGATTGCCTGCAGCTTCTCCATGCGGGTGATGATTTCCTTCGATCCGAAGGCGACACCCAGGCGATAACCGCTGAGCGACTCCGTTTTCGACGGCCCCATGATGGTGATGACGTTCTCGGCGTCGATCTTCTGCGCGCGCAGATGGGTGTAGTCGACGCCCGAGTAAAGCAGGCGCGAGTAAAGCTGGTCTACGATGACAGTCGCGTTGTAGCGGCTGGCGAGAGCCGCAATGGATTCGATTTCTTCGCGCGAATACACCACGCCAGCCGGATTGTTCGGGTTCGAAAAGAGGAACACCTTTACGCCCGACTCGAAGGCGTCTTCCAGTTGACCGAGCTGAAGACCGGCGCGGCCCTCAACGCTCGCATAGTCCATCTGGACCGGCACGATCTCGCCGTCAAAGAAGTCCACCAGCTTGCGGTTGGCGAAGTAATCCGGCTGGACGATCGCGACCTTGTCACCGCGCGAAACCGTGGAAGCGACAGCCAGAAACAGCGCGCCTTGCGTGCCGGGCGTGATGATGATGCCGTCGCGTCCGTCCACGGGGGCGCCGGTGAAGCTTGCAAGGTGTTGGGCGAGCTCTTCGCGAATGCTCAGATCGCCGCGATATTCCGTGTAGGCCTGCTTGCCGCCCGACTCGACGCCGGCGGAAAAGACCTCGAAGGAGCCCGGGGTAGGGGCGAATGCATCCACGTCGCCATGCGAGAAGTCCACCGAGCGCCCGGTGATGGCGTCGCCGCGCAACAAGGCCTCAATGCCACCGGATTGCTGGCGGACTTCCTGTCCGGGGGCTGCATCGGTGCCGAGGCGGCTGAACTTGCTGTGGATGTTCATGGAGACTCCCTGTTCGCCCGCTGACGATGCTCGGGCCTGAAGCGTCACTCTACGGCAGGGGGAAGCAAATGAAACACGCTTGCTTCTTCTTTTAGAAGATAGAAAACGTGAATTATGGACACTCGATTTCTGGAAAGCTTTCTCACCGTCGCGGATTGCGGCTCAATGGCCGAGGCTGCGCGTCGGCTCAATCTGACGCCGGCCGCCGTGGCTCAGCGCATCCGGGCCCTGGAGCTGGACCTGGGGCAGACATTAGTGGCGCGTGCGGGCAGAACAGTGCGCCCGACGGCTGCGGGGCGGGCCGTGCAGTTGCATGCACCCACCTTGATCAAGGCACTCCGGGATCTTCGGGCAACGGCGGCAAGCGGTATGCCGGCGGGGCAATTACGCATTGGCGCGACGGCGACCGCGCTCACCGGCCAAATCCCTGCGATCCTGGCAACCTTGAGTGCCCGTTTCCCACAGATCGACTATTTCCTGATGCCGGGCTCCTCGGCCGATCTCTATCGTGCGCTTCACTCAGGCGATCTTGATGCTGCGCTGATCATTCAGCCGCAGTTCACGCTACCCAAGGCGTTGGGATGGTTGACCTTGCGGCGCGAAGCGCTGTTGTTGCTGGCCCCTGAAGGCCTGCCGATCGACGACATCCATGCCACGATCCGCGAACAGCCCTTCATACGCTATGATCGCAACCAGTGGGGCGGGCAGATCATCGAGCGGTATCTGCGCCGCCACCAGCTGAACGTGCGCGAATGGGCCGAACTCGACGCCCTGGATTCAATCGCCGCACTGGTGAACCGCAGCCTTGGCGTCGCCCTCGTGCCGGATTGGGCGCCGCCTTGGCCCGATGGGCTTCGCCTCCAAAAGATTGTTCTGAAGGAGGGAGAGGTCCGCCACATGGGTGTGCTTTGGGACCTCTCAAGTCCGCGAATTGCGGCCGTTCGCGCCTTTGTGGAAACATGCCAAAGCCTCGCAAAACCTTCCGAATAGCGCAGGACCTTTCAGGACGGGCGGCGGGTTCGAAAGCCTCCGCGTCGCGTCTCGATCGGCGCTTGGCTGCGGATTATACCGCAGGCGCAGGCGGCTATGGTTCGCCAAGCGAGCGCACCCAGCAACGCCTGGATGACGACGTGGAAAGCGGCAAGTTCTCGACGGATTTCGCCGCAGCCGATTATGGGAAGTAACAGGCAACTGCGGATGCCAGGCGGGCACAAGCCGCCGGTCGTTTTCATTGTCCAGCTCAAGGGAAAGCGGCACGTCGCCGCTTTCCGCACAGATGGCGGAAACAAAAGGACTCGGCGTGTTCTTGCGAACGCCGCTGACCTTGATCCGGTTAGCCACAGCGGGTAACTCCGGCGGGCATGGCCAATTCCACCATGCCAACGTGCAGGCAAACTCATGACATACAAGACAATCGGTATCATCGGAGCCGGCGTCATCGGCCGAGCCTTGTTCGATCATATCCAGGCCCTTGGCGAGGTGAACGTGGACTACGTTCTGGCTTCATCCGGGCGTGACAAGCCGGGCCGCGATCCTGCGATGGCCAACCTCATCGTCGACGACCTCGACGAGGCGATTGCCCGCAAGGTCGATCTTGTTCTGGAAGCCGCCACGCCCGACCTGTTGGCCTCGGCCGGTCCGCGCATCCTGGCGCATTCCGATCTGTGCGGCTTCAGCTGCTCGGCCCTGTCGGACCCTGTTGTGGAAAAAGCCATTCAGGATGCGGCCGCGAAAGCAGGCACGCGCTTCTTTCTCCCGCATGGCGCCGTGCTCGGCCTCGATGGGCTGATGGATGGTCGCGATCAGATCGACGAAGTCGTCATCACAACAACGAAAAGCGGACCCAGCCTCGGCGAAGCGGCCGAAACCAGGGGCGTCGTGTTTGAAGGATCGGCGCGTGACGCTTGCGCCCGTTTCCCGCGCAACGTCAATGTTCACGCCGCAGTGGCACTTGCCGGCATCGGGTTCGACCGGACCCGCAGCGTGGTTGTCGCGGATCCGAACACCAAGGCGATGAAGCACCACATCGCCGTTTCCGGCAAAGGTCTGCAGTGGGAGATCACCGTCAGTTCGACGTCGCTGGGAGGCGTGACAGGCGCCTATACGCCGAAGTCGGCGATCGGCTCGCTGACGCGGATCTTGGGCCGATCGACCTTTGCGAATGTTTGATGCCCTAGCGGGCGTCACGAACCTCCCGTCAGCGCCACCCAGCAAGGGGTGCGCGGTGACGGCGGTTGACGATTTACGCTGACGCGCCGGCGGCCTGCCGGCGGTCCGTTACAGAACCTGGCTGAGAAAACTGCGGGTGCGCGGGTCTTTGGCACTCGTGAACAGGGTTTCGGGCGGTCCGTCTTCGACAATCAGGCCCTTGTCCGTGAAGTAGACATGATCCGCAACTTCGCGCGCGAAATTCATTTCGTGCGTCACCAGAATGCAGGTCAGTCCCTCCGCGGCCAGATCCTTGATGGTGATCAGAACCTCCTTGACCGTTTCCGGGTCGAGAGCGGCCGTCACCTCGTCGAACAGCATCACGTCCGGCTGCATGGCCAGCGACCGGGCGATCGCGACGCGTTGCTGCTGCCCGCCCGACAATTCGCCGGGATACTGGTTTTCCTTGCCCTCGAGACGCACTTTCTTGAGAAGCGCGCGAGCGCGCGCTTCCACGTCTGCCGGCTTTTCCTTCAGCACCTTGAGAGGCGCCATCATGATGTTTTGAAGCGCCGTCTTGTGCGGAAACAGATTGTATTGCTGGAACACGATGCCGACCTTGCGGCGCAGCGCCAGCTTGTCCAGCTTCGGGTCGTGAACCTCCTGCCCCTCGACTTGGATCGATCCCTTCTGGATGTCGTTAAGCGCGTTGATGCAGCGGATCAGGGTCGATTTGCCGGAGCCCGAAGGGCCGATGATACAGATCACCTCACCCTTCATGATATCCATGCTGATGCCTTTCAGAACCTCGAGGGCACCGAAGGATTTGTGAACGTCTCGGAGACGGATGATCGGTTGATCTGGAGTCCAGGCGGTCATGCTTCGCGTCCTTTTATGATCTGACGGCGAATTTACGCTCGAGCGATCTGGTGAAGCGCGCGATCGGATAACAATAAAGGAAGAACAGGATCAGGCAGAATCCGTAGAACGGAACCAGCAGTTCGGGCCGGTTGCCTTCCGCTTCCATGGCTTGGCGCGTAAGGCTGATGACTTCGTTGACGCCGAGCAGCGAGCACAGCGGCGTCGACATGGTGAGGATGGCGTACCAGTTCATCCAGGGCGGCAGCATGCGCTTAACGCATTGCGGCAAAATGATCTGCCACATGGTCTGGCGGCGCGTGAAGGCGAGCGACTCGGCGGCTTCCCACTGGGCTGTGGGCACCGACTGAATGCCGCCGCGCACGACTTCAGCAATGTTGGCGGACACCGGCAAGGCCAGCCCGATCACCGTTTTCATCCAGCCGGGAACCGGGATCACCATGCCGAACGCCGTGACCTGAAACGGAAACGCCAAAAGGATGATGAAAAGCAGCACGAGCCACGGCGCATTGCGGAAGAAGGTGACGTAGATCTGGACTGGTGTGCGGATTAAGGCACTGCGCGTTGTCAGGCCCAATCCCATGAAGGTCCCGAGCACGGTTCCGATCGCCATTGCCAGAACGGAGATCAGGACGTTGAACAAAAAGCCCTGCATGAACAGGAACGGGATCCAGCGCAGCAGCTTCTCGAAGGCATTATAGGCATCCGGGCCGGATTGAGCCAGCGCGAAGGTCGGCCATAAAGCCAGACCAAGCAGCACCCAGCTTGCCGGCATATTGCCGAGCCAGCGCGCCAGGAACAGGTCGTCGGGAAGCGATCCGGAGCCAAAAGGCCTGGCCACGGGCAAAAGCACGTCCATCGTCTTGCGAGGGGATGATGGCTTAACCGCCATAGCCTGGAATTCTCATTTTGCGCTCGCAGATGCCGATCCCGAGCGACAGGATCCCGACAAGCGTCAGATAGGAAACGAGCAGCAGAACCATGGTGGGGTTTTGCGCCGAGGGATAGTCGTTCCAGATCGACACGGACTGGTAGAGCAGCTCGGGAACAGCGATCGCGAATGCCTGGTTCGTCGTTTTCACCAGGTTGATCAGGTTCGCCGATAGCGCTGGCATGGATGTCCGCAAGGCCAGCGGGAACACCACATTGGTGTAGGCCTGCAGCCTGCTCATGCCCAAGGATTCCGCCGCTTCCAGCGTCGTATTCGGCACCGCTTCGACGCCGGCGCGAAAGATCTCGATGTTGAACGCCCCGGCGAAGAAGGACAGCGAGATCACCGCCCAGCCGAAGTTGGAGATGATCGGCACTTCCAGCCAACCGTCCGGGCTATAGCTCGGCGTAAACTGGCCGAGCGCGAAATAGAAGAACAGCAGTTGGAGGAGAGGCGGGGTATTGCGGAAGAACTGGACATAGGCGTCGACCAGCGCGCGCACGATCCGGCTCTTCGCACCCTGTCCCCAGGCGCCCAGCACGCCGATCACGACCGAAAACACTAGGCACAACAGGCTCAGTTCGATGGTCGTCGTGATGCCGGATATGACGCGCGCCATCTGGCGGGCGTCATACAGCCATATGAAGTTCCATTCCGGGGACGCCGCAGCGAGCTCCCGGAAAAAATCTTGAAAGTCGGACATTCGTGTGACGCTGGATTCCGCTGGAATTATTTAGCCAGCGGATCAGCCAGCTTCTCGTGCATTTCGATCAGGTAAGGGCTTGGGTGCATGCCCCACTTCTTTTCCAGATCGATCAGCCAGCCGTCGCGGTGCCAGTTGTACTGCAAGCCGGAAACGACCTGACCCAGCACGCATTGTTCGTCCGCTTTGGCAACCGCCAGACCCCAGGGGGTGAAATCTTCGGATTCCAGCGGGATCTCGAACTCTTCCCAGCCGCCGCCGTCGTAATCGGCACGAATGGAGGTGTCGTCGTAAACAAAGGCCGCGCACTTCTTGTCGCGCAGCGCCTGCTTGGCTTCGGCGGCATTGCCGAAGGCCATGACCTTGGCGCCGTATTTCTGTTCGATCGTTTGGAGATAGAAGGCGCCCTGGATGCCGCAAACCGGCTTGT
>Ga0210040_10007633_pt1 | contig 13038 bp, 14 predicted proteins | sample CryGeyCG12114_NA_FD_185462 | JGI IMG/M metagenome (GOLD analysis project Ga0210040, IMG submission 185462) | Groundwater microbial communities from aquifer - Crystal Geyser CG19_WC_8/21/14_NA (SPAdes) (version 2) | ecosystem: Environmental > Aquatic > Deep subsurface > Groundwater | place: USA... | reverse complement strand
CCGATCTCCTGGTCGCTCCGGTCGAGCGACGCCGGCCGCGACCGGGCGAAGGCGGCGAGCGCCCGGGCCTGCCGCGCCTGCTGGTGGCCGATCTCCGCCTGCGCCGCGCGGACCTCGGCCAGGTGGGCGGCGCCCGCCTCGAACGCAGACCCCACCGCAGCGAGCCTTGCCTCGCCCGCAGCCTGCTCGGCGGCTGCCGCCGTCCACTCGTCCACCAACCGCTGCAGGGCGCGCTCGGCCACCGACTCCCGGGACGGGGTGAGGGTGGCCAGCGACTCGAACACGTGTTCGATCTTACTGCGTCACCGGCGATCCGACCAGGGCGGAGGTACGCCTGTGGACGACTCAGCGAGGCCGCTGGACGCAGGCGCGGAGCGCGACTCAGCTGGGGTCGGGGGCCAGCCGGACGACCATCTTCCCGGTGTTGCCGCCGCTGAGCAGCGCGCGGAACGCCTCGACGGCGGAGTCCAGGCCCTCGACCACGGTCTCCCGGGCGACCAGCGAGCCGTCCTGCAGCCACCCCGACACCGCCGACACGAACTCCGGCCGCAGATCGCCGTGCGAGCCCACGATGAAGCCCCGCAACGACAGCTGCTTGCCCACGACGAGCCCGAGGTTGCGCGGGCCGGGCGGCGCGGTCGTCGCGTTGTACCCGGAGATCGACCCGCACAGCGCGGCCCGGCCGAACGTCCGGAACGCCCCGATCGCGGCCTCCAGGTGCTCGCCGCCCACGTTGTCGAAGAAGACGTCGATCCCGTCGGGCGCGGCCGCCGTCAGCAGGTCGGCCACCGCGCCGTCGTGGTAGTCGAACGCCGCGTCGAAGCCGATCGACCCCAGCCAGGCCACCTTCTCCGGCGTCCCCGCGCTGCCCACCACCCGCGAGGCGCCACGCAGCCGGGCGAACTGCCCGACCAGGCTGCCCACGGCTCCGGCCGCACCGGACACGAAGACCGCGTCGCCGGCCTGGAACGCCGCCAACCGGAAGAGCCCCGCCCACGCGGTGAGGCCGGGCATCCCGAGCACGCCCAGGTACAGCGACAGCGGCAGCCCGGGCAGCGGCTGGACCACCGACACGTGCGCAGCGGGGACGACCGCGACGTCCCGCCAGCCCAGCCCGTGCAGCACCAGGGCACCGACCGGCACGTCGTCCGAACGGGACTCGACCACCTGGCCGATCGCGCCGCCCTGCATCGTCTCGCCCAGCTCCCAGCTGGCCGCGTAGGACTTGGCCGCGCTCATCCTGCCGCGCATGTACGGGTCGACCGACATCGCGATCGTGGCGACGACGACCTCGCCGGGCGCGGGGTCGGGGCGCTCCAGCGACACGAGGGCGAAGTCGGCGTCCACCGGCTCACCGTGCGGTCGGCGGACCAGCTGCCACTCCCGCGTCCCGATCGTCACCGCGGGAAGTCCGGCTCGTTGCGCGGCACCACGAACACCTCGGGCACGAAGCTGGTGTCGGGCATGGTCACCATGGTCAGCACCATCCGGGCCACGTCGGACGGCGGCATCATCCGGTGCGCCGGGATGCCCCAGCGCTCCATCATCGGGGTGTCCATCGCGGCCGGCACGATGCTGTGCACCCGCGCCGGGAACGGGGTCTCCGCGCCGTCCGGGCCGACGGTGGCCTTCTCCCGCAGCTCCCGCTGGATGCACCGGGTGGCACTGCGGAAGGCGGCCTTCGAGCTGTTGTAGGCGATCGCGCCGGAGCCGGAGGTCACCGCGGACAGCGACGTCACGTGGACGACGTCGGCCACCGTGTCGGCCGGCCGGTGCTGCACCACCTTGAGGAACTCGCTGGTCAGGAAGACCGGGCCCTCGCAGTTGACCGCGTGCACCATCCGGTAGTCGGCGAGGTCGATGTCGGTGACGTAGCCCGGCCGGTCGATGCCGGCGACGTTCACCAGCAGGTCGAACGCGTCGCCGTGCCGCTGGAACAGGTCGGCGACCACCCGGCGGCGGGCGTCGTCGTCGGTGACATCGAGCTGCACCACCTCGGCGTCCCCACCGATCTCCGCCCGGCTCTTCTCCGCCCCGGCCGTGTCGATGTCGCCCAGCACCACGGTGGCCCCGGCCTCGGCCAGCGCGGTCGCCACGGCCCGCCCCAGCCCGCTCGCGGCACCGGTCACCAGGGCCACCCGACCCGACAGCTGCTCTGTGCTCATCTGCTCCCGTTCCTCGTCCCCGCCGGGTCCTGGCCCGGCGCGCGTCCGAGCCACCTTCGCGCACGGCGGTGCAGGTCGCAGCCCGAGGGGCGGTTGGGGGCCGGACCTACAGTGGGCACATGTTCTTCTCCCGCGCCAAGACCCAGCCGGTCACCGCGGAGGACGCCCTGGCCGGCCGTTCCGAGCCGAGCTACCGCATCCCCGAGGTGCACGCGGTCAACGGCCACCGCATCCAGCCGCCCTTCCCGGCGGGCATGCAGACCGCCGTCTTCGGCGCCGGCTGCTTCTGGGGTGTCGAGAAGGTGTTCTGGGAGACCCCGGGGGTCTACTCCACCGCCGCGGGCTACGCCGGTGGGTACACCGCCAACCCGACCTACGACGAGGTCTGCTCCGCCCGCACCGGGCACACCGAGGTGGTGCTGGTCGTCTTCGACCCGGCGGTCATCTCCTACGACCGGCTGCTGAAGGAGTTCTGGGAGGAGCACGACCCGACCCAGGGCATGCGCCAGGGCAACGACGTCGGCACCCAGTACCGCTCGGCGATCTACACGCAGAGCCCGGAGCAGGAGGCGGCCGCCAAGCTGAGCCGCGACCTGTTCCAGGAGCGCCTGACGGCGGCCGGCTACGGCGAGATCACCACCGAGATCGCTCCGCTCGGCGACCTCTTCTACGCCGAGGACCACCACCAGCAGTACCTGTACAAGGTGCCGAACGGCTACTGCCCGGTGAACTCGACGGGCGTCTCCTGCCCGGTCGGGCTCCCCGGGATCTGAAGAAGGACCCCCTCGCCCCCACCGCTCGTGCGAGGGGGTCGCCCCAGCACGTCACCAGCTTCAGTACGTGAACCGGCCCACCGATGCGCGCAGGCCGGCCGCCATCCGGGACAGGTCGTCGACCGCGGTCCGGGTCTGGGTCAGCGCCACCGTGGTCGACTCCGCCGCGTCGGAGACCCCGGTGATGTTCGCGGCGATCTCCCCGGAACCGCTCGCCGCCTCGGTGACCGACCGGGCCATCTCGTTCGTCGTCGCGGTCTGCTCCTCCACGGCGCTGGCGATCGTCGTCTGGTAGTCGTTGATCTGGCCGATGACCTCGCCGATCTCGCCGATCGCGAGCACGGCGCCGGCCGAGTCGGCCTGGATCGCCTCCACCCGCCGGGCGATCTCCTCGGTCGCCGTGGCGGTCTGCTGGGCCAGCTCCTTCACCTCGCCGGCGACCACGGCGAAGCCCTTGCCCGCCTCGCCGGCGCGGGCGGCCTCGATCGTCGCGTTGAGCGCCAGCAGGTTGGTCTGCTCGGCGATCGCGGTGATCAGCCGGACGACGCTGCCCACCTCACGGCTGGACGCGCCCAGTGCCACCACCGTGTCGTTGGCCGCTCCGGCCTGCCGCACCGCCCGGCCGGCCACCGAGGCGGCGTCGTTGGCGCTCTGCGCGATCTCCCGGATCGAGGAACCCATCTCCTCCGCCCCCGCGGCGACCGTGCCGACGTTGCGGGACACGTCGGCCGCCGCCGTGGTGACCACCTGGGCCTGCACGGACGTCTCCTCGGCCGACGCGGCGATCTGCGCCGCCGACGCGGACAGCTCCTCCGACGCCGACGCCACCGCGTCGCAGGAGCCGACCACCTCGGCCATGACGCCGCGGAGCGACTCGGTCGCCGCGTCCAGGGCCGTGCCCATCCGGCCGACCTCGTCCCGGCTGGTGAACCCGGTGGTGCGGGTCAGGTCGCCCGCCGCGAGGCCCTCGGCGACGTGCTGCACGGTGCGGAGGCTGCGGGCCAGGGCCGAGGCGACCAGCCAGCCGACCACCAGGGCGGTGGCCAGGCCGAAGCCGAGGACGAGCAGGGCGACCAGCTTGTGGTGCTCGTAGGAGTCGTGCGCGCTGGTGGCCGCTGCCGCGGCCTCCTGGGCGTCGGTCTCGCGCAGCTGGTCCAGGTCGTCGATCACCTGGCTGGCCAGCGGCTGGATCCGGGTCGCGTTGACCTGTGCCCAGGCGGTGGTGTTCCCGGCCGAGGCGTCGGCGGCGAGCTCGCCGGTGGCGGTCGACGCGATCGCCTCCAGCTCGGAGGTGGCCTCCTCGACCAGCGCCATCCGCTCCGGGCCCAGACCGAGCTGCTCGTAGCGGGCCTCCACCTGCTCGAACTCCTGCATCAGCGAGGGCAGCGAGGACAGTGCCGCGGGGTCGGAGCCCGCGCCCGGCGCGGAGTCCCGGATCGCCAGCCGGATCTGCTCGACGTCGTCGATCATGGTGCCGATCGACTCGATGCTCATCACGTTGTCGGCGTAGATGGCCTCGCTGGTCTCGGCAGCGCTGCCCAGGGCGACCAGCCCCAGCACGCCGACGAGGACGGCCACGATCGCCGCGACACCGACGGCGGACAGCACCTTGAGCCGCACCGAGCGGTCGGCGAACCAGCGCGCGCCGGCAACGGTGCGGGGCGGAGGCGTGCGCATCAGGTGTCTCCCGGAACTGGGCGGGAGCGCAGCCACCTGCGCGCCCCTCGTCTCCAGTGATCGGCCGATGCGGAACGGGCTTGAGCGGAACCCGGCGACCGGCGTCAGGCAGCGCGGTGAGCGGATCCGGTCCGGGTGACGAGTCGACTCGGCCACCGGGCAGAGTAGGGGCGTGGCCGATCCCAGCGCGCTGTTCGCCGAGCTCCGCCGGGAGCCCGACGTCGACGCTCCCGACCTCGTGGCCGTCGACGCGACCGACCGACTGCTGCTCGACGAGGCGGCGACCGACCTCCCCGCCCACCGGGACGGCGTCGTGGTGGTGGACGACGCGTACGGCGCCCTGACCCTCGGCGCGGTCGCCCTGCACGGCGCGGACGGCGTCCGGGTGCACCAGGACCTCCTCATCGGTGAGCTGGCCCTGGCTGGCAACGCCGACCGGACCGGGCACGGCGGGCACCACCGGTCGATCCCGGAGCTCGGCCCCGAGCTGACCCGCGGTGCCCGGGTCGTGCTGGCCAAGGCGCCCAAGAGCCTGGAGGCGCTGCGCGAGCTCGCCCAGGTGGTGGCGGCCGGCGCCGATCCCGGCGTCACGCTCTACGTGGGGGGCCGGGTCAAGCACATGACCCTGGCCATGAACGACGTCCTCGGGGAGTGCTTCACCGACGTGCACGCCACGCTGGCCCGGCAGAAGTCCCGGGTGCTCGTCGCCCGGGGGCCGCGCCCGGTCCCCAGCACGTTCCCGGTGTGCCGCGAGCACGCCGACCTCGGCCTCACGGTCTGCGCCCACGGTCCCGCGTTCGCCGGTGCCAAGGTCGACCGGGGCACCCGCGCGCTGCTGGCGGCGCTGCCCGGCGCCGTTCCGGACGCCGCGACGGCGCTGGACCTCGGGTGCGGCACCGGGGTGCTGGCCGCCGCGCTGGCCATGGCCCGGCCGGGCCTCGCGGTGCACGCCGTCGACCAGTCGGCGGCCGCCGTGGCGTCGACGCTGGCCACCGTCGCCGCGAACGGGCTCACCGGCCGGGTCGCCGTCGTCCGGGACGACGCCGCGGCGAGCCTGCCCGAGGGGAGCGTCGACCTCGTCGTCTGCAACCCGCCGTTCCACTCCGGGACGACGGTGTCGGACACCCTCGCCGAGCGGCTGTTCGCCGGCGCTGCCCGGGTGCTGCGCCCCGGCGGCGAGCTCTGGTGCGTCTTCAACAGCCACCTGCCGCACCGGGACGCGCTGCGCCGCATCGTCGGGCCGACCCGTCAGGTCACCCGCGACCCGAAGTTCACCGTGACGGCCAGCACCCGCCGCTGAGTGGCCCGGTGCCTCAGTGCCCCGTCCTTCAGTGCCCCGAGCCGCCGCGGGAGACCACCGGGGGCAGCGTCGACCAGGGGAAGTTGATCCAGGCGTCGGTCCGTTTCCAGGCGTAGTCGCAGGAGACCACCGACCGCGGCTTCTCGTAGATGACCGCCGTGCGCACCTCGGTGACGTGGCCGGCGCAGAAGTCCTTGACCAGCTCCAGGGTCTTGCCGGTGTCCGCGACGTCGTCGGCGATCAGCACCTTCGCCCCGGTCAGGTCGACGACGTCGAGGGTCGGCGGCAGCACCACCGGCAGGTCCAGCCGCTCGTCCACACCGGTGTAGAACTCGACGTTCATGACGAAGAGGTTCTTCACGTCCAGCGCGTAGCCCAGCGCCCCGCCCAGGAACAGCCCGCCCCGGGCGATGGACAGGATGATGTCCGGCTCGAACCCGTCGTCGGCGACCTGCTGGGCCAGCTCCCGGGCGGCCGTGCCGAAGTCCTCGTAGGTCAGCGTCTCGCGGTCGTCGGCAGTTGAGCTCACGGGTGGATCGTCCCAGCCGGTGCAATGGCCGGGAGCACACCGTCGCTGTGGTGCACGTTGCTCACCCAGACCGGCTCCGGATGGGTGTCGGTGCCGGCGACGACGTCCTCCGCGGTGCGCAGCTTGGCGACCTTGTGCACCAGCACGCCGAAGCCGACCTTGGCCAGCACGTCGGCGGCCGAGTAGGCCAGCTGCATCACGGTCAGCCAGGTGGAGGTGACGGCGGCGAACACCGGGACGGCGTAGACCAGCGGGTACACCCCGAAGGTGCTCAGCAGCACGATCGTGGCGTTGCGCAGGCTCACCGCGGCCTCGGCGCCCATGCTCGACAGCGAGTCGCGCACCGCCCGGATCAGCGCCACGTACAGGTAGCCGAAGAAGACGCTGCTGATCAGCCCCCAGGTGACCAGGGCGACGGTGCTGCGGCCGGAGTCGAGCACCTGCGAACCGAGGTAGCCGGTGAGGATCATTCCGAAGGCGGCGGTCATCGTGCTGGCCCGCAGCGCCCGCGCTCGCGCGCCGGCCAGCGAGCAGACCGCCAGCAGCTCCACGGTGAGCAGCGGCACGGTCACCGACCAGTCGATGTAGCGCGGCGACAGCGACAGCCGCGCCTCCTCGTTGGGCACGTAGCTGTTGCCGGACAGGTCGAAGCCGCTGCTCCAGCGGACGAAGAGGACGACGTAGGACACCGTCGCCACCGCGCCGATGCACAGCGCCGCGTAGGACGACGTCCGGTACCGGGCGCCGACCTCGTCCCGGCTGACCAGGGCGTAGAGGAAGTACGCCAGGAGCGCGAACCCGGCGCCGGCCAGGGCGAACTCGACCAGGTCGTACTCGCCGAGCGTCATGGTCTGCAGCTCGGGCGTCGGGGTGTCGGCGAGGGTCACGGGCGCTCCGGCGGGTCGGGGTGGGGCCGGACGGTCCCTACCCCGGCGCAGTCAGCAGAACCCGGGGGTGCCCTGCCAGGCGATCGGGGCGGCCGGGACGTCGTCGCGCAGCACGGTGCCCTCGATCAGCCCGTAGGGCCGGTCGTCGGCGTGGTAGACCACCGCGCCGGGGCCGTCCAGGCTGTTGTCCAGCCCGAACGCCGACAGGTCCTGCAGGAAGTGGTGCTTGTTGGGCATCGAGAACCGGACCTCGGCGACGGCGGCGTGCTGGGCGAGCACCGCCTCGCCCATCGCGTACAGCGTCTGCTGCAGGGCCAGGGAGTGGGTGCCGGCGAAGGTCTCCAGCAACGTCGTCCGGACGGCGTCGTAGCCGGCGTTCCAGTCGACGTCGGTGCCGGTGTACCGCCAGCGCGCGGTCACCGCGGTGGCCAGGATCCGGTCGGTCGTCTCCGGCAGCGTGGTGTACCGGTCGCGCGGGAAGCCCCAGAACTCCGAGCCGGTGGACTTGAGGACGACGAGGTCGGTGAGCCCGGCCAGCACGTGCACGTCGTCCCCGTCCACGGTGACCACCGCCGTCCGCACCTCCCCGCCGGTGCGGGAGAAGGCGTGGTCGTGCGGTGCGCCGCCCACGGTGATCCGGTCCCAGCCGTAGGACTCGAGCGCCACCCGGGCGCCGGAGATCCACTCGTAGGTATCGCCGAAGTGCCGGGCCAGCCGGATGCCGAACTCCTCCGGGGAGCCGATCCCGTCGCGGGCGAAGGCGAAGACGGTGTTCTTCTGCGCGTCGGTGGTCAGGACGTGCCCGTTGTCGCCGGCGGTGTGCGCCGCGGCGAAGTCACCGCGCAGCGCTGAGCTGACGTTGAGGTCGACCAGCGAGTGCCGGGGGGTCGAGCGGTCGACCGCGACGACGCGGACCTCCGCCTTCCCGTACTGGTTGGGCCCGAGGACGATCGCCATGAGGAGCACTCTCTCCGGTCGACGTTGCTGTCATGTTTCCCGTGGAACGTTCAGCTTCCGCGGTAGGTCGAGTAGGCGAACGGGCTCAGCAGCAGCGGGACGTGGTGGTGCGCCGTGGGCTCCCGGACGGCGAAGCTCAGCACCACCTCGGGCCAGAACGTCTCCCGGGCCTGGGTCGCGAACCAGTCGCCGGTGCCGAACACCAGCCGGTGCGGGCCGGCCGCGGTGGCGTCCTCGGTGAGCCGGCAGCGCCCGTCGTCGTCGGTGACGCCGGTGGCCAGCAGGTCGTTCCCGGCGAACAGCTGCACCGCCACGCCGGCCGCCGGGCGCCCGAGGACGGCGTCCAGCACGTGCGTGCTGACGCTCACGCGAGGAGTCCCTGCACCCGCAGCGCGGTGATCTGGGCCAGCTGCTCAGTGACCTCGGCCTGCTCCTGCGCCGGCGAGTTGCGCAGCCGGCGCTCCAGCTCGGCGAGCATCTCCTCCGCCGACCGCCCGGCGGCGCGGATCAGGAACACCTGGTCGAAGCGGTCCTCGTAGGCGCGGTTGCCCTCGATGATCGCCGCGCGCACCGAGTCCGCGGCCGTGGTCATCCCGCTCTGCTCGCTGCGGGACGCGGTCGCCTCCGGCGAGGAGCCCTGCGGTCGGTCGCCGATCCGCGGGTGCGCGGCGAGCGCGGCCTGCACCTCCGCCCAGGGCAGCGCCCGGCTGACCTCGCCGGCGCGGGCCACCAGCGCCTCGGCCGAGGCGTAGGGCCGGCCGGCGGCGACCTGGGCGGCGAAGGACGGCGCCGCGTTGCAGGCGCACAGCGCCTCCTGGGCCGACGCCTCCGGCCGGGTGTTGAAGTCGCGCAGCGGGTCGTCGGGCACGGCTGACAGGATGCCAGGCCATGATCCCCGAGCACCTGCTCAGCGAGCTCGACCGGCGGCTCGCCCCCGTGGACGCGGCGCGGCTGGCCGCCTATCCGGGGGAGTCGTCGACCCGGCAGCCGGTGCACACCTGCTACGTCCCGGCCGACGCCGTCGTCCCCGGGCTGGTGGGCCACTGGGGCGAGGCGGCACTGGCGGCGCTGGACGAGCACGGCCTGCCCGACCTCGCCCTGCCCGCGGCGCTGGTCGAGGAGGTGCTGCCCCGGGTCCGCGCCAAGCTGGCCGCCGAGCCGGTGGAGGACCTGCGGGTGGACGCCGAGGACGGCTACCGCGGCTCGCCGGACGCCGAGGACGGCGACGTGAGGGCCGCGGCCGCGGTCCTGGCGGCGGAGCCCGGCCTGCCGCCCTTCGTCGGGATCCGCGCCAAGTCGCTGGAGGAGCCCACCCGCCGCCGCGGCGTCCGGTCGCTCGAGCTGTTCCTGACCGGGCTGGCCGGTGCCGGCCGCGAGCGGGCCATCGTCACGCTGCCCAAGGTCACCGCCGTGGAGCAGGTCAGCGCGTTCCTGCCGGTGCTGGACGCCCTGCAGGACGCCAGCGGGGTGGCGCTGGACCTGGAGCTGCAGGTGGAGACCCCGCAGGCGGTGCTGGGCGCGGACGGGACGGCGACGCTGGCCCGGATGCTGCACGCCGGCGCCGGCCGGGTGACCGGGCTGCACTACGGGACCTACGACTACAGCGCCTCGCTGGGGATCGCGGCGGCGCACCAGGCCTCGGACCACCCGGCCGCCGACGCCGCGAAGCAGGCCATGCAGGTCGCGGTGGCGGGCACCGGCGCGCGTGCGGTCGACGGCTCCACCAACGTGCTGCCGATCGGGACGACGGCGGAGGTGCACGCCGCGTGGCGGCTGCACGCCGGGCTGGTCCGCCGGGCCCTGGAACGGGGCTTCTACCAGGGCTGGGACCTGCACCCGGCCCAGCTGGTCACCCGCTACGTCGCCACCTACGCCTTCTTCCGCGACGCCCTGCCGGCTGCCGCCGCCCGGCTGGCCGGCTACGTGGCCCGGGTCGAGGGCGGGGTGCTGGACGAGCCCGCGACCGCGCGGGCGCTGGCGACCGTGGTGCTGCGCGGATTGGACTGCGGCGCGCTGGACGTCGCGGAGGTCGAGTCGGCCACCGGACTGGACCGGGCCGCCCTCGACGGGCTGGCCGGTCGGCGTCCCCGCTGAACGGCCCAGGTCAGGCTCGGGTCACCCGATCGGGGGACTCCGGTGCCGGGGGGCGGTTGCCGGGAGGCGGAGCGGGTGACTGAGAATGCGTTGGTTTCCTGCGTCCACCACTGGGAGAGGATCGACTGCCCGTGACCGGTTCCCCCGCTGTGTGGCCGGCCCGACGTGAGCACGTGTGCCGGCGGGCCGCTGTGCCGGTGGGCCGTTGACAGCGAGCCTGGCCGCCGGCGCTCCGACCGCTGACCCGGTGCCGGACGAGCACGACCTGGTGGTGGTCGACACCGACGACCAGCTGCTCGCGACCGCCACGGCGTTCCTCGGTGAGGGAGCGGCCGGAGGCGACCTGGTCTCGGCCACGCTGCCGGGCTGGCTGGTCGACGAGCTCGCCCCGACGCGCCCCGACGTGCGGTTCCAGGCGGTGGAGGGCGCGGTCTGGCCGCGCGAGCCCGACCTGATCGTGTCGATCCGCAAGGCCGCCGCCGAGTCCGCGCCCCGCCGGCTCCGGCTGCTGGCCCTGGTCACCGCCCCCGAGGCGCGGTCCTGGGACGAGCGCCGCCGGTGCGAGGCGATCACGAACCTGGCCTACCGCGGGTCCGCCGTCTCCATCCTGTGCGTCTACGACCGGCGGACGACGCCGGCACCGGCGCTGGCCGCAGCCCTTGCCACCCATCCGCACCTGCGCACGGCCGCAGCGCGGCAGCCGAACCCCGGCTACCAGGACCCGCGGGTCTTCCTGGACCGGCTCCCCGCACCCGACGAACCGCTCCAGCGGACGCCGCCGGTCTTCGCCGCGGACGCCGCGACGTCGCTGCCGCGCCTGCGCCACCAGCTCAAGGCCGCGCTGCACGGGCGGGCGGGGGACCGCGACGTCGAGGAGGACTTCCACCTGGCGATCAGCGAGATCGCGGCGAACGCCTTCCGGCACGGCACCCCGCCGGTCTCCGCCCGGCTCTGGGCCTCGCCCGACCGGCTGATCTGCACCATCAGCGACGCCGGGACCGGCTACCGCGACGCGACCGCCGGCTACCAGCCGGCCCACGGCGACGACCTCTCCCGCGGCGGGATGGGCCTGTGGCTGGCGCGCAAGCTCTGCGACCACGTCGACCTGGTCAGCGGCCCCGAGGGGCTCACCGTCCGGCTGGTGACCGCGCTGCGCTGAGCGGCGCGGCCCTGCGCCCGTCCGCACCGTTCCGGTCGGATGGAGTACCTCAGCCCTAAGGTGACGGTGTGATCGTGGTGACCGCGGCCGGCGGGCCGACCGGGACCGCGGTGGTGCGCGAGCTGCGCGCCCGCGGCGAGGCGGTGCGCGCCGTGGTCAACCGGCGGGGCCCCCGGCCCGCGCTGGCCGACCTCGGCGCCGAGGTGGTCTGCGCCGAGCTCACCCAGCCGATGGCCTGGTCGAAGGTGCTGGCCGGCGCGGACGCGCTGTACCTGATCTGGCCGAACTTCGACCCGGACGAGGCCGAGGGGGCGCCCGCGCTGTTCGCGGAGGCGCGCCGGGCCGGCGTGCTGCGCGTCGTCTACCACTCGGTGCTCCGCCCGCAGCTGCGGGTGATGCCGCACCACGCGGCCAAGGACCGGGCCGAGGAGGCGCTGGACGCCAGCGGCCTGCGCTCGTGGCGGGTGCTGCAGCCGTGCGCCTACGCCGACAACATGGACGCCCAGCTCGAGGCCGCCCAGCTCAGCGGCGTGCTGCGCAGCTACTGGGGGCTGCGGACGGCGCAGTCCCTGGTCGACCTCCGGGACGTCGCCGCCGCCGCGGCGGTGCTGCTCACCGAGAACGGGCTGGACGGCGGGACCTTCGAGGCGGCCGGGCCAGAGCCGCTGACCGCGCCGCGGCTGGCCGAGCTGATCGGTGCGCGGCTGGGGGAGGAGGTCCTCGCCGACGACGTCATCCCCGGCGGCGAGGTGCCCACCGGCTACGCCGCCCGGTGCCGGCGCACGATGTTCGACCACTACCGGTCGCACGGGTTCGTCGGCAGCCCGCGGGCGCTGACCGGCCTGCTCGGCCGGCCGCCGCGGTCGTTCGCCGAGCACCTGGCCGACCTCGACCTCGGCGACCCGTCGTCCGCGGCATGAACCAGCCGGCCGGCGGCGACGCGATGGAGGTGATCCTGGCCCAGTGGGCCCGGGAGCGCCCGGACCTGGACTGCTCGCCGATGGGGGTCATCGGCCGGATCAGCCAGCTGCAGCGCGAGGTCTTCCTGGCGCAGCGGGCCACCTTCGCCCGGCACGGCCTGGACGCGCCGTCCTTCGACGTCCTCGCTGCGCTGCGCCGGGCCGGGGCGCCGTACCAGCTGACGCCCACCGCGCTGATGCGCACCGCGCTGGTCACCTCGGGGGCGATCACCCAGCGGCTGGACCGGCTGGAGGAGCGGGGACTGATCACCCGCGGACGCAGCGACGCCGACGGCCGGGCCGTCGTCGTCACGCTGACCGAGGCCGGCCGGACGGCGCTGGACACCGCCCTGCCCGACCACCTGGCGACCGAGCGCGGCATGCTCGCCGGGCTCAGCGCCGAGGAGTGCGCCCAGCTGGCCGGTCTGCTCCGGCGCTGGCTGGTCTCGCTGGGCCGGGTGCCCGGGGGCGACCCCGACCCGAGCTAGCCGTGTTCCTTGCCCGGGGGCATCGCGTCGTGGGTCTCCGGCGGGTGCCC
>Ga0210040_10007632_pt1 | contig 13041 bp, 9 predicted proteins | sample CryGeyCG12114_NA_FD_185462 | JGI IMG/M metagenome (GOLD analysis project Ga0210040, IMG submission 185462) | Groundwater microbial communities from aquifer - Crystal Geyser CG19_WC_8/21/14_NA (SPAdes) (version 2) | ecosystem: Environmental > Aquatic > Deep subsurface > Groundwater | place: USA... | reverse complement strand
ATTGAGAATAGTTTTATGGAAGTAAAATCTGTTATTCCGGAGGAATCTATTTGGCCACTTGTTAGATAGGTTCCTCCGGAATGACAATGGTAAATATCATTGGAATAGGTAGTAGGTTCTAGCGAAATATCTGTTTTAGCTTTTCCCCAAAACTGTACTGGCAAGGTTTATTATCCGACACCACGTAGTACGATTTATAGCCTTTTGCCTTGGGGTCGGTGCAGCCTTTCAGGTTTAGGATTTCTACGTTTCGGAAATCAATCGGGTGGCTTTCGGCTTGCAGCGCAATATAACCTTCTTTCAGGGCCATGCCGTTTTTGCTTTTCCACTCTTTGGTATAAGCGTCTTCTTTACCTTGCGCCCAGGATGCTTCGCCAATCTGGGGTTTGGTGTAGGTAAATACTGTGTCGCCTTCAATAATATGTTTGATAATTGAATCGCCCAGCACTATTATTTCGGCTTTTACCCAGCCGTCACCATTATAGGTTTTGGAGTTGGAGTCGAGGCAGTGGTTGTGGTTAAGTTGGCCGTTGGTGTGCACAATAGTGCCGGGCGTGCATAAGTTACCGGTGTGGCGCTCGCCGGTACCCAATCCGCCTAAGGTTTGGAACTCCAGCGATACCGGGAAATCCTGGTTTAAGGTCAGGCTTTGCGCCGACTGCGAATGATACATAATGCCGCTGTTCCGCACGTTCCAGGTGGCACCACCCGGGGTCTGATTCCTGGTAAAACGGTATTCAAAACGCAGGATGTAATGCGAGTAGGGCTCTTGGTAATACATGTGCCCGTATTTATTATCGAAGTTTTGGTACTCGTCGTAAACAATGCGCATCATCCCGTCTTCGTACCGAAAGGTATTTTTGTAGTTGTCGTTTAGTTGGTGCCCGGCAATTTTAATGTCCCAACCCGATAAATCTTTGCCGTTAAACAAAGGCTTCCATTCTTGTTTGTCCGCTTTTTTTTGAGCAATAGCGAAGGCAGTTGTGATTAGTATTAAAAAGTAAGTAGTAAAAGCTTTAGATAAATAATTTTTCAGCATGGCGGATAAGCTAAGGATCGGATTACAAGTATAGAAAAATATAAAGGTTTAGCAACCGTTATCCAAAAGAAAGTTTGCTGTATTTCTCTGCTCGCAGAAAGTGGGAAGCAGGGCGGAGAGGCGGCTTTGAATAAAAAGCATTATTATGCATTATTAACAGTAGTAACCAGCAATGCTACCATTCGGCATAACCGTTAAAGCGTAGCAATTGTAAGCTAGTAGATGCGCATCGGCATAGCACCTATAATAAAATTAATTATTTCTATTTTACCTTACCTGGCAGCAAAACTATCCAGTCGGAATATTGTTGCTGAAATGAAGATAATCTCTTACTTTTAGCGACTTCGAAGGCCATAGTAATTATTTTTAGCGGGAAGTTAAAATACCCGGTATCAAATATTACAATTATGTTTCCGAACCACAATAATTTGCAGTTTTTTGCGATTATTAATAAACAAATGGTAACTCGGGCAACAGCCGGTCTTTGATTGTTTATCCAGCAAACGGATTTTAGCTAAGACCTGCTGCCTATAGTACTTATCTGTTCATTTAAACTTTACTTATATTTGGTTCCTAAATTCTACCCCGTGTCTATTTATAAGAATTATTTTCTCTTAATTCTGGTATTCCTGTGCAGCATTTCTAGTTTAAAAGCCCAGACTACGCCCTGTACGCCTCCTACAGCACCTGATTTTGTTCCAAATGTAACATCGCAATGTTCCGGCGAACCTATTTCGTTTAGCATAACGGTGCCCCGCACCGACGAGCGATACGTGTGGGATTTCGGCGATACCAAGACCCTTACTACTAATAGTGCTACCGTAAGCCATACTTATCAAGAGGTAGGTACCGGCAGTGCTACTTTTTCGGTTAGTGTTTACAGCGTCAATACTTTAACCGGTTGTAGCTCAGCCCCCACCACTAAAACAGTAACTGTCCGGCGACAAGTAGCCTTTACAACACCTGCTATCAGCAATGGTGTTAATACGAGCAGCAATGTTTGTGTGACAGATACGACGCAGAATATCAATGTAACGGCTACTTTAACCAACCCAAATACTAATACTACCGGCATTAGCGGTTATGAAGTTAACTGGGGCAACGGCGAAACCCGTACGTACACACTAGCAGAGTTTTCGGGCACAGCTACCATCAGCAATCCAACTGCTTACAATAAAGAAGGAGCTTTTCCTATTACCGTAACAGGCATTAGCAGCGATCCGGCTAATGCCTGTTCGGCTAAAGTAACTATACCGTTTAGCATCGGACGGGACCCCAAAGCTATTTTCTCAGCTGATGATAAAGAACGTATGACGCCCCAAATTGCCTGCGGAGTGCCAGTACGGGTAGAATTAAAAAATGAATCAACCGGCGGCGGTTTAACTTATAAATGGGAAGTAACCAATTCGCAACCCGGCGGCTCTACTAATTTTTCCTTTATTGAAGGAACCAGCGATACTACTAAAAATCCGGTACTGCAGTTCAACGAAAAAGGTCAATATACCATTAAACTTTCGGTTAAAAATGCCTGTGTTAGTGCCAGCGATACAATCGGCCCCATTGATCCCTTCGACCCTGATAATCCAGATGATGATTTTGATGAAGATGGTAAATACGTGCAGGAAGAAACCGTGCTGATTGTGTATCCTCAGGTACAATTATCAAGCTTCCAGACCTGTGAAGATTTAGTGGCAGGTCAGCCGCTAAAAATTATGGGTAGCCAGTTAGGTCAGTTTGATTTAAATCTAGGCACTTTGGCACCAGGTTCTATCCAATGGGTAGTTACCGGCGGGGCCACTATAAGCGATCCTAAAATTGAAAATCCCGAAATAAGCTTTCCCGGTCCCGGTACTTACGAGGTTTCGGCTACTTTTGCGAATGAATGTGAAAATTCTAAAGATGCACCGGGCGCCAGTCAGCGTCCGCCCGCGCGTATTGTTATTACGGCCAGGCCTCCCAAACCCGCCGATGGCCAAGCCGCAATTTGCGCTGGTGATTCGTACACCATAGAGCCAGGCGGTGCCAGTGCTGAGTTTGCTTTCTATAATGTATCTACGGGCGGTACTGCTTTAGAGATGGGCGCCAGTTATGAAACGGGGCCTTTGACCGCCGCTACTACCTTTTATATTGCGGCTGTTGTAAATGGTTGCGAAAGCCGGGAACGGAGCGCTTTTGTTATAAACGTAAGGCCGGGAGTAGAAAATAATACGATTGAAAGTACTTCTACTCCGCGGGAAGTTTGCGTGAATGTGCCGCCTACTTTAGTAATTGTGGGTTCGGCCATAACGGCGGGCACCGGCACGCCTACTTACCGTTGGGAAAGCAGCACCGCCAGCGCTACTACCGGGTTCGCTACTGCTCCCGGCATCAGCAACGATAAAGATTATGCCGTACAGACTTTATCGCAAAATACCTGGTTCCGCCGCATTGGCGATGTAACCGGCTCTTGTAAATCCGATACTAGTGCTGCCGTTCTGGTTACAGTAACTCCGGCTATTACGAACAATGTGGTTAATATTATTTCGGGGGCACAGCCAGCTACCTGCGAAGGTTCGGAAGCGCCCCGGTTAATTGGTTCATCAGTTGGCGGCAGCAACGTACAAATTATTTGGGAAAGCAGCACCAGTGGCGCTACTGCTGGTTTTGCTCCGACTGCCGGTGCCAATAACCTCGAGAATTATACGCCGGGCGTACTAACCCAAACTACCTGGTTCCGGCGGCGGGTTACTTCCGGTGGTTGCACGGATGTAACAACTGCTTTGCAGATTTCCGTTAATCCAAATATTGCCAATAATACTGTTGGTTCGGCCCAAACTATTTGTTCTACGGCAGCGGCCCCAGCACCTTTAACCGGCTCTATTCCTACGGGTGGTACCGGCACCTACACCTACCTCTGGGAAAGCAGTACCAACGCCACTGCTGGTTTTGGTCCGGCTGCCGGTACCAATACCGGCCAAACTTACAGCCCGGGAACCTTAACTCAGCCAATTACTTATTTCCGGCGCGTAGTTACCTCTGGGGCCTGCGAACCCAATATAAGCGAGGTGGTAGCTATAACGGTAACGCCTGCTATCGAGAATAATACCATTACGGCCGCCACCACCGTGGTGTGCGAAGGCACTGTGCCGGTGTTAGCCGGCTCCACACCTACCGGCGGCACTGGAACGCCGGTTTACCTTTGGGAGAGCAGCATTACAAGTGCTACAACTGGCTTCAATCCCGCTGTTGGTACCAACAATACCAAAGATTACACGCCCGGTTCAATAGTGCAGAATACCTGGTACCGGCGTACTGTAACTTCCGCCGGCTCGGATTGTGCACCGGGAATATCGAATGTAATAGGCATTACTATTGATAAATTGCCCGTGGCACCTACCGTAGAAGCAGCCAGTGTGAGGGCGTGTGCAGGCACTTCGGCTACGTTACGCGTAACCAGTACCAGTGGCACTTACCAATGGTTTACTACTGCTACGGGTGGCACGCCTGTTTCGTACGAGGCTGTGTTTGTAACGCCCGTTTTAACCAATAACACCACCTATTATGTGCAAGCCACGAACAGCAACCAATGTGTTAGCCTTACCCGCACGCCGGTAAATGTGGCCGTAACGGCTATTAGTGCCAGTGCCGGTCAGGATACTACTATTATAGAAGGTCAGGTTATTGGTTTGCAAGCATCTGGCGGTACTACCTACCTGTGGTCGCCGGATACCGGATTAAATAACCCTAACATAGCCAGCCCCATTGTTACCCCAACCAAAACTACTACTTACCAGGTTACCGTTACTACCGAAGAAGGCTGTACGGCTACCGACGAAGTAACCATAACGGTTATTCCGCGGGTAGTAGTAGTAAATACCTTTAGTCCGAACGGCGATAATATTAACGATACCTGGGAGATCCGGAATATAGAAAATTACCCAGGTGCGACCGTGGAAATATTTAACCGCTGGGGTAACCCGGTGTTTAAATCCGATATTGGCTACCGGCAGCCCTGGGATGGTACCTTTAAAGGTAGCATCTTGCCCCTGGCTACTTATTATTACATTATTCGGCTCGATGCCACTTCCAAACCAATATCCGGCTCTATTACCCTCATTCGCTAAATCTTTATGAAGAATATTTTAGTTTCATTAGCTTTATTCCTGGTAGTACTGAGTCCGGCATTGGCCCAGCAACGGCCGCAGTACAGCCAATACATGCTGAATAATTATTTATTGAACCCCGCTATAACCGGCATAGAAGATTACGCCGATGTGCGAATTGGGAATCGGCAGCAGTGGGTAGGTTTGGAAGGTGCTCCGGTTACGTATTATGTAAGTGCTCACATGCCTTTGGGCAAAGAGGCCACCCGCGTCCGGAACCGAGGACGCGGTATTGGTAGCACCCGCAGTGTTAATTTAAACCGGTTTTCAACGCCTTATCCGCACCACGGTTTGGGAATTATTGCTTTAACCGATAAAACTGGGCCTTTGCGGCAAAGTAATTTTATGGGTTCGTACGCTTATCATTTGCCGCTCAGTAGCAAAATAAGTATTTCAACCGGCGTAACGGCAGGCTTACTGAATCAAACTTTTAACCCGCAGGAAGCAACCTTTAACAATCCTTCCGACCCGAGTATTACGAGCGAGTATGTGAATAGCTCTTATTTCGATCTGGGGCTGGGGCTGTGGTTGTATTCCGAAAATTTCTTTGTGGGTGTATCGGGGGCGCAGTTGTTGCGCAACCGCAGAGATCTAAATCGCCCGGATGCCGGAGACAACAGTATTGCGCGGTTACAACGGCATTACTTTACAACGGCCGGGTTTAAAATCCGTTTTTCACCTCGGTTCGATGTAATTCCTTCGGTTATGGTGAAATTTACGGATCCCAGCCCGCTCTCAATAGATGTGAATTTAAAAGGCGTTTATGCTGACCGCGTGTGGGCTGGCGTATCGTACCGGAAAGATGATGCCGTATCGGGCATGGCCGGTTTAAATATTAGTCACGTAATGGATATTGGTTATTCCTACGATTTTAATACCTCTGAACTGAACCGGGCCAATACCGGTACCCACGAAATAATTCTGGGCTTAAAATTATTTAATACCGGCAAGGCTATTTGCCCGCGTTGGATGCAATAACAACACTGCAGTAGTTAAATATTATCGGCCAGCTATCTTTGCTTTATTTTAATTAGTTTTAGCGCCAAAAAGAATAGTTAAACTTAGCTTGAGCATCGTCGGGTAAGGTTGGGTTAACATCTTCATAAAAATTTGTATGAGTTAGGTAAATAACATGGCCTTACTCAAAATAAAATCAGCATTTGTTTGCTTTTCAAATTGTTATAGATATAAGGGTTTGAATAAATGTGCCTGTTGTTACCTTTTATTCATTTTGGAATAGTGTAACAAATTATTTAACAATAAGGTAAAACCGGTGCAATACTTAACTAATTAGTGTTAGTTAGTGCTTAAATTTTAATTTCCGCAATTTTGCTATAAGCTGTTTTAGATAGATGAAAATTGTTACGCTTACTATAAACCCTGCCGTTGATAAGAGTACTTACATCGACCAAATGCAGCCCGACCATAAATTACGCTGCGACGCCCCGATATTTGAACCAGGTGGAGGCGGTATAAATGTATCCAGAGCTATAAAACGGATGGGCGGTGAATCTTTGGCTTATTACTTGGCCGGAGGATCTACCGGGAATGTACTGGCGCAATTGCTGGATAAAGAAGGCCTAAAGCATATACCCATTCCTTCTATTAAATGGACGCGAGAAAATTTTGCCGTAACCGAACGAGCTACCGATAAGCAGTTCCGGTTTGGTATGCCCGGCTCCGAAATTCCCGAAGAAGAGTGGAAATATTCGCTGATTAAACTTGGGAAAACAACCCCAAAGCCCGAATTTATTGTGGCTAGCGGCAGTTTGCCCCGCGGCGTTCCGAACGATTATTACGCCCGCGTAGCTACCATTGCCAAGAACATGGGCGCCAAGCTGGTTCTGGATACCTCGGGCGAAGCCCTTAAAAAAGCAGCTGGTATTGGTGTGTATCTTCTTAAACCAAACATTACGGAACTGGCAAAGCTGGCAGGTAAAGAAGATATGGAAGAGCACGAAGGGGAAGGCTTTGCCCAGCAGTTAGTACGCGAGGGTATGTGCGAAGTAATGGTAGTATCATTAGGATCTCGAGGTGCTATGCTGGTAACCAAAGACGAAGTGGAATACGTAACCCCGCCAAAAATTAAGCCCAAAAGTACCGTAGGCGCCGGCGATAGTATGGTGGCTGGTATGGTTTATACCTTAGCCCAGGGCTGGCCCTTGTGCGAAGTAATAAAATACGGCGTAGCGGCGGGCACGGCTACCACCATGACACCGGGCTCCGAGCTGTGCAATAAAGAAGATATAGAGGAAATATATAACTGGTTAAAGCAGCAGCAGCCGGTAACTGCCCGCTGATAAATATTATAATAAAATTATATTTTAGCCGAACTGTAGATAACACAGTTCGGCTTTTTTATTTTTTAATTCCGGGTTGGGGGCTAAGTATTTTAAGGTATGGCGGTGAGGGAACTATCAATCTAAAAAGCTCAATTTTATTTCAGCTGCGTTATTGATTGTAAAGTGGGTTGCTGCTTGTAATACTTTCTCCGGAACCAGTAAGCAAAATTTACCAGCAAAATTAAAGCGGGCACTTCAATTAAAGGGCCCACTACTCCGGCAAAAGCTTGCCCGGAATTTAAGCCGAAAACGCCAATGGCAACCGCAATAGCGAGTTCGAAATTGTTGCCGGTGGCAGTAAAAGCCACCGAAGCATTCTGGGCGTAATTAGCGCCCAAGGCTTTGCCCAAGTAAATGCTTACCACAAACATAATCGCAAAATAAATTACCAATGGAATAGCTATCCGCAACACATCCAGCGGAATACGCAAAATTAAATTTCCTTTAAGACTAAACATAACCACAATGGTAAACAACAAAGCAATAAGAGTAATGGGACTGATGGCCGGAATAAATTTCTGTTGATACCAGTCCTCGCTTTTAACCCGGCGCAGGATAAGCCGCGATAAAAAGCCTAATAAAAACGGAATGCCTAAATAAATTATGACACTTTGGGCAATCTCGCCCATGCTAATGTTTACTACTTTGCCCTGCAAGCCAAACCAGGGGGGCAGCACCGTAATAAACAGGTAGGCAAATAAACTGTAAAAAAGCACCTGGAAAATACTGTTAAAAGCTACCAGGCCGGCTGCATATTCCCGGTCGCCTTCGGCCAGTTCGTTCCAAACCAAAACCATGGCAATACAACGCGCCAAGCCAATTAAAATAATGCCCACCATGTATTCGGGGTAGTCGTGCAGGAAAATAATAGCCAGGAAAAACATTAATACCGGCCCTATGAGCCAGTTCAGTACCAGCGAGAGCGTAATGACTTTAACGTTTTCGAAAACCCGATTCAGCCTTTCGTATTTTACTTTAGCCAAGGGCGGGTACATCATTAGAATTAATCCCATGGCAATGGGTAGGTTTACGGTACCCACCTGGAAAGAATTGATAAAGGCTTCGCTTTGGGGAAAAACATAGCCCAGCAGCACGCCGGCACCCATGCCGATAAATATCCAGACGGTTAAAAACCTATCCAGCAGCGATAATCTTTTTCTTTTATCAACAGTACACTGACTCATATATTTTTTAAATAAGTTTTAATAAGCTTTCCGCAGCATATCGGCATATTCGTTGGGTAAAGGACTTTCTTCTACGGCCCGGGCTGCTTTTTCCAGGTTATAGGCTACCCGCACAAATTTTACCTGCAGGCTGTCTGGTTGGGTTAGTTTAGTTTCAGGGGTAATTTCCAGCACCGCGTAGCAGGCTCGCGTATCGCCATCTTTGGGTTTGCCCACCGACCCAATATTAACCGCGTGCCGATATCGGGTTTGGCCTTCTTGCTCGTAAGGCAGTACTCGGTGGAACGGTTTGTGAGTATGGCCAAAAAGTAATATAGCGGCACTAGCTTCTTCTAATAGCCGGAGGAAACTTTTTTCGGGCCGCTCTTCAAACAAATATTCGTTTATTTTCCGGGGGCTGCCGTGCACCAGCAGCAATTCTATTTTATTTTCTTCTTTCGATTCGTCGAGGAAAGTAAGCCGGATATGCCGGGGCAGCATCCGTAAATATTCCCGGTTTTCTTCGGTAATAATTTCGTTCGTCAACCCAATCGAAACGGCACCTAAGGCTTTGTCTTGATCGGTTTTATAGGCACAGCCACAATTGTTGCTCATTAGGCCAATGCCTTCGTCGTAGTTGCCGGCTATAGTTGGGATTTTTCTTTTCCGGATTTCGGTTATTACTTCGTTCGGCCAGGGCGCGTAACCTACCAGATCGCCTAAGCAATAAATGGCATCTAAGTTCCGGGTTTCCATATCGGCTAGCACTGCTTCCAGGGCCGGTAAATTGGCGTGAATGTCACTGAAGAAAGCTATTCGCATAATTATTATCTTTTTTGTATTTAGCAGCAATTACCGGATTCTAGAGCCAGGGAAAATAAAGCGTCGAATTGTGCTTTTACCTGTTTTATCATATCGGGATTAAGGCAGTAACAAACTTTTAAGCCGTCTATTTCTCCTTTTATCAGCCCTATTGCTTTTAGTTCTTGCAAATGCTGCGACACCGTGGTGCGGCTTAAAGGTAAATCTTGGGCAATATTGCCGGAGATACAAGTTTTTTGCCGGGCTAGTAACTTAATTATTGCTATCCGGGCCGGATGCGAAAAGGCTTTGGCTAAGATGGCTAGTTGCTGTTCTTCGGAGGTAAAAGCAGTTGCTTTGGTATAGGTCATCTGGGATTAAACTAGTAGTTTAATGAAGTATGACGTAAACATACGCCATTAGATCTGGATTAAAAACTGAATCCTGAAAATTAAAGTTAAGCTAATGAAACGGTACCGGCGTAAAGAGCAGAATAATGAACCAAAAAGCAGGTTTACCCAAATAAATTTATACAATCCAGGGCTATAGGTAAACAGGTGCTACAGAAATTTTCTGCTTTAATAAACGCTCTTTTAAGTGCTCGTTTTTATGACTTGCCGGACTGGTTAGCGCATGTCTCTTTACTAAGAAATACGAAGGTTAAACCTCCATTGCATTTTATAGCGTATAGATACACTTAAAACCAGACCTAAATTATGAAAAAACAATTTTTATCATTCCGTTTGCTGGCATGTTGCCTGGTTATTACTTTTTGGGGTTGTAATAATAAAGGTCAGCAGGAGCAAACTGCTAGTGGGCAGGGCAGTAGCCAAATGCCACCCGCCGATACGGTGGCCACAGCTGTTACTAAACTTACCTTACCAGCCCCCGATACCACGCATAATGCCGAAAAGTACAGCGATATAGTAGGTTGGTTGGATGGCAGAACACCCAAAGCACCGGCCGGTTTTACCGTCGCTAAATTTGCCGATGACCTGAAACATCCGCGCAATATTTATGTAGCGCCTAATAACGATATTTTTGTGGCCGAATCGGACGACGAGAAGAAAAGTGCTAACCGCATTACGCTGCTACGCGACACGAATCAGGATGGCAAACCCGAAATAAAGGAAACTTTTCTGAAGGACTTAAAGCAACCTTACGGTATGGTGGTGCTGAACAATTATTTTTACGTAGGCAATACCGATGGCCTCATGCGTTTCCCGTACCAGAATGGGCAAACTAAAATTACGGCCAAAGGCGAAAAAATAGTAGAACTGCCCGCCGGCGGTTATAACCACCACTGGACCCGTAACCTGATTGCTAACCCCGCTAATACCAAAATTTATATTTCGGTGGGCTCGGCCAGCAACGTGGGCGAGTACGGTATGAACGAAGAAAAGCGCCGGGCGAATATTCTGGAAATAAATCCGGATGGTACCGGTGAGCGGGTGTATGCCAGTGGTTTGCGTAATCCGGTAGGCATAGACTGGGTGCCCGGCACCAATACCCTTTGGGCCGCCGTAAATGAGCGCGATAAACTCGGCGATGACCTGGTACCGGATTACCTGACTAGTGTAAAAGAAGGAGGTTTTTACGGCTGGCCTTACGCTTATTTCGGGCAACACGAAGATCCGCGTATGAAAGGGCAAAGGCCCGATTTGGTGAAGCAAACATTAATACCCGAGGTGCCGCTAGGTGCCCATACGGCTTCTTTGGGCTTAGCTTTCTACGATGGCAATTCTTTCCCGGCCAAGTATAAAAACGGGGCATTTATTGGGCAGCATGGTTCTTGGAACCGTTCTGAGTTTGCCGGTTACAAAGTGGTGTTTGTGCCTTTCCAAAACGGTAAACCAACGGGCAAACCTGAAGATTTCTTAACCGGTTTTATTAGCGATGCTGGCAAGTCGGAAGTATATGGCCGGCCGGTGGGTATTGCGGTATTACCCGATGGTTCGTTGTTAGTGGCCGATGATGCGGCGGATACTATTTGGCGGATAAGTGCTACGCAATAAATATAAAAAGGAGCAGGGGTATGATGCCTGTGCTCCTTTTTATATACTTACAATATAGTGCCAGCCAGAGCTGTTAGCGGTAACTAATACCTTAATAACCTCAATAAAGCGCTTAAGCAAAAAAGGGGAAATAAGTTTTGAGGAAAAAAATCTTTTACTTTTACACGAACAAGACATTAATTCCTATTGTCAGCGTCTTCGCTGGTGAGGATTTTCTTCCGGCCTCTGGCCGATATAGCTATTTGTCCCATGTTATAGGAAGTAATCTAAACAGGCCAGAGGCCTGCATAAACTAGCCACGAGCGTGGACGCTCGCGGCAGATGAATAGTATGGAATGATGGGAAGCGCAGTCTCCTATTGGTATTATCTGCGTTCAAACTTATTACTTTGCTTCTGGTTTATTTACTCAGCGTATGCGCCAAATTTTGCCCGGATTACTTTTTTCTATATTATGGGCTTCGGCAGCCGTTGCCACTAAAATAGGCGTGCAGGTGGCCGAACCATTTATTTTGGCCTCGGTTCGTTTACTGATAGCCGGAATCCTGATGCTGGTATATGCTTATTTTTTAACACCGGGTAAGCATGCTTTTCCGCAAGGTGGGCAATGGCGATACCTTATTATTTTTGCGTTGTTGAATACCACTATATTTTTAGGGGCTTTTGTTTTAGCCATGCAGCAAGTATCGGCTGGTATTGGTAGCCTTTCTACCGCTACCAATCCTTTGCTGATTACTTTACTGGCCGCTATGTGGTTACGAAGATCCCTGCGGTGGTACGAAATAGTTGGTATTTTAATTGGTATAACCGGGGTAATTCTGGCTACTTATCCTTTATTACAAAACAGTTATGCTACCATTCCAGGCTTAATAATATTAATGGTGGGCATGGTGTCCGTATCGGCGGCTACCGTTTATTATGCGCGGGTAAACTGGAATTTAGCACCAATTGTGGTTAACGGCTGGCAGGTGTTTTTGGGCGGCTTATTGTTATCGCCAGTTACTTTGCTGGCAACTGATTTTAGCGCTACGCAATGGAATAACCAATTTTGGGGATCTGTTTTATGGCTGATTGGGCCGGTATCTATTTTGGCGTTGCAACTTTGGTTTTACCTGGTGCGCCAAGACCCGGTACGGGCCTCGCTTTGGCTGTTTCTTTGCCCTATTTTCGGGTTTATCTTTTCGTGGGCCTTATTGGGGGAACCCATCACGGGCTACACTTATGCCGGCACCGCTATGGTAATTGCCGGCTTAATATTGGCCCAACGCGATAAATTCCGCAGGAAGTTAAGAGCAGAAATTTAATTATACCAAATAGGGTTAACCTCATACCATAATTTTATACTCTTTGTGCTGTCATCTTGGAAAGATCTATTGATTAAAGAGCCTTACAGGTAACAATTAGTAAAGCTTTTACCTACTTTCCTTTCTAAACAATAGATGCTTTCAGCATGACAAGAAGAGCGTTTTTTGGTATGGAAAGGGGGTGAAACGATTCGGTATTCCTCCATATACAACTTATTTTTTATTAACCACAATCCT
>Ga0210040_10007631_pt1 | contig 13042 bp, 11 predicted proteins | sample CryGeyCG12114_NA_FD_185462 | JGI IMG/M metagenome (GOLD analysis project Ga0210040, IMG submission 185462) | Groundwater microbial communities from aquifer - Crystal Geyser CG19_WC_8/21/14_NA (SPAdes) (version 2) | ecosystem: Environmental > Aquatic > Deep subsurface > Groundwater | place: USA... | reverse complement strand
TAAAAAATGTGTTTGTTTCATCTTTGATAAATATTTTGGCCAATGTATTTTTTATCCAGGCATATGGTTTGATAGGAGCAGCAATTGCCTTTGTAGTAAGTAATTTGGGTTGGTTTTTATTAACTATTATTCTAAACAGGCAAATTAAAAAGCAAATGGTGCTAGCTTAGAATATAACTTTCTAACAAATGCTTATTATGAAAATTCTAATTCAAATAAAATCTTTATACTAGAATAAAATATAGAAATTAATAGAATTTATTTTGGTAAAAGAACCTTCAATAGTACCATTGTTTACTGAAAATAATCTTAATTTTCATAAATGAGTCTATGTTTAAAAAAAGCAGAAAGAATCAGGTAAAATATAATATTTGTAAATGAAAAAGATCATAAAATTACTATTGGGTGAATCTATAACCCAAAGAATAAAGTTTATTCAAAATCAAATATTTGTTGATCCGAAAGAAAAAGATTTGCGGGAAAATCGGATAAAATTTTACGCAGGTTTTATAAATGAAGGCGATGTTTGTTTTGATGTAGGGGCAAATGTAGGTAACAGAGTTTCGCCAATGTTAAAACTTAAGGCCAAAGTAGTGGCAATTGAGCCACAACAGTCTTGTTACCTAGAGTTAAAAAGAAAGTTTGGTAACAAAATTAGCATTGTAACAAAAGGCTTAGGCGAACGTGAAGAAAAAAAGGAATTTTTTATTTCTAATTCATCCACATTATCTACCTTTTCTAAAGATTATATAAATTCGGTAAAAGATGGTCGTTTTGCCGAATATGACTGGAACAAAGTAGAGACGGTTGAAATGACTACTTTAGATAATTTGATTAAAGAATTTGGTGTGCCAAAATTTATTAAAATAGATGTAGAGGGTTACGAATTAGAAGTTTTGAAAGGCTTACATTCACCGGTAGATATGATAAGCTTTGAATATTTTGTTCCGGAACAATTAGTGCGGGCAACTGATTGCATTAAAAGAATTAATGAAATTAATGGTAATATAGAATGTAACTACTCAGTAGGCGAAAGTATGAAATTTGAATTGCAAGACTGGATTACTTATGAAAATATGCTGGAACATATAAAACAACCTGGCTTTACCGCAACTGATTTTGGAGATATATATATTAGAAGAATAAAAAAATAAAATTTCAATGTTAGAGCTATTCTTTTAGTGAAATAATCTTTTTTATTAATAGGGAAATAGTATTGCTATAAATAAAATTAAAATCTGCTCATACTTACTACTATATTAATGAGATTTTCAAATTTCAAAGAATTGTTTTTTAGAGTGGCAGACCGGAGTTTTGTAAAAAGGTTTCCTGCTTTTTATTCTGAATTTAAAAGTTTTAAAAAGATGTCGAATGGGAACATACGGTTTAGTATGGATGCCAACGATATTTACCCTTGCATGGGAGATAGAACTGCCTTAACTGGTTTCGACCGGCATTATATTTTTCATCCGGCCTGGGCTGCCCGAATTTTAAAAGAAATAAATCCTGATTTTCATATTGATATATCATCAACCTTAACTTTTTGTACCATCGTATCGGCTTTTATACCGGTTAAATTTTACGATTATCGGCCAGCACCTTTAAACCTTTCTAATTTAGATTCATTGCAGGGCGATTTACATGCTTTACCCTTTCCAGATGCCAATGTGTCTTCTTTATCCTGCATGCATGTTATTGAACATATTGGTTTAGGTCGTTATGGCGAGCCTTTAGATCCCGACGGTGATCTTAAATCTTTTAATGAATTAATTAGAGTTTTAAAAATTGGCGGCGATTTATTATTTGTTACGCCAATTGGAGGACGAGCAAGAATCATGTTCAACGCTCACCGGATTTATACTTACAGTCAGATTTTAGATAATTTTAAAGGCTTAAAACTAAAAGAGTTTGCTTTGGTTCCGGATGATCCAAAAGATGGTGGATTAATTAATAACGCCACCCAAGCCATGGCTGACAAACAAACGTATGGATGTGGCTGTTTTTGGTTTAGAAAAGAAGCTTAGGTAAATTATCCCGTGAATAAATTTATTATTGCTTTTTTAAATTATATTTTTAAGTCTTTCGGGTTTACTTTAATTAAGGTTAAGGAACAGGAGAAGGAACAGAAATATATTCAGTTCCTGGAGGATTTGCAACTTAAAAAGCCATTCTCAAAAGTACCCAATCATTTTGATAAGGATAATTTTGATTTAACTTTTATAGTTTTTTCTAAAGACAGAGCCATTCAGTTACATGCGTTATTAAACAGCTTTTATACGCATGTGTCGGGATCGGTTACAGTTCATGTATTGTATTACACGTCTACCCCCGAACACCAGCAAGCCTATTATCAGGTACAAGAGATATTCCAGAATCGTAATATAGTTTTTACAAAAGAGCAGCATTTTCGGGAGGATTTAATTAAAGTTGTAACCGCATTGTCGGTTTCTAAAGTAGTTTTTTTAGTAGATGATATTATATTTACTGAACCTTTAGATATAAGAGAATTTGCTGGGTTCGATACAGATAAGTTTGTTCCTACACTAAGGATGGGCAACCACTTAAAGTTTAATTATACCCATCAGAGAGCGCAGCCTTTACCTAAATTTATAACACCAGCGGATATAAATAATAAGGATTTAATAGTTTGGAAATGGAGTGAAGGGGTATTTGACTGGTTTTATCCTTTATCGGTTGATGGGCATTTATTTTCTTTGCACGAAATAAAGTGTATGCTGCCCTTATTAAATTTTAAAGCTCCTAATTCCTTTGAAGAAGCCATGCAGGTATTTAAACCTTTTTATTTAAAAAAATTAGGCCTGGCGTATAAAAAGTCCAAAATTGTAAATATACCTTGTAATAAGGTACAGGTAGAAAACAATAATTTAGCCGAAGAAGTTACCGTTGACTTTCTTTTAGAAAAATGGCAAGCTGGGTTGCAAATTGATTATTTAAAATTTTCAAAGTTTAATAATAACAGTGCGCATCAGTTTCTTCCTTTTGATTTTGTGCCAAGGCCTCGGGCAGTAAATTAGAATTTAAAATTTATTTTTTGGTTTATTAATACTTACTATATATTTTATCAGAAGTAAACCAGTTAGTATAAATTTGTGGCACTTAATTCTCCAATCTAATTCTATTTTAATTTATGAATAAGTATTTTTTTATTTCTAAATTAAGCAAAGTAGTAGATAAACTTTTACCATTTTTTAACCCTTATAAATTAGCGCAAAATCAGCCGGAAGTTCTTTACTTTAAAGAATCTCTTCCTTTTAAAGAAGTTCCTACAGAATATTTAGACCCAAATATCCAAAAATCCTTTAATGTATATAATTCAGTTAAACAAACTGAATATTTGTACCGGTTTACAGGTGAATTTTTTATAGAACCAGATTTTGGTTGGATTATTTTACCGCACAATAAATATCTGGCCGCTTCACATCCATATCTGGTATATCCTAAGCCTTCAGCCTTAAAAATTAATTTTGGTATTAATAAAGTAAGGAAAATTGAAAAGGTAATTTCTATCAGGTACGGTTTTGGTAATTACTGGCATTTTTTTAATGATATTATTGGCCAGTTAAATTATATAAATCAATTTAATTTAGATCCAAAAATTCCTGTTTTAGCCCCCAAAAAATTATTAGGTAATGCCTATGTTAGAGAGTTTTTCGAACAAACTGCCCTTTTAGGTAAAAGAGAATGGATTTTTCAGGAGGAGTATGAACTTGTATCTTGTCAGGAAGTTTACCTGGCTAAGAATTTACCCAATACAAAAGAAAACTTTATAAGCATTACCAATTTACTTAAATTAAAAATTAATGCTCAAATTCCCGATGTCCGGCTTTTTTTAAAGAGGGGTACTAACCGGGGAAGAAGAATTACCAACAATTCTGAAATAGAAAACCTGGTAAAAGAATTTAATTACACTGTTTTGGATACGGATCTTTTAAGTTTTAATGAACAAGTAAATATTTTTAAAAGGGCTAGTTCGGTTGTGGGAATTCATGGAGCAGGTCTGGCAAATCTTATGTTTAGAAGTCCTAAAGCCATGCAGGTTCTCGAAATATTTCCGGCTGATCTTATACCGCCCCATTATTTTTGGTTGTGCCATGAATTAGGTTTTAGCTACGATGCCGTGTTAGGAAGTAACCAGGATAGTTCCGGCGGCTTTTCCGTACCAGTTGAAGAATTAAGAAAAAAGTTAATTAATTTGCATAGTTAAATATTGAAATTTTATAAATAAGGGTAAGTAGCTTCCGGAATAGCCTTTATTTGTTAAAAGTTTAAATTTTTTTTTATAACACTAACTCTTTTATAACAGCCTTTTATTTATTCCCGTTTAGGTTTAAGGTGTTAGCCCTTTTCTATGCATTTCCCAACCGTAACTGTATTCATGCCCGTTTATAATGGAGAAAAGTACTTAGCCCAGGCCATAAATAGCATTCTTCAGCAAACGTATAGTAATTTTGAGTTATTGATTATTAACGACGGTTCTACAGATAACAGCCTTTCAATAATTAAATCATTTAATGATTCTAGAATTAGATTACTAAATAACCCAACTAACCTGGGTTTGGTTATAACCAGGAATAAAGGCATAAGTGAAGCCAGAGGCAAGTATATAGCCATGTTAGATTGCGATGATGTTGCCTTACCCCAAAGGTTGGCGCTACAGGTTGATTTTCTTAACCAAAATCCTGAATATGGTGTAGTTGGGTCACAAATTATGTTGGTAGATGACGAAGGAAAAATTTCAAGAATTATTAAATATAAAGCAAAGCCTCAATTTATTTCTTCTATATTATTTTTTAATAATTACCTGGCACAATCCTCGGTTCTGGTAAGAGTTAATTTAATTAAGGTATTACAATACAGGTTAGAATACCCTATGGCAGAAGATTACGACCTTTGGGTAAGACTTGCCCGGGTAACTAAAATTAAAATTATTCAAGAGCCTCTTGTTAAGTACCGACTGCATGCAAATAACATTACCAAGCAAAAGGCGGCAGAAGAGGCAAATGCCATTAGAGCTATTTTAATTCAACAATTAGAACACCTTAAAGTTAGGTATACCCCAACTGAATTTGAATTACATTGTGATATTGCCAGGTACAATTTTAAAAATAATAAAGAATTTATAAATAATAGTGCTACCTGGTTATACAACCTCTACAATGTAAATCTAAAATCTCGTATATATCCTGATAAAGAATTTGCCAGCGTAATATTAGAACGATATGCTTTAATATGTGGTAATTCTGGGTTAGGGCGGTGGGCTCTTTTGAGGTTTTTAGAGTTTCCTTTGTTAAAATTTAGTAAGTTTAATATATTTAAGATTATGAATGTATTTGTGAAAACAATGAGTGGCTATAAAAATAGTTCGCTATAATATTTAGTCTTACTTATTTAAGCCACTAAGCGTCCTGATATGAAGATAAAGTCTATTTTTATTTTAATTTTAATAGTTTTAAATACTTATAGTGCTTTTGCGCAATTTTTGCAGAAAGAATTTATAATAGGTACTTACCTGGATCCTGCATTAACCAGCAATCGAAATAGAAAAGCAGATTCATTGGCCCTGGTAATGGCACAGGAGGCTGGGTTTAATTTACTTACCGGCTATCGCGATGACAACTATAAAAAAATAGACCGGAGCGAAGAAGAAATAAAGTACCAGCTAGATTTAGCTACCCAAGTTGGTTTAAAAATGATTGTGGCCGATGATCGTTTTTTTCATTTAAAACCTTTTAACCATATAGTTTCCGAATCGGTAAAAAAGTTTTATTTAGGATTAAACGAAAAATACAGAAACACAATTTACGGTTATCGCCTTATGGATGAGCCCGCCGCAACGGATTCGGCGTGGATTTTACCCTGGGTTAGATTTTTTAACAAAATAGACCCCGAAAAAATTTCTTATGTAAACCTCCTGCCGGTTTATGGATTTAATAATCCTAAAATATACGATGAATATTTAAAAACATATTTGTCTGATTTATTTCCATCTAAGAATCAGTTGGGGGTTGTGTCTTACGATTTTTACCCTTTTTTAAAGCATGGCGTTAGGTCAGATTACTTTTATAACCTGGAGCAGTTAAGAATACATGCCAAAGGTAGGCCAATCTGGTATTATCCAAATATCTCTAAACATTTAGATTACATCGAGCCTGATGAAAGTCATTTAAAATTCGAATCTTTTTGCCCGCTGGCATATGGTGCTAAGGGAATTATTTATTTTACTTATGAATCAGTACCAAAACAAAGTCCCTACAATTATGCCGATGCCCTAATCAGCCGCCAAGGTTTGCCAACAAAGAAGTATTACATAGTAAAAAAGATTAATACATTTTTAAGGGAAGTTGCAGGACCAGTAATTTTTAAAAGTAATTATATTGGCACTTACCATGTTAGTAATACAGCTGGTTTTAGTCAGAATCCTAGTTACCAGTTATTAAACCCTAATTCTCCTATAATTTCGCATATATCTAATAATAATATTTTAACTGGGCTTTTCCAGGATATTAATGAAGAAACTAAATTCTATATTTTTTTAATTAATAAGAATTTAGTACCTATTAACAACGTTGATATTTATTTTAAAGGTGTTGGCCCTTCCAGCCTTAAAAAGTTTTCTTCGGATTTTAAAGATAATCCTTCTCAAAGTAAAGGCTTAGAAGTAAATTATTTAAGTAAATTAGATAAATCTACTGCAAATATAAATAGGGTAGAAGGAGGAGGCATGGTAATTTTAGAGGGCACTTTTCCAGCAAATCAATTAACCGCCTCTAGAGCTATTGTAAATAAAGGATTAAATGAAGCTGGACCACTAAAGGCGTATCCTAATCCGGTTAGAGATAAAACCCTAATCAGGTATAATTTAACCCAACCAGGGCCAGTAAAAATGATACTAACTAATGTATTAGGCCAGGAAGTTCAAACATTGGTAGATGAAGTAAAAGACGTTAGAGGAGAATATTTTGTTAACTTGCACACTTCAAAATTAGCAGTTGGCGTTTACAACTGTATTATGGTTACCCAGGATGGTAAACAAACCACAAAAATAATTAAAATGCCGGACTGAATGATCTGGTTTGTTTAAACTGAATATGAGTTTAATATCTGTTATTGTGCCTTGTTATAATTATGGTAATTTTCTTCCAATAACTTTAAATTCAATACGCCATCAAACTTACCAAAACTGGGAATGTATTATTGTGAACGATGGTTCAACGGATAATACGGAGCAGGTAGCCAAAGAATTTTCATTCCAAGATAAAAGATTTAAATACTTTTATCAGGCAAACAAAGGATTATCGGCAGCCAGAAATACCGGAATTAAACAAAGTAAAGGAGATTATATCCAGTTTTTAGATGCGGATGACCTAATTGAACCTAAAAAACTAGAAGAACAAATTTTAGTTTTAAAAGAAAACCCTACTTACGATATTATTTATAGTTCTGTAAGATATTTCCGCAACCACATTCCCGACGAACGTTTATTTTCAATGAACCGGGTTAATAAAAACTGGATGCCTAATGTTTCCGGAAACGGTAAAAAAGTTCTTAAGTATTTATTACACCGTAATATAATGGCCGCTAACTGTCCGGTGGTAAAAAGGTCCGTTTTTGACAAAGTAGGGTTTTTTAATGAGAATTTACGGTTCTTAGAAGATTATGAATTTTGGGTTCGGTGTGCTCTAAGCAATGTATATTTTTATTATTTAGACAAACCCGAAACTTTAGCCTTAGTACGGGTGCATGGCCAAAGTATTACCAATAATACCTGGGAAATGCGCTATACGGAGTTAAATTTAAAAGAACAATTAAAAGCTAAAATTGAAGAGCCGGAGTTACATAAAATTAATGAGGAGCAAATAATTTTAGTAAAAAAGACTTTGGTTAGCGTTGCTTTATATGAATTATTTAAGGGAAATGTAAATTCCTTTACAAATAAATTAAAAATTGTTTCTGAAGAAGATTCTTTTCGTGCCGCTACGCTAAAAATAATAAAAAATAATTACCTGCCTAATTTGAGTGTTGGTAAATTATTTTTTTATGGTAAAAAATTGTTATTAAATTCTAAATGAATTCTAAAGTAGCAATTGTGCTAGTGAACTACAATGGTTGGGAAGATACCATTGAATGTTTAGAATCTTTACTAAGGCAGCAATATGCGGCCTTTTCAGTAACTATTGTGGATAATGCATCTTCTGATAATTCGGTACAAAATATTCTGCAATGGGCCAATGGTTCTTTGGTATTACCAGCATCCTCTAATGTAAATCATTTTTCTACCACGCCGGTACCTAAACCTTTAAAGATTAATTTTTTACCCGACACCAATATTTTGCATAAAAAATATCAGTCTGCTCAAGTTGAAAAAATTAATCTGATTGCTTCTGGCCAAAATAAAGGTTTTGCCGGCGGTAATAATTTAGCTACTGAATACATTTTAAACCTTGACCCCGAGGTTAAATATATCTGGTACCTTAACAATGATACCGTTGTGCATGAGGAAGCTTTATTAAACCTGGTAAGTACCTTTAAGCAACAGGTTAACAAGGGCGTTAAACTAGGTATATTAGGAGCCAAACTAATGCATTATCATAATCCTGGTTTAATACAGGCTATTGGGGCAAAATATAACAAGTGGTATGGTACCAGTAAACACGTAGGCTGCGATGAACCGGACCAGGGCCAATATGATCAGAACCCTGAGAATACATCTTTGGATTACATTGTTGGTGCGTCAATGCTGGTGTCTAAAGAATTTCTGGAACAGGTAGGTTTAATGAACCCAGAGTATTTTCTATATTTCGAGGAACTTGATTGGGTAATAAGAGGAAGGCGGTTAGGCTATATTTTTTCTTTTTCTCCTCATAGTATAGTTTATCACAAAGAAGGTAAAAGTACTGGCGGCAGCAGCAAACAGGTTTTGAAAAGTTATGTGGCAGATTATTATAATATAAGCAACCGCATAACCATAACAAATAAATATTTTCCTTCTTATCGTTTTTCAGTTTACCTGTCTTTAATAGGAGCCATGTTAAACCGGGTAAAGCGAGGTCAAATTTCTAGAGTGAAGATGATTATGCTTATATTAAAAGATGCCGTCTTCTCTAATGCTAGAAAAAAGGATTATGATGATGCAACCGGAAGGGAGTAAAATTATTGTTAATGCACGGTTTTTAACGCAACCCGTAACCGGCGTACAACGATTTGCTATTGAAATATGTTTGCGCCTTCAAGGTTTAATCCCGGGCATTACTTTTGTTTCGCCTAAAAATATTCTGCAAAAAGAAGTTGCCCAAAAGTTAGGTGTAGTTACTTTTGGTCGGTTTTCGAGCCATTTGTGGGAGCAATTGGAATTACCGGGTTACTTAAAAAAAAATAACAAACCGTTGCTGGTTAACCTTTGCAACACGGCGCCTTTATTTTATTCTAAGAGCATAGTTTGTATACATGATATTGCTTTTAAAGTAAACCCAAAGTGGTTTTCGCCTGCTTTTGTTGCTTTATATAAATTCCTGATTCCCCAAATTGCGCAACGAAGTTTAAAAGTTATAACAGTTAGCCAGTTTTCCAGAAAAGCCATTGCAGTTTATACCGGTATTAATCCGGATAAAATTGAAGTGGTTTATAATGGCTTAACCCAGGTTTTTTTTAGTGAAACTACCAGCAGCTTTAACCTTCCTGATGAAAATTTTATTCTGACTGTATCGTCGGTAGATCCCCGTAAGAATTTAATTTCGCTTGTAAAAGCTTTTAAAAAGGCTCAATTACCCAATTATAAATTAATTATAGTTGGTTCAGAATCCAAAGTCTTTGCTGATGTAGGCTTAAAAGAAGAAATCAAAGATTGTCCATCTATAATTTTTACCGGATATCTGCCCGATAATGATTTGGCTACTCTTTATAAAAAAGCAAGTATTTTTGTATACCCATCGTTGTACGAAGGTTTTGGGATTCCGCCTTTAGAAGCTATGGCCAGCGGTGTTGCTACCATCGTGTCGGATGTGGCGGCATTACCCGAAATTTGCGGGGATGCCAGTTTATATGTAAATTCGGTTGATATAGCTGAAATTACAGCTAAAATGCAGCTTTTAGTTGAAAATGATAACTTGCGGCAAGATTTAATAAAAAAGGGGTATAAACAAATAGTCAAATTTAATTGGGATGAATCAGCCAAGCAAGTTGCCTTTCTGCTTAAGCAACATCTTTAGCGCCTCATGAAGAGATTTTTAATTTTAATTACCATACTAGGGCTAATTGGGACCGTAACAAATTTGTTATACATTAGTCCTATTCCTTCTTTATTTGCCGCTATTTGTTTTCCGGTTATTTTATTGTACCGCAATAATTTCCCGAGTGTGGTATTTTGGTTATTCTTATTTTATGTATACGTTGTCATTAGTACAACCCTCTATCACCCGGCTTCTTTTTCCAATTTTAGATTCTACCGCTACGATGGCAACTTTATTATATCTTACCTGCCATTACTGGTTCTGCCTTTTTTAAATTATAATCTAAATATTGATAGGGTTTTTCGTTTCTTTTTAAATATAACCACAACTGTCAGTAGTGTTGTTTTTGTAGCCGATGGATTAAAGTTTGGCGGATTTAATGGCTTGTTTGTTGCCAATAATGCGGCAGGCGGCTTCTATAGTATTGTAACTTCTTTGGCATTTATTTATTTTTTGGAGCGGAAAACGCCCTTAAATTTATTGCATTTAATTCTTAATGTACTCTTTTTATACGCTACTTATTCTAGGGGTTCTATTCTGGGCTTGGCTTTAGGCGGGTTGTTTTATTATTTTTTCCATATCCGTAAAAGATACTTAATTTATTTAATAATTGCTGGAGTATGTCTGGTGCAGGTTTACATTTTGTTCCAAACCTACCCGGATTACGTTAAATATGTAAGGGGTGGTCCTAAGGTCGATTATTACACCAACTATACCAGGTTTATTTTAAATAGCTATGGAATAGTATCGGTAAAATTTAACAATGTACTTATTCGAATATATAATACCTGGCCACGAGCCGTTGATTGTTTTTTCCATTCGCCATTTTTTGGAACTGGATTTGGTTCAATAGACGACGTGCCCTTTAAGTTTGAATCTAAAATCCCGTTAATATTATCTACTAATATTCAGAATAATAAAGTTTTTACAGATTCACATGCCCATCATTCTTTTTTACATTTTTTAGGAGAGTTAGGATTGTTTGGGCTGTTTATATTCTTAAAGTTTTGGAAAACCATTTATAAATTTCTTACAAAAAATAATCAGGACCCGCGTATTCGTGGGTTTTTGTTAGTGTCTTTCTACAACTTAACCATCATGAGTTTTACAGAGCACCGAATTACAACTCCTTCTAATGCCCTGCCGTTTGTACTGGCTCTTTCTCTATATTATGTATATGTAAATCACCAGAAAAAACTAGAGGTTAATTCTAATCTATAAATGAGTCTATTTAATTCTTTTAAATTTGATAAAACCGGTAAAATCTACCTGTTTATCCTGATTTGTATCTCTTTTACAATTCCGCTTTCGGTTACCCTTAACAGTATTGCAGTAGGTTTGCTGGTTATTTATTGGGTCGCGACTGGGGGCGTAGGCCAGAAGTTAATATTGGTAATAAAGAATAAGTTTTTCTGGCTCTATGCTTCGTTTTATTTAATTCAGTTAGTGGGTATTTTGTACAGTACCGATGTGGCCGATGCCTTATCCAAATTAGAGAAGAAAGCAGCTTTACTTTTATTCCCTTTTTTAATACTTTCCTTGCCAGCTTTAAAACCTAAACAGTTATTTTATGTTATTTTAGCCTTTGCCTGTAGTATTTTCGGTTTAACAGCTTTTGCTGTTTTTAAGATATGGCAAATGCAAGGTTCGTTGTTTAATGTACCAAACTTAACAGAAACCATAGATGACATAATCCACCTGCACCATGCTTACTCTGGGCTTTACATAGTATTTTCTATTTGCAGCCTGGTGTACATTGTTAATCATTCCTGGAATTTACTTAATATGTTTTACAGGGCATTTACCATAATATTAATTTTAGGTCTTTATGTAATGCTGGTTATTTTGGGTGCCCGAATGGCTATATTTATTTCATTTGTAGTGTTGGGGTTGCAAATATTAATATTTACCATTCAAAAGCGCAGGTTTTATACGTTAGCTTTTATCTCTTTTACGGTTTTAATTGGTTTTATAGGAATTTTAAATTTACCCTCTACTCGGGCTAAATTAAATGAAATATTATTTTACAGGGGCGTTTACCACCCATTTACGCCTCGCCTTATACAATGGCAATGCTGCGTTGAAGTTGTGCACGAGAACCAGGCCTGGCTACAAGGAGTAGGTACCGGTGATGTAAAGCCGTTACTCCAATCCTGTTATCAAGCTAAGAAATTCTGGGGCGAAAGATATCATTATAATTCGCACAATGAATACCTAGAGGAGTTAATGAGACACGGCCTGATTGGTTTATTTTTGTTGCTCTTGGCATTGATATTCCCTCTTTTTATTTCTATTAGGCAGCGACATTATTTATATTTTTATTTTTTATTCATTTTTATGATTGCCTGCCTAAGTGAAGCAATTTTAAATCGGCAAAAAGGTGTAGTTTTTTATGCTTTTTTCAATGCATTGCTTTTTATGTCACTATTATCGCGAAAAAATAAATTTCAAAATTTAGATATTGAGGAGGGCAAAAATGCCATTGTGGCTAAATAGAAATATCTTTGGATTTAAGTACCAACAAAAATATCTAAAGACTTACGTTGTTATTTTTAATAAGTTAAAAGCTACAAGGAATGATAACTAAATTTAGCTTTGTACTTTAGAATTTTTCATGAAACTAGCCATAGTGCACGATGATTTAATGCGGCGGGGTGGGGCAGAGCAGGTAGCTCGTTGTTTTCATTATGCCTTTCCGGAAGCGCCATTTTTCACTTTATGCTACCAACCCCAAGATACTTACCCGGATTTTAAGAACTGTGAAGTGCATACCTCATGGTACCAATATTTGGTGA
>Ga0210040_10007629_pt1 | contig 13045 bp, 8 predicted proteins | sample CryGeyCG12114_NA_FD_185462 | JGI IMG/M metagenome (GOLD analysis project Ga0210040, IMG submission 185462) | Groundwater microbial communities from aquifer - Crystal Geyser CG19_WC_8/21/14_NA (SPAdes) (version 2) | ecosystem: Environmental > Aquatic > Deep subsurface > Groundwater | place: USA... | reverse complement strand
TTGTAATATACAAGATTATACATTTGACTCATTCACCTAACTTTTGCATTATACTTCTGACGGTTATACATTTTTTTTTATACATTTCGCAAGTTCGACATTTGACAATTATACTTCCATAGAGAGACTCACTATCTATTTATCATGAATTCTGCATTCAAGAATGTTTCCCAACTTGGCTCAAATCATTTTGATTGTGCACAGAAAAACTCAAACTTAACTACCAGTAAAATATATGGCGATGCCAAAATTTATCATATAAGTTATCATCAGTCAATTTTACAACACCACGTATAATGTATCATAGCATTTAATAAATGAGAAGCAACTATTTCTGGCTCAGTTAGCTGCAGTTAGTTAGTTATAGTTAGTTAGTTAGTTAGCCCTAAAAAAGCAAAAACCTGCTACAGCTCCTATCTTTATAGTAACCTCGATGTGTTTGTTTTTTATCCACTTGACTGACCCTCCACATGTTTAGATTTGTGTCCCTCGTTTGTTGGCCCCATAAGTCAAAACAATGGATGTATCTAACATCCCGCATCAATAGTCGTTATACTACTTAATCACGTCAGTCTACATACAGATACAAATAATATATGGTAGTTAATGAGTGAAAAATGTGTTCCAAACTGACTGACTGAGTGCAATGATTGGTACTGAGGATTGTGTACTCACTTAAAAACTTAACTACCTAGGAGCACATACTCTTTTGGATTGTATGGAGCCGGGTAAGCAAAGTGAACGATTTAACTGGTTCTTTTAGCCGTCACAGCAGTTGGACTCGGTCTGACTAAAAGACTAACTAAAAGGAAAGTGTACACTTTTTGGCCCCGTATGTGCACCTAGAAGAGTACATGGGGAATAGTGGGCAATGGGGTCCTAATTACAGGCCCCATTAGGCACATTCGAATCAAATGAGAGAATGAACAGATAGATCGGGCAGACGATTTTTTTCCCTTCTATCTGTCTCTATCTCTGTAGCTCTCTTGCTAACTCTCAGAGTTGTGTCCCCATCGCCAAATAAAGTTTTGTGAACTTGCTCAACCGGAAAATGGAACCATCTACTCTATTTCCTCTTTCTCTCTCTCACTCTTTTTAGCTTTTCTTTTACAAACTCCAGAGAACATCTCTCCTATGTATGTCTAGCGCTCTTGTTTGATGGTAACCTGCGGTAACAGCTTCTTTCACATATTATCCTTTCTTTATCCCCATTTTACAGACCCGCATTTCCTTTGCAGATAATAGTAGAGCTCACAGCAAGTTACTAACGATCCTTAAGTTGTTATATAGCCTTTTCTGGGACATGTTCACCATGGGTTACCATGGTTTTCATTATCACCAGTCTTAGTCTACAAGTCTACATTTTCACTGTACGGAGCAGAAACTATTAAAACAAGGAATGAGCTTCTTTATGTTTTATTCTTTTCGGTTTCCATTTGGAACAGATGGATGCATTAATTGCCCGTCTGTGTGTCTAATTGTAAATTACAAAGGATTTTAAATATTTTTGGTGTCCTCACTTACAAGTCTTGACGAAAATATATTTTTGTAGGTAGTATGAGCTGGTATAGTCAAAGAGGAGCAAATCGTTAAATTCACTTACTTGTTTAGTTGACGTGCAATTTTTAGAGTTAAGCTATTTCAATAATAAAAGAAAATTTCATGATAAAAAGGGCATGTAGGATTTTCAGAGCTTTTAGGCTTTGCAAGTTCTAACCAACTAACTTAATTGAATGCAGATGAAAAAATTCGTAAATAGAATTCCTTCTCCCATTGGATTGTATGGGACTACTATACACATACAGAGAGACTAACTAAAAGATGAAGAGATTTGTTTCCTTAGAATCCCATTAACTAAGAGGACAACCGTAGGAGATACAGATTTTGGCTCTGACTCAAATTAGTAGAGCAATCAAGGTTTAATTGTCCTTGTAAATGGAGCCCACTATTACTATTACTGACTAACAAACAAACAAACTAACTAACTAACTATAGCAGATTCAAGATGAACAAATTCTTACATTTACAAGCACACTGGTACATAAATGCGGTACACAAAGAGCGAGGCTATTAACTAACCAACAAACTCTTAGCTATAGACACACTGTGAATACACATGGAGCTTACAATTTGCCTCCCTCTCAGGATGATTATTCTCTTGGACTCAGTCAGTAACCAAGTTTTAAGCTCTTATATCACACTCGTGCTTCCCTTTTGTAATTGTCTCTCACGCTCCATCTTCAACTCATTCATTATCCTATCATCCACTATTACGGAATGTGGATCTAAACGCTTCCCAAAATCTCACTTCAAATGCCCCGTCCTAATACAAAGTACAGGAGCAGTTCTCATCTTCTTCTCTGATGGTCTACAAACTCAAAAGCTGTTTATCTGGCATCCACACTACAGTCTCTCTTCTTTCCTATTTTACAAATCCAAACCTAATGCACACACACATTCGTTTGCTATATACGCAAGTTTTAGCTGCTATACATTTTAGGTATATATACATTAGATAGATTGTACGCAGCGCCCTGTAGTTAAGGTAAAATGGAAACAATGCACTCCATTCAAGTGCATAGGCACACACAACACATGCATTGTTAGGCTTGGGAATGCGGACTTTATGTCTGAATTTCGTTAAATGGCAGTCTTAATGGAATGTTGTGGGCATGTTTAGTTAGTTAGTTGGTTCGTAAGTTAATCTGTGGCAGTTTTAATTGCATGAGCAGGTGAGCACATCCGGACATATTTCTTTTAGTTAGTTAGGCAGTGGATTAGGGATTTTGATTTCCAATGTTGAGCTAATATGGAAATAGAAATATGCAGTTTGGTATGAGGAGGAGTTGAAATTCGATTAAAAAATAGTTTTCCGTGTACAAGGGGAAACGATGGCACTTAGGAAACTCACTTTAGATGCTGTCGAGAGCAGAACGATTATGCAAAAAAGGACAAATCTTCATGGGAAAGGGAACATACGTGTGAAAAAGGGAACTCACAACATGGAGAAGAAAGGAGAGTGTGAGGGAAAAAAGTAGTCCGATTGATCCTTGAATGTGTATAAAAAATGCATCTTACCATCCAAAGAGATTTGTCTTTTATGTCATCATAGTCATATATGTAAGTATGTGTGTGTGTGTATATGGTGACTATGTGTGTACACACATCGATCAGGGTGGCAAGCAAAACCTTCAGATGATTTTTCTATTATGGAAAGAGTATGTGTTTTAAAAAATGGGGAAAGTAGTGCATTAAACACATTAGGGAAGAAGGGATTGTGCACGGAAATGGGAGAAAACGACAGGTGAAGAAGCTAGAATCATCTCATGCATACATAGATTTGAAGAAGATGATAAAAAAGCTTTTTAAATGCTCCCTACCTTTGAGACAACACATGGGGTTTATACATTATTGCCATGCCAGTGCCAGTACTGCTCCAGGAGATTTCACACAGTGAGGCAGACAAATGATCTATGGGAATAAAAAATTTGGGTTTTTTATACACAAAATCACATTTCACTGGCTGATTTTATTTTTAACTGGCTACAGGGAGAATAGCTAATGCAATTGCCTCAATCATTTTTGGGCAATGATGACTTCCGATACAATACTTTTATTAGGCGAATCTATAAATGTGCTGAAATGACCTTAAATATGAAAACTATACGACTTTAAAAAAAAAAAAACAATCCAAATACTACTTGATTTCACCACAGAAAAAATCGTAATTCTACAACTCAAATTTGCAATGAAATGGTTTAATCCTGAACGATTTAAAAGCTGAAATATAGAGAGACAGATCTTTAAAAATACAGACTCATTTTAGCAAGGCCAAAACTTGCATTTCATACACACCCTGTAAGAAAGGAATACCAGTGGTGCAAAATGGCAATGAATTTGCGTCTCTTATTTTGTTTAAAGAATGCTCTCAACTGTGAGCATTGGGGAAACCATGTTTTTGAAAACCACTTTGACTTGGTCCCTGTATAAGCTTCCTCAATCATTGGCTTCACTGACATTGTGTGTGCATACATTTTACATCCACTCCAAGTTGCCATAATGTTACATGACTGGTTGGTATACACCACCAACCACGAGGCACACACATGTAGACCTGAAGCGTGTGGCATGTTTGGAACCAAACTGTTGTCTATGTGGATTCGGGAAATGATACCAGTGGCATTGAGAGCATTAAGAATTGACGTTTGTTTAGTCACACTTGAGTGAGTGGAAAGGTATGGAATCGGGAACAAGTGCCTTGGGATGACAACTAGATGTACTAATGGTGTGCGCAGAACCCACATTTTACAAAAATGAGTTTAAAAAACCGTGCTCACAAGCTATTCTTTCATGGTATACTATAAATCATGAACTTTCACAAGAAATTAGGTTGACTATTTATTCTGTTTATTCAATAGACTTAGTTAGTACGACTGAAATATTACTGCACATGATTTGTTGACCCAGATTTTTGTGTGAATCAGTAGTCATCAAATGGCCGTAAACGAGAAATTTGATTACTATGGACATGGAGAAACTTTGCCACAGATATAACGCATTTGAAAACAAAGCAAGGACCATCTTTGACAATTCCAGTTTTACATTATCTGTTATTTGACACCATATGTAATCTTTTTTAACAGCAAACTTTGTAAAACTGTTTTTAATGAGATTGAAAGCCATGTTCTTTTAGTCTTTGCGTAGGTTTGGACAAGTCAACCCAATACTGTAAAGATCTACTGCTGCTGTAGATATAATCTCTTAACTCATATGCTCCCTCAGGTCAAATATTACTGCTATAATTTTTTTCTAATACATTCACGCTTATTTGTACAACAATTACATAAAACGCAGCACACTTATTAACTCTACTAATGTCAGTTCATCAGAATCCAATAATTTCTATCATTCTCTGCTCTAAGCTTAGCTAAGTCTGCTTTTGAAGTACCAAGCTCAAGCCTTATTGTGACATACAAGTGCAAAAATTTACCCACAGGTATAGCTTTCAACTTACCCGTTACATTAGACCCCATAGTTCTCTGATTTGATACTGTTTATTCATCTTCTTATTCCATTATTTTTCCGTCGATGTTTTTGTTAAAAATCGAGAAAGGATTCGATTTACTTTCAAAGTAGGAATTAATGACTTGGTTTTTTTTAGATAACTTTTGAATGCATCAACGGATTTGGCTCATTCAAACATCTTTTCGTTCTTTATTCTTCTGCCCACATTTCGGACCTATAAAAATGAAAATAAATGATGAGGACTCCTAGCTAGGGAAAAATCAGTAGTCAAAAAGTTATTTTTTGACCTCGTTGCTAACCGGTTTTACATTGGATTTTTGCAGTTGTTATTTTTACTATAACTTTTGATTCCTAATGCCTAATTTCCCAATTTTTTACCAAAAAAAAGACAGTGGACTCGTGCATTTGTTCAACACTCTTTTGTACTTTAGACAATAAGATTTTGTGCTTAGAAAAATCAATTTATCTTATAAATCAAATAAAATTCGATAAATAGGTGCCTTCCCACGGTGAGATTTTGATAATTTTTCAGTATATCATGCATCACACTAGTTGACACAAAATATCAAAATTTTAGGAAGTTACAAGTAGTAGATTTTACGGTATCTACCTGCCACTTATTGATAATAATTTTGAAAAACACGTACCTGCATATATTCCAGCTTAAACTGATGACCTTTATAAATCTGAGATGCTGATAATTAACTTAAAACTCTCACCTTTCCAAAATGTTCTTGAATTTGCATTTTTAACAATGTAAAAAGCAAAAATATGATGAAATAAGTTAGTAACTAAGAACTGAATGAGTCTGAAAAAATGAAATGTTAAATTACTTCTGCAGAATTTCTTCTGATTTGTTTTGAGGGTGATATGATTGCTGCATTCTAGTGTATCCTAGGTAATATTAATAAATTTGCATGCAATATTTACAAAACTCATTGTTATAATGTAAAAAATTATAATTATCAGAAATAGAGTCGTAATCAACTGTGCTGATTAAAAAAATTATAACTAAATAATTCTCAAAGTTAGCTGGTGGCCTTTAATACCGGGTAACTTCGGGGATTAACGGTTTTTTACTATAAAAAACTCGTGTAGCAAATTCATAATGTTATTGAACATGCTGATTTCAAAAATGACGAATATATAATTCTTAGATTAGCTTTTGACCTCAAATACCGGGTAACTTCGAAGTTTAACGGTTTTTCAATATGAAAAATTTGTATGCAAGGTTTATAATGGAACAAAACATGTTGATTTCAAAAAAGACAACTAAATAATTCTCAGGTCAGCTGTTGACCTCAAATACCGGGTAACTTCGAGGTTTAACGATTGTTTGATTTTAAAAACTCGTATACAAGGTTTATAATGGAAAAAAACATGCTGATTTCAAAAACGACAATTCTTGATTCTCAGGTCAACTGGTGACCTCAAATAGCGGGTAATTTCGGGGATCAACTCTTTTTTTATATGGAAAACATACATACACGGCTTATAATGTTATTGAACATACTGATTTCAAAAATTACAACTGAAAAATTCTTAGGTCAAGTGATGACCACCGAATACAGGGTAATTTCGGGGAATGACAGTTTGTTAATATGAAAAAATCATATACAAGGTTTATAATGTTAATGAACATGCTGATTTCGAAAATGACAATTAAACAATTCTCAGATCTGCTGTTGAGCTCAAATAATAAGTACTTTCAGCGATTATTGATTTTTTACTTTAAAAAACTCGTATACTGAATTTATAATGTAACAGAAGATTCTGATTTGGAAAATGACAATTGAATGATTTCCAGGTCAGCTTTTGACCTCCAAATTTCCAATAACTTTCGGGTTTATAGGTTTTTAAATAGCTAATTTCTCAAATATTGCAATTTTAACGGTGTATTTTTTTGTATTTACATAAAATTTAACTCGGATTAGCTTAGTCAAGATTCGCTTTCAGGGCTAAAATATTTGGTTAAAGAAAAATGAAGTACTCACTGCAAATAAAATTCTATTTGGCTAAGATAGAAACTCAAATCGATCAAAAAAAATTCTATTAGATTTTTTAAAGCATCTGCAGTATAACGTTTTCGTTACTCACAAGGAAACTGCAGAAAGTGTCACTAAACTATCTTCTCGGCTATGATGCTTAAACAGCTGAGTTAATTTTTAAATCATAATGTAAAATCTTCAAATAAAACCATTAACAAGGAAAATTGGTAGATCCGTCGATCCGGACGGCTTTCAAGGCTTAAAACAGGTTTTCTATGAAATTTTTATCCATAAGTCGTAAAATTTACAAAAAACACGACGGGGCAATGTGTGACAGCCATATGCTTACAATTAATTTAGCTTGCTAAGTTTTACTCACATGCTAATTGCTGCAGAACTTTTAATACATTGAGAATAGAATCATGTTCGTAAAAACTAAATTTGACCTGCTGTAATCTGAAATATCGAAGTAACCATTTTATTAATTTTTGTGGATATCACCTTTTTGCCGAATGAGCTTAGGGGATCCCTGCTTTCTTAAGATTGCAGTGTTAATCACATAAGGCTTTTTAAATGAATGAGATTTCTAGGTAAGCCAAAATACGTACTTTATACACTTCACTAAGCCAAAGGCCATTTTATTTGAGTAAGTGAAAATAATCAATATAAGTAGTTTTAATAAATTTCAATTTGGCGTTGTGTTTTTACATTTAGCACCATAATTTATTGTAAAACGTGATAGTTACCAAACCCAAATTTCTAGCTTTCTACTTTTTTCAATCCGATCTTATCCGATAAGCATCCATAATAGTGGGAACATCAAAGTATTTTCTCTTCCTCATTGCTCATTTATGATATGATGTAAACAACCAACATGCTTGCATAGACCAGTTGATTCAGGAACATTTTAGATAGAAATGGACACTATGCCTATTAATGTCCCGTCGTAGTTTCGACGTGGTCGTCGTCGTCAGGACTTGTGGATAAAATTTTTAAAGAAAACCTTGTTTTCAGCTTTGAAAGCCGTCCGGATCGACGGATCTACCAATTTTTCTTGTTAATGGTTTTATTCCTTTCATTTAAGCGGGAAACATTTTTCATGGAAGCATTGATGGCAATAACTGTTTTACTTGCTTATTCTTACTGGAGGCGTATTAGGTTCGTCTCACTATTATTGGATTTTAGCGGATTCATACGATCAAAATTGGAGAATGCAATTTTAAGCTCATTCAACTCCTATTTTATGCTTTTGAATCCTTCAACAAGTGTCAGCATATTGCTTTTTTCAAATCGTCAATTTATCTCTTTTTTGACACGAACTTGACATTAATTTTATCTCAATCTACACTTTTGATGTAGTCTATCATATCAGTAATGTTTTTTACTTTTATTGAAACCAGTTTTTGTAGGATGTCAAATTATTTCTGTTAGATAAGCTGAGAAAGGACGAGTTGAGTTGCTACTTATAGATGGATTGACAGAGGTTACGATTGATTGTATGAATTATGATGTTTGTGCTTGTAGTTTGCCTAAATATAACCAATGGTCGTAGTCCTTCACCATAACTCGAATAAACTAGACGTGTTAAAATACTGATTTCACGTTACTGTTGTGCTGTGTAGCTATCGCCTTGCATAAAGTTTAGAGCATAATACAACAATTGCAACGCAGAGTTTTGTATTTTTAATTTCTTCTACGTAAAATCTTGATGCAGATTTATCATATCATATCGTATCGTATCATATCGAGATAAGCAAGCAAGCATGTCGCGCTTGATTTTGTTCCTGAGTTTTATTATTTTTCCGGTGGTTCAACCAATAGTGAACGAGTTATATTATGCATCAAAATGTAGCCCATGAGTTGGTGCAAACAATGGTGATCAAAGTTTTTTTCAAAAACAAACCCGAAGTGAAGTTTTTTGGAAATTTAAAACATTGTTGAAAAGTACAGTAACTAATGAAGGTTTTGGAAATCCAAAGTCACACCATCATTTGCATAGACTTGCCTTCACATATGCAAAACCAGTGGATTATTATTATTATTGTTTATGGGCGCGATATCGCCGTCCTGAACAAGACAGCCGATACCTCGATAGCCGAGGCAACTTAATGCCTTCCAGTGGAAAACCAGTTGATGCAACTGACACAGTAGTTTTTCTGGTGTATGTGCTATCAAAGAAACATAGACTGTTACTGCAACTAAAATCTGGAATCAATGCACTGAACCCTGGACCACGTCCTACAGCAGTGTTATGCAAACTATGCTCCAAAGTAGGACGGAAAAACCAACTTTTCATATCGTGCAAACACTGCAACTCACTATACCACCGGACTTGCTTAAAGCTATCCTACAATGAGTGCAAGAATGCACAAAGTGACCCTGACTGGAAACGTGTCAAGTGCAATGCCTCTACAACATGCATGAAATGTATGAAACCTGGGAGTAAAAATCAATTGCAAATAACTTGCACCAGTTGTGAAAAACCATATCATCGTACGTGCCTCAATGTTTCCTACGACGAATTCCACAAGAATGCGGCTAGCATGATATGGAAGTGCACGATTTGCTGTAACTCTATGCCATCCCTGATTCTAGTACAATCTTTGTCATTGGTCGACAGAGATGTCCCCGCGAAAATCATCAAACGTGGTTAAAAAATAGGCCATCTAAATGTACGGGATATTCTGTCTGTTACAAGGAAAGAAGATATTAAACTACTAATAACTCATTATGAGTTTGATGTTTTTGCTGTCAGTGAATCATGGTTGTGTAGTGACATAGACGACCGAGAAATTGAAATCCCTGGATACAACTTGTACAGGCAAGATCGGATCGTCAATTCATGGAAAAAGAGGGGAGAAGGTGTAATACTCTACATAAGGGACGATTGATCACATGAATTAAAAGTCAATACATTCTGTGAACCCATAAATGCGATCACAATTCAGATCCACAAACAATTTGTCAAACTTATAAAAATATGTGCGTTATATGGTCCTCCAAAATGTACTCAGACACTACTAGACGAACTCGACACCAAATTGAAGTCAAATCCCAAACACCAGGAATGCTACTACATTGGTGATTTCAATATCAATATGCTGGAAAGAAATCCCGAGAGTTCAAAATTAAGAAAAACTTTAGTATTCACTGGATACACACAAATTGTGAAAACTGCAACACGTGAAACCAACAATAGTAAGAGCTTAATCGATCTTATTATCACTAACCGACCTGACCGTAACCAAAGTAAAGTATGGATGACTGGAATTTCGGACCATGACATAATCCTTGCAGTGCGGAAGATCCCTGAAATAACCCGTATCCCCTGTGAAGTGGTGCGAGTCAGAAGATTCTCCAAAATCGATTGGTCAGCGGTAAAAACTGAAATATATGCGGCTCCATGGTGGATCCTACCACTGTCTCCAAACCCAGACCAACAATTTGAAATGTTCTACAAGACAATTGACTACGTTTTAAATATATTTGCTCCATTCAAGAGTATACGAGTACAGAAAAAACGGCCATCATGGATGTCTTCAAAGGAAAGCTTCAAAAATTAATTTTTGGAGCCCAGAGTCTACGGAAAAAAGCCACTCAATCCAAGTCTCCTGATCTTTGGGACCAATGTAAGACAGCACGAAACCTCATCAATAAAGAAAAGCGTCAACTTAAAACGCAGGAAATTGCCAAAACAATTAAAAAGGCTGTGAACTATTCTAAAGCTGCTTGTTCCTGCTCCAACAAAGATATTGGACGACAAAAATCCCAGCTAAAAATTCAAAGACTGAATTCCAATGGAATTGTGCTGGATTCCGATAAAACAATTGGAAATGGCCTTGCTGAAGCATTCGTCATCCCTTCTAAATCCTCATTAGTTGAGAGCAGCTGTGATCAAGAATATCCTCGCTCACTGGAAACTTTCAAAATACAAGAAGAAGATGTGCACGATGTTATTTCACACCTGGACGAGGGGAAAGTATGAGAAAATGAATTAATCTTGATTACATAAGTAAATATTATGTCATCTATGTATGCCGTACATTGTTCTCATTCTGCATATAAAGGACAATTTTGCTTAATAAAATCATCATTTGCTTCTAAAAGCTCCCAATGGTCACTTCTCCTTCTCCACTCTCCACACCTCACAGAAAGGTACTGGAGCAGATAGTGTGGGTCCATTTCTGCTGAAGACCATCCGAAGACAGATTTGTGAGCCATTGACGTTCCTTTTCAATTCCAGCATCAGCGACGGCGTTTTCCCTTCAACTTTAAAACGTGCAATCATCACGCCCCTTTACAAAGGCAAAGGCAAAAAAGATTGTGTGGACAACTACAGACCTGTTGCGGTACTTCCCACTTTATCAAAAGTATTCGAAAAGCTGGTTTTTCGCCAGCTAGTGGAATACTTGAACAAAAACAATTTAGTGTGGATTGTGGATTGTATTGTGGTGCAATCTTTGTAGACTTTAAAAAAGCAGTCGAGCTAGTTGATCACGATATGTTAATTTTGAAGCTCAGAAAAATTGGACAGTCAAGAAGTTTGTTAAAATAGTTTCAGTCATATCTTTGTAATCGTGAATTCCAAGTCAAAATTGGGATGGTGTTATCTAATTGTTACTGCACATTGGTTGGCGTTCCCACTGGTAGTATTTTGGGCCCACTGTTGTTCATAATTTATGTCAATGATTTGTTTGTCAGTCTTAAAAATGTTATAGCATACACAGATGATGTAGTTATTTTTGCGTAAGGTGATTCTAAAGAAGAACTAAAAGAAAAGTTAGAAGACAAAATTCGAATTCTCAACAGGTGGTCATCTATAAATGGAATGACAGTGAGTGTCCAAAAGACGAAGTGCATGGTGTTTAGTCCATCAAGAAAACCTTAATTTGTGATGAACATGACTATCAACGGACAACAAGTGGAATGTGTAGATAAATTTAAGTACTTGGGTGTTCTGATATCTAACACGCTTAAATGGGATGAACAGTTTTCTTGTGTGTTAACTAAATTACAACGATTACATTTTCTTTTCAAAAAAAGTCACTATTATTTTGAAAAAAAGAGCATGCTTTTATTTGTGAACGGACTTTTCTTGTCCGTGATTGACTACTGTTTGCCTATTTGGGGGTGCGTGGGTACACAATTTCTAACCAAAACTGATAAGCTCCTAGAGCGCATATTACAGACGATTTTTAATGGTGAGGGACTACAAGATTTTCATTCTTTGCTTGAAAGAGCTAATATGCTGGCCACGTCCGAAAGGATGTTTTTTCAAAGCCTGAATTTTATTTTCAAACATGTAATTTTGGAAAGTCCACTCAGCACTGAACTCCGTCAGCTCTATGAGCACAAACAAGGTAGATCATCACTCCGGAGTGGTAATGATTTCCAAGTACCAAATTATACCAACCTTGGTCGCCAATCAATGCATTATAGAACTTGTAAAGATTGGAATTCATTACCATTAGATGTTAAAGCATGCAACAAAGCATTAATTTTTTATCTCAAGATCCGTTCTGTTATTATTAAAAAACGCTGCGACATATATGTCACTTGAAATGCTTTCACGTCACCGGATTTATAAAATCAATTATTATTAATGTTCGTTTTTGAGCATTGGACTTTTTATTGGATTATATCTTTAATTTTGTTGCTATATATTTTGACTTCTTGCATTATTACCTTTCTCTTTTTAATGTGACCGACTCATGAAAACAATGTATTTACTTCGTGTATGTTATGAACCTTGTCACTTGAATAAAGTCTCTGTAAGACCATAGATAACTTTGCTTATTTTGGGTATTACTAGAAATGGAGCACAGACTGCAGTTTTTAATACATTCTGAAATCAATAAAATCTTTTGTGACAGAACGCACCCGAGATTCCATAGTGAGTTCTTATCTACACAATTACTGAACGGCGTTGAATTATGACTATGTACAATATGTATCGTAAAACATTGGTTTTTGGTATGAAAAAAATATTCATAATCACATATCCAGAATCGTCAAATGTAGTGCAAAAACGG
>Ga0210040_10007628_pt1 | contig 13046 bp, 2 predicted proteins | sample CryGeyCG12114_NA_FD_185462 | JGI IMG/M metagenome (GOLD analysis project Ga0210040, IMG submission 185462) | Groundwater microbial communities from aquifer - Crystal Geyser CG19_WC_8/21/14_NA (SPAdes) (version 2) | ecosystem: Environmental > Aquatic > Deep subsurface > Groundwater | place: USA... | reverse complement strand
CTGAATGTTGTAGTTGGAAGCCAATCACTCAATATTTGTACGATGCTACAAGTTGCATTTCTACTACTACTTTCCGTGTTGATAAAGTAACCTCCTCGTTTAGCTGATAGGTTAGATGGAAGGTTTTAAATGATTTTTTTCCACTCACTTTCATCAATATGTCAACTTAACCAGGATAGCAAACTTACCATGAGTGAAGTGCATAATAAAATGAAACAAAAAGCAATAAAATCCAACTTTTTTTAAAAAAAAAAGTTTGAACATAAATTATATTTTCGAAACCGTCATGTTCTAGAAAAAAGAATTTCGATTCTAATTATGCCATTACAATTTTAACTCATATTGTAGTTTTGTTGGAAAGCGTGGCAATGCATCCTGAAGTGTGCTTTAGTAATATAGAAGCTACAAAGTTTTCAATACTTTAGAATTTTAACAGCTACTAAATTTACAATGCTTTGGAATCTAAAAGCTACCAACTCTCCAGTTATTTAGATTAGAAACTATAAAATCTTTCAATGAACTCCAAGATGAGCTCCTAAAACCCACATTGAACCTTTAACCCAGACTATAGTAGTTACATTATTGACTCCCCATTTGTTCCACATTCAGTGCATGCTAAAACCTACTCACCGAACTATCTAACTTACGTTCAATAATCTCTGTAATCCTTATATGCCAAAGTTTGCGCACATTAGTTGGAGGAAATCGGACCCCAACACGCTACAAACGCAGTCCTATTGTTAGCTATAAGGTACGAACGATTAAGTACGAAAAAAAAGAAAGTGAGAAAAAAGCGGAACAAATTCATGCTTCCATGTAATACTACCGACGTTATTTCCACATTTTTTTAGTGTCGGAAGAAAATTCTCCAGACTAGTATTATAACTAACACGTGTTTTACTCTTACTGACTGTATAGCTACTAACTACTACTAGACTGTGAGTAAAGGTTTTAAACAAATCTCACATCCCTTTGTTTAGCAATGGAACATGCTTTGTACAATATATGAACGAAACTCGCTATAACTAGTTAGTAAAATCAGAATGGCATTCAATTCAGGTGAACGAACAATACGAGTCGAATTGGCGATGAAAACGCCCAAATTTTGTGGACTGGTGAGTTTGTAATTATCTTTAGCCCAAGCCTGTCAAATGGGATTCCATTGTATGCGCTGCCAATATAAGTAAAAACTGGAGTGAGTCTAGTTATAATAATAAAACGTGAAATGAACAGTTTCTGACGTCGCACCAAAATCATGCAGCAGTAGTAAATTTGTAGTAGAAAACTTGGCAGCCGTTAACACAGTATTTATATGTACATTAGATCCAACAATTCATACTTTGTACATTCTACGTTATATTTTCTCCATTGTGGGGAAAAAATTCAATTAAATAGAGGATTTGCTTGTAAAAAAAGCTAGAATTTTGTATTTACTGCAATAAAGGATTTTTAAATAGTTGGAAACATGAGCTATGAAACTTTTGCATGTTCTAGAATCAGAGACATGTTTTTTTAGGTTTCTTAGGTTTTGAATTCTAGAAAATTGCTTGCAGCACAATTATACTGACATAAAATTGACCTCAGCAGTGAAGGCAACTACAAATGTTATAAAATGGACAATATTTTGTAAACTTTGGTTTCACTTGGAAATTTTAGAATGTTTAACTTGTGAATTAGACCAGCAGACAGAGCTGTGAGTGAGATCATCAAAGGAGGCAGTGTTTGCATTTTTTGGCACACGATGCAAAATACTATTATTTCCTTCCCATTTTTTTGCGTCCCATGCACACACAAATATTTTCATTCATTATGAGACCCTGAACTGCACATAACCTCATAAACTATAGGACTATAGTTGACTAGACTCACTAACCAATAAAGCTTTATTTGTGCAACTTTTCCTTGGTTGTTACAATTGCACAGCATGGTAGCAGTTCCAGCCGCTATATAAGCTACAGTTTCTGACGGCTCTTTTGACTCTTTTCATAGAATAGAACGTAACAGTTTCCCGCATCTATTTTTCCGTTCCTAATTTCCCAAAATGAATAGTATTTTCACAGGAATCATGTGTAGAATCCTGTGAAGCATAAAAATTCTTTTACAGTCCTCAATATTTTTCAGTTCATAGAATCTAAACTAGACAATTTTCCCTAAAAATGGAAAGCATAGATAATACTCATGATTTACGGAGGAACACTAGCCCAGTAAGGAAGCAAATCGCAACGCAGTTGGCAAAGAAAAAGTAATTTTAGGGGAGCCGCGAGACCGCTATAGATATTCTCGTTTGTGTGTTCCAATTGATCGATGCTTTTTCCTCAGCACGCATTTCATTCAACTCGAATCGATTACTATTCTATTCTTAATCATTGGAGCTCAGAGCTCATAAATATAAAATGCACAAACTTCACATCTTTCGTATGATATGAAACTGTTTCCTAACACACTAACTTAATCCAATTCTAAAACGAAACAAAAATACATTTGTCCAATCAGCAAGACTTGTCTAATTCTCCATTTCAATACAAAGTCCTATTGCACATGGAAATGCTAGATTCTTCAGAAACAAACATTCATAATTATGTCTGCACATTCAATTCATTAAATTCTGTTTACAAATTAAAGTGCTATCTAAAATTGAAGCCTGTTCCAGTCTTCCCATATAGTCTAATGTAAAATTTCACACAATTTTATTGTCCAGTGAGCCACTTGATATGAAAGCCAACTCTTGTCAGAAGTCAGTCACAAATCGTGACCTAGCTGTCAACAATAACATAATGGATGCGGCATTTTATGCAGCATTAGGCCGAGTGCATGGGTTAAAAAAATGTGTAGCATGTTATTAGTTGGTTGGTTTTAAAATCTTCAAAATTACTACAATAGAAAATACAGCATTGTGTGTGTGTGTGGGTGACTGAAGCAGATGCAGCGAGACATATAAAATGAATGCCGAGTTTTTGATCACACTGGCTAACTATCTAACTAACTAAACACACTATATGCACATGATTTGATGCGTTGATTGGACCAGGAGGTCATAATTCAGCTTAACTAACCAAAATTGATGGGATCATATGATTAGTAACTAACTAACTAAACTGCCCTTTTTGTACACAACATAAAGGAATCAGCCACAAACGCTCCACAAGCAGTGGTCAAAGATCGAATCTGAACCTATAGGGGTTTCAGAATGTAAATAAATATTTTAAAACGGTAAGAGTTAAGTATGTTAAATGTTACAGACATTTTTTTCAGTTCTTTGAAATCTAAACTATCATATTTTTTTGTGGTTTAGAATATTAAAAATATTTTTTTGGTGTATTAGATTCTGAAGAATGAAATTTTTTGGTGCTTTATGTTTTAAACGAATCAAGTTTTTCGGTCATTAAGATTTATAAAGGGGAAAAAATTAATTTTCCATGGTGTAGAATTTAAAGGTTTTAAATTTTCGTTGTTTAGGATTAACGAGTAGCAAATATACATTTTTTGAATTGGATTAAAAAATTAGACATTTTCTTGATTTTTTAATTAAATATAAGTTTTATAATAACAACTATCAACTCTAATAAGAAACTCCGACCTCCGGTAGCCACCAGCTCGGAGCATGCATTGTGAAATAATCATTTAAACTTGATTCATGAACTGGATCGTTTAACTAACTACGTGAGCTTTTTCAAATGGTCCAATATACCATACAGACGAGCTGACAACGGGTATTCATATATGTATATGTGTGAGGTCACATAGGCTATCAAAAAATGACCACACCAATGTAAACATTTCCTTTTAATGTGATCAGTTCCCAGGCAATTGGACTAACGAATAAGTCCCGTGGAGTGCCCAAATGCATTTCTCTTTCTCGGGCAAATGGCATACAAAATTAAACTTTGCTAATGTTCTCATTGCTGACACGATTTTTTTTCGTCTTTTTGACTATTAAGCGTTCGATTTTTCAGTGCATTAGGATGCAAACAAGCTAACATTCTTTTCCCACACCCACTGAATGCATTATTCCGAGATCCATTTGTACCAAACGTGATTTTTACTGCAAAATTTTCACGTAAGCTTTAGTTAGATGCCCACATTGCTTTGAAAGATATTCCGATACATAAATTGCAAACCAAGCAAAAAAAAGTGAACACAATAACATAAAAAACTGGACGAGCCAGTTGAAAAATCCATTTTCCAAACGCAGTGCTAGTACGTCCTTACATATACAAGAATAATGTCCAAATGCATGGATTAGATATGCCCGTACAGTACAGAGCATTTGGATAGTTCATTTCTTATACACGATATGTTGATTCCACGTGTTTTGCTGAATACAAAAATAGCTCATTCTATTCATTCGATTCATTCACGTTTTCATTCACTTGCATGGGAATGGGGGAAACAAGTTTGTACACATACGAGGTGAAGGAATTACTTACAATTCAAATGAGTATACATTTTATCCTTCAGTGAGACTGCATGGGGCCTATGCTAATAAATCTCATGTAATTCAAATATCATGGTTCATTTGAATATATGTTTCCCTGTTTTTCCCAAAAATGAATTATTCTTGGCGTAAAATGAGAGCGGACATGGAAATAGTCCATTGTCACACAATTGTAACAAGATCCATCACACGGAGTCATATTAATTTGATTTGTTAGTCGGTAAGTTGATCCAAATGAAATTAACGACTAATAAAGTTAAATAAGAGTAGTCAGAAATTTGAGGAGACGCCACATTATAAATATTCTCATTCTAAAAACCATATACCCACTGAATGTGAAGTGAAAAATGATAGCATGTCATAAAATTTGAATGGTCTTTTTTTTCTCTTGCGATAGCAAAAATTATAGTCGTAAAATCAAAAGTTCACTCTACCGGTCAAAAATATCGTTTTATGACCAATGTTGATCTCAATATCCAATACACATTATACGATGTACGAGCTAACTAACTATTAGTTTATATCACCATTGTTTAAATGAATTGGTAATGACAGTCGATCCTACAGGATTCCAGTCATAAATCATGTATGCAATATAGCATATTGGATTTCTTTACAGACACGAATTAATTCCGCAAAGGTCATGTCAAGATATGGACCAAATCACATAACGAATATCTGACGCCATAATTTCTTCCAGTCCAGTGGGAAAATGGACCAGAGTCCGTACATGCATGTAAGATACAATGAGGAAAAGCAGTAAATGAGTGGGAGGATATGTATGCATATTATATATATGTAGTAAGTACGGAGTGAGTAAGCTTTAAAAATTTCGGGTACCCGTATACTCTCTCCTGCTACCCGGGTAGAACATACGCGCAGCTATACACAGTAGTAGTAAGTTAAACAAAAACATTGGCGAATGATGCAATAGCAGAATCTTATGAGCTCATTCATTGGGACATGAATCAGTGCAAATATTTTTCTTGGGAAAAAAATTATAAATACTAACTAAATAAGAAGCAATACCAACCATGCATCAGCCATATGTGCCATACCAAATGAAATGAAGCTAAAAATTTTGGTGCGGCACAAAAAGTAAATAATTCTTGCGGTTTTAATCCAGGGACGAACTACATTGGTCTAACTAACTGTTTTGTTTAAAACGGGTAAAAAGAAAAGGGATTTGGCCTATAGCAAATTTCAAATACGTTTTAGAAACACGAAAATGTGTACTTACAAATGACAGAAGCAGCCAAAAGTCGAACCGACTCATCCGGGGGATCACAAGTTTCGAAAAACGGTTTCAGAATGTACTTGGCAAACGTGAGAGCCACAATGGCCTGAGAGCAAGGCCGGACAATCATGCATTCCACCCAGAGCCGGATGAACGCCAAGAATGGACCGAAAGTGACCATAATGTAGGCATAGTCAGCCCCCGTCTTGGTGATCATGCAGCCCAACTCGGCATAACAGTAGGCGCCGATCAGAGAGAAGATCCCAGAGATTGTCCAAACGACCAAGGCCAGATTCGGACTGCCTGTATCTGCTAGCACTCCGGAGGGGGAGACGAAAATGCCGGAACCGATGATTGATCCCACAATAACTGTCACTCCGTTCAGCAATGACATTTTCGCCTTCAGGCCCACACTTTGTTCTTTGCCATCGGACGGCGACACTTCCGAATATTTCGTGTTACCACCCGTCATTGTTACTATTTATTTTTAATTTCCGTATCTTGGACTCACCAACTGGATTAGCTGGAAAATTTTAAGTTGATTCACTTATAATTAGTCAGTTAATTTCCGACTAGTGGACGATTTTTGGAAATCAGTATGTTATTTGTGTTACTAATCTCGGCGATCGAGAAATAACGAATCCTCATTTAGTCAGAGAGAGTCGACATGGACAATAAAAAAACCATGCCTTTTGTTTACAAGAAAATACAAAACTAGCCTTATTCCCCATAGAAACTATGCCTGTCCGGTATACAAACTTTTTAAAATCTAAAACCTGGTTTACAGTCACTGTTGGCAATAAATTTTGCAACCGTATGTAAATAATAGTTCCAAATGACCCCAAAAACTTTCATACTGAAAACGTTATCATCCACTAGTCCAGTGAAAATCTTTACAGTTTGCGCAGTCAATTATGAAACTAACAGAGTAGAGAGATTTTGTCCCACAAAATTCACAAACACAGGTTGGGTGGTTCACTAAAGTTTCAAACTAACTAACAAACTAACTAACTAAGAATGGGCCTCACACAGGAACTACTGTATAGGTAGGGACATAGAAAACGAACAACCATGGGTTCTTTTCCACTCGCCTTCCCGTACAATACTAACTAACTACAAGTTGTGCAAGAAAAAGTGAGTGAACCGGAGAGTTGTAAAAATCTCACAAACAAATGAACGTGGGCTTATGGTTGTAAACCTACGTACAGTAAAACCAGCCAAACCCAATGTAAATATTACTCCTGTCTGGCTACTATAGCTAAATAACTAACTAACTAACTAACTACTGTCTATGTTGCTCCCTATGTTTACAATGCATTCCATCAATTAGTTTAGTAAACTAGCAGTTCATAGTATTTGTATTCACAATTTTCATGCAAATCAATCATCTTGTGAATATGTGATATTTGCTCCTTACTAAATACTGCAGCTGGAATGGATTTTATCTATTCCTACGGTTTTTGTGGCCATTTTTAGACCGCGTGGGAAAATTTTCATTTTTACTTGAAGTGAAAGATTTTCGTAGTTTAGTGTAGTTAGTTTGTATGAAAACGGGATATTTTTTAAGATTGATTCAAGTATTCAATTTTTGTATAGTGCCTTAGAATCCTAGCTAAACCAACTATACCATGAAATTGGGGGATTCTAAATCTTTCCAACTGAAAAAATTTGATCGTTTACATAGCCAATGTTTTTAATTGGCAATTATGAAAATAATTAGTCGCTTAGAAACCAAAATAGTCCGCTATTACCACTACTAAACTTGAGGCAGGCATTATGTAATCACTTTGCAAACCTCAACAGTATTATTAGTTAGCTATATAGTTATCAAAAACTTAAACTAATCATTGGATAGAACTTACATTAGTAAACTATGAGACGTGAGCCCGTGTATTGAACATGTTGTTGAAGAAGGAGCTATAGCAATAGGAACAGGAGCACACTGGACACAAGTAATAGTAATATAGTAGTTAATTGTTGTTAGTTCAAACGATTAGAATTAATGCGTTAACACTTGGAGCCTCTGTGTTATATACTAATTATTGTCGTCTCACAAAAAGATCAGAATTGGTTTTGTAAATGTTTCAAGTCTATCTATTTGTGATTTTGAACACACAAGTTGAAAGTGAAATTCGGGAATTGCCTCCACCTTTTGTGTATATAACAACGTAGGGAGCAAATAAAGTATCCGAATTATAGCGAGTGCCTTTGTAAACCCGAAAACGGAATCCGAAAGCAGGAAAATAGAACACATGAATGACACAGTCTCAGTCAGTCAGTCATAGTGAAAAGGGTTGGGCTCTAACTAACTTTTCAGACTCATTTTCTATTTAGTTTTTTTGCTCTTTTGAAATTGAAAAGTCGAGCATACTGTGAAACTATAAAATTGTTGGATTTTCCGATTTTTTTATTTTGAAATTTTCTGTTGCTTTCCAAATAAAACTGTGGAAATTACATTTTTTAGACATTCTACCGTTTTAGAATCGGCAATTGGAAATTTTTTTTGTTTTTTCAACAAAAATATTTCTGTCCATGTTCACAAGGGATAATCATAATGTATAGCGTGTAAAATGACAGACTTTGTCATTTTCCACAATTTAATTGCTGGAAAAAATTTTGCAGCACAAACAGACATGCACTCTCCGGGTTTTTTTTCGGCCTATTACGTGCACGCATGTAAAAACAAACTAACTACTAGCTACACATAATAATAATATAGATAGCAAATGCTCCCTACATTTGGGAAGCCATCTTCGCGTTATTTCCATTTCCAGCCATATGTGTTTATCATATCCAGTTGTTCCAAACTTGTCTCAAGTGAATTCTATATTACTTTATCTTCCATGCACAACACAAGCGGTTTAGAACACACAAATAGCATTAGGTATTGTGTACTCAATAAGTACTGCTTTCTTTATCTTATTCCAAACATAATACACGGTTCAAGATTCTCATCCTGACTGACTGAGAGTCTTGTTTTCAGTTTATGCGAATTTTAGGTTTAGCGTGCGACATATCTGCTAGTCGGCTAACTAACTAACTAAAGTCACAAAGTGTGGAATCGATTTCTAATAAAATGAGATATAAACGGAGACCAAATAACTAAATGAGTAGGCTTGCATTCTAAAGCAATAACAATTCAACGTTTAGATCTTAAAGCCATAAAAATTTCGTAATTTAGATTCTAAAGCAGCAAAAAATACAAATTTTTTATTTGGAACAAAAAAAAATCATAGTTTAGATTCCATACAGCAAGGAAACATTTCGTAATTTAGAATTGAATAGAATAGAATAGAGCACTGGAAAATTTCTTCGTTGAGATTCTAAAATATTGAAAACCCTCATATTGTATTACATTGGATTTGAAAAAAATGGCAATATCCATAGGGATAGTAAAGAAGTGAATAATTCTGTAACTTGAACGCTATAGAGCATTGAAATTTCAATTCTTTGCTGCTTTAGATTCATATGTAATGCAAAAAAAAATGCATTACTTCAGTGTGCGAAAGACGAATTTGGCAATTTAAATTATTTCCGCGACACTTTCGGTTTTTCTGGATGGATCAATTAAGTTTCATGATCTGGCATTAGGTTAGAACGAAGAAAAAACTAGTGAAAAATTATAAAATGTCTATCATATGTGCTTAATCATCACAAGTATTTAAAGCAAGGAAAAAATTTCGATAATTTTCAATGCTAATCAGCACATAATCTAAAGTTGGCAAAAATACCATATTTTCCTCAAATAACAAAGTACGATTAAAGTACTAATTAATAAAACTGAATGCGCGCGGAATTGCATGATTCCTGCGACTGTTAACAGTTTTTTTAATAGTTTAAATTGCCGCTAGCAGTTCAATAGATCTCTTCTTCATGGGTTCGTTTTACTAACTAACTAAGATTGAAATACCAAGGGTACACCCGATGCCGTGTAAAGTTGTTCATTTCTACGTGCGTAAATCTCCCAGCCAATCAGAGCAGACTTCCAACTTCGTCTTACTGATCTGATTGGCTGGGAGATTTACGCACGTAGAAATGTACGAGTTTACACGGCATCGGGTGTACCCTTATTGATTCATGTTGACATGGTCCACTTTCACATGCAATTTGCATACTTTAGGACTTGGATCCTAATACAACGAAAACGTTCATAGTTTATTTCCTAAAGCACTGGAAAAATTCACAGTTTAGATTATAACGTATAACGAATCCTGATGTAATAAAAGATGCAACAACTATTGTTGGATTCAATAGACTGTAAAGTTAGTTTTAGTTAGCATAGAAAAGTTTTTCAGATTCACTATTAATTCTATGTTTCAATTAGTTAGTTATACAATCCAAAAGCAAAAAAAAACTGCATTCACATTATCCGAATTCTAAATACTCAGTGAAAAATAGCATGCTTACTTGAAACTTTAAAATCTTTCTAAACTTTGAAAATTTCCAACTAATCACATTACATTGCATTGAAAGAAGTCCAACCCTGGTTATTTCTATGACGACAGGGCATACTATAAAGCGATTAGAATTTGTGCACCTAACCTGAATATAAATAGACAAGTGGAACCTTTTTCCGGTATTTCATCATGCATAAGCAAACCGTATTACTTCCTATATTCAGCTATTTTTACATTCGCATGGGAAAATACCAGTGCATGGGACCATCGTACGGAACTAACTAAACTGTGACTTGTAGTTAGTTAGGTACAAATTGATGCATAATGCCTGCTAAATGACACATGCTCAAAGTACGAACAAGCGGACATGCAAATCGTTGGGTAAAAAAGCAACAGAAAATGATGTAAAAATTCCTTGAAATCAGCAAATGCGATACACTGATTGAGATTTGTGCGGTTTTCATTGTGCCAACAATTTGCTATCATTTCATTGGGATAGTCAACTAACAATGAACTGGTGAAATTTATTTAGAGCCAAATATATTGTAATGTGATCCAAAAAATAGAGCGTAAATTCTATATTATGAATCCAAAATATTGGCTCCCAATGATGGATGGGGCAGAAAAAAACATGGATAGGAGGTAGTCTCAATTTTGAAACTTTTGCGTGTTATTTCCCGTAAAGATTTTTCGAAATCAATTCCTGATTTGGGATCGGAATTTCATTTTAGGTAAAACGCTTCAGTGTCAACGTTGGGGGATAATATTATGGATTCCTAATAAAGATTTTACTGAGAACTTTTTACTTTATATCACCAGCTAACTGGGCCTAAACGATAATCGGTGTGGGATGCAACGCCATTGTTAATATATAGTATGCTGCAAAACAAACTACACATTGCTAGAGCATACGCAGGCAGTAAATATATGGAGACTAGACTTGACAGCTCGTCAACTATATTGTCTGCAGAGTTGGTTGGCAAAACTATTTTTGGAACATCTTTTTATTCTAACTAACTAACTAACTATGAGGAGTTCCAAAGTCTGTCTTCCGTCCATAATTGGACTACACATAACCGACTCACTTGTCTTACTCAACTTTCACATCCACTTTCCTCCATTATAGTCACTTATAGGTTGTCATCTTGAAAAAAAATTTTTTGCTTGCTCAAACAAAGCATGGAGACAAAAAGGCAGAATTGTTGTTCTTTATTTGGGATGACAAAAAAGATACTGCAAAATTCACTAAAAGTAATAGCAGGAGTTAATATGACTTTCAACTTGAAAAGGGCCCACCGTAATGCGGCAAGTTTATAAACTAACTAACTAACTAATACATACATTGTCACCTTTATGGTTTCATTAGTTAGTTAGTTAAAAAACAGGATTCCCAACTCCATGTTGATTTTAACATGCATTTTTGGATTTTCAAGTTCATAAAATGTGCATAAGGGTTAAAGAAATGCGAAGCTCAATTTGGCATTTAGTTGGTTAAATGGCAGTCATTTTTATGAACTTGAATGGACTTATGTTCGCTCTGCTAATTAGCCAATGAGCATTTTGTATGAATTACATAGTTTAGCTGGCCTGATAAGAAAAATTGCCACGCGATCTATTTAAACTATTTTCAAAATAATCCAAAACAAAGTTCACCCAAAGTATAGCAAAAAAAGTATGAAGGCTTGAAAATCTTCTTTGAATTCTCCAGAAGCGAACAAAAAAGCGAAACATTTAAAGCCAGTAGCTAACACTAGGCCCAGGCCGCATTGCATTGCAATCTGTATTGCTAAACAAAGCTAATGCGATTTGGCCGGCGTGGAATCCACACACTTCATATTATAAGAATTGTAAGAGCATTAAAACTCTCATCCAGCCACAGAGAGCAAACAAATTGATTGATAGACAAGCCTCTTTCACTTGTCATTTTTTTCAATCAAAAGCATTACAATTGGAGACTTACAATAATGTATAGTGTCGACTTGTATTGTAGAAACGGATTTAAACTTTTTATACTGGGAAATCAATTTTTGAAACTTAATTAGAAACTGGCGTATGTTTCTGTCTAAACCTAAGTTGATCAGCTCAAGCCTGTTGTCAAGGATTTAGGATTATTGGGTCCCAATCAAATGGAAAACTTAAATTCATTTATCATAGGGAACATAGTATGGAGTCCAACTATTTTCCATTGTATGCAAATGTTGTTGACACAGGGAAAAAGTGAGTAGTGAGTGAGGGAGCATAAAATTAATTAACCTTTAGCAGAATTGTAGTTTACTTTTACCCTGTTAAGACGTTTGTCTTGTACATGGAACAAAACCTGAAGATGTTCTTGAAAGTCTAGGCAAACCAAATTGCAATCCACGATTGCATAATGTATTATATGCATTTTAAGCAAGTTTGTCAAGTGGCGTGGAAGTCTCTAAGGGTACACCCGATGCCGTGTAAAGTCGTACATTTCTACGTGCGTAAATCTCTCAGCCAATTAGAGCAGACTTCCAATTTCTCCTTACTGATCTGATTGGCTGGGAGATTTACGCACGTAGAAATGTACGAGTTTACACGGCATCGGGTATACCCCTTCTATGTTTTAGATCAAAATCCTGTAACATGAGTTTACCAGTGTTGCAGAACTATTTTTGTGTTGACCAAACATTTTGAAAAAAATGAGGCATAATGAAGAAATTTTATCTTTTCGTTGTCAAATGGAAACATTTTTAGTTTCATAGATTCTAGAATGCTATAGTTTCCAGTGCTACATAAGATTCTAAAGCGAAAATATTTTCCGTGCTGGGCATTCTAAGGCGCAAATACTTTCCGTACTAAAAATTCTAAAGCGCAAATATTTACAGTTTATTACGAAGCCGAAGGCGAAGTCAGGTAATTACCAACGGGAGCGCCCTATGCTGCACATGTTAAAGCTAAAATCACCTGAAAACGCAAGATGAAATTTGTGTTAGTAAACTCTGTTTGGAACGGG
>Ga0210040_10007627_pt1 | contig 13046 bp, 10 predicted proteins | sample CryGeyCG12114_NA_FD_185462 | JGI IMG/M metagenome (GOLD analysis project Ga0210040, IMG submission 185462) | Groundwater microbial communities from aquifer - Crystal Geyser CG19_WC_8/21/14_NA (SPAdes) (version 2) | ecosystem: Environmental > Aquatic > Deep subsurface > Groundwater | place: USA... | reverse complement strand
TTCAATCGCATTGGTTGTAGTTGTAAGCATAAGTCTAAATGGTATATTCTCTAACTTTTCCGTTCACGGGCAGTTGCTCCTGTTTCAGTTGAAGCGCTGCTGCCCGTTCTTTTGTGCCGATAAGTTTATCTTTCAGCTTCTCGTTAAGCAGGTACATTACCGGCACTATCAGGAGCGTTACCACTGTAGCAAATCCCAGGCCGAATATAATGGTCCAAGCCAGCGGGCCCCAGAAGGCTGCACTGTTACCACCCATAAAGAAGTGCGGCGCAAACTCAGTAAACAAGGTATAAAAATTCAGGTTGATGCCCAGCGCCAGCGGAATAAGTCCCAATGTGGTGGACAAAGCTGTAAGCAGCACCGGGTTCAGACGGGTTTTGCCTGCCTCCACAATGGCCTCTTTCAGTTCCTTGCCTTCACTTAGCAGGATGTCCGTGAACTCCACAATCAATATGCCATTTTTCACCACGATACCGGCCAACGCTACAATACCCACACCCGTCATCACAATAGAAGCATCCATCTGGAAGATAGAAAAGCCCAGCAGCACGCCAATGATGCTGAACAGCACTTCAGAAAGTATAATAAATGGCTTAGACAGCGAGTTAAACTGCGTTACCAGAATCAGAAAGATAATGCAGAAAGCTGCAACGAGGGCTATGAGCAGAAACTGTGCTGTTTCCTGCTGCTCTTCCTGCTGGCCGCCCATTTTCACCTCAAATCCTTCCGGCGTCTGAAAGTCTGCCAGTGCGCCCTCAATTTGCTGCACCACTGCATTAGCATTGTAACCTGCCAGCACATTAGACTCCAGCGTAACCATGCGCTTCAGGTTTTTGCGCTTGATGCCGCCATAAGAGGTAGTATAATTTATAGTGGCCACAGAGGATAAAGGAATCTGGCGGACCAGCCCCGAGTTCATATCACGGTACGTAATGCGCATGTCCAGCAGGGCGTCGATGTTGTCGCGGTATGGCGCTGCGTAGCGGATCTGTATCGGATACTCGTCTTCATCACGCTTAAATTTAGAAGCTTCCTTGCCAAAGATGGCTGTTCTGATTTCACTGCCAATCTGGCCAGTGCTGATGCCCTCGCGGTTGGCACGCTCGCGGTCTATGTTAATAGTGATTTCCGGCTTGCTGTCTTCCAGGTCAGAGCGTAGTTCCTCGATACCGGCAATGTTCTGCTGATCGATGTACTGCTCTACCTGCTTCGATAAAGCAATGAGGCTGGGAAAATCTTCTCCCGAAATCTCCACGCTGATAGGTTTGCCCACCGGCGGGCCGCTTTGCTCTTTATCAACCGTAATATCTGCGCCTGGAATTCCTTTCACAGCCTCCCGTATTTGTGTCAGGTATGCGCTGCTTGGCGTATCGCCGGTGCGGTCCATAAACTCTATAAAGGCCACCGTAACTTTGCCTTTGTGCGACTGCGGGGTTACGCTGCGTTCGTTCTGGTCGCCGGCGCCAATAGCTACATTCGAGATAACGGACTCCACATCCGGGTTATTTTCATCAATCACCTTGTAAATGCGCCTTTCCACCACTTTTGTTACAGAATCCGTTACCGCCTGATCGGTGCCCACGGGCAAATTAATGAAAGTATATACAAAGTTCGGATCAGACTGCGGGAAAAATACTACCTGCGGAGGACGCACTGCCGTGAGAAACACCGAAAAAACCAGTAGCAGAATAATGCCTGTAAAAACCCAAACCGGGCGCCAGCCGGCCAGCATCCAGCGCAGCAGGCGTTCATACCCGTTCATGAAGCGTGGCAGCACGTTGCGTTGAAATCTATTGATCATACGCGTAAACACATACTTGTTCAGGGCCATCAGCACCACTACCAGCAGGATAATATTGGCGACGCCATACCAGCCCGCCAGGTAACAAATGGCAGCTATAACAATGGCCACTATATTCATCATCAGGAACCTGCGGCGTGCTTTTGGAGATACAATGGTTTCATGTTCTTTTTTCATGAAAGACACGGCAAATACCGGGTTGATGATAAAGGCTACCACCAGCGACGACAGCAGCGTAATAATCAGGGTAATAGGCAGGAAAAACATGAACTTGCCTACAATGCCCGGCCAGAAAGCCAGCGGCAAAAACGGTGCTACCGTAGTCAGCGTACCCGCCAGCACCGGCACAAAAACCTCGCCTGCTGCCACCTTTGCTGATTTCACCACGCTTAGGTTTGAGTTATGGAAGATACGGTGCGTGTTTTCGATAACTACAATCGCGTCGTCCACCACAATACCCAGGGCCAGCAGAAACGAGAAGAGCACAATCATGTTCAGCGAAAACCCCAGCGTTGGCATAATGATAAAAGCCAGGAACATTGAAATCGGCACCGACAGGCCCACGAACAGCGCGTTGGTGGTGCCCATAAAAAACATCAGGATGATGGTTACAAGTATAAAGCCGATGATGATGGTGTTGATCAAATCATCCAAAGTATGGCGCGTCATGGTAGACTGGTCGCCGGTGATGGTGATCTTGAGATCGTTTGGAAGCACTGTACCCTGCATTTCCTCTATCATCGCACGGATTTTATCGGAAGCTTCAATCAAATTCTCGCCGCTTCGCTTGATTACATTGAGGGTAATAACGGGCTTGTGATCCAAACGGGCGAAGCTTACCTGCTCTTCAAAGCCTTCTTTCACTTCGGCAATATCCTTCAATTGTATGTTAGCGCCCGATAAGGATTTCACCACAATATCACCGATTTTATTGGGGTCAGCGTACTGGCCTACCACGCGCACCGAGCGTTTCATTTCGCCTACCGTAATGTTACCGCCCGACACCGTCATGTTCTCCGTGGCAATCGCACGCTCCATATCAGCGAAGGTTACCTTAGAAGCCTGCATTTTGTACAGATCTACGTTCACCTGTATTTCCTTATCCAGCGCGCCAATCACATCCACACGGGTAATTTCAGGCTCTGCTTCAATGCGATCCTGTAAATCTTCGGCATAATTTTTCAGCTGGTCCAGGCTATAGTTGCCCGATACGTTCACATACATAATCGGAAACTCGGAGAAGTTAATTTCCTGCACATCCGGCTCCTGGTCGAGGTCGGTGGGTAGGTCGGCGCGGGCCTTATCTACGGCATCTTTTACCTGCTGCTTGGCTTCGGCTACCTCCACGTCGGTATTAAACTCCACGGTTATCATCGAGAAGTCCTGTACCGAATTGGATGTTACTTTTTTCACGCCCGAAATAGCTTTTATTTCCTTCTCGATGGGCCGTGTCACGAGGTTCTCCATATCGGAGGGCGACGTGCCGGGGTATACTGTACCCACGAAAATAGTTGGAATCACGATGTCCGGGAAGTTCTCTTTCTGGAGGTTGATGTAGGAGAATATACCCGCCAGCGCCAGAATGACGGTGATGATGTAGATACTCGTCCTGTTATCGATAGACCAGCTGGTTGGCTTAAACTGTTTCATAGTTCTATACTTTGAAAGGTTATTTCTGGCTTAGCTTTGCCGGCTGATCAAACACCACAGGTTGTCCGTCGTTCAGGTTCAGATAGCCGGCTGTAATTATTTGGTCATCGGCCAAAAGCCCACTCAGCACCTCTACCTGACCGTTATAGGCCAAACCGGTTTTCACTTCGCGCTTTTCGGCCACATAACGGTTGCCGTCTTTTTTTGCCACATATACATAAGCTGAGTTTCCGTCCTGCTGCACCAGATTTACCGGCACCACCATGGTACCTTCTTTTTTATAATCCTGAATGCGCACCACCGCCACCAGATTTGGGCGCAGTGCTATTTCCTGTCCGTCTTTCAGGCGCAGTTGCACGGTAAAGGTGCGGCTGGTCGGGTTAATAAACTGGCTTACTACATCCACCGTCGTTTCTACTTCTTTGTTCAGGTCCGGGAAGTATACAGTGGCCTCATCGCCTTTGCTGATTTTAGACAAGTATGCCTCCGACACCTCTGCCACAATTTTGCTGCCCTGCGTGTTTACCACCCGGATAATGCCGATGCCGGGCGCTACAGCTTCGCCCGCATTTGGTATCACCTCGTCCACCACACCGCTGATAGGCGCTTTGATGTTGTACTGTTCGCGCTGCTGCTTCAGGGTTGCCAGGCTTCGCTCCAGCGCCTCTTTGTTATTCTTGGCTGTCAGGTACTGCATTTCGGTGCCAATTTTCTGGTTCCAGAGGTTTTGCTGTTTTTGATAGGCGATGTCAGCCAGTTCCATGCGGGTTTTCAGTTCGGCTATACTTTGCTCCAGTACAAGGGCATCTATGGTAGCCATGGTCTGGCCCTTTGCCACACGGTCGCCACGATCTACGCGCACGCTGGTCAGCACGCCCGGCACCCTGGCGCTCACCAGCACGTTCTGATCAAAATCCACCCTGCCCTGCACCTCCACGTAATGGCGGAAAGTGTCCTGCGCCAGCGAAGCCACCGACACCGGCACTGTTTTCTTCTCCACTGCTACCGTTTTGCCGTTAGCTTTCAACTCGGCTTCCAGAGTAGTTATTTTACTTTCGATTGCTGTCTGTTCCTCTTTCAGTTGGGCCAGTTGCGCTTCTTTGTCGGTGCCTTTGTTGCAGGCCGCCATACTAAGCAGCAGGGCTACAAAAGTGATTCCTGTTATTTTTTTCATGATGATTGGAGCAATTAGATGTTTCGATAGTTTTATTTAGATAGCAGCGTGCCGGTAGCTTTGTCCAGGTTTACTTTGGCGATGAGGGCGTCGTAGATAGCTGCGTAATAATTAGTCTGGGCCTGCCGCAGGTCTGTTTCGGCAGTTACCACCTCCAGGTTAGCGCCCACGCCTTCCTGAAATTTTATTTTGGCGACACGGGCTATTTCCTGCGCCAGTTCCATGTTTTCCTGCTGCGATTTAAGCACCTCCAGCGAGTTGGTCAGGTCTGTGGAGGCTTGTTTCAGTTGCAGGTCTATACTTTGGCGCAGGGTTTCGAAGCCATACTTGGTATTTTCAAGCGTAAGCCTGGCCTGTTGTATCTGGTAGTGCTTGCGTAAGCCGTCAAAAATCGGCACCTGCAGCTGGGCGCCCACATACCCGAAATCAAACCAGTTGCGGTCGGTGGTATTATTGGCCCCGGCGCGCACGTTCAGTACATCCGAAAGCGTATTGCCCACGCCATTATAGCCGTAGCGGGCGTTCAGGTATAACTTGGGCAGGTAACCCGAACGTTTGTTGCGCAGGTCCAGGTTAGCCAGCGCCTGCTGTGTTTCCAATAAGGAATATTCTATGCGGCTGCTGTAGTTAAAGTTATCCGGGTTTACCTTTGCTACTTCCACTTCTACTTCTTTCAGCTCGTCTGTCAGTTGGATAGGCTGGTTCTGGGGCAGCCCCATCTGGAACTTGAGCAGGCTTACGCCCAACTCCAGCAGGCGCTCTGTCTTCTGCTTTTCCACAACCAGGTTGTTGAGCGACACGCGCAGGCGGTCTACATCCAGCTTCTCGGCCACGCCGTTGCGGAACATCACTTGTGTCTGACTTAGCAGGGTGTCGAGGCGGATTAGGTTCTGGTTCAGCAGTTCCATGCGCGAGCGGCTTACCAGCACGCCGTAATAAGCTTTGCTTACCTGCTCCACCACGTCTATCTCGCTCTGCACCGCATTCTTCCGCGACAGTTCGGTATAGGTTTTAGCCGCTTTCAGACCAATCAGGTAAGAGCCATCGAACAGCAATTGGCTGCCGGTAACAGCCAGGCTGCCCGTGTATGGCTGCACAAATGTAATAGCCTGCAAACCATTATCGTCTGGCTGTGGCTCCGGATCAGTATAAGTAGGGTTAAGCGTAATCGGCTGGCCGGAAGCAAGCTGCTCCGGCCTAATCACAAAAGGGTCCAGGGTAGCAGGCGCTCCGCCGAAAGCACTTGGGTCGAAAAGCGTTTTTTGCTGAATAAAATTGTTGCCAACCTCTGCGGCTGCATTCAGCTGCGGCAAGCCCATGGCGCGTATCTCGCCTACTTTGGCCTTATCAATCTGTTGTTGGTTCCGGACGGCTTTTAAACTGGACCGGTTTTGCAGCGCATATTCTATACTTTGCGGGAGGCTAAACGACTGCACCTCCTGCGCTTTGGCCTTTACAGTACCCAGTAAGGCAACAACTGCCAGCACCAGGGTTAACTTTCTTTTCATAATTTTATAGATTGGTAGTGGACGTTACTCTTCTTCTGTGATGTGCTTGTAGGCATTAATCATTTTATGCCCTTTCAGGGTGGCCATGCCTAACATGTAGTGTTCCAAGCTTGCCAGTTGCACCTTTGTTATATCAAACTGGTGCGGCGGAAACAGGGCCGGGTTGAACGGCATTTCTATCATCGACAGGCGCAGGCGGGCCACAATGTCTATATCTAAATTGCTCTTGAAAAGCCCTTCCTGCATACCCCGCACAATGTTCTGCCTAATCTGCTGTAGTATATAGTTGTTCTTATGGCTCACCCACAGTTCCCAGCTGCTGCGGTGGTACTTCTGCAGATCATAAAAAATAGAAGGATGAATTTTAGTGAAAACACACTTATTCAGCTCCATCAGGTCAAGCAACTCTTCAATGGCATTACCGGTTGTTGTTTTGATACCCTCACACTTGCTTTCTACCGATGTCAGGTAATTATAACAGGCGGCGTAAACTACCTGATCTTTATTTTCGAACCATTTATAAATTGTTTTCTTCGACATGCCCAGGTGCTGCGCAATATCGTCCATCGACACGCTCTTAATGCCCTTCTGGCAGAACAGCCCGAAAGCGGCTTCCGTTATCTTATTTTCAACTGCTGTTTGTTCTGTTGTATCCATAGCTTCCATTTCCGCACAAAACTATAGAAACATTTTTCATAGCCAAAGTTTCCATTTCAGATTTTCTGAGATATTCGCCAATCGCCTGATTTATGTACCTGAACGCATATTTTTTCACGACCAAAGCAATAACTCTCTTCAGCGATATACTATGCAATTAGCTGTACTATAGATAAATATAAAATTTACTTTCAATTAGATCCCCAGCACAGCTTTCAGCCTGCTGTAGCCGCTTTTGCTCAGGGGCACGCGCACACCACTCTTCAGCAGCGCTACGTGGCTGTCTTTTTCAAAAGGCTCTATCCGGGTAAGCTGAGAGATAGCAATCATAAAAGAACGATGCACCCGTACAAACTGCACCTGGCTCAAAGTATGCTCGTAGTAGCCCATAGTTTTCTTTTTCAGGAAGTAGCCGGTGGCGGTATGCACTTTTACATAGTCATCATAAGCCTCCAGGTATAGCACATCGCCCACAGGTATAATGCGGATGTCGTTGCCGGATTTTACAACGATGCGCACCTGCTCCTCGGGCTGCTGCACGGCATCCTCCTCGGGCATACTCTTTCCATCGGTGTCTATAGAGGCAGCATTGCTCCGCTGCGCCAGCCATTTTTTTACTGCCGCATCAAAACGCTCCTGGCTGAAAGGCTTCAGTAGATAATCTACTGCATTGGCCTCAAACGCTTTAATGGCATAAGCATCAAAAGCAGTGGTAAAAATAACGCCCGGCGCAGTATCCAACAGTTCCAGCATCTCAAAACCGGTAATCTTAGGCATCTGGATGTCCAGGAATATCAGGTCGGGCTGGTGCTGCATAATAGCTTTCACCCCCTCAAAACCATCGCTGCACTCCTGCACCACTTTTATACCTGGGTGGTGGTGCAGATATTCCAGCACCAGGCTTCTGGCCAGCGGCTCATCGTCTATAATCAGGCACTTAATCATTGGCTTTGCGGAATTTTGATGTTGGTAATAAACACACTGTCTCGCTGGGTAGTGTTCAGCAGGTCGTGCCGGGCATACAGCAGGTATAGCCGCCGCCTTATGGAGCCCAGCCCGAAGCCGGTGCCTTGCTGCGGGCGCAGCGAAGCAGGATCATAAGGGTTTTCGATGCTGATAAGTAAATTATTGCCTTCTACGCTTGCGCTGAGCTTTATCGTTGTTTCACCTACCGTATCGTAAAGCCCAAACTTGATGGCGTTCTCTACAACCGGCTGCAGCAGCAGGGCGGGCAGGCGCATGGCCATACCCGCTTCCTGCAGTTCTATCACCGTATTCAGGCGATGGCCGAAGCGCACTTTTTCTATCTCTAAGTATAGCTGCAGGTGCTGCAATTCGTCCGCCAGTGCCATCAGTTGCTGGTTATCTTTGCACAGCGTGCCCCGCAAAAAATCCGATAGCTGCTGAATCATTTGCCGCGCCAGTTCGGGCCTGGCACCGGCCAGGGCGCTGATGGAGTTAAGGCTGTTAAAGAGAAAGTGCGGCTGCAGTTGCTGGCGCAGGTTAAACAATTCGGCCTCGCGCACCATTTTCTCGGTAGCAGCTTTGCGCTCCTCAGCCTGCTGCTGCTCACGGGTATAAAACCACAGCCAGTTCAGCAGCAGCATCAACAGCAGCATCAGCCAGGCAAAAGCTACCCGCACCAGTATCGTCGCCTCCACAAGCCCCAGGTATGCCATCTCACCTCTAAACAGCTTCATGGTCAGCCATAAAAACATAGCCGTACAGATAGCTGCCAGGCCCAGGCTCCAGCCCAGCAGGTAAGCACTTTGTTTTATACTTGGCTGATAGAAGCGCAGGCCGGTGCCTACCGCATAGCCGCTACCTGCCAGCAGCAGGTTAGTGAGCAGCGCATCCGAGGCGGCTATGCTTAGGTTAAGGCCGGCCTGCCGGAGTACCATAGTTTGCACCATGGCCCACAGCAGCGCCCATCCCAGGTAAACCCAACCAATGCGGAGAGAAGTCATGCTCTTTATCCTTTAAGTAACAGACCAGAATTAAATTTTACTTTGGTTATCATTAATTCTATCCAAGCAACTGATAACCATAACATTATACTTGAAAAGGCTTGTGTCTGCTGTCTGGATACTTGTGCCTTTTACTTAATAGCTTTTGATGTTGAGGCCGCCAAACAACGTTAAACCTTTTATTATCAGCACCTTGCCTGGTTCATAGCCGTGTGGCAAAACAAGCCGTTTATCGTCTACACCGCCCATTATGGCTGTTACTTCTGATTTTACCTCCCAGTGCGCCGGCACTATCAGGCTGGTGCCGCCGAAAATCTGTGTGGTTTCCAGCACAACCGGGTGCTGTATGTCTGCCTGCGTCAGGTTCAGTTCGGTGCCGCCGAATATGCTCACTATCTCGCCTCCTTTAAAATCTTTGGAGATGATGCTTCTTTTGGTGCCTCCAAAGATGGTGGTAGCATCCACGTAGTCTTCTGTAGAAATATGAGAATTACTGTCGGCGGTGCTATAGTTGTCAGTTGAGGAGGGGGTAGCTAAGTCCGGCTGGACAGGCGTTCGTAAGCGGCCACCAAACTGCCCGGGATAGTATTCTCTCCTGGGTTTCAGCATTATCCAGAGCCCGATACTGATGATGAGGATGGGCCAAAAGTAGAGGTGCAGGTTAAAGGTAGCTTCAAAAAAATCGTTAAGCAGAAAATAAGAGCCTACCAGCAAAAGCACCAGCCATCCGGGCTTGCGGAAACCATGGCGAAATCCGATAAACAGGCCGAGCACAATCAGGAACATCTGCCACGAAAATACCCAATAAGGTAGAAAAAGGACATTCATTTTAGAAGCCAGCAGCACCAGCCCCAGCACAACCAGCAGCAGACCGCCTGATACTCTGCTAGTACGTTTCCGGCGCGGACGCTCCCAGCCGTTGCCATACTTTTCTGTTGATTTCATATTATTATCTTCCATGTTTTTATAAGTTAATTTCTGATTTAAAAGTACAGCAACGCCATGCGATCCACAACAGCAATTAGGCTTGCCCCGGCAGAAAATCGGTAAACCGCAGGGTTGCGTCGGTAAACCAAATCTGCCAGACCAGGGTTTGCCCTCTCCACTTATACCTGTGTCCGCCATTTCTGTGTTTGTCAGGTATAAGCGCTGCCGGATGATAACCTCACTATTTTGCCCCCCCACAGCAGACATCATAAAATTTGCATTGCGAACAGCATGAAGCTAAAAGCTGCAATTTATTATCTTTGCACATGATGGTGGAGAAAATACAACAAATAGCACAAGAGATAGCAGCCGCACCACTTGGTAATGCCGCTGAGTTGGAGCAGTTCCGGATTGCCTACATGGGCCGCAAAGGCCGCATTGCCGATCTGTTTGATGACATGAAGCAGGTAGCACCTGAGCAGCGCCGCCAGGTAGGCCAGGAGTTGAACGGCCTGAAAAACCAGGCCCAGGAGCGCTTCAACCAAGCGCAGGAGCAACTGGCCAGTGCCGCAACCGACCATACAGGTGAGCAAACCTTCGACTTCAGCCTGCCGCCGGTGCCCAACACACTGGGTACGCGCCACCCGCTGTCGCTGGTGCGCCGCGAAATAGTTCGCATCTTTGAACGCATCGGCTTTAACGTGTCGGAGGGGCCGGAGATGGAAGACGACTGGCACAACTTCTCGGCACTAAACTTCCCGGAAAACCACCCGGCACGCGAAATGCAGGACACCTTTTTTCTCAGCCCCGACCGCCAGCACTTGTTGCGCACCCATACATCTACGGTGCAGGTGCGCCTGATGGAAACCCAGAAACCGCCGCTGCGCAGTATTATGCCCGGACGTGTGTACCGCAACGAGGCCATTTCGGCGCGGGCACACATGGTGTTTCACCAGGTAGAGGGCCTGTACGTAAATAAGGACGTGAGCTTTGTAGACCTCAAACAAACGCTTTATTATTTTGCCAAAGAGATGTTCGGGCAGGACACGCAGGTGCGTTTCCGCCCATCGTTTTTCCCGTTCACGGAGCCAAGCGCCGAGATAGATATCACCTGCCTGATCTGCAAAGGCGAAGGCTGTAACATTTGTAAAGGCACGGGCTGGGTAGAAATTGGCGGCTCCGGCATGGTGGACCCTGCCGTGTTGGAAAGCAGCGGTATCAATTCGGAAGAATATTCAGGTTTTGCCTTCGGCATGGGCATCGAACGCATTTCCATGCTCAAATATCAGATAAAAGACCTGCGCCTGTTCACTGAAAATGATGTGCGCTTCCTGCGCCAGTTTGAGGGGATTATTTGATTGTTAAATTGTTTAATGGTTAAATGGTTGGCTTCGCTGGATTTGAGGCTCAAGTATACAAGAGACAGACTTTTATTCTTCTGTCATGCTGCTTATCATCAACAATATAACTGCTCATCCATTTAACAATTAAGAAAATGAAGCTGGAGGAGATAAAGACAATCGGCATAGTGGGTGCTGGCACGATGGGGCAGGGCATTGCACAGATTTGTGCGCTGGCTGGTTTTAAAACCATTCTGTTCGATATAAATGAGCAGGTACTGAACAAGGCGCAAATTACTACAACCGAAAGTATAGACAAGGGCATTGCACGCGGCAAACTAACGGAAGCTGACAAGCAAAACGCCCTCGCCAGCCTCACGTTTACCGGCGACACGCTGCAACTGAGCTGCGATGTGATTGTGGAGGCGGTGGTTGAGCGGCTGGAGGTAAAGCAAAGTATTTTCCAGGAACTGGCCGCTATCAATCATCCAAACACCATACTTGCCTCCAATACTTCTTCTATCCCTATCACCAGGATAGCGGCGTCTGTGCCGAACCCGGAGCGCGTAGTGGGCATGCACTTTTTTAACCCGGCTCACCTGATGAAACTGGTAGAGGTGATCTCTGGAGCTGCCACGTCTCCGGCAGTGGCCGAAACCATCAGGCAACTGGCCCTGAAGCTGGACAAAACTCCTGTAATGGCCAAAGATTCGCCGGGTTTTATTGTGAACCGTGTGGCGCGCCATTTTTATGTGGAAGCCCTTAAACTGCTGGAAGAAAACGTAGCCGACGTGCAGACCATAGACAAGCTGATGCAGGCCAGCGGCTTTAAAATGGGCCCTTTTGAACTGATGGATTTGATTGGCGTAGATACCAATTATGCGGTTACCTCCTCTATGTTCGAGGCTTTTCAGTATGACGCTAAGTTCAGGCCAAGCCGCATACAGCAGCAAAAAGTAGATGCAGGCCACCACGGCCGCAAGTCGGGCAAAGGATTTTATACTTATGAGTAAACTATGGATAGCGCTGTCGCTCCTGTTTCTGGTTTTTACAGGCTGCAAAGACTCCGGCATTAACCCTTACATACCTGAAGTGCCAGTAAACATTCAGATAAATGTGAGCAGCCTGCAATACCCGGAGTTGCGGCAGGACGGCGGTTACGTATACCTGGAAGGAGGTTACAAAGGCATCCTGCTGGTGCGCCAGAACGCCAACCTTTATACTGCCTTTGAACGCGCCTGCCCCTACGATCCCACTGCACCCTGCTCGCAGGTGCAGGTCGACCAATCGAACCTGTTTATTGTGGATACGTGCTGCGGTTCGCAGTTCAATTTTCAGGGCAATGTAATGGCGGGGCCGGCTGCTTATGGCTTAAAGCAGTACCAGACTAACATGTCAGGCGCTATACTATATATTTTGAACTGAAAATTTTAAGTTGATTTACAGCAGCTTATACTGGCGGCAAACTTTTTTTGAAGTTGGCTTGCGTCCTATCTAAAACTGCTGTAATATTGCAGCATCAATCAGCGGAAAAGCCGCTACTGATTATTGAAATTCCTCCTTAGCTCAGTTGGTTAGAGCACATGACTGTTAATCATGGGGTCCCTGGTTCGAGCCCAGGAGGGGGAGCTTGAAAATCAGCCACTTACGAGTTAAATCGTTAAGTGGCTTTTTTTATGTGCACACAATTTGCACACAAACTCCCTGCCTTTCTGCTATACTATCCCTCCTCTCTTGGTTTACTTCCTGATATCAAAAGTGAAGGCAGCGGAATTCCCGAGCTTTAAACCTGGGCCAGCCCTCCTATAACGCTGGAATAATATTCTGCTCCTTTTAACATAATACCTGTTATGGTAGAAACAGCCCCAGACGCTGGAATCGAAGGGTAGGGTTTTGGTACTTTCTAGGGGAAGCCGTGCTTGGTAGATTACTTTCTAATCACCCGCATATATAGTATATTCGTTCCTCTCATTCCTGCTAGCCGCCTGATTTGGAAGGATAGCAGGAAATAACTCCTTATAT
>Ga0210040_10007626_pt1 | contig 13048 bp, 12 predicted proteins | sample CryGeyCG12114_NA_FD_185462 | JGI IMG/M metagenome (GOLD analysis project Ga0210040, IMG submission 185462) | Groundwater microbial communities from aquifer - Crystal Geyser CG19_WC_8/21/14_NA (SPAdes) (version 2) | ecosystem: Environmental > Aquatic > Deep subsurface > Groundwater | place: USA... | reverse complement strand
ATGATTTTTGGGGAAAAGTGTGCAGTGCATATCTCGGATCTCATGTCAAAAATTCAGTCAGAGGATTATTGCTCTGGCCGTAGATTTGCAACACCGACGTTTTGCAACTCGACGGCCCTCTGGCTAGAAGCAATCCTGCTATTTATAGTATATTGCATTATATTATATTTCTATATTCTATTCGCATTGTCGCCAGTTTGGGTGTTAGGGTGTGTCAAGGTGTGTTTCTTCATCCCTCCAACCCTTCCTTTTTTGTGCATTTCAGAACGGGGATGGTGGCACCTTTGAGTCTATGTGCTTTTAAGGCAGTCACCCAGTTGCTCTCTTTAAGCAGAAGAAACCATGAGTTTGAGAAAACGAGTCGAGTGTCGAAGCGTGACCCAAAGAAAAGAGTAAATACAGAGGAACTCTATTTCCATGATGATCATGTTATGAATACAAAAATTGAGAATATTTTCAATCGACATGTTAAAGAAAAGAAGCGACACGAGATCCACTGCTTGTCTCAAGTATTGAACACCAACATACTTTTCTGTAATATTATGTACATAGGGAATGGAAAAAGTGTGTTTTATTTTATTAATATTTTTTCAAATGGAGCATGAACCCTTTTTGCACTACTGAATACCTAATATATTCGCTCAGAAGAGTAAATCCCACTTGACTTATAGTATATTTTTTGGTATAAGTCATGTATAGTCCCGCTACATGGATTTTGGTGAAAGATGCATCAAATGAAAGCTCTTGACGAGAGGATTTCGAATATATAACTCTTTATTGGGGCTAAGAACTTTTAAAGGTGATAATTAGCACTCAAACATGCCTAACTGAGTGAGTAATTAACCTAGTGTAATTATGTGTTACCTTAGGTAACACTTGCAATCCAAGAAGATTTTTCAGTCTAATTTAGCAACAGAGCCGGTTGTCTTTCATAGATTTAAAAGACCGTAAAACGAATAGTGGGGGGACGCTGAAGAGACTTTTGCTTCACACTCAGGGTATAGGAATAAAGAAATGTGTATGTATTCGTATACCCTGTTCACACTACCCTTCGTTTGAAGGAACCTGGAAAGGCCCGCCGGAAATCACCTTCGGCAATTACCGAACCCAAGGCCTTCCCAGGTCCCTTCTGCACTCCGGCCTGTGCTCTAAAAGATTCCCCCTTCCCCCCCTCGGCCAGATTAGAAATAATCCTCCAGTGTGGGCGGAGCCTTGTCGCGTCGCAGTTCTCGTTTTTAATGTTATCTCAGGTCTCACATGTCGCGGCCCGCTCGCCTTCCCTCGGTTTTGTTCTCACTTTTCATAAAATTATTGAATGCAGAACAAAAGTCATATCACGCATCGCTGAGAAATCCTGATGGATTACATGTGTTATCTAAGGTAACACATCATTATGCTAGGTTAATTACTCAGTTAGGCATGTTTGAGTGTAGTCTGGGTACGGTGTCGAGTTGCTAATCGTTGGATGTCGCAACTACACCGTATGGTACAGAATCTCCGGCTGGCTACTCAGAATGAGTGATAACAGGATATGCACTGCACCAAAAATCCAAAAATCTTCAAACGTTGATTTTTCAGCCAATTATGCATGGATTTGAATGAAATTTGAAATCTGTGATGAAATCGACCCTTCTAAATCTAAAAATAATAGTTAAAAAATCTTGAGGTCAGACCTTGACCTAGTTTGTACTTAAAGGTCAGCCCAATTTTTTTGGAATTTTTCACCACAAATTTGAAAATAAGGGTTTAAAAACATTCTATGAATGATGGCGAAAACCCCGAATTTTTTAATTGACCTCTTGACCTACTTTATAGGATAAGGTCAGCAAATTCGGTTCAAAGTCGAAAAATTTTAGTTGATAAGCAATGAAAAACGTGAAACTTCGTTATGATTAAAAAACCAGTATTATAATCTTTGACTTTTGAAAAAAAAAATTAATGGTCAAATTTCAAACATTCGATTTATCGCATAAAGCACCATTTTTCGGAGCAGTAAACCCTATCAATTAATTTTACGACTGTAAAATATCTCTTTGACTGAAAGTTTTTCTTGAAAAAACCTTTAAATTATTAAATATCAATGTTTTAAAATTTTGAAGAAAAAATTCAAAAACTCTTTTGCAAAGCAGTTAATTATTTTCAAGCAATAAATCTAGTTGTCTGCATCCAACGCAAAAACTTGAGGAAACAAACAAGCAAAATCGAGAAAAAAATGTTTTATTTGGGACTTATTAATATAAATGACATTGATAACGTATACATTTTTGAAACAGGACACTTGTAAAAATTTGTCAGATCGTCGGATTCACTAATGCATGTACGACTAACATGTTGTAAATGCAATCATATGAGACTTAAAAACATTTTAAATCTTCACCGACCTTATAGTCCTTTAGAACCTAAGGATTTTTTAGAAACTCGATATTCCCGGAATATGTATGCAATTGTTTTTGTCTAGTTATTATAAAGCTTAGTTCACATCGATGCGATATTATATGCATCTGCGATTGTACATGCGACGTCATGTGAACCTCTTCTGCGATCGTATACACGATGTCATCGCATGTTCACCATGGCTGCGATAAATAGCATCAAAAAAAAGTTTAAATTATTGAACTTTTCTTTCTAGGTGCGATCATGCGATCAGTCGATTTTATTTTCAGTAACAAACGAAATGCAGTCGTCATCGCATCTTCGTGTAAATCAAACAAAGTGTTCTGTTGGTGCGTCAACGCATGCGTCCTGTTGGAGCCTTGTGAGGCAGCATCTATCGCATGTTTAAATCGCATCCATGTGAACTAGGTTTATCATAATCAACGCTATTGCATGTGTGTGTGTGCATGGATACGGAATTTCATGAATTGAATAGAGCAATTTGATTTCACATTTTCTGTAGTTACCGTGCTTACAAAATTTCAAATATTATCATTCAACCTAAATAGCACCCTTTATATTATAGTGATTCCTTTTTATAAGTTGTCTGACAGATTTGTTGATTTTGTAAGAATAAACAACCTTGGTTGCCAAAGGTTATTTATAGTTTTTTAGCATTTTGAATTAAAACAATTTATAAAGAAGATTTTAAATTTTTTACGAGTTTAGACGGTTAAATCGACCCAATTACATAGTTTGCTATTAGAAAAAAGTCAGGAATCAGGCATGATGTCAGCCACAGATTTTATGAACGCTATTTCGATTGTTCGTGTGTCTATTAAACTGTTGATTATTTTTAGATCGCAGGAACAAGTTTTGTTCAGAGCATGGTTCTATGGGTTTCAGATTTCATAGTCAAGTTTTTTTTCTTATAAATTAAAAATAGAAATGGGTGTGCGCCAAGTCCATATTTATTCAACATCCATATGGATGAACTTGGGCAAAAATTTAAACACTTGAAAATTGGTTGTGAAAGAGGCAAAGTCATGACAAATAATTTTTAGTAGGCCGCGAATATCTGTTTACTTGCTCCATCCATTAGAGCGGCTCAAAAATTAATAGATGTATGCTACAATTATTCTAACAGTCATAATACTAAGTTCAATCCTACTAAAACTGTGTGTACGCTCTTTGAAACAAAAAAATGTTCAATAAAGAAATCCAATATCTGTATGAATCATAATAATGTGACTTGGGTGACTCAATTTAATTATTTAAGATATATGTTTGACAGTGCTTCAAAGCAACAGAATAAATGTGTAATTAAAAAGAGGTTGAGAAACATGCGCATAATGGGAAATGTAATTGCTACGCGTATTAGGCACACATCTGCTTTTGTTAAGAAAAATTTGTTCAGTACATACTTTAGTAACCTATATTGTATGCCCCTATGTATTATGTCGGCAAAAATGTTAAAAACGGCGTAAGTAGCCCATAATGATTGTTTAAGAGCTCTTTATAAAATTAGGGGAGCACGCAGTATATCAGAACTATTTCAAACAGCAAATTATTTCAAGCTTTCTTCACTTTCAGAAAATGACTTGTCTTTTTTTATATCTTCATACACTAGTTTTCATCCCAGCCTAACCTATTCTTCTTCTGGACATTTTTTAGACATTCAAATTAAAATCGAAAATAATAAACTATTAACTACTGTCTACACAAAATCTACTGATTCTAAAAGTTATTTACTGTATAACTCAGGCCATCCTTAAACTACTCTCAATTCTATACCTTATTCTCAATTCCTCCGTGTTCAAGAATTTGCATTTTTGAACAAGAATTTCGGACTGAGTCCAAAAAACTTCACTCAATATTTATTCAATGTGGTTACCCCCCACACATACTGTCTAAGGCCCTGGAATCGGCTTCTAAACAAAATCGTTGCTCCTTACTGAATACCCAAGCCCTTATGAGACCGCGTCACCTTGATCCTACCTTATCACTCCTCAACGAAACGAATCTCTAACACCTTGCATGACCTTTTCAAAACGTTCCAGAATAACTGCTTTACAATCCGAGAAATTTTTCCTTACCCTTCACTAAAAGCATTTTCTCGAGCTCCAAACATCAAATGTCTTCTTGTAAGAACCAATTTAACCCAGACTGCTATCACCAATACTGTTTCCAACCCTGGCAATTTTTCCTGCAATAAAACCCGTTGCTCCACTCGCCCTCAACTAAGCCACAACAAATCCGTCCAAGGTCCTAACGGTTCCTTTTTTATTAGGGATGTTTCACTTGCAAATCTGCTTGCTTGGTTTACGCAATTTTTTGTAAAAAGTGTCAAACCAAACGATCGCTTTCTACTCGTTTTTCTGAACATCTCCGCTCTATTCGAAATGCAAATACTCCTGTAGGATCTCATTTTTCCCTCCCAAATCATCTTTCTTCTGATATGTGTATAACTGGTTTAGTATTCGCCCCCAGAATCGAAGAAAAAAGACTGGAGCTCGAATCTAGAATAATCCTTAACCTGGGCTGTGATACTCCACCGGGATTAAATTCCCGTATTTGTTTTTCATGAAACTAACAACCCCAGGGCAGACATTATTAGGTCTGTGGGGATTTCGACACCCCCAGGGTTCCCTAGTCAGGACTATTGCGCTCACAATAAATGTATTGTGATCGCAGTTGTCTAACTTTCACGTAACTTCTGCATTTCTATTTTCTTTTCACTAGCAATATGCAGTCTCGAAAATTCGTTTCGATTTAACTTGTTTTCATTCCCATTTCCTCACTTATCCTCCATCCTCCATTCCTTAAGACCACTGGACAGGATTTCTTCGAGTTTAAGTGTGTGAAATGGTTTTACACCTCACGAAGGTCCACAAAATGACCGAAAATTTGTGCTCCAATACCAACTAACGCTAAAGCACTTGGAATTTTTTGATCCAGACATAAGGTGAGTGGTCAAATTATCCTTTTTTATCCTTTACGTACCAACCCTCACATGCGTACCGATTTTCATAGAAATACATGTTTACCTTGCTAACTAAATTCATCAAATGACTATTCCACCAAAAGAGCATACTATTCACAATATCATAGTTTTTTAGTTAGAGCTATATTTTAACATTATTACACACGTACCGGGCTCAGCTAAGTTGAACCAAAAGTTTTTGAAAATCGACTTTCCATTCAATGTAGTTTTTACAAGATAATTTGTGCCAGATTGATTATGAGTCTTTGGATTCTCCCCAGTAGGTGGTGCCATTAATAATTTAAAATTCAGAATTGAAATTGATCAGTTAGTGTTTTAATATATTCGGTGAGGTTTTTAGGATGTACTCAAGTTTTACCTGAGGCCAAGGCCCTATCAGTGACTCACTCTCATTCTGGCTGTCAGACAGTACACAATAAATTTTTAAGCTGGTTCTTATTTGATAAGAAAAAGTCTATCCCTAAAAATCTCAAATAAAATGGAACTAATTTCACGTTCCCCTAATAAAGAAAACATACTCAAAAGAGTACTAGACAGTTCTGTAGCAAGTGAAAACAGTGAAATCAAAAATAAACAGTGATTTGAAACAAATTCAATGTGAAATATAAAAATAAAATAAAAATAAATAAAATTGATAGCTCTAAACAACGCTTTGATACATTTGATGTAAAAGTGTCAAAACTTTATTAACCGGTAGGCCTTAAAAAGCAAGTAGAAAAAAATACCACTGAAATCATAAATGTTCATGATGAATTAAATAGATTTACATTCAAAAATGAAAAACCTGATGAGCAGCTTGTTAATCTTAATCTTATCCACCATAGAATAACAGACTCTCCAGAAAATGAAACTTTGAGTGAGTTGGACACAAAACTTCTAAACGTAATATCTAATGTGGAGGAAGGCATGGCACACAAACTAGTGAATTTGTGCTTTAAATATTTTATGGCAGGGATATAGAATTTCGAAACCGCAAGAACTTACATAATTCAGTCAATGCAAATGCCGATCATCTCAAACCAACCAACGAAGCTCATGCCACTCTACGAAGAATGAGAGCAGAAGCAAAAAACACTGACATAACCATAAATGTGTCTTGGAAATCTCAACACATTACCCTAGACGGAGTTACAAATGCCATAAATAAATCATCTAATCCAATCAACATGGATACTGTAACCCACCCTAAAAAATACTGCCCCGAAATGTCCTACCAAAAATCTTACAAGCAATGACTCTCATTTTTTAGAATTGAGGGGGATAAGATCATTTCACTCGTAGCATACCCAAAAAACTTTATTACACCTCACGGAAACAAACAAATTTGCCAATCCCACACTGAAAATCACCAAATTCAAAAATCTATAAATTTCACGATTTCCGAAATGCACATATTGTAATGATCGGTGGAACCCCGAGTTGGTTTGTATTTATGGTAGAGTGGTGGCGGTTATGAAATGCAATCGGCGTATTAGCAGCAAAATGAAGCAGTGGTAAGCGGGCGTGTAAATGTATAACAACAATCTAAGATTAGTTTATTAAAGAAACAATTAAAGAAGAATTCACACAGGCAACACAGAAAAATGGACTGGCGTGTGCAAGCGAGAGACGCAACTCTCGAGCTAGCTACTAAAAGACTGATCCCGAGTTAGAGTCCGGGCCTAGTATTAAATAAAAGAATAGTGCGCCAAAGCGGCATTCCAGAAGAAAGAATATTCTAGAACACTAGCTAACTAATGACATACGATACATGGGAATGTGTACCTAAAAAGTACCTAGCTAACATACACGATTGCTTCAATATGTCAGACGTTATTTTTTGGTGTTGAGAACACTGAAGTTCGGGTCGGTTGTGGATTAATTTAATGATTTCTATAATTTTAGCACCAGAAGTAGAAGACAATCGCAGCTATTGCGATTACACAAGTGCAGAATACGTGAGCAATAGCTACCCTACACAGTTGCAAAATTGTGGAACAGCTCCTCTACTTCTTTACGTGATATCAGTTTATCTGTAGAAGTATTTTTTTCAAACGGTAACGGGATAATAAATCATTGATCCTGTAATTATATTGTTTGAAATTTTCATTGTTAATCCATATTACCTTTAGAAAATTCAATTCTATTGTACTCGAGGAGTTTATTGTTCGTGTAAGAGCGGTTTTTATTGATTTAGACACACGTTAAAATAAATAAATTAAATTTAAAGTTTGGAGAGTTCAAGCATTAATTTTTTTGTCCAAAAAATGTATACGTTATCAATGTGATTTATATTAATAAGTCCCAAATAAAACATTTTTTTCTCGATTTTGCTTGTTTGTTTCCTCAAGTTTTTGCGTTGGATGCAGACAACTAATCAGATTTATTGCTTGAAAATAATTAACTGCTTTGCAATAGAGTTTTTGAATTTTTTCTTCAAAATTTTAAAACATTGATATTTAATAATTTAAAGGTTTTTTCAAGAAAAACTTTCAGTCAGAGAGATATTTTACAGTCGTAAAATTAACTGATAGGGTTGACTGCTCCGAAAAATGGTGTTTTATGCGATAAATCGAATGATTGAAATTTGACCATTAATTTTTTTTTCAAAAGTCAAAGATTATAATGCTGGTTTTTTAATCATAAACGAAGTTTCACGTTTTTCATTGCTTATCACCTTAAATTTTTCGACTTTAAACCGAATTTGCTGACCTTACCCTATAAAGTAGGTCAAGAGGTCAATTAAAAAATTCGGGGTTTTCGCCATCATTCTTAGAATGTTTTTAAACCCTTATTTTCAAATTTGTGGTGAAAAATTCCAAAAAAATTGGGCTGACCTTTAAGTACAAACTAGGTCAAGGTCTGACCTCAAGATTTTTTAACTATTATTTTTAGATTCAGAAGGGTCGATTTCATCACAGATTTCAAATTTCATTCAAATCCATGCATAATTGGCTGAAAAATCAACGTTTGAAGATTTTTGGATTTTTGGTGCAGTGCATATCCTGTTATCACTCATTCTGAGTAGGCAGCCGGAGATTCTGTACCATACGGTGTAGTTGCGACATCCAACGATTAGCAACTCGACACCGTACCCAGACTAGTTTGAGTGCTAATTATCACCTTTAAAAGTTCTTAGCCCCAATAAAGAGTTATATATTCGAAATCCTCTCGTCAAGAGCTTTCATTTAATGCATCTTTCCCCTAAATCCATGAAGCGGGACTATACCTGACTTATACCTCGGGAAACTCGAGCCCGCAATTTGATTAATGAGAAAAAATATGCTATAAGTAAATGACTCGATTTTAGATTGTATCCCATTTGAGCCAGACTATGGACACGGATCATGTAATTGATGTTGGAGGGGGAGTAGGACATTTGTCTCGCTATTTAGCACACCGGTACTCCCTAAATTTAACATGCATAGATTGTGTGCCTAAACTTTCTTCCTCAGCAGCGTAATCACAATTTCACAATACAACAGCCAATTGTAAAAATCTGATTTTTTTAATTCTTAATAAAGTCTCTAGTAAAAAATATTTGTACAGAAAATTTGACAAAGAACTGGAAAAATTGCTCCATAGTTTCAGAGTTGGATCAACTCTTGGAAATAGAAGAAATTCTTGTGATTACAAAAAAGAACCATCGCTTATATTTCAAACGACTCCTAAGCATATGTGTCTTCGACTGGAGTTGAACAAGAATGAAAAGTACTTTGAGAAGCTAGCTCAAAATTTTGGGCTTATTGGGTTACATACGTGTGGAAATCTTGCACCTGTGGTTCTCCATAACTTTGTCAACTCGCCAGCTAAGTTTGTCGTTTCAGTTGGTTGCTGTTATATGAAACTTAATAACGATGGGTAAGGCTTAATTAAATGATTGACGTATATAATGCTTGCGCAAAAATTGCGACGAGAAATTTTCTGAAAATAACGATTTTTTCCGCGTAATACAAAGATTCCCTTTAAGTTTACTATGGAAAAAGAACAAGTTCAACATAAGTTACTCATCCTTAGAAGTTGCTTGTCACGCCCTAGAGAAGTTTGCAGAGAAACTGGGTGATGAGGAAAATATGCAAAAATTGAAGGTTAGTATTTCTCACGCTTGGTTTCAATAAATATAAAGTTTTTATAAAAGGGCTATTATTTCATTGGATTCTCTGTGATGATAGACACATAGCTACAGGGCTGCATTGGAGACTATTTTGGTGGATAAATGTGGTATTAGCAAAGCTGGACTAAAAAGTACTTCTGCTGTCAAATTTCTTGATTTCAAAGAGTAAGTTGCATAAATTGAATACTTATGGTTATAGTATTTTTGTCTGTAAAATGTTATAATTTTCATTGCAGCTACGTTTTCCACGCTGTGAAGGCCATTCCTGAAATTTCGTTGAGTCCAGAAGAACTTGAAAATGAGAGAATTATGGAAATGTTAAAAGATTGGTACAAAGTCGTACTGCTGTATTCCTTGAAATTAATGATTGCTCCTGTGATAGAAACTGCTATTTTAATAGATAGATGCGTATTTTTAAAGGAGAGTTGTGCGGCGAATGCAACAGTGGAAGTGCTGCCGATTTTTGACGCTGCAAAAAGTCCTAGAAATTTTGCAATAATAGCTACAAAGGACAAAGAGTTATAAAAAGCACATGTAAATTAACTTTATCGTCCTTAAGGACTCGATGAACATACATGAACACTTTGTGTTTTGGGAAGTCTTAGAATTTCCATACACAGTTTTCATTCCTTCCATAAAAGGACTGTATCAGCTTAACATTGAAAAAAAAAAGTTTTAAACTGAGATAGCCATTTTGTAGAGCGTAAAAAGTTGTATAGAAATCTACTTTGAATTTTTGAAAAATCGGCTATAAGGCGGGCGTAGCCGCCGCTGTTTGAAAAACATTATACAGGGCCTTATGGGAGTCAACTTTTTTCAGATCAATTTTTCGAAATGAGTGCATACGAATTTGGAAAAACTGAAGACGTCATTCGATAGAAAATGAAATGTAGATGTTTTCATGCAAACTAGATATGTACAAGCCTTTGGTAGTTACAAAAATTCGATTTGAAAACAGGGTAAAAAACATGCATTTTCTGGCCTTTCATCTTCAGTTTTTCCAAATTCGTATGCACTCATGTCGAAAAATTGATCTAAAAAAAAGTTGACTCCCATAAGGCCCTGTATATTGTTTTTCAAACCGCGGCGGCTACGCCTGCCGTATAGCCGATTTTTCAAAAATTCAAAGCAGATTCCTATACAGCTTTTTATGCTCTACAAAATGGCCGTTGCAGTTTAAAACTTTTTTTTTTCAATGTTAAGCTGATACAGTCCTTTATTGTTCAAAATATTGTTATTCGATTTATATTGCTCAGCTTGATATAATTGAAAATATACATAAAAATAATATTCTCACATACATCCTATAAGTAGATTTAGAAGAAAATATTGATAATAATAGTTGTATCATAGCATAGCAATAAAACTAAAACAAATACAAATAGAGGGTACTGAAAAAATCACATGAGTTGAACACTGTCTACTGTCTTGCCATCTTTATTTTTAAAAGCAGCATTTTGATCCCTCAGGCAAACCTTCCGGAATATCTAGCAAACTAACAGGATTCGTAAATGTCTTGGGTCCAGTTTTTATACCTTCCCAGTGCTCATCATCAACTTTGTACTCTCCGGTCTGAATCTTATTGTATATTTCCTGTGTTATGACTTGAAAGGCCTCTTCTACATTTTTCCCTGTTTTTGCGGATGTTTCCGTAAAGTGGATTCCTAAAGATGTGGCATACGATTCTCCTTCGTCCACCGGGATTTCTCTTAAGTCGGCTAAATCACATTTACATCCTAAAAGAAGAAAGGCTGGTTTGAAGGGCTCTATGTGCCTTTTGGCTTCCATCATCCACGATGGGACTTTCTCAAATGAAGCTCGACTTGAAATATCGTATGCTAACACTACACCAACTGAATTCCGGTAGTATGACTTGGTTATGGATCTATAGAAATCGAAAAAGGACAAGTTAAACAAAATTAAATTATTTATCTTCCATTAGTTTTTTTTTTTGCAAAAATGTCGATTTTTTACCTGAAGCGTTCTTGCCCTGCTGTATCCCACAGCTGCAATTTAATTTTTACACCATTTCCAAGTTGGACTAGTCGTGCGAAAAAATCTACCCCTACAGTCGGGTCAGATATCTTTAAAATAAAAATTAGACGAACCCGACTAATTCAAGCCAGTAATATGAGGAGAGGATGATTCTTTCACTTAGTGAATTCTTTTTATTATCAGATAATGGCGGTATATTTTTTACCTCTGAAAATTTTCCATCCGTAAAATACTTGAGGAGGGAACTTTTTCCTACCGTTGAATCTCCAATCAATATCAACCGAAACTGATAATCAAAGATAGGTTCCACCATTTCCAAATCGTGGCTGTAGCTATTACTGCTAATTCTAAGGTGAGAAACAAAACAACAATAATAATTTAATAATTAACTAGCGGGGCTCACTGGCCATCACTTAGACTCACTTTCGCGAGCTCAAAATTTGAATTTGCTAAATTTTCTAACGCACAGCAATTTTTTAGAATCCAATAAAGCGACTCTTTAGATTAGTAGATAGTTGTTTTATTATTTTTTTCTATGGATGGGCGAGCGTGAGAGTATCTCACCTCTCCAAATGATTTTCGCTAGAAAAATCATTTCATAGTATGGAGTTACCTTATCTTGACCAAACCTTCAAACTCTATCTCCTCTTTCAGTTTTGAACCTAGAGTTTCCATTCAAAAAGTTATTGGTAGATATTGGTCGTGTCCACAGAATAACGAGCGATTTTTTTAAAATTCGTCTTAGTTAGGAACTTATTAGGGGAAACATCATGTTTGGTCCTTAGTGACTATGGGAACTTTTTTCTCCAAATTACTAACTATTTTTTGGAACGCTTCCATTGGTTTATATTTTGCTTAAATAAAAATTTTCTTTTTCACAATTGCTTAGAATTGTGTGCCCTTTCTACCTAGTCTATTTGTTTGAACCATTAACTGATCTTTCAACATACAGAAGCGTTCAAAGTTGGCAGGAAAAAAAAATTTAACATTTTTTGGATTATGTTTAAAAGTACATTCCACCCTAACGATTTTTTTTTAAATTTACATGTGTTGTACAGAATTGTCTAATCTATTGTCCATCAAACTGGAATGTCTACAATCAATGCTTCAATGTGAAAAATACCTTGAACGCAACTTTTTTTTTCATTCATTTTTAGTTACACCATGGGTACTATCCCCTAAACCTAATAATGTTTTTTTTTACATTCATATTCGTACATTATCACGAGTTTTTATCTAGAACGATTAGATTTTAAAAGCCTAAAATAAAAAATTAATTCGGAAAACCGAAAAGAACTATGGATGGGATTTTAATGCGGCTGGAAAAGTATTAAACAAGGAGTACTCAACTGTAGTAATAATTACATAACTATTTTTCCGTATCTGGGGTTTCCGAATGGAAAAAACACAATAGGTTTCAAATTACCTAGAAATTAAAGAAATTGGTTGCTAACAATGCTAACCAATTTTTGTCTATTTTTTCATTTAGTTAGAACCAAATTTTTTTGTCCTAACCTGGACTAAATTTTTTGCTGTTTGTACCATTTTGTGCCCAATTTTTTGCTCTTTTTTTTAAAATTCAT
>Ga0210040_10007625_pt1 | contig 13050 bp, 6 predicted proteins | sample CryGeyCG12114_NA_FD_185462 | JGI IMG/M metagenome (GOLD analysis project Ga0210040, IMG submission 185462) | Groundwater microbial communities from aquifer - Crystal Geyser CG19_WC_8/21/14_NA (SPAdes) (version 2) | ecosystem: Environmental > Aquatic > Deep subsurface > Groundwater | place: USA... | reverse complement strand
CCGGCCCAAAGAACTGTCCGTGGCTCACACGGGTAGCCCAGATAATTGACCGGTGAATCTTCTGATAGTGGCGCAAATCCACGTATAGATTACTCAGGTTCAGGTCGTTGTTATCCATGCTTGACAACTTGTTGTAGCCTACCTTCATGCGTGTGCCTTGCAGCATATTCACGCCCGTGGCAATAGCATTATCGAACACCAGCTCTCCGCTGAAGCCCAAGTAGCTACGGCTAATATCTGACTCGCCGGGCAGTTCGTTTAGCACCAACCGGCTGATGTTCACATAGCTAGGTCCGCCGCGCACACTCAGATTATGCGTGAGAGGGTAGGCAATGGTAGGCGAAATCTCGTGCCGGCCATAACGCGTCAGGAAATCCGGCTTGTTGGGCACATTCAGGAAGTAAGCCTGCTTTTGGTAGCGGATGCTCCAGTCGTAACGACGCGTTAGGTTGGTGTACTCGGCGTACATGTTACTGGTTTGCAGATCAGTAAGCGCAAATATACTGGCCCGAATACGGTGGTTTTCAAAGAGGTCCGACATATTCGCCTGCCCTACCAGCCCAAAGCCCAGCAGCGGGTCTACGTACAGCGAAGACACTACATTGTCGATGCTAAAGCGCGTATCGTAACGGTAGGGGCCATTCACGGCCAGCGCGTTGGCCGGCGGTGGCGTGGGCGCGGCGGCCAGTGCTTTGGTAGTGGCCGAAGGCGTCCGGCGCCACTTTGTGGGGCTGTTCTTGGCCGTCGACATCGGAATATCCTCGTCAAACTTATAGTCGCTCACGTTCACCTGCTGGTTGTTGCGGGGCGCAGTAGCGGCTGGCGTGGTAGCGCGGATAGTATCGACGGGAGCGGTAGCCAGCCCCGCCGAGTCGGACGCAATAGCCGGGGTAGGCGTTGAGGGCTGCGCCGCCACCGACGATACGCGTCGGCGCACGGGCGCTGGCTTGGGCCGCGAGCGGTCTTCCAGAGTTTCCTGGCGCGCCGTTTTGTAGAGCGTTACGCCCTCGGGCAGCGGGTAGTTGGGGTAGAGAAACACTGCGTCGCGGGCGCGGTCCGTTGTCACGAACCCCAATGCGTTGGTGGTAGCGTTGTAATCGAAACTGCGTACATCCACCGGAAAGCTGGTAACGGCGGCGCGCTGCCGGGTAGCCAGATTGAATCGATATACGCTCCGAATGCCACTCTCCTCGCCCAAGTACAGGATTTCCGAATCGGAAATAGCGCGGGGTGCGCCCTCGTTGGAAATCGTGCTAACCAACGATTCCATTGGCCGCTGCCGTCCATCGAGGTGATACAGGAACAGGTCGTAGTTGTTGACTACGGCACTGAAGTCGCCCCGCGCCGTGCTGGTAGAGTCGAGCCAGCGGTTGGAGCTGAACACGATGCCCTCACCGTTGGGTAAGAACGTTGGCTCTATATCGTCGAACACGTCATCGGTGAGTTTCTCGGGCCGGCGGCTACCGGCTCGCAACAGGTATAGGTCGTTCTGCCCATCGCGGGCGGCACTAAACACCAATGATTTGCCATCGGGCGAGTAGGCTAGGCTCATCACCTGCGAAAACTGCCGGAAGATGGAAGCCTCCTGCCGCCGGAAGGGTAGCGCGTCGAGCAGGCGCTCCAGCGTGTTGGCAAAACCACCGCCACCCGCCTGCCGCACGCGCAGCGTCATGTAGCCCTTGTCCATCTCGGCCACGGCCACTTGGTTGTTGCCGCGCCAGGCCAGCACCGGCAGGCGCGTTTCCACCTGCTGATCGGGTGTTTTGTAGCCGTTGCGGTGAATTACGTCGCGGTGGGAGCCGTCGCGGTTCACCACAATCACGCGGTAGCGGCCGCCCTCGTTGGCCGCGTAGGCCAGCCGCTGCCCATTCGGGCTTAATACAGGCTGCGAGTAAATAACGGCTTTGCGGTTGTTGTGCGACGTGAGCTGAGCCTTTTCGTTCAGGGGCACAAAGGCCGTCTGCGGCTGAGCATTCAGCTGGCGATAGTACTGGAGCCAGTCGCGCAGAAAAATCTTATACGGCACATTCAGCGACGAACTGATACCGACCTCCACATCGCGGGTGATGCGCGTGAGGTTCAGAATATTTTGAATGGTGGTGTAGCCGTAGCGCTCCGCAATGTAGTTCCAGAGGCTCTGCCCGGCCAATTGCGGATTGCGCAGGAAAAACGGGGCCGTGCGCGTACCCGGATACTGCTGGGTCATGTCGCGCATGTAATTGTCCATCTCCACGCTCCAGCCCTCGGCAGCGTAGGCCGAGGCTCCGCTGATAAACCAATCGGGCAGTTGCAGCAGGTAGCTGCTTTGCAGCACCTCCTTCAGCGAGCCGCCATACATCATATCATTGAGCAGCACGCGGGTAACCTGGTAGCTCACATCGCGCTTAAACTGCGTTTGCTGACCCTGGAAGGCAATTTGCACCTTGGTCATACGCAGCAGCGAGGTTTCGCCACCGGTCTGGTACTTATCCTGATCCAACCCGATATTGCTCTGCCGCAGGTCGCCCACGGAGTTGTAGAGCATGATGGTGGTTTTGGAATAGGGGTAGTAGCCGATGAGCGAGGTGATGCGCTGCAATTCCTTCTCGGCGTACTCGGCCGCACGGCGGGCTGCAATTTCGCCGCCGGCATAGTAGTACACATTGAAATTCTGGGTGCTGAACTGCATCCAGTCAAACTTCTTGTATTGCAGGCGCACCCGCCCAAATGGCTCCTGTGCGGTCTGGGCCACGGCGCCAGAAGGCGCAGCCCAGAAAGAACCCGTCAGCAACAGCACAGCAAGTCCCAGCAACCGGCCGACCCGGCTGGGTAACAGTAAGGAGTAGTGCTTCATATAAGAACCGGAAAGAAGGAGTTCAGGAAGAAAAAGCCGCTGCCGCTGGGGCGGCTGTATACAACGCGCGATACCGCGAAATATTGACCTCCGGCCACAGGTCCGAGGCACTATTTTCGAGGTGATTGGCCAGCTGGGCGGCCAGGCCAGGAGCCAGCAGCACGCCTTTAGAACCGAAACCGTTAAAGATACTTAAAATAGGCACTTCCGGATGCCGACCCAGCAACGGTTTTCGGTCGCGCACGGCTGGGCGCACGCCGGCCCGCTGGGCCGTAATGGCAAAGGGTAGGCTGGTCATGTCCAGAAGGCGCTGGCGTAGCTCGGCGGTGGCCTCGGGGGTAGTGCCTGCGGCAAACGGCGGCCAACGGTAGGTAGCCCCCACCCGAAACTGCCCCGCGCCCAACGGCACCACGTAAGCACCTTTGTTGAGTACCTGGCCGTCGGGTAGGCCAAGGCAGGTCACGTCCAGCACTTCGCCCTGGTTGGGCGTGAGCGGCAACCACTGGAAATAGGGATTTTGCGTGGCCCCTACCCCCTCGCAGCACACCACCTGATGGGCGCGCACCTGGCCAGGCTCATAGGTAGCGCCGTCGGCATCTGCCACCAACTGGGCCCAGTCGAACGTTTCCTGACGCAACCAGCCCTGGGCAATAGCTTCCTGCTGCAAGGCAGCCAGCAGCTCACGCAGACGTACGTAGCCGCCGTGCTGAATCTGAATGCCGCCAAACTCCTGCCGCACGCCCGTTAGGGGCGGCAGCGCGCCGGTTACGTCGCGCACGTAGTGGCGCCAGGGCGCGTCGGCACTGCGAGCCACCACCGTGTTCTGCTCCGCCACCGACGAAAACAGCTTTTGAATAGGTGTTTCGATGAAAAACGTTTCGCCGTACTGCGCTCCTACCTCCTGGTAGAATGCGGTAGCCGCAGGCAGTAGCTCGTCTATTTTCCAGGCCAGCGCGAAGCGTTTGCCGGCTACGGGGTTAATCAGGCCCGCCGCCACGTTGGAAGCTGAGTTGGGTTGGCCGGGGTCGTATACCAGCACCGTGCGGCCGCGCTGCCGCAGCGTGCGGGCCAGCGTAGCGCCAGCCAGCCCGTAGCCAATCAGCAGGTAGTCGTAAGTGGTCATGCAGGAGTAAAGTAACGCGAAATTGCGGGCTCGTGGATGGTGATGGTTGCCTTCAACAAGGGACATCTGGCTTCGGTTCGCCCCAACTCTCGTAACTTACCCTCCCAATTTTGCTTACTGCCCGCCCGTTTTTCTTTTTCTTGCTTTATGCGCATTGCCGGCTTCACTTTCAACGCCTTTTCAGAAAATACTTACCTGCTAATTGATGAGGCCACTCGCCAGTGTGCCATTGTGGATCCTGGCTGCTACGACCGCGCCGAGCAGCAGGCGTTACGGGAATATATTGCAGCCGAAAACCTACAGGTAGTACTACTGCTGAACACCCACGCCCACATCGACCACGTGCTGGGTAATCAGTTCGTACTCGACACCTACAAAGTACCCTACCTACTGCACGAGGCCGATTTGCCTGTGCTGCGCGCCGTGCCTACCTACGCGGCCAACTACGGCTTTCCGGCCTACTCGCCTGCCGAGCCCACGGGCACACTTACGCCTGGCGAGGCTGTGCATATTGGCGAAACGGAGCTGGAAGTACGCTTTGCGCCGGGCCATGCGCCCGGCCACGTGGTGTTCTACCACGTGCTTACCCACACCGTTATCGGCGGCGACGTGCTGTTCAAAGGCAGCATCGGCCGGACAGATTTGCCCGGCGGTAACCATGCCACGCTCCTCAGCAGCATTCGTACGCAGCTGCTCCCGCTGCCCGACGAAACGGTGGTCTACCCTGGTCATGGTCCCGCTACTACCATTGGCGAGGAACGCCGTACCAATCCGTTTTTGCAATAGAGGGTCTTGGGGGCTTAGGGGCTTGGTTGACGTCCTGTTATCCAAGGCCTAAGGCCCCAAAACCCAATCCTCTAAAGAATGAAAAAGCATATTCCCAACGCGGTTACCTGTCTCAACCTGTTTTCTGGCTGTTTGGCGGTGAGCCAGATTTTTGCCGGACGGCTGGATCTGGCGGCTTACTTTGTGGCCTTGGCGGCATTGTTCGACTTCGCCGATGGATTACTGGCCCGCGCTCTGCACGTGTCGTCGCCGATTGGCAAAGACCTGGATTCGCTGGCCGACATGGTGTCGTTTGGGCTGGTGCCGGGTGCTATGCTAATGCAGTTGCTGGTACAAGGTGGTACCGGCCTACCCGACTGGCTGCCTTACCTAGGATTCGTGGTGACGGTGTTTTCGGCGCTGCGATTGGCCAAGTTCAACAACGACACCCGCCAGAGCGACTCGTTCATTGGTCTGCCTACCCCGGCCTGCACGCTGGTGGTAGCCTCGCTCCCCCTCATCCTGCTCGACGACCGGTTCAACCTGGCCCGCATGATTCTCAATCCGTGGGTACTGCTAGCGCTCACGGCGGTGCTGGCGGGCTTGCTGGTGGCAGAGCTGCCATTATTTGCGCTTAAGTTCAAGAGCTTCGGCTGGGCGGGCAATGGCACCCGTTGGGTATTTCTGGGCTTGACCGTGTTATTGTTGCTGTTGTTGCAGGCGGTAGCCGTGCCCCTTATTATTCTCCTGTATGTATTGCTGTCGGTGGCACGGCCGGCACGAGGCTGATTTGTTCCTGCTTCCGTGCAATATTCGAGAGCGGCGGCTAGTTAATTCATAGTGGAACTGAACCGCGTTTGCGGGAGGCACGTTTCGCCTGCACCTCTGCTTTCACATTGTTACCGTCCAATTTGCTGTAAACCTTTATGCGCCTTGTTTTTCCGCTCCTGCTCACGTGCTTGCTGGCATTGAGTGCGCTGGTTCCAGGCCGGGCGCAGGTAGTACTTACCCAGCAACTCACCTGGACGGGCTATACCTCCCTCACCACTTCTACTGGTCAGGTGCAGCGCCTGCCCACCTTTCAGGGGGCTACCTATCTGCCGGACACCCGCGTGGGCATCTACACGCTGCGCATCCAGGGCCGGGTAGGCGAAGGGCAGATTGAAAACGCTGTGTACGAGGTTTTTTCCGCCGCCGATGCGCGCTTGCTGGAGGGCACCACGCTACCAACCGCGTCTACTCCTACCCTACGCTTCGGCACGGCCAATCGGCAGCAAATAACTTACGTAGACTTGCCCGCCGTCCGGCGTAGCGCCCAGACGGGGCAAGCCGAAAAACTAGTGTCCTTTACTTATCGGTATGTGCTGGGCACAGTCGGCACTGCCAATCGTGGCGCCCGCACCCAGCGCACGCATACGGCGGCTTCGGTGTTGCGCCAGGGCACGTGGTACAAGATTGGCGTGCCGGAAAGTGGTGTATACAAGCTCGATAAAGCTACGCTCACCGCATTGGGCATCAGTGTACAAGGCACCGATCCGCGCCGCATTCAGGTGTTTGGCAACGCAGTTGGCGGTATGCTGCCCCAACTGAACAGCGTCCCCCGCCCCGCCGACCTGGAGGAGCTGGCCCTGGGTTTCGTGGGCAATGCCGATGCAGTATTTGACGACAACGAGTACCTCGCGTTTTACTCGCGCGGGCCGCACATATGGGAGCGGGTACCGGGCGCCCAGCGTTTCCGCCACGTGCAGCACCTGTACACCGATACGGCTTACTACTTCGTGACGGTAGGAACCGGCGCCGGACGCCGCCTCACTACAGCGGTCAGCGCGGCTGCGCCCACGGCTACCATCACCACCTTCGCCCACCGCGACTACTATGAGCACGATATTGTAAACATTCAGAAGTCAGGGCGGCAGTGGCTGGGCGAGCCGCTGGAAGCCGGTATGGAAGTACCTTTTTCGGTTCCGAATGCGGTACCGGGCGCTACGGTGCAGCTTACTTCCTCGGTGGCGGCTTCCAGCCTTACGTCTAGTACCGTTCAGCTGGCCCTGAATGGTCTGAATATAGGAACCCAATCAGTGCTGGGCCGCTCGGCCGCTTCCTACCCCGAGCGTGCCAATACGGCCCTCACCACGCTCACCTCTCCTCCTGTATCGCTTGCCACCGACACGCGCATTCGCTATACGTATGCCAACGGTGGCGACGGCACGGCCCGTGCCTGGCTCGACTACGTGGAGCTGAACGCTCAGCGCCAATTGCGCTATGTGGGCAGTGGTCGTCAACTCGACTTTCGCTCGTTCAACAATATCGCCCCGCAAGCTGTCAGCCGCTTCACGCTCGACAACGTGGGCAATGCTACCGTGTGGGACGTGACGCAACCGGCGCGCCCTGTGGCCTACCCTCTCAGCAACGGCAGCTTCGTAGCACCCACCGATTCGCTGCGCGAGTTTATAGCCTGGCAGGAAGCCGATTTGTATACGCCGCGTTTGTTTGGCCGGGTAGGCACCCAAAACCTGCACGCGCTCAATCTCGATGGTAAAACTGACCTAGTGATTGTTACGCACCCGCTGTTTCTAACCGAAGCAGAGCGCTTGGCGGCTCATCGCCGCACACACGACGGCCTCACGGTGCAGGTAGTTACCACCACGCAAGTATACAATGAGTACAGCTCTGGCGGGCAAGACATTACTGCCATCCGCGACCTGATGAAGCAGTGCTACGACCGGGCGCCCAGCGGCAAACACTTGTTTCTGCTGCTGTTCGGGGATGCCTCGTTCGACTACAAATCTGATCCTACCAACGACCTCACCAAGGTACCCGCTTGGTGGAAGTCGCGCTATTACCTCGAACCACGCACGTTGGCCACCACGGGTAGCAGCCCCGACCGGTCCAACCAAAACTATGTACCGGTGTATGAGTCACGCGAGTCATTTGCCGTTGTCACGCCCCGCAGTGGTGGGGAGGGCGTCACGTTTTCTACGGATGACTATTTCGGTTTGCTCGATGATGATGAAGGCTTCCTGAGTGAAAGCTACTCGGCCACCGACGAGTTGATGGACATTGGGGTAGGACGCCTACCGGTACGAATTTCATCGGGCACTAACCTAGCCGCCCAAACTGTCAACAAGCTGATTCGCTACGATGACCCCACCACATACGGCAAGTGGCGCAACCGCCTCACTTTCGTGGCCGACGATGGTGACTATAACCTGCACACGCTGTACTCGGCCGAGCCCTTGGCTAATGCGCTGGTGGCCAACCAGCCTGCCTACAACGTGCACAAGGTCTATCTAGACATGTATCCGCAACTCTCGACTTCGGCTGGTCAACGCTCGCCAGAGTGCGTGCAGGCCATCGACCAAGCTTTAGAACAAGGCACGCTGATTATGAACTACAGCGGCCACGGCGGCCCCGAAGGCTGGTCTGATGAGCAAATTCTGACCCGTGCCTCGGTGCAGGCACTTCAGAACCGTCAGCGCTTGGCCTTCCTGCTCACCGCTACGTGCGATTTCAGCACCTACGACGACCCCGACCGTACATCGGCCGGCGAAGAAATGCTTACGGACATTGAAGGCGGCGCTGTGGGCCTGCTGACTACTACTCGTCTGGTCTTCTCCAACAACAACCAGGCGCTGGCCGAGTCGTTCTACGCGGCGGCTTTCACACCCATCAATGGCGCCCTACCCCGCATGGGCGACATCTTAGCCGAAACCAAGAACAACAGTGTCCGCTCGGTGTACAACCGTAACTTTTCCTTTCTGGGCGATCCATCCGGCCGGCTTGCCTACCCCGAGCAGACGGTGAATCTGCGCAGCATCAACGGTCACGCTTTTGCTACCATTCCCACCGACACGCTCAAATCGTTGTCGCGGGTGCAGTTGGTGGGCGATGTGCGGGTAGGCGGGGCCATCAATACCAGCTTCAACGGCACTACTCGCGTGACGGTCTACGAGAAGCCCGCTACCATCAACACGCTGGGCAGCGACCCCACCGACGGGCAGCGTCCTATTCAGGTGCAGGGAAGTATCCTGTACGATGGGCAGGCCACTGTGCGCAACGGGCAGTTTTCACTGCATTTTGTGGTGCCTAAGGACATAAACTACAATTTTGGCTTGGGCAAAATCAGCTTGTATGCCGCTGACTCGGTGCGTCGCACAGATGCTCACGGCGCTACCCGCGCCGTAGTAGGCGGCCTAGATGCCACGGCTGCTCTGGACACGATTCCGCCAACCATCCGGCTATTCATGGATAATGAGTCGTTTGTGTTCGGTGGCCTCACGGGCACTTCGCCTACCCTACTCGCCAACTTGGCCGACTCTAGCGGCATTAATACGGCTGGCTCTGGTATTGGTCACGAAATCACGGCTACCCTCGATGGCGACGCCAGCAAGCTCACCATTCTCAACGATTTCTATACCGCCGACGTCGACAAATTTCAATCCGGCAAAGTCCGCTACCTGTTCAAAGACTTGAGCACCGGACCACACATATTGCGCCTCAAAGCCTGGGATACGTTCAACAACTCCGGTGAAAAGGAAATTGAATTCATTGCGGCCAGCACCGAGAAGCTGGCATTGCAACACGTACTTAACTATCCCAACCCCTTCTCGCAAAATACTACCTTCCACTTCGACCACAACCGCACGGGCGACGAGTTGGACATTCAGATACAGATTTTTACGGTGTCGGGGAAGTTGGTGCGTACTTTGCGAACCACCGTACTCGGCAGCGATTCGCACCTAGCGGCTCTTTCCTGGGATGGCCGCGACGAATATAATGACCAACTTGCGCGTGGCGTATACGTGTACCGCGTCAGCGTGCGTTCTATGCGCGACCGTGCCACGGCTTCAAAATTTGAGAAGTTGGTTATCTTGAATTAAGCTTCTTTCCACCCTGTTTTACTTCCTTACCGGCTCATTTCTCCTCTTTTTTGTATGCTTTCTACGCCTAAGACGCCACTGCGCTTGTTCCTATTGTCGGGTTTGCTGGGTATAGCCGGTACGGCCAGTGCGCAGTTGAATCCTAACAAGACGATTACCACGGCGGTGCCCGTACTTACGCTGAGCCCCGATTCGCGCTCAGCCGGCCTTGGAGATGCTGGCGTTGCGCTCAGCCCCGATGCCAATGCTGCCTACTACAATGCCGGTAAGCTGGGCTTTGTACCGTATAAGTACAGCGTTTCGCCTTCTTACTCACCTTGGCTACGCGGCATCACCGATGACATGGGTATTGCCTACCTCTCCGGCTACGCTCGTGTTAATTCACGTGCGGCTCTATCGGCATCGTTGTCTTATTTCGACTTGGGGCAAGTGTCTTTCCGAGACGTATACAACGGCCCCTTGGGTGACTACAATCCAAAGGAATATGCTTTTTCTGTTTCGTATGGCCAGAAACTGAGCGATAATTTTGGGGTAGGTGTTACTGCCCGTTATATCCGCTCCAACCTTACCGGCAGCTTCGGCGACTCTCGGCCCGGCAACGCCGCCGCCGTCGATTTGGGCGCCTACTACAATAAGGATTTGACCATTGGCGCTGGTCAATATAATCTGGGTCTGGGCGCTGCTATCAGCAACATCGGCAACAAGCTCACTTACACCAGTGCTACCCAAGCTGACTTCCTTCCAACTAACCTCAAACTAGGAGCCGCTTTCACCCGCGAGCTTGACGCGTACAATAAAATTACGCTCACTATTGACGCCAATAAACTGCTTGTTCCTTCGCCCTACTATATTCAAGGCGATACTACAGGCAATGGCAAGCGTATCAACCAAGAAAATGCCGACCGCCGTGCCAAGGGTGTAGTAGCAGGTATGCTTAGCTCTTTCACGGATGCCCCCGGTGGGTTTAAAGAAGAGCTACAGGAAGTACGTCTGTCAGCTGGTGTAGAGTACTGGTACAACGACTTATTGGCCGCACGTGTAGGCTACATGTACGAAAACAAGGAAAAAGGTGACCGCAAATACTTGAGCTTAGGTCTTGGTGTCCGCTACCAGGTTTTTGGGGTAGATGGGGCATATTTGGTACCCAATAGCAAGCAAAATCCGCTGGCTCAAACTATTCGAGTATCCTTACACTTTAACTTTAACAGGGCCGAAGAAGCATTTGGTCCATCCAACAACTAATCCGCTTTCATGCTCGACCGCACCGTCGCTCCTCCCGTTCAGCCGCTGGCCAGTGTAACACTGCCCGCGGCTGACGTGCTTTCGCTCCCTAATGGCGCTCGTTTACACGTAATGCGTAATAATGCTCAGCCTGTCGTACGCCTGCAAATTGTCTTTCCGGCAGGCAAATGGTACGAGTCTGGTCCTAGCATCTCGCTCCTAACGGCTCGTATGCTCCTAGAAGGAACGCGTACTCGCACTGCACGCCAGATTGCTGATGAAATAGCCTTTTATGGCGCTTCGCTCGAGTGCGAACAAGGTTTCGACCGTGCAACTCTCACGCTCTACTGCCTTACCCGTCATCTCAACAAGCTCTTACCTCTTGTTCTAGACGTAGCCACTAATGCTACGTTTCCTGACCCCGAATTTGACTTGTTGAAGATACGCACCATCCAAAACGTGCGTATTGAACGCCAAAAGAATGGATATCTAGCCTCCGAACGTTTCTCGCGTAATCTCTATGGCCCGACCTACCCTTATGGTATGACGTTCGATGAGGGGCTGGTTCAACAGATCCCAGCCGAAGCCGTTCGAGCGTTCTATCAGTTGGCTTACCGGATGCCTGCCGCTGAGCTGTTTCTATGTGGCGATGTCAATGATCAGCATCAGCAGGAAGTATCCACACTATTTGGTCATATTGCTACCACGGCTGAGTCCCCTATTGCCGCCACTCCTACAACCCCTGTTTCCAATCCATTGCATGATCAGGTAGTAGTAGCAGATAGTCTTCAATCTTCCCTGCGTATTGGTCGCCTATGGGTACCGCCTACGCATCCAGATTATCACTCGTTACAAGTACTGGTTAAAGTATTGGGTGGCTATTTCGGCTCTCGCTTGATGAGGAATATTAGGGAAGATAAAGGGTTTACATATGGAATCCACGCTAGCGTTAGCCTGCGCGAACACGCTACCAGCATCGTTATTGGCACTGATGTAAACGCTGCCAGCACTACTGATGCAATTCAAGAAATTCACAACGAGATGAATCGATTGCAGCAAGATCTTATTCCTGAGGAGGAACTCCAAACTGTCAAGAATTATATGCTTGGCAAGTTTGCTAATGGACTCAGTACTGTTTTTGAGCAATGTGATAAGTACAAAGCAATAGTCTTTCTCAACCTTCCCACTGAATACTATTCAAACTTCCTCGAACAGATTAGTAACGTTGCTTCAGATGGGCTGCTTCTTTTAGCCCAAAAGTATCTATCGCCTAACCAAATGATTGAAGTAATATCTGGGCCAGCTATACATAGGCAATAAGACCATACAACATAATCGGACATTCATTTTGCCCGTCATGCTTCAAGAAAGATGGTATGACGGGCAAAAATGCTTCGTGAGCATTTTTGTTACTACGATGCCTACAATTCTATCTATGTGAGCAGTAAATAGATCAGCACTTCTTACACTTAAGAAGCTTGTTTTGTTACCGCGACTTTTGAGGCTAGAGCTGAGCGCTGGCGTTGGGCAATGTTGAAGTGGATAGTCTTCAAGTATCGGGATGTAATGCTAGTAAGCACTAAACGCAGCAGGCCCCCGGCGCATGCCTTCGGGGAAGGACGCGGCCGGGGGCCTGTTGTGAGAAATTGGCGGCGACCTACTCTCCCGCCGGTGAAGGCAGTACCATGGGCGCTCCGGGGCTTAACGACTCTGTTCGGAATGGGAAGAGGTGAACACCCGGGCTACAGCCACCATTGCTGGTGTAGACAACTCGTGTTCGGAGTCATCAACAAAATCGTTGACGCAGGTAACGGGTAAGAAGAAAAAGGGTGAGCTTGGTTTGCAGAAGCCCTCGAGTCATTAGTACGCCTCAGCTGTGCTATTTCTAGCTTTAAACCTGGCGCCTATCAACGTGGTCGTCTACCACGACTCTTATATATGGGAGATCTCATCTTCAGGTGAGTTTCGCACTTAGATGCTTTCAGCGCTTATCTCATCCCAGCGTCGCTACCCGGCGCTGCAGCTGGCGCCACAACCGGTGCACGAGCGGCTGGTCCATCCCGGTCCTCTCGTACTAAGGACAGGTCCTGTCAAATCTCCAACGCCCACCACAGATAGGGACCGAACTGTCTCACGACGTTCTGAACCCAGCTCGCGTGCCACTTTAATCGGCGAACAGCCGAACCCTTGGGACCTTCTCCAGCCCCAGGACGTGACGAGCCGACATC
>Ga0210040_10007623_pt1 | contig 13053 bp, 10 predicted proteins | sample CryGeyCG12114_NA_FD_185462 | JGI IMG/M metagenome (GOLD analysis project Ga0210040, IMG submission 185462) | Groundwater microbial communities from aquifer - Crystal Geyser CG19_WC_8/21/14_NA (SPAdes) (version 2) | ecosystem: Environmental > Aquatic > Deep subsurface > Groundwater | place: USA... | reverse complement strand
TCGACCCCGAGGGTCGCCGTGTCGAGCTGTGGGAGCCCCTGACCTGACTGCCGCCCTCGGCCCGGCCGGCCGGTCCGCAGCGGTCGACCACGTCTTCGGCGGCTCCAGAGCCCGAGCCCGTCCCTGTTCCCCGGCCTCCTGCTCGCCCAACCAGCAGGCGCGCAGTGCGGTCACCCGCGCCACCCGACAGCCGGCGACCGTGTCGAGGGACGACCGTGGCCGAGCACGGGGGAGGGGCCGGCGAGGCTCTCGTAGGGGACCGACCGGTACGGCCACGGTCACGATCGGTCCGGCACCGTCCTCGACCGCGGCGCTGCTTCGACCCGTGCGAGCAGTCGTCGGAGGTCCCGACGTCCTGCGCGGTCTGCTCGACGGAGCCTGGCCCCGGCGGCCACGGTCACGACGTCGTCGCTCCCGGGGTCGGGGCCGCGCTGCAGCACTCCCGACCGGCGACGACGGTCCACGCAGGTCACGGGTCGACCCAGCTCCGGGCAGACCCGAGCGATCAGCGGTCCCGCCACGGTCCCGGTCGCGCCGCGGGACCGCCGGCGCGCCCTACGTCAGCCGTTGCCGGAGTGTCGGCGGGTCCAGGTCTCGAGCTCGTCCGCGTCCAGGGGCAGGGCGGCGGACAGGTTCTCGGCTCCGTCGACGGTGACGAGGAGGTCGTCCTCGGAACGGATGCCCAGGCCGCGGAGCTCCGGGGGTGCGAGCAGGTCGAAGGCATGGAAGTAGAGCCCGGGCTCCACGGTCAGCACCATGCCAGGCTCCAGCACCGCGTCCTGGTAGTCGGGTTGGGGCAGGTCGGAGCAGTCGTGCACGTCGAGGCCGAGGTGGTGCCCGATCCCGCAGACGAGCCATCGTCGGTGCTGCTGCCCGGTCGGTGACAACGCCTCGTCGGCCGACACGTCCAGCAGGCCCCGGTCCGCCAGCCCGTGGGCCAGCACCTCCATCGCGGCGTGGTGGAAGTCGCTGAACCGCGCTCCTGGCCGGACCGCAGCGATCCCCGCGCGGTGCGAGCGTTCCACCAGCGCGTACAGCTCACGCTGGGCGGTGCTGTACGTGCCCCCGGCCGGCAACGTCCGGGACACGTCGGCGGTGTAGTACGTCCGGGTCTCGACCCCCATGTCGAGCAGCACCAGGTCCTCGGGCGCCACGTCGCCGTCGCAGCGCACCCAGTGCAGGACGGGCGCGTGCGACCCTGAGCCGACGATGGTGGCGTAGCCCACCCCGTTGCCGTGGGTGCGCGCGTGCCGGTCGAAGGTGCCCTGCAACCAGCGTTCTCCCCCGCCCACGATGGCGGTGCCGAGCTCGGCGGCCGTGGCCGCGAACCCCGACACCGTGGCGTCGACGGCCTTCCGCAGCTCACCGACCTCCCAGTCGTCCTTGACGCGACGGAGCTCCGAGAGCACCCGAGCGAGCTCCGTCGACGGCGGTAGCCCGCCCGCGGGCACGAGCTCGGCGTCCAACGGACCGACGCACTGGAAGCGGCCGACCGACGCGAGCAGCTCGGGCAGCTGCTGCAGGGGCTTCACCTCGAGCTGCAGCGCCTCCGCCAGCTCGGCCGTGCCAGGACTGCCGCCGACCCACAGCTCGCCGCGCGCCGCGTCGCGGAAGGCCTGCACCGAGCCGGCCGCGGCCGGGGGTTCGACGTAGAGGGTCGCGCCGCCCGGGCCGGTCCCCGGTCGCATCACCAGCACCGAACCCTCGAGGGTGGTGGCGGCCAGCCAGGCGAAGGCGCTGTGCGGGCGGAAGTCGTAGCTGGTGTCGTTGGCCCGGACGGGCGCCCGGCCGGCGGCCACCACCAGGACCTGGTCGGGCAGCGCCTCGGTCAGCCGACGACGGTGGTCTGCCGTGGCCTCGGCCCACCCGGGTTCGACCCGGGCGAGGCGGTCCGGCTCGGCCCAGCCTCGGCTCATCAGCTCGCGGAACGAGTCGATCTCGTCCAGGCGCGGCGGCCGCGCCCCGGTCGTCGGTGCGGGCACCGTCTTCTGCTGCATCATCGCTTCAGCTCCCCTCCGTGGTCGGTGACCATCTCCATCAGCCGGTCGAGCACGCGCTCCTCGCCGAGGCCGTCGTGCTCGAACTCGTTCGTCACCCAGGCGTCGAGGTTCCCGACCGCTCGGGCGGTGTCCAGCGAGAGCCCGGCGTCGACGTACATGTCGTCGTGGTAGACGGCTGCCGCCACCGGGACCGCGTTGGCGGCCAGCCGGTCCAGGTCGTACAGGGGGCCCCAGTCCGACCGCGTGGCCAGCTCTTCGGCGGCCGCCTGGAAGGGCCGCAGGCCGGAGATCTCGGCGAACATCCAGGGGTACGCCATCTCGCCGGTCAGCAGCAGCGGCCGGGCCTCGGGATCGAACTGGGGGTGGTTCGCCCGCTCCGCCTCGGCCGCCCACCCGGTGCTGCCGCCACCGGCGACCCCGTAGATGCTCTCCTGCATCGCCATGAACAACGGGTTCTCGCGGAAGCTGGTCAGGTTCATCACCGAGCTCAAGAAGGTGTCCGAGAGCCGGCCGTCGCTCGTGAGGGCCTCGTCGAAGAGCCAGTGCAGGCGGGCCGCTCCCGGGCCCATGCCGAAGTCGATGCCGACCAGCTGCAGCCGCCGGACCCCGAGCACGTCCCCGTCGGGCAGCCGCACCGGACCGTCGCCGAGCAGGTCGGCCACCCGGTCGACGATCTCGGCGGTGTGCGGGTAGCTGGCACGGAACCGTGCGTTCTTCCCCTCGACCCGCGGATAGGTCCGCCGGTAGACCTCGGCGGCCGACGGCTGGACCGACGCCAGCCCGCCCGCCACGTAGCAGGCCGTCAGCGCCTCGGGCGCCGTGGAGAGGTACGTCAGGGTGAGGAAGCCGCCGAAGCTCTGACCCAGGGTCGCCCAGGGCCTGCCGTCGAAGTCGGTGCGACGCAGCAGCTCGGCGTCGGCCACGATGGAGTCGGCGCGGAAGTGCCTGAGGTGGTCGGCCGCCGCCGACCCGGACGGGAAGCGGCGCATCTGCTCGGCCTCCACCGGGCTGCTGCGTCCGGTGCCGCGCTGGTCGAGCAGGATCACGCGGTGGGTCTTCAGGGCCCTGGCCAGCCAGCCCGAGGGCCGCAGCGGACGCGGGGACTTGCCACCGGGTCCGCCCTGCAGGAAGAGCAGCAAGGGCAGGTCGTCGTGCCGACGGCCTGCGGCCACCACCTCCCGGGCGAAGACCTCGACGCGCTCGGCGCGCTCGGGGTGAGCGTGGTCCAGGGGCGCCACGACCCGGTGGTCGCGGACCACCGTGCCCAGGCTCAGGTACTCGTCGACGATCATCGAGACGTCCTCTCCGTGGGGTGCGCCGGCCCGTCCTGGCGCGCCGCGGACGCGCTCCGGCCGGCTCGGCGACGCGCCTCCCACTCCGGGTTGATCCGGGGTACGGCGTCGAGCAGGGTCTTGGTGTAGTCGTGGCGGGGCCGGTCGAACACCTCGTCGCGGGTGCCGCGCTCCACCACCCGGCCCTGCTGCATGACCAGGACCGTGTCCGCGATCTGCCGGACCACGGCCAGGTCATGGGCGATGAACAGGAAGCCCAGCCCGCGCTCGAGCTGGAGATCGGCCAGCAGCTTCAGCACCTGGGCCTGCACGGACACGTCGAGCGCGCTCACGGCCTCGTCGCAGACCAGGATCTGCGGGTCGACCGCCAGGGCCCGGGCGATGCCGATGCGCTGGGCCTGCCCGCCCGAGAACTGCGACGGGTAGCGGTCCATCGCCGCCGGGTCGAGCCCGACCCGTTCGAGCAGGTCGCCCACCAGGGACCGGCTGCCTCGCCGGGGGGCCCGCCCCTGGTAGCGCAGGGGTGCGGTGACGATGTCGTGCACGGTGTGCTTGGGGTTCAACGAGGAGAACGGGTCCTGGAAGACCACCTGCACGCCCCCGCGGAACCGGTTCAGCCTGCGCCCGGAGAGGCCGGTGATGTCCTCGCCGGCGAAGCTGACCGTGCCCGAGGTCGCGTCGAGGAGCCGGACGGCCAGCCGCGCCGAGGTGGACTTGCCGCTGCCGGACTCCCCGACCACGGCCACCGTCTCTCCCGGCGACACGGAGAAGCTGACGTCGTCGACCGCCCTCAGGGTCTGGCGGCGCAGGCCCTGGCCCGACACCGCGAACTCCTTGACGAGGTGCTCGACCTGCAGCAGGGCGTTCACGGGGTCCCTCCTCCCCAGGACGTCCCGGGGGGTCGAAGGGGGGTCGTCCCCCCTTGAAGGTGCGGGGCCGGCACCGGGTCGTCGATCCGCGGGACGGCGTCCAGCAGCTCGCGGGTGTAGTCCTGCTGCGGGTCGGAGAAGATCTGCTCGGCCGGACCGTGCTCCACCGGGCGCCCCTCGCGCAGCACCAGGATGTCCTCGGCGACCTGGCTGACCACCGCGAGGTCGTGGGTGATGTAGATCATCCCGGTCCCGAACTCGCGCTGCAGGTCGGACAGCAACGCGAGGATCTGGGCCTGGACGGTCACGTCGAGCGCGGTGGTGGGCTCGTCGGCGATGAGCAGGTCGGGCTCGCAGACCAGCGACATCGCGATCATGATGCGCTGCCGCATCCCGCCGGAGAACTGGTACGGGTAGTCGTCGACCCGCTGGTGCGGCCGCGGGATGCCCACCCGGCCCAGCACGTCCACGGCCAGCGCCCGGGCCTGTCGCCGGGAGCTTCCCCGGTGCACCCGGTGGGCCTCGGCGACCTGGACCCCGACGCGGTAGTAGGGGTTGAGGCAGGACAGCGGGTCCTGGAAGATCATCGCCATCCGGTCCCCGCGCAGCCCGCGCAACCGGCCGGCGCCGGCCGACAGCAGCTCCTCGCCCTCAGGGTGCCTCTGGGTCCGCAGCCGGACGCTGCCCGACGCCGTCGCGCCCGGCGGCAGCAGGCCCATGATCGCCAGGCTGGTCATCGACTTGCCGGACCCGGACTCGCCGACGATCCCGAGGGTGCGCCCAGCGTCGACCGCGAAGGAGAGTCCGTGGACCAGGGCGAGGGGACCGTCCCGTCCCGGCACGCCGACCTGGAGGTCGCGCACCTCCAGCAGCGGGACGCCGGCGGTGCCCGAGCCGGGCCGGGTGGTGGGCGCGGTCACTGGCTGATCCGTACGCGCGGGTCGAGCAGGGTGTAGACCACGTCGACCACCATGTTGCCCACCACGACCAGCAGTGCCGCCAGCAGGGTGACGGCCATGATCACGGGCTGGTCGTTCGTGGCGATCGAGTCGGCCGCGAGCTTGCCGACCCCGTTGATCCCGAAGACCGTCTCCGCGATGAGCGCGCCGGCCAGCAGCCCGGCGAAGTCCATCCCGAACAGCGTCACCACCGGCGCCATCGAGGGCCGCAGGGCGTACCGGCGGAGCAGCAGGCCGCGGGGGAGCCCTTTCGCCCGGCCGGTCCGGACGTAGTTCTCCGAGAGCGTGTCGAGCACCGTGTCCCGGGTCAGGCGCAGGTACAGCGAGGCGTAGCCGAAGGCGAGCACGATCCAGGGCATCAGGTACGACTCGAACCAGCCCACCGGGTCCTGCGTGAGGCCGATCGAGGAGTCGGGGAAGGGCAGCACCTGCAGCCTCACCACCAGCACGTACTGCAGCAGCAGGGCGAGGAAGTAGTTGGGCAGGCTGATGCCGCCGAGCGCGGTCAGCATCGCGCCCTTGTCCCAGACCGTGCCGCGCTTGATCGCCCCGAGCAGACCGCCCGAGACGCCCACCAGCAGCCAGAGCACCGCGGCCCCCACGGCCACGGTGACCGTCTGCGGCAGCCGTGCCGCGATCATCTGCAGCACCGGCTGGTTGGTCTGGAAGCTGAAGCCCAGGCAGGGCGCCGCGCACTGGACCGCGTTCTCGCCCACACCGTAGCGACGCCCGACGAACAGCCCCTGGAGGAAGTGGCCGTACTGCGTCAGGAAGGGCTGGTCGAGCCCGAGCACACCGCGGATCGTCTCGATCCGGTCGGGGGTGCAGGTCTTGCCGCAGATGGTGACCGCCGGGTCCGGCGACAGGGCGAAGAACACCACGAAGGTCAGCAGCGTGATGCCGAACAGCACCAGCACGCTGGCCCCGCTGCGCCGCAACAGGTAGGGGATCACGACGGGTTCCCTCCCGGGTCCAGCACCGACTTGAGGTGGTCGCCGAGCACCGTGAAGGAGAGCACGGTTACGAAGAGGAAGAGGCCCGGGATCACGAAGTACCAGGGGTCGACCGTGTACCAGGAGACCGAGGCGGCGATCATCTGTCCCCAGGAAGGCGTCGGGGGCACCACCCCGATGCCGAGGAAGGACAGCCCCGCCTCGGTGCCGATGAACCCGGGCACCGACATCGTCGACAGCACCAGGATGGTGCCGCGCAGGTTGGGCAGGATCTCCCTCAGCACCACGGCCCCGTCCGAGGCGCCGCTGGAGCGGGCCGCCTCCACGAAGTCCCGGGCCTTGAGCGCGAGCGTCTGCCCCCGCACGATCCGGGCCGTGTAGGGCCAGCCGAAGAACGTCAGCACCACGACCAGGAGGTACTGGCGCTGACCCGCCGGCAGCGCCGACAGCAGCGCGATCATGAAGATCAGCGCCGGGAACGCCATCAGGAAGTCCATCAGCCGGCTGATCACCTGGTCGGCCACGCCGCCCAGGTAACCCGCCACCATGCCCATCAGCACGCCGATCGCCGTGGTCAGCGCCGTGGCCAGCACGGCGATCGTGATGGACACCCGGGCGCCGGTGACGATCCGGGCGAAGATGTCGCGACCGCTCTGCGGCTCGACCCCGAACCAGTGCCGTGCGCCCGCCCCGCCGAGCGGCCCCAGGGGGACGCCGCCCAGGTCGGCGTCGATGGCCTTGGGGTCGAACGCGTACGGGCTCCAACCGCCCAACGACGACAGCACGGGCGCGAAGACCGCCATCAGGACCAGCACCAGGATGCAGCCCAGGCTGAGCGCCGCGGCGGGGCGGCGCAGCAGCGCGCGGAGCACCCCCCTGCGCGGTGCCGCGGCCAGCGGCGTCCGGTCGGTCGCGCCCTGGGTCTCGACGATCAGTACGCCGGGCGTGGCCACCGCGTCACTCCACCTTCTTGAGACCGACCAGGACCAGGTCGGGGAAGCCGGAGAAGGCCGGTGTGCTCTGCACGCCGGTGACGTTGCTCCCGAAGACCTGGACCGTGTTCTCCACGTTGAGGGGCACCACCGGGGCCTGCTTCAAGATCAGCTCGTCGAGGTCGCCGTAGCCGGCGTTGGCCGCCTCCACCGAGGGCGTCGCGTTGACCTTGTCGACGGCCGCGTTGATGGCCGGGTCGTCGATCTGGGCGAGGTTCGAGTTGCCCTTGCTCGTGATGGTGCGGCCGTCGAAGAGCGGCGGCAGGAAGGAACGGCCCGACGGCCAGTCCGGGCACCACCCGGTGATCGCTGCGTCGTGCTGCTGGCTGGTGGTGCCGATCACCTCGTAGTAGGTCGCCGAGTCGATGACGTTGAGCTTGACGGTGATGCCGGCCTTGAGCAGCGACTGCTGCAGGGCCTCCGCCTGGGCCTGCATGGCCGGCAGGTTCCGGATGTCGAGGGTCATGGTGAAGCCGTTCGGGTACCCGGCCTCGCTCAACAGCTGCTTGGCCTTGGCCGGGTCCCCGCTGCTGTCCGGGGACGGGTAGAGGTCGAAGTCCTTGTGACCGGCGAGGGTGGGCGGCAGCATCGTGCTGACGATCGTCGCCTTCTTCGATCCACCGGTCGCGGTCTGGACCTGCTTCTTGTCGACCGCGTACGAGACGGCCTGACGGACCGCCAGCTTCTTCAGCGGCCCCTTGGTGGTGTTCAGGCCCAGGTACGTGGTGCACGTGGTGGGTGCCTGGAAGGTGCGTCCGGTGACGCCGGGCTGACTGAGCCGGGCGATCGAGGACGGCTGGACGACCACTCCCGCCTGGTTCTTGTCCTCGCCCTGGTCGGCCAGCGCCCGCTCGTTCGCGGTGGAGTCGTCGATGCCGAACCGCCACTCGAACTTGTCGGGGTAGGCCTTGCGGACGGTGTCGGTGGCCGGGTCGAAGTGCGGGTTCCGGACGAGGGTCAGCGTCGAACCCGGCTGGTAGGAGTCCACCTGGTAGGGACCGGACGCGACGGGCTTCTTGTCGTACGTGGTGGTGCCACCCTTTCCGGCGGGCAGCGGCACGAAGGTGTTCTGGGCGGTGACGGCCGCGAAGTCGGCGACCGACTGGTTCAGGTGGAAGATGATCGTCTTCGCGTCGGGGGTCTCGATCGAGCTGAGGTGCTTGCCCCCGTTGAAGGGGCCGGTGTAGCCCTTGGTGCCGGCCAGGTAGGTGCGGGCGTACGGCGAACCCGCGGACAGCGCCGGGTCGAAGGTGCGCTCCACCCCGAAGCGGACGTCGGCGCTGGTGATGGGCGTGCCGTCCTGGAAGGTGATGCCGTCCTTGAGGGTGAACTTCCAGACCTTGGCGTCGTCGCTCGGGGTCCCCAGGTCGGTCGCCAGGTCCGGCTCGTAGGTGGCCCCCTTGGTCCCCGGGCTCGAGGTCACCAGGGTCCGGTAGATCAGGCGGTAGAAGTTGTTGACGCCGCCGTCGAAACCGAGCGCGGGGTCGAGGTGCGAGAAGTTCGCGTCCGCCAGCACCTCGACCGTGCCGCCCTTGACCGGGGTTCCCGAGAGGGACGAGCTGACCGAGCCGGTACCGGTGCCGGTGGAGCTGCTGCCGCTCCCGCCGCAGGCCGTGAGCGTGAGGGCCGAGCTGCAGAGCAGCGCCAGACCGGTGAGCGTCAGCCGGACACTTCGTCGTGATGCCATGGGGTGCTCCTGGTGGTTCGTCGATTGGGTGGGTGGGTTCGTCGGTGGGTGGGTGCGGAACCGGTCAGGCCCGGCGCAGCCAGACGCGCATGGCGCCCGGCTCCCGGTTGCCCCAGAGGGCGTAGGGCACGAGGAGGACGTCGACGGCTGTCCGGGCGTGGCCGGCGTCCTGCCCCAGCTCCGGGTACAACGCTTCGCCACGCCCTGGCTCCGCGTCGACTCCGGCCCGGAGCGTCAGGGCGAGGGCGGTCGGTGAGCCGGCCATCCAGGCCGGCCCACGCACCAGCTGCGCGGCAGCGGCGTCGGCAGGCGTGACGAACACCCGGTCCAGCGCTGCCGGGGAGTCCTGCTGCTCGGCGCAGAAGACCAACGGCCCGCGGGTCACCGTGAGGGCGCCGCGGACGGCGTCCACGGCCGGGTGCCCGCCGCGCGCCCGCGGCCTCATCGGCAGCGACAGCCGCACGGTGTCCCCGACCCGCCAGGAGCGGGTCAGGTCGAGCCAGCCCTCCTGCGGGACGGTCGGCTCGGAGGCACTGTCGACGACGACGGCCGGGTCCGTGCACCACGCGGGGACCCGGAGCCGCAGCGTGGCCTTCGGCGCGCTCGTCCCCGTCACCCGGATGCGGATCTCCCCGTCCACCGGGTACGCCGTGTCCACGTCGACCTGCAGCGCGGTGCCGTGCACCTGCGCGGTCGTGTACTGGGCCAGGACGAGCACGCCGTCCTGCTCGGCGGCCAGGTGCTCGTGCAGCTGGGCGACCATCCGGACCACGTTCGGGGGGCAGCAGGCGCAGCGGAACCAGGCCCGCCGCAACAAGGGACCCGACTGCTCCTCACCGGTGCGCCGCGTGTGGTCGGGTCGCCGCTGCAACGGGTTGTCGTAGAAGAAGCGGGTCCCGTCCTGCGAGACAGCAGCGACCAGCGCGTTGTTGAGCACCAGGTCGTAGAGGTCGGCGAACCGCGCCTGCCCGGTGGCCAGGAACAGCCGCCAGCTCCACTGGAGCAGGCCGATGGAGGCACAGGTCTCGGCGTAGGACCGTTCCGACGGCAGCTCGTAGCGGTCGCCGAAGGCCTCGTCCGCGTGTCGTGACCCCACGCCGCCGGTGATGTAGAGCTTGCTGTCGACCATGTCCTGCCACAGGCGGACCATCGCGGCGAGGAGCTCGGTGTCACCGGTGTCCACGGCCAGGTCGGTGGCCCCGCTGGCGAGGTAGACCATGCGGACGGCGTGCCCGGTCACCGAGTCGAGCTCGCGCAGCGGCGTCGCGTCCTGGAAGTAGTCCGGTGTGAAGATCTCCGACCGCACCGTGCGGTGGCCCCTGCGGTCGACGAGCACCTGGGCGAGGTCTCGGTAGCACGGGTCCCCGGTCTCACGGCTCAGCTCGACCAGGGCCATCTCCACCTCCGGGTGGCCGCAGACCTCCTCACGGCCGCCGGCGCCGAACAGCCGGACGGCGAGATCGGCGAAGCGGCGCCCGACGTGCAGCAACCGCTCGTCGCCCAGCTGCCGGGCACCGGCGATGCCGGCCTGCAGCAGGTGGCCGAGGCTGTAGAGCTCGTGGCCCCAGGCCAGGTCGGAGAACGGCTCCGCAGCGATGTCCGGCGACTGGAAGTAGGAGTTCAGGTAGCCGTCGGGGCGCTGGGCGCGGGCCAGCAGATCGACCCACTCCGACCAGCAGAGCTCGAGGTCCGCCGTCCGGTCGCCGGCCTCGGCGGGCTGGTCGTGGGCGACGGCCAGCTCGTAGGCCACGGCCTCGAGGGTCTTGTAGACGTCGGTGTCCAGGAACGGGTAGGTGCCCTGGTAGGACAGCTCTCCGGGATCCACGAGGCGTCGCAGGTTGTCCAGGTTGCCCGCGCGGCCGATCTCCTCGATCACCCGCGGGAGAGTCCGTGAGCGGTTCCGCTCCTGCAGCGACCCCACGTTCCCCGCAGTTCCGACCCGACCGACCACCGGCGTCAGCTCTCCGTGGCGAGGGTTGACCGCGGGTGGCCCCGGCGCACGCCTCGGCCCACACCCGTGGCCGATACCGGTGCGCCCCCCGTCAACCGTCTGAACCATCTCCGAATGCTATGTAACATCGCACTCCGGAGGGAAGGGCCTTAACACGAACGTCATCGGGCTTCGGCGTCGAGCCGCACCCGGCCCTTGGTCTTCGTCCTCGTGCTCGTGACCGGTCACGTTCGCGCGGACCCCGGCGCCCGGCCGGGAGGCGGCGGCCCGATGCTTCGCGGCCCTGGCGCGGGACGCGTTCCGGAGCTTGCCGCGCACCAGGCGCTCCCACAGCCGGCGACCGCCGGTCAGCGCAGGAGCAGCTCGAGCGCCACCGCCATCCGGTCGCGGTAGTCGGCGCGCGCGTCGACCTGGTGCTTGACGCCGACGGAGGTGCTGATCGCGGTCCGGGCGACCGGGTCGGCGCGGGCGGTCCCCGCCGAGGCCAGGGCCTCGGTCAGCAGCGCGGCGAAGCGGCCGGACGTGGTCTCGACGAGGTCGCCGAGGAGCTCCGGGTTGTCCTCGACCACGGTGCTCACGTCGCGCGCCAGCGGACCGGTGTAGCGCCCGGCCCAGGCGTCGAAGGCGTCGAGGACCCGGTCCCGCAGCGGTCGGTCGGTCGCGGCCAGCACCCGCTCGACGGTCGCGAGGTCGCGCTCCAGCGCGTGGGCGGCCGCCGCGCGGAACAGCGCGGCCTTGGAGTCGAAGAGGAAGTAGAGGCCGGGCCGGGAGATCGCCGCCGCCCGGGCCACCTCGTCCATCGAGGTCCTGCGGTAGCCGAACCGGGCGAACGTCGTCAGCGCGGACTCGAGCACGGCGGCCCGGCGGCCCGTCCCGGCCGTCTCGCCGTCCTGCGGGTCCGACCCGTCCCTCTGGTCCACGCGAGGATCGTACGGTGCTGGTCGTACTACACAAGATGCGGTCAACCCGTATAGTCTCCGATGTGCCCGAGCCCCTGATCACCACCTCGTTCACCGCCACCAGCACCGCGGACGACGTGCTGGCGGGCGTCGACCTGACGGGCGTGCGGGCGGTGGTGACGGGGGCGTCGTCCGGGATCGGGGCCGAGACCGCCCGCGCGCTCCGCGCCGCGGGCGCTGAGGTGACGCTCGCCGTCCGCGACCTGCGGGCGGGCCGGGTGGTCGCCGACGCGATCGCCGCGGGGCCGGGAGCGGGGCCCGTGCCGCTGATCCGCCCGCTCGACCTCGCGGACCGGGCGGGGGTGGGGCGGTTCGTCGATGAATGGAAGGGGCCGCTGCACCTGCTGGTCCTCAACGCCGGGCTGGTGACCGGCGGCCTCGAGCGGACGGTCGAGGGCTGGGAGCTGCAGCTCGCCACCAACCACCTCGGCCACCACGCGCTGGCGGTCGGCCTGCACGACGCCCTCGCCGCGGGCGCCGAGGGACGTGACGGGGCGCGGATCGTCTCCGTCAGCTCGACCGCCCACATGCGCGCGGGGGTGGACCTCGACGACCTGCACTTCGAGCGCCGGGCCTACGACCCGCAGACCGCCTACGCGCAGTCCAAGACGGCGGGCTCGCTGCTCGCGGTCGAGGCCACCCGGCGCTGGGCGGGCGACGGCGTCGTCGCCAACGCCGTCAACCCGGGTGGCGTCGCGACGGGTCTGCAGCGGCACTTCACCCCGGGGCAGCGGGCCTCGCTCGACGCGGCCGAGGCGGCGGGCGTCTTCACCTGGAAGACCGTCCAGCAGGGTGCCGCCACCACCCTGGTCGCGGCGGTCGCCCCCGAGCTCGCGCACACCGGCGGCCACTACCTCGACGACGGGCAGGAGGCGTACACGGTGCCGGACGACGCCGAGCTGGCCCAGCACCCGCACGGCGTGAAGGCCTGGGCCCTCGACTGCACCACCGCCGAGCGTCTGTGGTCCGTCTCGACCGCCCTGGTACGCGGCTGAGGTCCCCTCAGGTGGTCCGCACGGCCCGGGACGTGCCCCGACCACGGCGTCCGCCCGATGTGCGACGCACGTCTCAGGCCGAGCCTCGCCGTCATGGACCACAGCTACGGGCAGGCCTACGCCGACGACCAGGCGGCGCTCCGGGAGTCGGCGGCGCGGGCCGCGGCCGACCGGCGCCGGCGACGGCAGGAGCGGCGCGAGGGCGCTTCCCGCGACGGACTCGGGCACGCTCGCGTCCCGCAGGGCTCAGCCGATGACCTCGAACGAGGCCGTGAGGTCGGCGGCCGAGCTGCCGCCCACGAACACGTCGAAGGTCGAGGCGTCGAGCACCCAGCCGCGCTCCACGGCGTTCCAGTAGCGGCGGTGCTCCGCGGTGACCTCGAAGGTCACCGTCCA
>Ga0210040_10007622_pt1 | contig 13054 bp, 11 predicted proteins | sample CryGeyCG12114_NA_FD_185462 | JGI IMG/M metagenome (GOLD analysis project Ga0210040, IMG submission 185462) | Groundwater microbial communities from aquifer - Crystal Geyser CG19_WC_8/21/14_NA (SPAdes) (version 2) | ecosystem: Environmental > Aquatic > Deep subsurface > Groundwater | place: USA... | reverse complement strand
TTTCAATAAATTACCTAATCCCGTCAATCCCGGGATTCCCCGGGATTACTGTTTTTTCAATCCCGGATCCCGGGATTCACAGAACCGTCCGGGATTATCATCTCTAGATGTTTATGATGTTATGGATGTATATGTTGCGCGACTGTTGGAATTTACTTGTATGAAGTCGTGTTCTCTCTTTTGTAGTATGGAGGGAAAAGTTTGCTATGTTCTTTGTTTTTAGACGTTGTATAGGATCACCGCTCGACACCACGTTGGATAGACGTGGAAGTTTTTGTTCTCACCTTATATTTAATTGTAATTAATGATTTCTATTGCTGAGTTTTAATTTACATCAATTAATTGTTCAGAGCGATTGATTGAATTATACTGTAGTTAACATTCACGAGTTTATTTCATTGACACACTACGCTGATCGTGCAAAAGAATTCAAGGAGTTTCGACTTTAACGGGTAGTTTTTGTTCGGGCTCAAAACACAAACCGCTTTCTATTCTCTAATCCTAGAACTTTTATGCCCTATATATTCATTATGTTTTACAAACGGCATTTGTTAGACGGATTTGATTGCTGTTTTAATTGATCCATTGAATTTTATCTCAGAGAAGAAATCTAAGACGCTCACAACTCACTACAAATTTTAATAACCTTTTTGATTTAAACTGTTGTTGTTCTCATGCATACGATTGCTGAATCCGGCAAATAAAAAATCCAGCGGAAATTGAATGGTGCAAAAATGCAAGTTATATATTCAAGAATTTGAGTAAATCTTTTAGCAGGATATTAATAATTTTTCACGTTAAAAAAGTTATGCATGCTATTCGGCCTATTTATTTCAATTTATTTCTGATACTTTTCGACGTTTATACTATGCATAGGCTAATGACAATTGAATTTGCCGAGCCACATAAAAACGTCGAAATAAAAAATGTCAAAAATAAAAAATGTTGAAAACAAAATATTCAATTAGTAAAAAATGTAAAAAACAAAAAAAATTAAATTTCAAAGTTAAAAAACAACGACAAAACAAATAAATTAAAACTTCTAAAGTTAAAGTCCTTCCTTTAAGTGATGCGAGCGAAGCGAGTGATCTTTTAACTTGTAGATAAAAGAAGAACGCACAGTTCACACTATAACTTTAGGGCACACAGTCTCTTTCATTCATTCATTCTCATGCTGAATAACAGTAATAGTCAATATTGAGCCACCTTTGTCAATTCTAATAAAGTCTAGCTAAAGTCACACACTGGCTAATTTTAAAGGGGGCGTTTATGCCTGTGGTCTCGCGTAGCCTACCTACCTACTATAGAAAACGAATCATCGTTGCTGTTTATAGAAGCCCAAAGCCATATAAAATTTTGTCTGATTGCTTTTTTAACACACGTAAGATACAAAACGCGCGTTTAATTTTGAAATGGACCAATCAGAGCATCTTCTGCACCAGCTCTGCACTAATGAGTGTGTCTTCTGCACTTTCCTGCACAGCTGCTATACCTAACGTCACAGACATTGCTATGCATATTTTGTGTGCTTCCCGTAGAACATGTATTACGACGTATTCCCTGATTATACCTACCAACCTACCTAGTCACCTACTTACACCCTACCCACACAAAAAATTTCAACTTTAAGCTGGTAACCCATTGAGTTATTCAAGCGGCTAATACAAAAGGATGGAACGATGAAAAATCTGGACACGTAATCTAACTCCTCGTTAGTTAGTTAGCTGTTTTGTGATACGTAATCTTACACTCACAGACAGAAAAAGGAGAGAGAATTTTTTTTAATTCGATCTGCAAAGGAATCAAATTGGAAAAGAGGTAACTGCTATTATAGAGTGTATGTGCTACTGTGGAGTGAAAGTCATAAACATGCTATGAAAAAAGAGATACATGGTGTGGTATGTTTCGCGTGATGGATGTATGAAGAACCAAACAGAGTGATGCTTTTTCCCAGCAGCTCAGCGATCCAAATTACTAGCACGTTCCTCCATCATTCCCCTCATGTGCCACAAGTTTCACAAAGAAAGTTTCAAATGTGCTCGTTTCTATGTCAGCCGCATGCCTGTCACTTTAAATTTCTTTTAATTTCCTCTATTTTCCCACTAGGGACGCATATTTTTCCCTTTGTTAGCTCAAAATATACATTGCCTTATAAACTTATTTTGTACACAAGTTATATTATCACACTAACGATAAAATGTATATTTCATTGCCAGGACACACGGAAATATTTTTTTCGAATAGAATCTTTTGTGAAAAACTGAAGAGAAAGGAACAAATGATAGGCTCAAGTCAAAAAAGGAAATTACATTTTATTGTACGACACTCACTACCTATCAGTTTGGTAAAAAAGGGAGTAGCTTACTTCACAGGTTAGTTCATTTAACAATGACGACATTTTTATGAAAATACCGTGAAAATAGTTCTATTTGGGGACAACTTTACCTGGAATTTGCCATTGTAATGTGGGTGAAGGATTCTGTAAAAGAATACTATAAAGATTGGGGATTTTCAACATCTCCTCCTTTGCTATGTTTGCTTGTAGTTATATATAGTAGCCAGGTTCTTTTAAATATGCCCTTATCGTTCTGGTGTGTAATTTGTCCTTTTTCTTCCAAGGGTTGCTCATACGAATCGAAAGATAAATAAAAGATTGAAAGGAGATGAAAAAAATCATCACAGGAAAAAAGTAAATAGACAAGTACGAGGCATGTCTTGTGAAATGTTATATGAAACTCCCTTTAGAGCGTCAGACCTGCAACCTTCATATGTGCCATTCGTGTGTATATCTACATTTAAAAGATCTTCATTTTAATATCCCTTTGGGATTCTTTACGTTTCTTTTTTCATCGTTTTCAGTGGAAAACAGGAATGTGAAAAGTAACAGAACAAACAGGATCCATAGTTCTCCCTTTGTGAGAAAGGTTTCTAAAAATGTACAGCATTGCAACTGTGATGATATGTTGTTAGTCATCATATTTTATGCATTAGGTTAAAATATTACTTATTTATGTTTATGTCGTTTGGATAACTTACTTAGCTGCCTACACGACATTTGTCATATTTGTTCACTTTTTTCTTTGAAAATTCCAATGCCTTGCTAATACTATACTTACTAACTAACTACCTAATCCTACTGTTGCTTGCCCAATAGTGTGACTATGAATTACTTGCATTATTATCATGCATTTTTTAGTCATGAAATACAGTGATACTTTTTCGTTTTTAAACGAAGACTCAATATGGACTTTGTAAAGTTAACTTGCCTATCTGCAGGTTAATTTTATACTCCTATGCTAACGTTGCTTTACGTCTCATTATCCCGTAGTTCTAATAATAATAAACTTTTTTGCTTCTCCTATGGCATAAAACACGGCAGATCCAAATTATATTTGTGACTAGTGTATAGTCCGAGCAGAATTGAAACGGAGGGAATGCAATGCTATGGGACATGCATTTGTGTGTATTCGACGTCCGTTTGAATTTTGAGAATAGAGTATCTGGAGTTTCTAACGATTATTGGATCATTTTAAATAATCCAAATCCCTAAAACTATACTCGAACAAAATTACAATATTTATTGTGAGATCAATGCATGAAACTCACATAATGCTATGTAGTTAGGTTTTACTCAGTTGGTTGGATAGTTGGATTAAATACATGTAGTTTTGACGATGAAACATGTGTACAGGGAACTGAGGCTTTGCCAGGGATTTTCAATCCCCCAAAATCAAAAAAGCCTGATATACTTAATATTTATGAGTCTGCAATGGATAAAGCGACTTTATAATGGTTCTGATTGGATACCAATTTATGTCTCCGCTCCATTTCCTTACAGCAAATTTGCTCTCTAGTGGAATAATGTTGCTTGAAGCAGAGATACACGTTTTCCTTCATTCATCATAAATGATAACATACAGATTATTAAAGGTACAAGGAAAATGTTGTGAAATCAAAGAAATGTTTCTATTTCTTCCTATTTTAAGTAAGCCCGTTTAAGCTTCCTCCGACTCAATTATGGTGAATTAATCTTCCAATCCAATATTTCCTTTGCAGCATATTCTGAGGACAACTATTTAATATAAGATACTTAAAAAAGTAGTCTACAGTTTACACAAATTACCCTCTCGTTAAAGACCTTACAAAACAAATCTTTACTATTCTTCAAACTAAAAATATAGCTCTTTTTGAACTGCTCATTATTACAGGATTTTTTAATGTTACTGTTGATGTTGAGTATTAGCAAAAAATAGCTAGAATATGTTGGCGGTTTTGATTCTGACTGAGTCTTTTAGCTGAATAATTAGGCACGTTTTGAAGACTAACCAATCAAACGACATTTTAAAGTCCTTCTGAAGCCTAGGTTTTTATCAAATCATGTAGACAAGTAAAAATTTCTTTTGTTCAATACAGGCTCTTACTCTTAGCTTGTTATTTTTTTAACTTTTTTTGCTTTGTAAGTGTGGTCAAACGGACTTATAAGCTAGCTAGTCTATGTTTAATTTTATTAGCATACTTTACGTCTTTTTGCGAATGGGAAATTTTCCTTTTTTCATACAATAGTACGATTTGAAAAGTTAAAAATTGCATTGCTTTCATGTGATGCAAATAACTACTACAGGCAAATTAATTGGCATTGAAAATCAAACCAGTGAATCTTTTAAGATGTTTTCTGGATGCAAAAGGATTCATTCTGTGGGTATTTTATATGCAATAAAAGAATTGGATTTGAAACCGAACAGCATACATAATAATGAAATCACATTACTTTTTTGTTTACCCTATTTGAATCCGTCGAGAGCTGGGGTGGATAATGCAAGTTTATCCGCTTCGTTTTCCTATTGTTTTGGTACATTGAGCCAATAGGAATGCATACACAGCATATTTGCAATGGAAAGCTGTCTGAAATATATCTGGAATGTGATCTGGGTGAAGATTGCGGCATTGAAGGAACAATGCAACCATTATGTAGTACTACTAAAGATAATATGATATCTGCAGGACACAACGCACAGACACACAATACTGGCAATGTTTCAACTCTTTCTTCTTTTTGTAGCAATATGCAAATTTAAATATTTAAAGATAAACCCAAAATATTTTATTTTGACATTTTGTAGCCAGCTTATTGCAAATGTTTTGTACAGTTACTCATTTTTTGCATGTTTTGATCCATACTAACATTTCTACATCTCTCAAGACTCGAGCATTATTATTTTTCAACTATTTAATTAACCAGTGAAGCAAGTGATTCTGTATGCAAGCAGCCAACTTTACTTTTCAATATTAAAATCATATTTAATTGGCTTCAGCTAAGTTTACTTTTCATTTGCCCCGCACATATTCATATTGGATTCTAGGAAACTGTTTTCAAGAAAACCTTCATTGATTGCATTACAAACAATGTCTTGTCAAAGACTTCGTTCACTCCAACACGGAACTCCATAGCGCCCAAAATCAAAAAATAAAATCCACTCGTAAATATCATTATTGAAGCTAGTCTTTTTTCCATGCTATTTTGTAAACTTTTTGGCCCTAAAAGTAACAGTCATTTGATCCAATTTATTCAAACACACTATCCCCTCCATAATAATCCAAACATTCTTCATATTTCACATAAATCAATACAACATCTCACAATTTCTAAGGTCTACTAACTAACTAACTAACTAGCTAAATTGGACTTGAGTTCTAGTCACATCAATATATGTAAAGCTAGGGCAAACGTGCTCAAATCCAAATTGAAGTAGTAGTACATTACTACCCTACATGGAAAATCTGTTTAGTTGGAACTTGCAAATACTGTGTGCACGTGGACCTGCATGTATGGATGGGCACATCATGGAAAGAAAGTTACAAACTTGTCTAGCCATTCTCCATATAGACTCTGTGTCTCACCTAGAGCTCCTACTATTTCCCATATCGCATTATTGGAGCCCAGTGGATAGAAAATCTATGAGAGCTTCACACAACTTTCACCCCCAATCAGTTGAGCCTGTCAAGCTAACTGTGTGGCAGCTTCTTGGATAATCAACAACTTTGGTCTGCTTTTCATAGAGTGTGCGTGATTTAAATGTGCTTTTACTCACAGACCCGTGTGAATTGGCTCACTGACGTGAATGAGCTCTACTGTGGAGTAGCAAACAACTAAAAGTAACTAATGACTATTGCTCCACTGAATAATGAACTCCTACTTTCGATATAATTGATAGGATCATGGATTCGGTCGTCTGTTTTGTCTGACTAAGTATCATGTCAATTTAATTAAATGCATTCCTTTCTCAGGTTGGCGAAAAGGCGTCCAAAACAGACTCAGTTTTAATTAAATCGCTGCTATGGTTCTGCATGCGCCTTTTCAAAACACCTACACGGATGACACAGTGGAGTCAAATGTTTGTTCATTTTCGACAGAGGCGAATTTGTTTGCTCACTGTTGTCTCAACTGAGTGAGTGTGAGCAATTTTGAATGGAGTCTGTGTTGCGTTCTATTATTCGGTGTAGCTAGCTAAAGCTCAAGTTATAACTTATAACTTACTGTACATGTAGGCAAAAGAGCAGCATGATGCACTAGCTATCACTAACAAACTGATTCAAATCCGATGCTTTGTATACTGTAGTATTGCTGTGAGCTGTATTATAAATTACAAGAGTTAGCTGGATAGCCAGTTTGCATTTACTGTAAACCACATGGTTGGTTAGAAGAACAAAACAAGCCCAAGTTTTCCAATTCATCCTATAATTTATAGCTTCCATTTTCACTTTGCTGTAACCAAAATTCAACGGTTATGCATAGCTTTTGCAAAAATAGCTATACATTTGTGTATAGTTAGGTGGTTTAGTTGGTAACTATAGCTAAATTGTATTCATTGAACAGTTAGGAGCAAGTGTTAAGAATTAGTGGGCCTAACGGGTGGCCAATGATGTAGCTAAATTATCCATGATTACATGAGTTTAAGTTTTGGGAACAAATAGCAAAGGCTGTAGTAATCTTCACAGAAACCCCCTATAGCGTCCAGTAATTGACTGTATGGGAATGCGGTGGAATACTATGACACTATGTACTGCTGACTCATGAAAGCCCCATGTAGTTTATATGTAGTTAGTTTACTTTTAGAACTCACGCTTTCTCTCATGCAGTCTTTAAACTTTTCCCAGCGTGCTAAATGAAGAGTAAAGCAGCGTACAGTAGTATACCAAAAAAAATTGACATACTTGCTTGCATACTTGTGTAGAGTGTTAGTTTTAAGTGAAACAAGGACTCTTTTCTCACGTGAGAAATAGCAGTGGTATAGTGCATGACCATATAAGGAAACTTTTGAAACGCAGACAATCATAAGTTCTTGTGGACAACTTTTATGCCTCCTTTCATTCACTGACTGGCATCAATAAACCCACTGAAATATATTACTTTTGAATGCGCTGAAAGTATCCCTCACTTTCAGAACTTTGCTTTGTCCTCAAGCAATATTATTCCGATCAATTTTTTGTCGGCCCACTTTTTCCCGACACTTTGCGCTTCCCATTTACATCTGAATGATATTTGAATTATAATGTATTCTTTGAAGAAGAAACAAAAGATTCGCATAGTTTTAGACAGTGTATGAGTTCATTATGACAACGAGGAAATTACTTCCAGTGGGAAATTTACCGTCGTCGCTTTCATCATGTGGAAATGGCTTCTTTTTATTCACGCTGCGACATTTGCACATAGTCACCTTGCTCACAGTTCTGTAATCGTATAAAGATGTGTACAGCGTCCTCATCATTTTTTCATTCCAGATGCATGGAGAAAGAGATGTATCCAGTCCACAAGTATTTCGGGAGGAATGGGAATGAAAGTCATTTTGGAGCAAAAAGTAACACACCTCAGTTCTGTTCTAACCTCAATTCCCATCACTGCTAACTTGATAAACTCGTGGTAAGATCCTATAATAAAAATAAAAACGTGGAAGGTGCACTTGAAGCCAAACACTTCGAACTAAAGTTTGCCACTACTGTTGTACAAAAAGTATTGCAGTCTGAGTAGTTAGTTGTGCCATTCACTCTGAAATATAATCTAACATGTTCTTCCTGTTTTTTGCCATTCTTTTAGGTGTGAGAGAGAAAGCGCAGAGAAAGAATGAAGTCCTAAAATGCATTTCATCAAAATTGCTGTTCTGGGTAAGTGCTCTCACTCACTACATAGTGCACAGTCATTTACTTTCATACACTCTCTTCGATATTATGTACTATGTATTATTTGTACCAAAATAAATCGGATAAATGAGCTTATTAAAGGGAAAAATGAGATTTTTTCAATCATTCCCTATCGTTAGTGACTGTCATTGGTACTTCTAAATATGCTGATACTTCTATCGTCTCTGCAGGTGCCTCCGGAGTTGGAAAAACTGCCATCATTCATGTAAGTACTTGCTACATAAACTTGTACGAACTACCTGCTATAGCCTTATATTATCTACACCATAGGTTTCAGCCATTTAGGAGTGCACCATTTGGCGTTATGCAAATTCTGTCATGTTTCATTCAAACCAGAATAGGGTTTGCTAGCCATAGTGCATCCGCTTTTCTTTGTAATCTCATCCCTGAGTTAGTAATAAGTTTCCCATGGGTAGTCTGAGTGGCGTGGTGAGCACAGCTCAGACATGTTAATTCCACACTTGAACTAAATATATAATATTTGGCTGAAAAATGTAATTTTATTAGTAAGACAAAAATTGGATTAGTTGTTAAAAAAGTGTAGTGTACAATTATTCCATCCTGATGCAGTAGCTATTAATTAAATTCATCATCTCCAAGTACGATATGAGTTGCACAAACTTTTAGCATGCACACACAATAGGAAAGGGACAAATGGAACAAGGTCAAGGTTACTCTTATCATGTGTATTTTTCCAGTAGTAATTCCCAAAACTTTTTAACGACAGCGTTGGAAAATTATCTTGCATGTTTACTACGTACTGCTTCCGCTACCTACCTACATGCAGACAAGATCGATAGCTTTGTTTGCTCCTGTAGTGAAAAACTTTTATGACTTGCTGTGTAGAGTTAAGAGATTTCTCTCGGTAACCATCTATTTAAATTTGAAAAATGAAACTGGGAGCCTACAGCTTGGTTAAAAATATAACTTTTGAATTCCAATTTTACTTCCTTTGACCGTGGGTGGTAGTGGTAGCCTGGGGAAGCAAAGGCTAATATTACTAGCAAGCTCAATAACACATGACTTTACGCTGGTATAATCCACATGGTGATCTATCTTTCTTTCACTTCCGAATACATTATTTATTGAGCAGCCTTGCTTCCATCTGAACAATAAATGAAGAATAGTCACAGCGATTAATGAAATTTCATGCATATGTAGCCCGATTACGCACAACTTTGATCTCACTCTAAACCTTGGGGAGACAGGTGTGCATAATTCATTGTTTCTTCCGCTTAGGTGAAAAAATTGAACTACCTGACACTGAAAGATGAGACTGGCAGTCAGGGGAGAGTTGATTTCCGTTTCCATAAGTCATCCATTGAATCTTAATCGACTGTATATTCTTTTCTTTCAGCAATTCGCAACGAATACATTTACCGAAGAATATAATAGCACTGTCGAGCCCTCAGTGCACTGCCAAACAGTCATGTTGGACAACCGAGTGCATCATTTGAAACTAATCGACGTGGCCCCCATGAATTCTTTTCCGCAAAGTTCACTTGAAGAGTGGAACAGTGGTGTAAGTTTACGCAGCGCGTCCGCATACTTGCTCATCTACGACGCGGGCAATTTGGAATCATTCCAAGCGGTGCGACAGCTGAAGGAACAAATTTATGAATCCCGCGATATGCACAATGTGCCCGTGCTAGTGGTAGCAAATAAATACGATTTGTTATCCAAAACACCCACTTCAGCCAATCAGGAGAGTCGGGAGCGGCGTGACATTTGCTCAATGGTTCGAAAACAATGGAAACTTAGTCACTTTGAATGCAGTGCCAAATATAACTGGAGAATAGTTTCTTTGTTCAAAGAAGTGACCAGAGTTTGTGACCTCGTCGAGTTCTCGCATCCAAAGGACAATGCTCATTCAGAGAGCTTTCATCCTCTACATCGGGAAAAATGTGCTATTAGCTGACTACGATTGAGTCACTAATTGAATTTGTCAGCTTCAGTTTTCAGACACTAATTGATTTATATTTTGCGTTGCATATACTTTAATGGAGTCATTTTAACAGATGACCAGTTTAAGGTAAAAAGGGAATATACTGATGGTTTTCAGATTTTACGTGAAAATATCGAGCTACTGTATGTGTCGCAAAACTATATTGTTGCTACTCATACTACTTACTAATGCTAACTAGCGAACATATAGTAATTTATATGTTATTGTAATTTCATTCCATGCTTAACTTGGGAGTCGGAGGCAACTTTCGCCGGTCCGTTTGATCGGTTGCAAGTCTACTGTTTAGACCATTAGGTTTTTGGAATTTAAAGTCATTAGTTGTAGACGGTGGACCTAGTGGAGCAGAGTAATTGTTGTGTGCAAAGCTATTCATCTTGTTCATCATGAGAGTTTAATAGAGTTAAATATTTCGTTGAAATTGGAAGTTGTGCTGTTAATAGAAAATAAGTGAGGAGTTGAATCTAATGAAAGAGCGTTTTTTATCGTGTGAAAAACTTTATTCTCCTTTTCATTTCGTTGTATGTATGATCCGATTGAAATAGAAGCTCAAGTTAAAAGAAGAGATCGTTCAATGTTTTTTATTAAGTCAGTCATTCAACTCTCAACGGTATATGTGATCATTAAAAATAAGGTTTGATGATCGATCTGGAGTGTTCGTGTTTCATTCTCATATTATAATTATATGTGACAATGTGATTGTAATCAGTGATGTAAGTTTGGTCTCAGCTCCGCTCCGCTCCAGAGCTTACATAAATTTTGGAGCTCCGCTCCGCTCCAGTTCGCACAAAAATTTTGGAGCTCCGCTCCGCTCCAGTTCTCACAAAAAATTTGGAGCTCCGCTCCGCTCCAGTTGGCACAAAAAATTTGGAGCTCCGCTCCGCTCCAGTTGGCATAAAAAATTTGGAGCTCCGCTCCGCTCCGCTATAGTTGACCGAGCTCCGCTCCGCTATAGTTGACCGAGCTCCGCTCCGCTCTGCTCCAGTATACGTGCACACAGTTGCAGTTCAACGGTAAAAATTTTGGAGCTCAGCTTTATTCCAGTGCACATAATAATGCTATAGTCCCTCTTTCCTATCCATTAGTGTTGAAAAAATTTTTAATTGTGTAGCTCCGCTCCAGTTACCAAAAACTTCTTGGAGCTCCGCTCCGCTCCGCTCCAATACCAAAAAAATACTTGGAGCTCCGCTCCGCTCCGATCTAGTCTAAAAAAAATATTTGGAGCTCCGCTCCGCTGCAGTCCAAAAAAAGTTTTCGGAGCTCCGCTCCAGTCCAAGATAATTTCAAAAGAAAAAAGTGGCCCAGCTCCGCTCCGCTCCGTGCCCGGAGCGGAGCGGAGCTAACTTACATCACTGATTGTAATTATTCATAGTTCATGCCGAGGCTTTGGTTTTTAAAAAGTCCTCCGCTTTCTGGTGTTGGAATGTCGCAAAAAGCTTGCTCGTATGTAAAAGTATTGTATTTGCTTCCCGTGGGTGAGGAAAACTAATCCGTGGGTTTTCGAGAGACTCTTATAAGTAAGTACTGCATATTTTGATTTAAAGCTCATAATAATCATGTTCCCTTGTTTCGAACACTAGTTGGTATCAAATAAATTAAACTTTGTATATTATAGTTAGTTAGTTAGTTCTGTCGAGTGAAATAAAGAGTCTTATTTCTAATGAGCTCTGAAGTTTAAAGATGCATTTTATTACCACATTATTATTTCGTTTCCATATCTTTTCTTAGGCCGAAAGTTGAATGAAGTGATTAATTATGTTGCGTAGCTGTGTAACCATTATTTTCAGCCATAATATTATGTACTCATATTTTAGTCTAAATGATTTATACGGGAATTATGGTTGCCCACAGACGCATTTTGTTGTACAATAATAAACAATGACGTTCTCCCATCTCGTTTAGAAACGGAGGAAGACTAGAATGACGAGTTGGTTCTCAGTGCTTAACTAAAAGAAATAATGTGATAAGCCGCTATTAGTCCCGTGAGGAGGAGCTAGATGCCAGAAATCGGGAATTTTCATTTTACTGGCACCCACAACCAAGCTCATTCCGTTGTAGTTTTAGTTTATCGTGAGATGCGATACTGGAAAAATTTGGGGTAAAAGTATCAAAGCAACTAAAATTTGATATGCCCTCATTATTATAATTTATCAGACTGTGTACGGTCTGTGCAGTGCGCAAGGATGCACAATCGACCAGTCGTGGTGTACACTCCTACTCCCTATACTTACTTAGCTCAAACTTACAGAAACGTATTTATTCATACGATCTTGAGATTAGATACCAGACGTGTTTCTATTTTGTAGGTGGCCAAATGCCAATTCGATCCAATGTTTGGTTGGGCTCGGAGAGAAAGAAAACATGATTATGATCCAAAACTTTTCAAAGGTTTAGTTTGTTGGACGAAAACTCTGTAATATTGGTGAGCTGCATTCGTGATAGGATTCAATGGATTTTTTTAGAATTGTGTTGTGATACGCTGACTGAGCAAAATCGGCGTCCATGTTGCCCTGTCTTTTATGACTGATGGCAGTTGTTAACAAAATAAACCTCAGCAAGAGGATATAAAGACGAAGCCAGGTAATGTTGTAGGGTTTGTAGTAAGTATGTGTTTGCATTTGCTATTTGCAGTAAAGATATTCATTGCTAACCATTTCTGCATATGATAGCTGAATCGGATTAAAATATGATAAAAATCGGATTTTCGTGTTTTTGACATTGAAAATTCTTTTCTACGTTTTTAAAAACCCAACAATTTTTTTGTTTGGATAAATTTTCAACTAAATGTCATTTCTGCATATGATAGCTGAATCGGATTAAAATATGATAAAAATCGGATTTTCGGGTTTTTGACATTGAAAATTCTTTTCTAAGTTTCTTAAAACCCAAACATTT
>Ga0210040_10007621_pt1 | contig 13055 bp, 14 predicted proteins | sample CryGeyCG12114_NA_FD_185462 | JGI IMG/M metagenome (GOLD analysis project Ga0210040, IMG submission 185462) | Groundwater microbial communities from aquifer - Crystal Geyser CG19_WC_8/21/14_NA (SPAdes) (version 2) | ecosystem: Environmental > Aquatic > Deep subsurface > Groundwater | place: USA... | reverse complement strand
ACTCCCGACACCGGCCACGGGGAAGTTCTAGCCCACCGCGAGGTCGGTGATGAAGAAGGCGAGGGCGGCCACGCTGCCGGCCGCGGGGAGCGTCACGACCCAGGCGATGACGATGTTGCCCGCCACGCCCCACCGGACCGCCGAGAGCCGCCGGGTCGAGCCCACGCCCATGATCGAGGTGGTCGTGATGTGCGTCGTCGACACCGGGACCGCGAAGACGGTCGCCGTCGTCACCATGATGCTCGAGGCCACCGTCTGCGCGGCGAAGCCGCCCGCGGGGGTGAGCTGGATGATCCGCCGGCCGAGGGTCCGCATGATCCGGAACCCGCCGGCGTAGGTGCCGGCGCTGATCGCCCCGGCGGCGGCGAGCACCACCCAGAAGGGCACCTCGAAGCTGTCGATCTCGCCGGCGGTGAACAGCGCGAGGGTGATGATGCCCATCGTCTTCTGCGCATCCTGCATGCCGTGGCCCAGTGCCATGGCCGCCGAGCTGACGATCTGCGCGTACCGGAAGTTGCGGTTGGCCTTGGAGACCGTGGCCCGGCGGAAGGTCCACAGGATGGCCAGCATGAACAGGTAGCCCAGCCCGAAGCCGACCAGCGGCGAGATGATCATCGGGATGATGACCTTGTCGAGGACGCCCATCCACTGCACCGAGTGGGCGGCGGCGAGCGCCGCGCCGACCAGGCCGCCGATCAGGGCGTGCGACGACGAGGACGGCAGCCCGTACCACCAGGTGATGAGGTTCCAGACGATCGCCCCGACCAGGGCGGCGAAGACGATCTCCAGGCCGTTGTTGCCCTCGGGCGGGTCGATGATCCCCGCGCCGACGGTCTTGGCCACCTCGGTCGAGATGAGCGCCCCCACCAGGTTCATCACCGCCGCCAGGGCCAGCGCGACCCGCGGGGTGAGCGCCTTGGTGGACACCGCGACCGCGATGGCGTTGGCGGCGTCGTGGAAACCGTTGGTGTAGTCGAACGCCAGGGCCACCAGGATGATGACGATCAGACCGACGAAGGTCGCGTCCATCAGCAGAGGTCCATCGGGTCAGGACTCCTTGACGGCGATCGTCTCGACCACGTTGGCGAGGTGCTCGAACGCGTCGGCGGCCTCCTCCAGCTGGTCGGCGACCTCCTTGAGCTTCAGGATCTCCAGGGCGTCGAACTCACCGCTGTAGAGGCGGGACAGCAGCCGCCGGTAGAGCTTGTCCGCCTCGTTCTCGATGCGGTTGACCTCGATCCAGTAGTCGGAGAGGTCCTTGAGCGTCTTCAGGCGGGGCATGGCCTCGGCGGTGACCTGCGCACAGCGCTGCAGGAGGGCGACCTGCTGGCTCATCTCGGCCGGCAGCGTGCCCAGGCCGGTCAGGATGACCAGGTCGGCCGCCGCCTCGACGTAGTCCATGACGTCGTCGAGGTTGCTGGCCAGGGAGTAGATGTCCTCCCGGTCGAACGGCGTGACGAAGCTGGTGTTCAGCGCGCGGAAGATCGCGTGCGTCGCCTGGTCGCCGACGTGCTCGAGGTCGCGCAGCCGGACGGCCAGCTCCTCACGGCGTGCGTGGTCGTGGACGAACTCGCCGAGGACCTCGGTGGCCACCACCAGGTTCTCCGCGGAGGCGGTGAACAGCGGGTAGAAGCTCGAGTCCTTGGGCGTCAGGCTGAAGGGCACGCGGGGCAGCATAGGTTGCCGGGTCGTCACCTCCCGTCCACCTGCCCGTCACCCGTGAGCGGCGTCGCCCTCGTCGTCCACCCCGGCGAGCGAGTCGACGAGATCGGCGCGGCCGCGTGCCACGCGGGAGCGGATGGTGCCGACGGCGCAGCCGACGACCTCCGCGGCCTCGGCGTAGGACAGGCCCAGCAGCTGGGTGAGCACGAACGCCTCGCGGCGGTCGGGGTCCATGCGGGCCAGCAGGTCGGCCACCCCGGCCGACTCGCCGACCGGGTCCGGGCCGCCCGGCGCGGGCACCTCGGCCAGGCCGGCGTCGTCGCGGACCATGGACAGCCGGCGGCGGCGCCGGGTGCGGACGGCGTCGGCGCAGACGCGGCGGGCGATGGCCAGCAGCCAGGTGCGCACCGACGACCGGCCCTCGAAGCGGTGCAGCGACCCGAAGGCGCGCAGGTAGGTCTCCTGCGTGAGGTCGTCGGCCGTGCCCGGATCGCCCAGTGTGGCGCACAGCCGCCAGACGTCGGACTGGGTCGCCCGGACGAGCGCTGCCGCGGCGAGCGGGTCGCCCCCGGCGGCGTCGGCCGCCAGTGCCCCCAGGTCGTCCACGTCGCCATCCTCCCGCAGGCCGGGCCCGCCGACCCGCAGCAGCCACCTGTCCGGGTGTGATCGAGGTCTCGGGAACTCCGCGGGGCGCCCGGGCGACTACCTGCACATGGCGTGCCACCCCTTCCGCGAGGCGATCTCCGCGCGTCTCGACGGCGAGCCCCTCGGGATGCCCGCCGGCGAGCTGGAGCGCCATCTCGACACCTGCTCCGCCTGCGCCGGCTGGTCGGACGAGGCCTCCCGGGTCACCCGCCGGGCCCGGTTGGCGTCGGCGCCGGCGGTTCCCGACCTCACCGGCGTGGTGCTGGCGGCGCTGCCCCAGGAGCTGCCGGGGGTGGCCGCGGCGGCCCGCCGGCGACTGCTGGACACCGGTCTGCGGCTGGCGCTGCTGGCGGTCGGCGTCGCGCAGGCCGGCATCGCCTGGCCGGTGCTGGTCACGGGCGCCGGTGCGATGAGCGCGCCGACGCACCTGACCCACGAGACCGGCGCCTGGAACGTGGCCGTGGCCGCTGCGTTCCTCGCGGTCGCGGCGGTGCCCCGGCTCGCGGCCGGCGCGCTGCCCTTCCTGCTCTCCTTCGCAGTACTGCTCGTGCCGGTGACGCTGGCCGACCTGGGCGCCGGGCACGTGCACGCCGACCGCGCGCTCATCCACCTGCTGCTGGTGGCCGGCGTCGTCCTGGTGTCGGCGGGCGCCTACCGGAACCGCAGCCGGCGTCGTCGTCCGCGCATCCTGCTCGCCGAGAACCGCCGGCGGGTGGCCGCGTGAGCGTGCTCCGGAGCCGCCGGGGCCGGTTCCTGCTGCTGCTCGTCACCGGCTGGCTGCTGGGCGGGATCGTCCTGGCCGGTCCCGCCGCCGCGCACGCCGGGCTCGTGTCGACCGAGCCGGGCGAGAGCGCCCGGCTCGGGACCGCACCGACGGAGGTGACGCTGACCTTCAACGAGGGGGTGTCGCTGGGCGCCGGGTACGCCCGGGTCCTCACGGCCGACGGGGAGCGCGTGGACACCGACGACGCCGTCGTCGACGACGACGTCGTCACGGTCCCGCTCCGGCCCGATCTCGCCGACGGCGGCTACCTGGTCACCTACCGCATCGTCTCCGCCGACTCCCACCCCATCCAGGGAGCCTTCTCCTTCGTCGTCGGCGAGGGGGAGCTCGTGGCCGCCCCGGCGGACGGCCCGATCGCCGACCGGCTCGTGGAGGGCGCGCAGCAGGTGGCCCGCACGGCCGGGTTCGCCGGCATCGCGTTCGCCATCGGCGTGCCCGTGCTGGTGCTGCTCTGCCTGCCCGGCGGGTGGTCGTCGCCGCGGCTGCGCCGGCTGAGCACGTGGGGCGCGGGCACCGCGGCGGGGACGGCCGTGCTGCTGTTCCTCCTGCAGGGGCCGTACGCGGCCGGCTCGGGCTTCGGATCGCTGCTGGACCCCTCGCTGCTGTCCGCCACCGCGGCCTCCACCGCCGGGTGGTCGCTGCTGGTCCGGGCCGTCCTGGCTGTGGCCCTGCTGTTCGTGCTGCGACCGGCGTGGCGCCGCGAGGGGCCGCCCGAGGCGCCCGAGCTCGCGGCCGCCGGGGTGTTCGCCACGGGGCTCGCCCTGGCGACGGCGTCGACGGGCCACGCGCTCGCGGGCTCGTTGCCGGCGCTGGCGGTCGGGGTCACCGCCGTGCACGTCGTCGCCATGTCGGTGTGGCTGGGCGGGCTCGTGGCGATGCTGCTCGTGGTCCTGCGGCCGTACGAGGAGGACGGGGACTTCGCCGATGCGATGCGCCGGTTCTCCCGGGTGGCGTTCGTCGCCGTGGCGGCGCTGGTCGTCAGCGGCATCCTGCAGACGGTGCGCGAGCTCGGCTCGCCGACGGCGCTGGTCGACACCGTCTACGGGCGGCTGCTCATGGCCAAGCTCACCTTCTTCCTGGTCGTCCTCGGTGCGGCCGGGGTCTCCCGGGTGTGGGTGCAGCAGCGGCTGGGTGTCCGCCGGGCGCCCGCGGGACGGCGCACCCGCGTGACGGCGCACGCCTTCGCCGCGACGGCGGAGGGGCGGCCCGACCTCGACGAGGACGAGTCGGTGGCCGCCCGTAGCCGGATGCAGTCCGACGGCGCCCGCGAGCAGTTGCCCTCGCTGCGCCGGTCGATGCTCGTGGAGGCCGTGCTCGGTGCCGCGATCGTCCTGGTCTCCGCGGTCCTCGTCGGCACCCCGCCGGCGCAGGCGCTCGCGGGCGACCCGGTCGACGTGACCCTGCAGCTGGAGGGCTCGTCCGGGGAGGCCGGCAGCGTCCAGGTGACCGTGGCGCCCGCGCAGGCGGGGAGCAACGTGCTGCAGCTCTACCTCTACGACGAGGAGGGCCGGGCGACCCAGCCCGAGCAGATCCGCGTCGCGATCGCCGAGGAGCAGCAGGAGATCGGTCCGCTCGACGTCGAGATCGCGGCCGCCGGACCCGGCCGGTACGTCGCCCAGGACATGGCCGTCCCCACCGCCGGCACGTGGCGGCTCACGGTCACCGTCCGCCTCGACGAGTTCACCGCCACCACGGCGTCCACCACCTTCGCGGTGCGCTGACCGGCGCACCGGAGACCGACTCACCAACCACGAGGAGCTCCATGTCCATGCCCCGTGCCCGCTCCCGGGCCGCCGTCGTCCTGGCCACCACCACCGCGGCGCTCGCCGCGTCGGTGGTCGTCGCCTCGACGGCGTCCGCGCACGTGGCGGTGTCGAGCACCGACGCCGCCCCGGGCGGCTACGGCAAGCTCACCTTCCGCGTCCCGAACGAGAGCGACACGGCCAGCACGGTCGTGCTGCGGATCCAGGTCCCCGAGGAGTCCGCCCTGGCCTCGCTGCGCGCGCAGCCGATCCCGGGCTGGACGGTCGTGAGGACCACCTCCGAGCTGCCCGAGCCGCGGGAGGTGCACGGTCAGGAGATCACCAGCTACGTGTCCGTCGTCGAGTACCGGGCCGCCGCGGGCACCGGCATCGCACCGGGGGAGTTCCAGGAGTTCGCCCTCTCCGGTGGCGCCTTCCCCGACGACGTCGACCAGCTCGCCTTCCCGGTCGTGCAGACCTACAGCGACGGCACCGAGGCGGCGTGGATCGAGCCGACCGTCGACGGGCAGCCCGAGCCGGAGCTGCCCGCCCCGGTGCTCTCCCTGACCGGCTCGTCCTCGACCGGGGACGCCGCCGAGCCGGCCGGTAGCTCCACCTCGGCCGAGGCCGGGGACGACGGTGCGTCCGGTGTGGCCGTCACCGCGCTCGTCCTGGCGATCCTGGGCCTGCTGGCCGGGCTGGGCGGTCTGGCGCTCGGGCTGGCCGCGCGCCGACGTACCGTGGCTCCGTGAGCCGAGGACTGCGCAGCCGTACCCGGGTAGCCCTCCCGGCGTTCCTCCTCGCGGCCGGGCTGGGGCTCTCCGGCTGCGGCGGCTCGTCGTCGGCGGAGGAGGCGTCGCCCGCCTCGGGGAGCGGGCACGAGCACGCCGGTGACGCACCGGCGACGGTGGAGGGCCCGGACGACGTCTACGCCGGGTTCGACCTGGCCGAGCCCTACCGGCGGCCGTCGTTCACGCTGACCGACGCCACCGGCGCGGCCTACGACTTCAAGGCGCAGACGGCGGGCCGTCCCACGCTGCTGTTCTTCGGCTACACGAACTGCCCGGACATCTGCCCGACGACGATGGCCGACGTCGCGGTGGCGCTGCGCTCGGTGGACCCCGCGGTCGCCGAGCAGGTCCAGGTGGTGTTCGTGACCACCGACCCGGACGCCGACACCCCCGGCGTGCTGGGCGAGTACCTGGGCCGGTTCGACGTCGACCTGCCCGTGGGGTTCGTCGGGCTGACCGGTGACCAGGAGGCCGTCGAGCAGGCCCAGCTGGCGGCCGGCGTGCCGCTGGCCGAGGACGACGGCCGGGCCCACTCCGCGCTGCTGCTGCTCTACGGCACCGACGACGCGGCGCACGTCGCCTTCGACTCGGAGAACACCAGCCGCGACATCGCCACGGACCTGGGGGTCGTCGTCGGCTGACGGGCGTGTCCGGCCGGCCGGGACGTCCTCCCGGCCGGCCGGTGCTCAGCCGACGTCGGCGACGGTGTTCTTCGGAACGGAGAACAGCGAGTTGGCGCGCGCCAGGTCGGTCTCGAAGTCCACCTCGACCGCGCTGTACTGCGAGATGTCGACCGCGCGGACCTGCACGCCCTCGGCCGCGATCGCGGTCTCGATGCCGCGCTCGAAGTAGTCCTGGTCGCCGCACGCGGCCAGGTGGTCGATCAGCGTGGCCTTGTCCGCCGAGGAGACGTAGTTGATGCCCACGGCCTCGCCGAGCCCGCCGACGACGGTCTTGGACAGCTCCTGCACGTAGCCGTCGGCGTCGAGGGTGTACTTGACCTCCTCGTCGGCGACGGTGTTGGTGTCCACGCAGACGAAGCTCTCGTCGGCGGCGATGGTCGGCAGCGCCAGCTCGATCACCGCCGGGTCGAAGACGACGTCGCCGTTGAGCCACAGCACGCCGCCCTCGCGGGTGGTGCGCAGCCCGCGCAGCAGGCTCTTCGACGTGTTGGTCTCGGCGAAGTCCGGGTTGTAGGCGAACAGCAGGTCCGGTGCGGCCTTCATGACCCGCTTGCTGCGGTAGCCGACGACGACGGTGACGCAGACGTCCTCGCCCAGGACGGCGCGCAGGCCGTCCAGCTGGCGCTGCAGGATGCTGCGGCCGTCGCGGAGCTGGGTCAGCGGCTTGGGGTCCTGGCGGCCCAGGCGGGTGCCCATGCCGGCGGCCAGGATGATCACCTGCACCGACTCGCCCGCGTTCCGCCGTCCGGTCGTCCGTGTCGCGAGGGGTGCCATGCCCCGTCGTACGGGGTTGAGTACGCGGTCACCGTTGCGCACCAGCATCATCTCCCTCGGTCGTACTGGTCTGCCCGGACGCGGTCGCGGCCGGGAGGATGAGATCGAGGACCCGCCGGGTCGCGGCGCCGTCCTCGAGGTGGGTGAACAGTTCCTGGAAGCGCGCGTAGCGCGCGGCGTGCTGCTCGCCGATCCGGTCGATGTCGGCGATCGCGTCGACCAGCTCGTCGCTGGTGTGCACGAGCGGGCCCGGGGCGACCTCTTCCAGGTCGAAGTAGAAGCCTCGCAGCTGGTCCCGGTACCGGTCCAGGTCGTGGGTGAAGAACACCATGGGCCTGCCCGTGTTGGCGAAGTCGAACATCGTCGAGGAGTAGTCGGTCACCATCACGTCGGCGGCCAGGTACAGGTCCTGGATGTCCGGGTAGCCGCTGACGTCGCGGATGACCGAACCCTCGGCGGGGTCCAGCCGGTCCAGCACCATGCTGTGCAGCCGGAGCAGCAGCACGTGGTCGGCGCCCAGCCGCTCGGTGAACGCCTCGAGGTCGATCGGGAACTCGAAGCTCCTGCCCTCGGCGCCGGCGAAGACGAGGTCGTCGCGCCAGGTGGGGGTGTAGAGCACGACCTGCTGGTCCTCGCCGATGCCGAGGCCGGCGCGCACGCGGGCGCGCACCTCGTCCCGCTGCGGGCTGTGCAGCAGGTCGTTGCGCGGCAGGCCGGTCTCGTGGATCGGCCCGGTGAACCCGAAGGCCTTGCGCAGCCGTTCGGTGGTGACGGCGCTGGGGGAGAGGAGGAGGTCCCAGCGGGCGATGTCCTGGTCGAGGTAGGCCAGGCGGCCTTCGGGTGCCCACAGCACGTCGTTGTGGATGCGCTTGAGCATCGTCCCGTGCCAGGTCTGCAGGTAGGTCGTCCCCGGCCGCTTCTCCCAGTCCAGCGGGATGTGGTCGTTGGAGATGACCAGGTCGGCGCCCTCGAGCGCGGCGATCGACTCCGGGCTGCCGAAGGTCACCGTCGCGACGTCGTCGGGGAAGCTCGCCTGGGTGTGCGGCGCGGACAGCCACGTGTGGGTGGCTTCGATCCCGCGGGCCCGGATCTCGGTGTAGAGCGCGCGGGGGCTGTCGGAGAAGTGGCCGCGGAACGCGACGTAGACGATGTTCACCGTCCCGCCCCCGTCCCGAGCAGGGTGTCGCCGGCGGGCAGCAGCAGCCCGGCCAGCTCCGACCAGGAGGAGACGACGGTGAGCGCGCCGGCGGCCAGCAGCGCGGCCGATCGCTCCGCGCGCTCCTCGGGCAGCACGAACAGCAGGTTGCCGACGACGGGGCAGCCCGCGGCGACGGCGGAGCGGACACCGGCGACGGCGTCCTCGACGGCCAGGCCCTGCTCGGGCGCGATGCCCAGCTGCTCGCACGCGTGCCGGTAGACGGCCGGGTCGGGCTTGCTGGTCGGCGTCGGGAGCGAGTCCTCGGCGCTGAACCGGCGGCTGGGCGGGAGGAGGTCGTCGAGACCGGTCGCGGTGAAGCAGACCGCCAGCCGGGCCAGCGCGCTGGAGCTCACGACGGCGAGCTCGAGGTGCCCGGCCAGGGTGCGCAGCGCCTCCTGCGTCGGCGGGTGCGGCTGCAGGGTGCGGCCCAGGTGCTCGGTGACCGCTCGGCGCTCCTCGGCGACCCAGGGCTCGATGTCGGCATCGGGGTGCCCGGCCTCCGCGGCGAGGGTGGCCGCCGTGGACCGGAAGTTCATGCCGGTCGCCGCGGTCCGGAGCTCGGTGGGGGTGTAGCTCCGGTCGATCCCGAGCGAGGCCAGGAAGGCGTTGGTGACCTCGGCGGAGGCCTCGAACGCCGGCTCCTCGGAGGGGAACAGGTTGCCGTCGGCGTCGCAGAGCAGGTGGGTCACCTGCTCGGTGAGCGTCGGCGGAACGGTCGGCACCGGGTGGTCTCCTGTCGGTCGGTGGGGCTCGTGGTCTCGGGTCGGCGGTGGGCGGGCCCGGCTAGCGGCGCGGCACCGCGGTGCCGCTGGCCAGCGAGCCGCGGACGCCGTCGCGTTCGAGCTGCTCCAGAGCCTGCTGGAGCTCGTCGACGAAGCCGGCGTCGTCCCCGAGCGGACCGAACAGCGACCGGAGGCCCAGCAGCGGGCGGGGGTCGGTGCCCCCGGCCCGCGCGAGCGCCTGCAGCTGCTCGGCGTGCGGGTCGTCGACCAGCAGCGGCGCACCGGTCTCGTCGGTGCCGCGCAGGTACCGGAACCAGCCGGCGACGGCGAGGGTGAGCAGCCGGTGGGGGCGCCCGGAGGCCAGCGCCTCCTCCAGCGAGGGCAGCAGGTGGTGCGGCATCTTGGCCGAGCCGCGGCGGCACAGGCGGGGGAGCCCGTCGGAGATGGCCGGGTTGGCGAAGCGCTGCAGCAGCGTGCGCTTGTAGTCGGCGAGGTCGATGCCGTCGGGCTGGGGGAGCAGTGGCGTGACCTCGACGTCCATGAGCCGCTCGACGTAGTGCACGAAGACCGGGTCGGCCATGACCTCGTCGAGGGTGCCCAGCCCGGCCAGCGAGCCGAGGTAGCCCAGCGCGCAGTGGCTGGCGTTGAGCAGCCGCGTCTTCATCAGCTCGTAGGCGGCGACGTCGGGCACGAAGCGCACCCCGACCTGGTCCAGCGGCGGGCGGCCGAAGCTGAAAGAGTCCTCGATGATCCACTGCGAGAACGGCTCGGTGATGACCGGCCAGCGGTCGTCGACGCCGTAGCGGCGGGCGACGGCCTCGCGCTCGCCGGGGGGAGTGTGCGGCGTGATCCGGTCGACCATGCTGCTGGGGAAGGCCACCCGGTCGGCGATCCAGCGGGCCAGCACCTCGTCCCGGAGCCGGGCGAAGCCGACCACGGCCGCCCGCGCGGCGTCGCCGTTGCGGTGCATGTTGTCGCAGGACACGACGGTGAACGGCGGCAGGCCCGCGCGACGGCGCCGGTCCAGCGCCTCGACGAGGTAGCCGAACACGGTGCGGGGACTCTCCGGGCAGCGCAGGTCGGCCTGGATGTCCACGTCGTCGGCGTCGAAGGCACCGCTCGAGGGGCTCAACCGGTAGCCGCTGCCGGTGATGGTCAGCGAGACCATGCGGGTGCGCGCGTCCGTGAGCAGGTCCAGCACGCGGGCCGGGTCCTCGGGAGCGAAGTGGTAGTCGACCATCACGCCGACGACGCGGGCGCGCTCGCCGTCGGGGCTGCGCTCGACGACCGTGTAGAGGTGGTCCTGGGGGGCCAGCGCCTCTTTCATGGTGCGGCTGTGCAGGCCGACGCCGACCACGCCCCACCCGTTGCTGATCCGGCGCTCGGCGACCTCGTCGAAGTAGAGCAGCTGGTGGGCGCGGTGGAAGCCACCGACGCTGAAGTGGACGACAGCGGGCGTGAGGGCCGCGCGGTCGTAGGTCGGCACCAGCAGCTGGTCGCTGTAGGAGCCGAGGGACCGCTCGGTGAGCGGGTGGATCTCCGGCAGGGCCGACGCGGAGTCGGGCGCCGTGGGGAACGGCATGATCTCGACCTGCGTCATCACACCCCTCCAACGTCCGAGTCCGTGCTGCCGACTCCGGCGGCCGACCGGATTCCGGACCGGTGCAGACCAGCAGTACACGGGTGCGGCACCCGGCCGCGCAATGGTTCCGGCGCCGATGTCATCAGGTCGCAACCGGAAGCAGGGCGTACGGAGGGGCGCAGTTTGCTCAACGCCCGGAGAAGGATCATTGCCAGTCGCGGTTCCGGTCAAACCGCCCGTCGTCCGCCCGGGTGTGACCCCGCTCATCCGCGGGCGACTTCCTCCAGTGTTTGCAACGCCCGTGACTGGCGGGACGTGAGCGACGTCTCACCCGGCGTGTCCTCGACGACGCGCCGCACTGCTGGTCACGAGCAGGTCACAGAATGTTTCGATGGGGGTCGGCCGCTTCCCCCGGTCGACGTTCTGGCGAAACGGGCAGGTGCATGCACGCAGGCTTGGGTTCCGACACCCCGACCGACCTCCTGGTCGCGGTGGAACCGTCCCGCCACCGCGCGCCGAGCAGGCAGTCCCGCCGGGCGGCCCGTCCCCGGCCGGCCCGCCGTCCCGGCGTTCTGCTCGGTGCACTGTTCACCGGCGGCCTCGCTGCAGCCTTCCTCGGCTTCGGCGGTCCAGCGGGTGCGGCGTCGGACAGCACGTCGGTGCTCGCCGCCCAGCAGGCGATGCTGAACGCCGAAGAGCAGATCGAGGTGCTGCCGCAGGCCTCGGTCACCGTCGCCGAGGCCGAGGCCCGCCTCCGGGAGGTGGCGGCGTCCCGGGCGGCCCGCGTCGAGGCCGCCGAGGCGGCCGAGGCCGCCGCCGCCGCCGCCGCGGAGGCCGCCCGGCCCAAGACCGTGCTGCCGGTCGACGGCGCCCGGCTGACCAGCGGCTACGGCGGCCGGTGGGGCACCTTCCACTACGGCATCGACCTCGCCGCTCCCATGCGCACCCCCGAGTACGCGGCGGCCGACGGCGTCGTGCTCCGCGCCGGCGCGGCCTCGGGCTTCGGCCTGGCCGTCTACATCCTCCACGAGAACGGCGACGTCACCGTCTACGGCCACATGGACGAGATCCTCGTCGAGCCGGGTGACTACGTGGACGCCGGCGAGACCATCGCCCTGCTGGGCAACCGCGGGCAGTCGACCGGGCCGCACCTGCACTTCGAGGTGCACGAGGGCGGGATGGACGGCTCGCGGGTCAACCCGGTGCCCTGGCTGCGCGAGCGCGGCGTCGACATCTGACGAAGGACCAGCTCTCCCCTCACGCCTCGTGACCTCGGCGCGGGACCCTGAGAGCAGGCCGTTCCATGAGGTCACCAGGTGAGCCGCTCGTCCGAGGAGACCAACCGCAGGCTGCTGCGGGCGCGCGATGCCATGGACCGCCGCTACGCCGAGCCGCTCGACGTCGCGACCCTGGCCCGCATCGCGTACGTGTCGGAGGCGCACTTCATCCGCAGCTTCCGGGCGACCTTCGGCGAGACGCCCAACCGCTACCTGCAGCGGCGCCGCGTCGAGCGGGCGATGTTCCTGCTGCGCTCCACCGACCGCAGCGTCACCGGCATCTGCATGGACGTGGGCTTCTCCAGTCTCGGCACGTTCAGCCGGGTGTTCCGCGACATCGTGGGCGAGCCGCCGAGCGCGTACCGCCGTCGCGGACCCCTCCCGCCGGTGCCCACCTGCTTCGCGATGGCCTGGGCGCGACCGAGCAGTTTCGGAGAAGCACCCGGGGAGTGAGCGGTCCTAGCGTTCGGCCCATGCTGAACGCACTCACCATCACCCAGATCTACGTGCCCGACCAGGACCAGGCGCTCGACTTCTACGTCGGCAAGCTGGGGTTCCAGGTCACCAACGACATGGCCTTCGGCCCGATGCGGTGGCTCACCATCGCCCTCCCGGGGCAGCCGGACCGGGAGGTGCTGCTGGAGAAGCCGGGGCCACCGTCGATGAGCGAGGAGACCGCCGCCCAGGTGCGCGACCTGATCAGCAAGGGTGCCGCCGGCGGCCACCTCTTCTTCCAGTGCGACGACGCGCACCAGACCCACGCCGAGCTCAAGGAGCGCGGCGTCGAGATCACCGAGGACCCGGTCGACCAGCCCTACGGCACCGACTTCGGCCTGCGCGACCCGTTCGGCAACCACATCCGCATCGCCGCGCCGAGGGTGGCCTGAAGCGCAGCCATCGGTAGTGGCGCCGCGCGGTGCGACGCCACCACCCCTGCGCGGCTCCGCGCGCTCACCCCTGTACAGTCATTTCCGGCCCGGATGCACGAGATCGGGTCGGTTCGGGGCTGTGGCGCAGCTGGTAGCGCACCACACTGGCAGTGTGGGGGTCAGGGGTTCGAGTCCCCTCAGCTCCACCCCGATGACCAGGCCGTTCTCCATCTGGAGGACGGCCTGAGTCGTCTCTGGTTGCAGTTCTGGTTGCAGTTTGCCCACCCTTACCTGGCAGCAGCAGGGCGCCCATCCGGTCTGCTGCC
>Ga0210040_10007620_pt1 | contig 13056 bp, 12 predicted proteins | sample CryGeyCG12114_NA_FD_185462 | JGI IMG/M metagenome (GOLD analysis project Ga0210040, IMG submission 185462) | Groundwater microbial communities from aquifer - Crystal Geyser CG19_WC_8/21/14_NA (SPAdes) (version 2) | ecosystem: Environmental > Aquatic > Deep subsurface > Groundwater | place: USA... | reverse complement strand
GACGCGCGCACGTCTACCCTGCGCGCTCAGAGGACCGTCCTCAACAGGAGGGAATCGCCGTGCACCTCATCCTCTTCCGTTTCGCCCGTGTCGCCGAACCCCAGCTTGTCGAGCACCCGCAGTGACGCGGAGTTCCAGTCGCGAACGGTGGAGGCGAGGTGCCGGTACCCCAGTTCCCTCGCGCGATCGAGGACCACCCGTGCAGCCTCCGTCGCAAACCCCTGATTCCAGAAGGCCCGGAGGAACTCGAACGCGAGCTCCGGCTCGTCACGCCGACCACGGCTGTTCGGGATCAGTCCGCAGTACCCGAGGACCGCTGCAGATCCCTTGTGCTCCACGATCAGCAGGCCCGGAGCCGGCTCCGCGTCGTAGTGGCGAGCCCAGTCCTCCAGCTCGGAAACGGTGGGACGACCATCGGAGTCGACGCGACGACGCGACGGAACACGCGGGTCACGCTCCAGCCAGAGCCGACGATGGGTGGCGGCATCCGTGGTCCGCCAGCGCCGCAGCACCAGGCGTTCGGACTCGAGAACGACCCCGGTCTGAGGCGCTTCTCCGGGATCCATGTGAGAAGTATGCAGCGCCGAGTCCACCGGGAGTACCACCCGCGCTGGGGAGCTGAGGAGGCTCAGGTCCGGCGGGCCTCACCGCTCACGAGCCGAAGCCGATGAGCGCGCCACGATGATCGAATCGCGCGCTGGCAGCCCACGCGATCTCCCAGCGGTTCCCTTCCGGATCGGCGATGTACCCGGATCGCCCTCCCCATTCCCGCGCGGCCGGCGCCGCCACCGGCACGGCTCCCGCTTCGACGGCGGCGTGGAATGCGGCATCGACGTCGGCCGGGGAGTCGACTTTGCACGCGAGGGTCACCCCTGACCAACTCGCCGAAAGCGGCTCGTCAGCGCCGGCTTCCGCCGCCAACTCCACGAGCGGATACAGCGCGAACAGCACCCCGCCGACCAGGTACGCCGACCAGTGGTCGTCGCTGCCGTCGACTTCCTCCCACCCGAGCGCTCCGTAGAACCGGCGAAGCAGGGGCAGATCGCGCGCCCCGATGGTCACGACCGACAAACGAGAGGGCATCGACATGGCTGAAGTGTGTCAGGTTGCGGCGGCACCGGTCAGGGCAACCGGAACGACCCCGATCTGTCGCCGCGGGAGAGCGAGCACCCCGATGATCGATCACCGACAGCGGCGCGTTGACGCGTCTCGCCACCGGTCGAGGGAGCGGGCGTCTGCGGCCTCAGCGGCCGGGGAGACTGCTCAGCGCCTGAGAACGCTGCGCCAGCAGGCCGGCGTAGGTGCCGTCCCGTTCCGCCCATCGAAGGCGCTGGGCCGCGTCGACGACGATCTCCTGCGGAGCGGGCTCCCCCGTGAGGAGTGCCATGGCCTCGTCGAGGTACCCGTCGAGCGGGAGCGCGGCGGGATTGACCTTCTCCTGACCGGCGGTCGCGACGGCCGGGGGGACGAGCTCGGTGACGTGGACGTCGGCGCTCGCGAGCTGGGCCCGCAGGGCCTCCGTGTACGCATGAACGCCGGCCTTGGACGCGCCGTAGGTCGGCATGAGCGGGAACGGCAGGAACGCGATTCCCGAGCTGACGGTGATGACGTCGGCGTGACCGACACCGATCAGGTGCGGCGTGAAAGCGTCGATCACCCGGATCGTGCCGAGGAGGTTGACCTGCACCGTCTTCTCCGCATCGGCGAAGTGCGCCGGGTCGCGGAGATCCTCCATGAGCATCACGCCCGACATGGTCACCACGACATCGAGCTCAGGGTGATTCGCGAGGACCTCGTCCCGGGCGCGGAGTACCGAACCGGGGACCGTGACGTCCATCTCCACCGTCTCGAGGTCGTCGACGGTACGAGCGCTGCGCCCTCCGACGATGACCGTGCTGCCTGCGTCGACGAAGCGTCGAGCCAGTCCCAGTCCGATGCCGGAGGTTCCCCCGACGATCAGTACGGTGCGGTCGCTGATGATCATGTTCGTCTCTTCTCTCCTCGGTGATGCGTTCGAGAGAAGACTCACGCCCGGCGGCACGAGGCAAGAAGGACCCCCGTGGTCCGGGGAGTGACAGGGCCTCTTCCCGCGGCATTCCCGGAGCTAGCGTGGGGGCGTGGACGAAGGCGATGCGGGGAACCGGCTCGGTGAGTACCTCCGGGCACGACGCGGCCTGGTGACACCGGCGCAGGCGGGCATCCCGGCCGGCTCGAACCGTCGAGTAACCGGTCTGCGGCGCGAGGAGGTCGCGCTTCTCGCGGGGATCAGCGCCGACTACTACCTGCGGCTCGAACGCGGACGGGACCACAACCCATCCGCGCAGGTCCTGGAATCGCTGGCCCGGGTGCTGCAGCTCGACGTCGTGGAGACCGGCTACCTGTTCGACCTCGGCGTGCCCAAACCGCGGGTACGCTCACCGCGGCGCACCGAACACGTGCCCGCCCGGCTCGACTCCCTCCTCGCCGCGCTCGACGTGCCGGCCTTCGTCGAGGGACGGTATTTCGACGTGCTCGCCTCGAATCACCTCGCCGTCACGTTCTCACCCCGGCTGCGCCCCGGACACAACCGCCTGCGATCGCTGCTCCTGGACCCGGAAGAGCGGGAGTTCCAGGACGACTGGGAGGCAGCCGTTTCGGGGTTCATCGCGATCGCCCGTCAGACCTTCGGGGACGACGTCACCGACGCCCGCGCGGTCGAGCTCGTCGGCGAGCTGTCCCTCGCCAGCGCCCGGTTCCGCATGCTCTGGGCCCGTCAGGACGTCCGGCCACTCGAAGGCGGCACCACCACGGTCCACCACCCGACCGTGGGGACGATGCGGCTGCACCGCGAGAAGGTTCCCGTCGGAGACCTCATCCTCGTTCTCTACTATCCCGACGCGGGTAGCGACGCCGCCGAGAAGCTCCGACTCCTGGCGGCGCTCACCGCTCAGACGGGCGCGCCCTAGACCCCGCACCCGGCCCATCGGCGATGCTGCAAGCAGTCCATGGCCGACGAGCCGGCGGCGCGGACGCCGCGCCGCGTCAGCCGGGGAACACCGAACCGAAGATCGCCAGCACGACGATCAGTGACAGCGGATACGCGATCGCGCCGGCGGCGACACCGCCCACGACGCCGAACACCCGCGGCCGGCCCTCCAGACGCAGCAGCGCCCAGGTCACGAGCGGCAGACCGATGGCGACGGGGGTGCCCAGGATCACGACGGCCGCCATCTCCTGCGTCAGCGGGTACCGCCCGAAGTTCAGGAAGCTGTCCCGCACGGGTTGCACAGCACCGAGGTGCGCCCCGACGCCGATCCATACACTCGCGGCGGTCGCCGCCAATACGAACGCGAGGGGTGCGAGCACGAGCCACCGGTAGTCGACGCCGGCGGTGAGCGACCCACCGCCCCCGGCTCTTCGCCGGCGGATCATGAGCACCAGCCACGCGACGATCGCGGGCAGCAGGAGGCCGACCGGGGCAGCGGCGAGCAGCCAGCCGAGCGAGGATCCGAGTTCCATGGTCGGACCGTATCGCAGGCGCCGGGCACGCAGCCCGGGGCACGCGCCGCGCAGCCCGGGGGAACCGGAACGGTCCCCCCGGGCGGACTCCCTAAAGGACGCTCTTCGGCACCCTGTGGATCGTGACAGCACCGCGGGCGGCAAGAGGATGCAGCGGATCCGGGTCGCCGGATCCCGTCGGGCCGCCGAGGCGGGAGTGACCCACCGCGCTCAGCACCGCGTAGGCGTCACCGATGGTCCAGCCGTTGTCGTCGACGAGGAAGCGGAACGCATCCTCGTACCCCCGCGTGATGCTCTCCTGCACGGGGTCGCCGAGACCGACGAAGATCCACTCGTCCTCGGTCTCGACGCGGGGCGCGCGCAGCGCGAGGCCCGGAACGACCTCGACCGACACCACGGCGGTGCCCTCCGCCTCGATCGCCACGAACGACGACTCGCCCTCGGCCATGATCGCGTGGATGTCCCCGATCGCCAGGTATGCGCCCTCCACCATGACCGGCAGGTACACGACGGATCCCGGACGACACTCGGTCAGGTCCATGTTGCCGCCCTGCGGATACGAGGGCATCACCGTGGAGTTCGCGCCCTCCGCGGGCGCCGTGCCGATGCAGCCGATCATGGGCTTCGCATCGAAGACGTGACGGTCGGTCACGTGCACACCGGCGTCGTCGATGGGCACCTGGCGGGTGAACATCTCCTCGCCCATCACGTTCTGCAGCGCACCGGCACCCGGAAGGCTCACGGACCAGCCGTAATCCTTCAACCGGATCTCGTGGATCGTCACCTTCAGCGCGTCACCCGGCTTCGCGCCCTCGACGTAGACGGGACCGGTGATCGGGTTGATCTGCGCCGTCAGCGTGGCCATGTCGTGGCTCTCGTGCAGCTGCGCGTACACCTCGTCGCTCGTCTCGAACGCGATGGTGTCGCCGGTGCCCGGCCGGACGTGCAGCACGGGCTCGTCTGCGGCGGAGAAGCCCGGCTTGCCGAGCTCCTTGCCGAGGAAGTGTTCGGTCATGAGGTCAGGCGTCCTTCCCGGGGCGGTTCGTCGTGCGGTCGGCGAGATGGTCGGGCGTGGTCGCCCCGGCCCCCGAGGAGCGGCGGAGAGCCTCCGCCGCCGCGGGATCCGTCGCCTGGTCGCCGCCCTCACCGAGCACGGCGCCCTCGTTCGAGAGCTCGACCGAGGTTCCTGATCGACGGTAGTAGAGGAAGACGCCGAGGCCGAGCACGAGCCAGACGAGGCCGCCGATCTTGGCCTCGGGAGCAGCGTTCACCAGCACGTAGCCGATGATGAGGAATCCGATCACCGGTACGACGGCGTGCAGCACGATGTTCTTCGAACGGTTCTTCACGAGGTAGTACCAGAACACCGACAGGTGCAGCAGCATGAAGCCGAACAGGGCGCCGAAGTTCACGAGCGCGGAGATCAGGTCGATCTGGCCCACGAAGAACAGCACCAGGATCGCCGAGAGGATCGAGACAGAGATGATGGCGGCCTTCGGCACCTGGTGCACGCTGACCTTGCTGAGGAAGCGCGGCAGCTGACGGTCGCGGCTCATGGAGTAGAGCAGGCGCGACGTCGCCGCCTGCGCGGCCATCGCGTTCGCGATGCCCACCGCGAGCACGTTGACCACGAAGAAGGCGTTCATCCATCCGCTGTTGGACGCGGCTTCGACGAGCGTGAAGAAGGCGTTGCCGACCTCGTCGTCCGCGAAGGAATCACGTCCGCCGGCGAGGGCGCTGGCGAGCCAGGTCTGCAGGATGAAGAGGAACGCCACGATGAACAGGGCGATGATCATGGCCCGGCCCGCGCCGCCGCGCCTGCCCGTCGACTCCTCCGCCATGGTCGAGATGCCGTCGAAGCCGAGGAAGCTGAGCACGGCGATGGACAGCGCGGATGCGATCAGCGGTCCGCTGACCTCGCTCGGCGTCCAGATCGGGTCGGCCGTGAACTCGGCTCCCGGGATGGTGCCGCCGTTCAGCGCGGTGACCGCGATGACGACGAAGATCACGACGAAGACGAGCTCGATGGCGAGGAACACGCGGTTCGCGAGCTTGATCGAGGTGATGCCGAACAGGTTGATCGCCGTGTTGATCGCGACGAAGATGAGCGCCCACAGCCAGCGCGGGCTGCCGGGGAAGAGGCCCACCATCGACTCGGCCGCGAACACGTACAGCAGCGTCGGCACCAGCAGGTAGTCGAGCAGGATCGCCCAGCCGGCGAAGAAGCCGGCCGTCGGGTGGATGCCGCGGCCGACATACGAGAACACGGAGCCCGCGAGCGGGATCGCCTTCGCCATCTGCGCGTAGGCGAGCGCGGTGAAGATCATGGCGACGAGGCCGATGAGGTAGACCAGCGGCACCATGCCCTCTGAGGCGTTGTACACCGTGCCGAAGATCGCCCACGGGGCGATGGGCACCATGAAGATGAGGCCGTAGATGAGGAGGTCGGTGGTCGAGACGGAGCGCTTCAGCTCCTGCCGGTAGCCGAGGGCCTCGAGCTCCTGCTGCGGGGTGCGGTCGAGGTGACCCGGGGAGGCGGGGCGCGCCGATCCGTGATGCGGTGACGTCATGGGCGGTCTTTCTGTTACGGGGGATCGTGGGTATGGGGGCGGAGGCGGGTCGTGAGGGGGTCGGGCGGGCTACGACTCCGGCGAGGCGTCCTCGTGCGCCGAGACGCCGTCGTGGTCGTCGAACTCGGCGAGCCAGACGCCGACGACGCGGCGGAACTCCTCGGGCTGCTCGAGGTGGGAGCAGTGGCTCGCACCCTCGAAGACGTGCACACGTGCGCCCGGGATGTTCTCAGTGAAGGGCGCCCACGTCTTGGGCGTCGCCTCGTCGTGCTCGCCCGCGACCACGAGGGTCGGCGCGGTGATGCCCCTGACCTCCTCGACGACGGACCACGGCTGCAGCGTGCCGATGACGAAGAACTCGTTGGGGCCGTTCATGGTGTGGTACACCGTCGGCTCGGCCTCCATCTGCGCCTCGCTCTCGTGGAAGTCCTCCGGCAGCGGCGTGATGCGGCAGACGTGGCGCTCGTAGAAGACGGCGACCGCGCTCAGGTACTCCGGGTCTGTGATGGTGCCGGCCGCCTCGTGGGTGTCGAGCGCTCGCTGCACGTCCTCGGGCAGCTCGGCGCGCAGATCCGCCGCAGCCTCCATCCAGAGCGCCATCGACGCGGGCGAGTTGCAGATGGCGAGCGACCGCATGCCCTCCGGGTTCCGGATGCCGATCTCGGCGCCGAGCATCCCGCCCCAGGACTGGCCGAGCACGTGGTACTCGGCCAGCCCGAGCGCCTGCACGACGTTCATGAACTCGTCGACGAACAGCTGCGGCGTCCAGAAGTCGGCGGGCGCGTCCGGGCGGTGCGTGCTGTTGCCGCAGCCGTACTGGTCGTAGTGGATGACGGTGCGGCCCGTCTCCCCCGCCAGCTCCTCGAGGTTCTTCAGGTAGTTGTGCGCCATGCCGGGGCCGCCGTGCAGTACGACGAGCGGCAGTGCGCCCGGGCGCTTCTCGGCGGGCTCGCTGATGCGCACCCAGGTGTGACCGTCCAGGAACGGCACGGTCCGCTCGGTCACGCTGAAGTCGGCGGCGGCGCCCGCCGCGCTGGTGGGGGAAGTGTTCGACACGCGGGTCTCCTCGAATGGTGGCCATGGTCACGGCACGTCGTCGTGCCGGGGTCATCCTTCCCCCGTCCGGCAAGCGGGACTACACCGACGCGTGGGCGTTTACACGCCTGTAACAAATGTGTCGGGATCCGCATCTCGGGCGCGCGAGTAACGCCCGTACCGCGCGCGCACCGACCACCGAGCTCGCCTACGCGCCGCCGGCCTGCATCTCGCGCACCAGTGCCACCGCTCGCTCCGACCGCAGCACGTCCTCGAGGAGCACGGGCTTCTCATCCGGCCCGGAGAGGGGGATGCGCCAGTTCGGGTACTCGTCGAGGGTGCCCGGCTGGTTCTGGGTGCGGCGGTCGCCGACCGCGTCGGTCAGGGCGACGTTGAGGAGCCGGGCCGGGGACAGGGTGAGGTACCGGTGCAGGGCGGTGATCGTCTCCTCGACCGACGGGTCGTCGCCCAGCAGGTCGCGGCCGCGCAGCTCGTCGAGCCAGCTGCCGCGCTCCGCCTCGTCGGCCGCCGCCTCCTCCTCCACCGGGCGCGTGAGGAGTCCGAGCCGGTTCCGCAGCGCCACGTGCTCCCCCACGAGGTAGCCCGCGCTCGGCGGGAGGTCGTGCGTCGTGACGGAGGCGAGGCACAGTTCGCGCCACTTCTCGGCGGCAAGCGGGTCGCCGTCCTCGTCGCGCTCGAACCAGAGGATGGAGGTGCCGAGGATGCCGCGCTCGAGCAGATAGGCGCGGGCGGAGTCCTCGACCACGCCGAGATCCTCCCCCACCACGACGGCACCGGCTCGCTGCGCCTCGAGCGCGAGCACGCCGATCATCGCCTCGTGGTCGTAGCGCACGTACGTGCCCTCGGCCGGAGTGCGGCCCTCCGGCACCCACCACAGCCGGAACAGCCCGATGATGTGGTCGATCCGCACGCCACCCGCGTGCCGCAGCACGTTCGCGATCAGGTCGCGGAACGGCGCGTACGCCGACTCGGCCAGGCGGTCGGGGCGCCACGGCGGCTGCTGCCAGTCCTGCCCCATCTGGTTGAAGGCGTCCGGCGGCGCGCCCACGCGGATGCCGGTCGCGTACGCGTCCCTCAGCCGCCACGCGTCCGCCCCGCCCGGGTGCACGCCCACGGCGAGGTCGTGCATGATGCCGAGCGCCATGCCGGCGTTCACGGCCCTGCCCTGCGCGCGCTGCAGCTGCTCGTCGAGCACCCACTGCAGCCACATCTCGAAGTCGATCTCGCCCTCGTTCTCGGCCGCGAAGGCGGCGACGTCGGGTCCGGCCGCATCCCGCACGGCCTCGGGCCATTCGCGGGCGTCGTTGCCGTGGTGGATCGCGAGCACGTTCCAGGTGGCGAACTGGCGCAGGGCCTCGCCATGCCGCTCGCGGAAGGCGCGATAGTCGAGCTCGCGTCCTGCCCGGCGCGGCGCCCCGTGGATGAGGCGCAGGGCCTCGCGCTTCGCGGTCCAGGAGGTGTCGCGGTCGATCACGTCGACGTCGTCGACCGCGTCGTGCACGCCCCAGCCGAGTGCGTCGATCCGCGCTCGCGTCTCCGCGTCGAGCCAGGCGTACTCCGGCACGTCCTCGACGCGGAGGTAGAGGGGGTTGAAGAACCGGCGCGAGGAGGGAAGGTAGGGCGACGGCTGGAGGGGCGCGACGGGTTCCGCCGCGTGCAGCGGGTTCACGAGCACGTAGTCGGCGCCGAGGTCCGCCGCCGACCACACCGCGAGGTCGGTCAGGTCGGTCAGGTCGCCGACGCCCCACGACTGGCGCGACCGCACGCTGTACAGCTGGGTCGCGAAACCCCAGGACGCGCCCGCTCCGACCGACGCCGGCAACCCGAGCCACGCCGGCGTGACGATGACCGTCGTCTCGGCGCCGTGGTCACCCGAAGTCGCCCGAGCGACGTGGTAGCCGAGGGGCAGGTCGGGCGGCATCGGCACAGACACCGCCTCGACCGTGCCGCCATCCACCTCCCGCGACTCGCGGCGGGCGCCGGATGCGGGCACCTCGCGCTCGGCTCCCGACTCGAGGTGCAGCACGACCTCCACGTCGGCCCCGCTGGGCACGTGCACCACGAGCGATGCATCATCGCCCTCCCGGATGACGAGCGACGGCGGCAGCATGCGGCGCCACGGCGCGAGGTCCCGGTCCCGCAGCGCGGCCACCGGGTCGGACGCGTCCACGCCCATCGCGGCGAGCACCTCGCCGATGGCGTCGTCGGGCACCTCCACCACCTCGTCCTGCCAGTTCTCGAACGACGTGGACACGCCGTACGCGGAAGCGAGCTCGTGCAGGGGTGACGAAGAGACCATGTTCCGATCATTGCCGGATCGCCCCGCCGGTGCGAGGGCGCCCGTCCGTGCGAGGGCGTCCCCTTCCGTGCGAAGCGGGCGGCGCGCGGCGGGCGGCGGGCGGCGCGCGGCGGGCGGCGAGCGGCGCGCGGCGGGCGGCGAGCGGCGAGCGGCGGGCAGCGGGCTCCTTCGGCGCGAGGCGCCCCCGAGCCGTCAGTCCAGGTGGGCGATGCTCGGCCAGAGGTCGGACCACGCGATCCGGAGACCGGTGCACAGGGTGACGGCGGCACCCTGCTCCTCGCCCTGGACACCCAGGCCGTTGTCGAGCTCGGTGGCGGTCCGGCAGCCGTCGAACGCGTCGCGCACCGCCGGGCGCATGCTTCCCACGAATACCGCGGATGTCGCGTCGTCGGGGGGCCGCGCCGTGGACCACAGGTGGTTGTGGCCGCTGTAGACGGCGTCGATGCCGCGCCCCGGCCCGTAGCGGGCGATCGCCCCTGCCTCGCCGTAGTTGCTCGTCACGACGACGGGGTCGCCACCGGAATCACGGGCGGCGGAGACGACGGCAGCGATCTGCGAGACGTACGTCGGCCAGCCGACCGACTCTGCGACGACCTCGTTGACGGCCGGGACCGGCGTCGACCCGAGCACGCCGAGCGGGATGACCGGGAGGGCGATCACCGTCGATACGGCCGCGTTCACCGCGACGGCGGCGACCACGACCGTCCACCGCAGATGCCGCCGCCGCGACGAGGCCCACTCGGCCACCGGTCGGCAGCCGATCGCGAACACCACCGCGAGAATCCCGAGCGGGTAGTAGAACTGCGCGCCGCCGGCGACGGTGGCGGCCGTGACCACACCGAGGGCGATCGTGACGAAGCGGACATCACGGAGGGGCGAGCCGCGTCGCCACGGCGCGATGACGCCGGCCACCCACACGGGCACGAGCGGCGGGCCGAGCATCAGCAGGAGGAACGGCACGGTGAGCACCCGCACCTCCTCGCCGTTGCTCTCGCCGAGCGCGGCGCCCATGGCGAGCTGCGGCCAGTCGTTCTGCACCTGGTAGACGAGATTCGGGGCGGCCATCGCCACCGCGAGCAGGGCCCCCGCCCACAGCAGCGGTTCCCGCAGCACGCGGCGCGGTCCCGCGGCGAGGACGCCGACCGCGAGACCGGCGATGAGCATGCCGACCAACAGCTTGTTGTACGTGGCGAGCCCGATCACCGCGCCCACCGCGAGCCACCACCGCGGGTCTGCCCGGAGGACGGCCCGGAGGACGAACAGGCACACGAGCGGCCATGCCACCAGGTCGACGGATGCCGACAGGAGCACGTGCCCGAACAGCAGCGGGAACGCCGCGAACGCCGTGGCCCACGCGCAGAGGCCCTGCGCGTACCGTCCGCCGCCCACCTCCCGGGTGATGAGCGCCAGCACGAGGACGGCGACGACGACGGACGTCGTGGCGGGGATGCGCAGCGCCCAGGGCTCGTCCGCGATCCCCGTCATGAGTCGTGCGAGCAGCGGGGTCAGCGGCGGCTGGTCGACGTATCCCCAGGCGGGCTCGAGCATCCGGAAGTACAGCTCGTCGCGATGGAAGCCGTAGCCCTGGCTCGTCGCCGTGAGCACGACGGCGAGCACGGCCATCGCGGCCGCCACGGGTCCGCGAGCGAGCGGCGCACGCGCGCTCCCCGAGGGCTCGATGCGGGCGGGTGCGGCCGCGGCGCGGGGGGCCGGACTCGGCGGCATGGCGCCCACTGTAGCGGCGGGGCGACGCGCGGGGGATGCGGCGTCCTCCTCCGCCCGCCTCCGGGCGCGGGTGCGCGGTGTCGGCGCTGGACGGTGCGGAGCCGGCTCTCAGTCCTCGACCGACCCGGTGTACATGCTGCGCGACACCGGCAGTCGCATCCCCTCGGTGACGCCGCGCCGCCGGAGCAACTCGTCGACCGTCAGCCCGGTTGCGACCGCCCGGGTCGCGAGGTCGGTGAGCGCGTCGAGGTGGTCGGCGAAGATGCGGCTCCACGGCCCGGGTGGCGCGAACCGCGGCAGGAGGGCGACGGTGAGCTCCGTGAGCACGCCCCAATCGTCGGCGAGGGCGGTGATCTCGATGTCGCGTTCCAGGATCACCGGGCGCAGCTCGTCGAGCGCCCGGGCCAGCGCGGCGAGTGAGTCATCGACGGCACCCCCGTCGGACTCCCTCAGCGCCTCGAGGAGCTGCTGCTGGCGCTCGACGGCGGTCTGCAGGGCCTCGCGCTCGCGCCAGAGGAGCGCGGTGAGCTCGATCGCTCCCACTGGCCTGCACCCCCTGCGTCGCGCGCCTCGTCGACCCTCGCGTTGCACACAGTGTCACCGCTCGTTCAGCGCCGCGCAACCGAGTCTTGGTCGGAGTGGGAGCCGGGGTCGGAGCGCTAGTCGGAGTCGGCGGCGGCCAGCTGACCGCAGGCGCCATCGATCTCCTTGCCTCGTGTGTCGCGCAGCGTCGTCGGGATGCCCGCCGCGTTGAGGCGTCGCACGAACTCCCGCTGCACGTCCGGCTCGGAGGCGGTCCAGATCGACCCTGGTGTGGGGTTCAACGGGATCGGGTTCACGTGCACCCAGCCGTGTCCGCGAGAGTTCAGCTTCTCGGCGAGGAGGTCGGCGCGCCAGCTGTGGTCGTTCATGTCCTTGATGAGCGCGTACTCGATGGACACTCGTCGCCCCGTCTTGTCGAAGTATGCGCGGGCCGCGTCCAGCGCCTCGTCCACCTTCCACCGGGAGTTGACCGGGATCAGCTCGTCGCGCAGGCCGTCGTCCGGCGCGTGCAGCGACAGGGCGAAGGTCACGGGCACGTTCTCGTTCGCGAGCTTGTGGATCGCGGGCACGAGTCCGACCGTCGACACGGTGATGTGGCGCGCACTCATGCCGAGCCCTGCGGGCTGCGGCGTCACCATGGTGCGCACCGCGTGCATCAGCCGCGCGTAGTTGGCGAGCGGCTCCCCCATGCCCATGAAGACGATGTTGCTCACGCGCTCCGGCGCCGACCCGGGCGAGAGCCGCCCGGCGAGCTCCCCCTGCGCGAGCGCCCGGTTGGCGCGCACGACCTGGTCGAGGATCTCGGCCGCGGAGAGGTTGCGGGTGAGCCCGGCCTGGCCGGTAGCGCAGAACGGGCAGTTCATGCCGCATCCGGCTTGGGACGAGATGCAGAGGGTGATGCGGCCCGGGTACCGCATGAGCACGGACTCGACGAGCGCGCCGTCGTGCAGGCGCCAGAGGAACTTGATGGTGTCACCGCGGTCGGTGGTCAGGCGCCGGACCTCGGTCATGAGCTGCGGCAGGAGTCCCGCGGCGAGCTGCTCCCGGATGCCGGCCGGCAGGTCGGTCATCTCGGCCGGGTCGCTCGTGTAGTGCGAGAAGTAGTGGGTGGCGATCTGCTTCGCCCGGAACGCCGGAAGGCCCAGCTCGATCAGGCGCGCCTTGCGCTCGTCCGCGGTGAGGTCGGCGAAGTGCGCCGGCGGCTTGCCGCGCTTCGGCTCCGCGAACTGCAGGAGCGGGCGACCGTTGGCGTCGAGCTTCTGCGACCAGCCCTCGGCGGCCGGGCGCACCTGGCGCGCGCGGGTGGGCAGGATCTCGGAAGGCATAGGTCAAGGGTAAGCGGCGTCGGCGCGCGCGGGCTACGCG
>Ga0210040_10007618_pt1 | contig 13059 bp, 12 predicted proteins | sample CryGeyCG12114_NA_FD_185462 | JGI IMG/M metagenome (GOLD analysis project Ga0210040, IMG submission 185462) | Groundwater microbial communities from aquifer - Crystal Geyser CG19_WC_8/21/14_NA (SPAdes) (version 2) | ecosystem: Environmental > Aquatic > Deep subsurface > Groundwater | place: USA... | reverse complement strand
CGGGTGCCACGGCCATGCCGGAGCTGCCGGCGGCGAGCAGCGTCCCGCCGCTCACCTCGAAGGTGCCGTTGACGTCGAGGGCGCCGTTGCCGTTCCCCGTGGGCCCGTCGACGACGACGGTGCCGCCGGTCATCACGGCGTAGCCGTTGGAGTCCAGGCCGTCTCCCTCGGCGTCCACGACGAGCGTGCCGCCGGAGATCGTCAGCAGCACGTCCTCCGACGCGGCCTCTCCCGCTCCCCCACCGCCGCCGCCGCCCTGGGCGGTGGTGCCGTCGGTCGTCGTGCTGCCGGCGGAGGCGTTGACGCCGTCGTCGCTGGAGGTGACGGTCGTGTCGCCGCCGGCGACCGTGATGACCGCGCTCTCCAGCCCCTCCTGGGACTGGGTGATCTCCACGGTGCCGCCGGAGATCGTCAGGTCCGCCTCGGCGTGCACGCCGTCGTCGCCCGTGGCGAGCGTGAGGGCGCCATCGGTGATGCTCACGGCGCCGTCGGAGTGCACGGCGTCGTCGGCCGCGTCGACGGTCGTCGTCCCGCCGCCGACCACGACGGCGACGCCGCCCTTCAGGCCCTTCGCCGAGAGGTCCTCGGCCAGGGTCGTGCCGGCCCCGCCGCCCGCGGTGACGTCGAGCGTCCCGGCGGACACGACCACGTCGGTGGCGGCGACGACGCCGTCCCCGCCCGCGACGACGGTCGTGGCGCCGCCGGCCAGCGAGACGTACCCGGCGGTGACGTCCTCGTCGTCGTCGGACTTCAGGCCGTCGCCGCCGGCGGTGACGTCGAGCGTCCCGCCCTCGACGACGAGGTAGTCCTTGCCGCGCACGCCGTCGTCGACGGCCTCCACGGTGAGGTCGCCGGACTCGACGACGAGCCCGTCCTTGCTCGTGATGCCGTCCTCCGCACGGCCGGTGACGACGAGCGCGCCGGTGCCGGTGATCGTCGTGTCCGCGGTGCTGTAGAGCGCTGCGGCAGCGTCGGTCCCGTCGTCGCCGGTGGTGTAGTCCGTGGCGTCGGCCAGCGTGCTCGTGGTGCCGTCCTCGAGGACGACGACGACCTCGCCGGCCTCCAGGACGCCGATCGCCGAGGTGGTGGAGCTGGTGATCTGCGCACCGTCGAGCACGAGCCGGACGACGCCGTCGTCCTCGGTGTCCACGACGACCTGGCCGTCGGTCAGCGTCCCGCTGATCCGGTACGTGCCGGCCGCGGTGATGGTGACGGTGCCGCCGTCCACGGTCACCGCGTCGGAGTCGGCGCCGGCCGTGGTGCCGTCGAGGGTGACGGCGACCTCGTCGGCGGCGTCCCAGCTGGTCTCGGACTCGGTGACCGGCAGGTCCTGCGCGAGCACCTGCTCGGGCGTGGAGCCCGAGGTGGCCTCCACGTCGGCGGCCGAGACCACGCTCGTGCTCTCCACCGCGGAGGTCGCGGTGTCGGTCGTCGCCGCGGTCGCGGAGCAGCCGGCCAGGACGGCGGCGAGCAGGGCGGCGGAGACGGCGTGGCGGGCCGAGCGGGGGCGGCGCATGGGGTGTCCGTTCGTCGGGGGTGTTCGGTGCGTTGGGCCCAGCGTGCGAGGCCGGGTTGTCCCGACTCGTTGCGCGGGCTGTGCCGTTCCTGTGAGCGGGCGGCGGGCGGCGCCGTCGACGGCGGGAGTCAGCGGTCGACGTAGCGGCGCAGGGTCCGGTGCCACTTGTTCGCGGGCAGCTCCGGGTGCAGGCAGGCGAGGCCGACGCAGTACTTGCTGATGGTCACCGGGCGCACGCCGGCCGCCCACAGCCACCGGTCGGCCGCGCTGGGCGCCCCGGCGGACTTGGTCTCGACCAGCACGGAGTCGTCGAGGACGACCGAGTCACCGTCCGGACCGGCGCACACCAGGCCGATGTCGCAGGTCATCCGCGCGCCCGCGACCCTGTCCAGCAGGGTGCTGCGCGCGTACGTCGTCGTCAGCACCGGCGCCAGGACGGCGTCGCCGACCTGCGCGCCGACGCGCTGGCGGACGAACGCCTCGGCGTCGGCCGTCAGCTCCGCGCGGTGCGCGAGCTCGTAGGCGCGGCGCTCCTTGACGGTCTCGCCGCGCCCGCCCTCGGTCTTGACCTCGAGGACGCACTCGCCGGAGTCGAGGTAGGTGCGCGTGCGCACCTTGAACCGGCGACGGCGGCTGTGCGCAGCGGCCCGGTAGGCCACGAGGTCCGGGGTGTCGAAGTACACGGACTCGTAGCCGAAGGCCCGCTGGCCGCCCATGTCCAGGACGGCGGCGCGGTCCTCCATCGACCCCAGCAGCGCCTCGAACGTCGTCGGGTCCAGCAGGTACTTGCGGTCGGTGCGGGTCTGCAGGCTCGCGGCCGCGACCAGCTGCTCGAGGCTGACGGCCTCGAAGCGCTGGAGCGCGGGCGCCACCCGGGCTCCGAGCCCGATCAGCGGTGCCGGCGCGAGCGCGGTCGCGGCGCTCACGAGCGGGCAGCCGGGACGAGCGGGGCCTCGCCGGAGCGCGACGCCGGCACGTGCGCCGCCGGCTGCTGGCCACGGGTCTCGGGGAGCGCCTCGTGCTGGCCGATCTGCTCGTCGGCCTCGGGCTGCGCGTGCAGGCGGTAGCGGACGTCGACGACCATCGAGTCGCGCACGAGGTCGGTCTCCTTCACCACGACCTTGCGCACGTCGGCGCCGAGCAGCTGCTCGAGGCGCGCGACGAGCCGGCGCTCGTCGGTCAGGACGGCGTCGAGGGTGACCTCCTGCTGGCGGTAGCCCTCGTGCAGGCGCGGGGAGTCCCCGATCGCCATGACGGCGACGAGCAGCACGCTCAGCGCGGGCGCGATCCACGCGGGGCTCGGCGCGAGGCCGGCGATGAGCCCGAGGGCGAGGGAGATGAAGTAGTAGGCGACCTCCTCCTGGGAGATCTCCGAGGAGCGCAGCCGGATGATCGACAGCACCCCGAAGAGCCCCAGGCCCAGCCCGGCGGCGATGGTCGCGTCGGCGAGCGTCGTCGTGACCGCCATGACGCCGACGTTGAGGCCGACGTAGGCCAGCAGCATGTCGCGGCGGCGGTGACGGCGGTAGTAGACGCCGTAGGTCAGGACGGCGATCGCCACGAGGTCGACGGCGAGGGGAAGCAGGTGCGGCACGGGAGGCTCCTCGGTGGTGAACGGAGCCTGAACGGTGTCCGGCGGGCCTGTGCGGGAGCCATGACGCGCGTGTGGTCACCGCGTGAGGCACCGACCGGTGGGCGCACCCGAGCCGGAGGTGGCAGCCCCTCGTCGCGCTCTTCCACGTCGAGGGGCTGCCACCTGCCTCAGTCGAGCGGCGCCAGGACCGACTCGGTGACGAGCCCGGGCGCCGTAATGATCTCGTCCCGCATGGCCGGCACCGGAGCGGGCACGGGAGCCACCAGGGCGCCGTACAGGTCCGGGCGGCGGTCGCCCCACAGGTGCCCGACCCTGCCGAGCCGCCGGTCCCGAGAGGCGCGCAGGTCGACGTCGGCCCAGGCGACGCCCTCCCCGACCACGGCGTCGCTGACGACCCACCCCTCGGCGCTGACCACCGCCGAGCCCTCCGTCCACTCCACGCCGCGCTCGGTGCCGGTGCGGTCGGCGCACACCACCGCGACGTGGTTGGCCCGCGCCGCGCCCATCGCCGCGACCTGCCCGATCGGCCGCTCCCCCGGCGGCCGGTAGCCCCAGGCCCAGTTGGTCGGTACGGCGATCAGGTCGGCCCCGGCCAGGGCGGCGGCGCGCGGCCACTCGGGGAAGCCGAGGTCGTAGCAGATGAGCGCGGCGACGCGGCCGTGCGCGGTCTCGACCACCGTCGGGGCGGCGTCGCCCGGCGAGAAGAGGTGCCGCTCGGCGTCCCACAGGTGGACCTTGCGGTAGACGGCGCGCACGCCGCTCGCGTCGACGACGGCGGCGCTGTTGAACAGGCGCCCGTCCTCGCCCAGCTCGCAGAAGCCGCCCACGACGACGGCGCCCGGCCGCGCGCGGCAGGCCTCGGCCCATCCCGCGAGCACGGGCGAGGTCGCCGGGACGGCGACGGCGCGCGCCTCGTGCACGTCGGCGAGGACGTAGCCGCTGGTGGCCAGCTCGGGCAGGACGACGACGTCCGCGCCGTCCGCCAGCGCGGTGGAGATCGCTGCGGCCGACCGGGCGGCGTTGCCCGCGAGGTCCATCAGCGCGGGGGCGAGCTGGACGGCGGCCACCCGGGCGGGGCAGTGCGAGAGGCCGTCGTCCGCGCCCGCCCAGCTCGCGGTCTCGTCGTGCGGAGTGGGGTGGTGGCTCATGGCGGACTCCGATCGACGTAGGGGCTCGACCACCGGCCGCGACCGAGCTGACGACGCCCGCGACGCGGTGGTCGGCGGACGGTAGAGCCCTGTATCGGCGCTCGTCCGACCGCCGGCGGAGGTCCGCTGCGGAGTTCACAAAACCGTCATCAGCCGTACTCCGTCCGTGGCAGAGCGGGCGGCCGTGGCCCTCGCGGGGCCGGCACGCAGCACGTCGTCGGCCTCGACGCCGTCGTCGTGCTGCCACCCGACGTCCGGTGGGTCCCGTCGTCCTCGGCGTGACTATTCACACCGGGTATACGCCGCGTGTAGTGTCCGCCGCATGAGCGTTGGACAGACCCTCCTCGGGCTCCTGGAGTCGGGGCCGCGGCACGGCTACGACCTGAAGCGCGACTACGACGAGCGCTTCGGGCAGGAGCGCCCGCTGGCCTACGGGCAGGTGTACTCGACCCTGGCGCGGCTGCTGAAGAACGGCCTCGTCGAGGTCGGCTCCGAGCCGGGCGCGGGCCCCGACCGCAAGCGCTACGCCATCACCGAGGCCGGCGTGACCGACGTCGCCGGCTGGCTCAGCGAACCGGAGCGGCCGGAGCCGTACCTGCAGAGCACGCTCTACACGAAGGTCGTGCTGGCGCTGCTGACCGGCCGCGACGGCGCCGAGGTGCTCGACACCCAGCGCGCCGAGCACCTGCGCCTCATGCGCGACCTGACCCGCCGCAAGACCGGGGGCGACCTCGCCGACCAGCTCGTCTGCGACCACGCGCTCTTCCACCTCGAGGCCGACCTCCGCTGGCTCGAGCTCACGGCCGCCCGCCTGGACGACCTCGCCGCCCGCGTCCGCGCGTGACCTCCGGCACCGGCAGCCGCCCGGCGCCCCCACGGCGCGGCACCCCTCCCCTCCCACCCCAGGAGCCCTCGATGCTCGACGCCCCCCTGCTGGTCGCCGACGACCTGTCCCTGTCCTACGGCGAGACCCGCGCCCTCGACTCCGCGTCCGTCCAGGTGCACGCCGGCGAGGTGCTGGCCCTCATGGGCCCGTCCGGCTCCGGCAAGTCCACGCTGATGCACTGCCTCGCCGGGATCCTCGCGCCCGACTCCGGCACCGTCACCTACGACGGCCGCGACGTCACCACGATGTCCGACGTCGAGCGCAGCGCCTTGCGCCGCACCGAGTTCGGCTTCGTCTTCCAGTTCGGGCAGCTCGTGCCCGAGCTCACGTGCCTGGAGAACGTCGCGCTGCCCCTGCGCATGACGGGGACACGACGCCGCGAGGCCGAGCGCGTCGCGACCGGGTGGCTGGAGCGTCTCGAGGTCGGCGACGTCGCCGCCAAGCGCCCCGGTGAGGCCTCCGGCGGTCAGGGGCAACGGGTCGCCGTCGCTCGCGCGCTCGTGACCCGGCCCCGCGTCGTGTTCGCCGACGAGCCGACCGGTGCGCTGGACTCCCTCAACGGCGAGCGCGTGATGCAGCTGCTCGTCGCTGCGGCCCGCGACACGGGCGCCGCCGTCGTCCTCGTGACGCACGAGGCGCGCGTCGCCGCCTACTCCGACGGCGAGGCCGTCGTCCGCGACGGTCGCGTCCGCCAGGCGGAGCTGGCGCGATGACCGCGACCGCGATCCCCCGGACCGGCGCCGGCCCCACGCGGCCGCCGCACCGCCCGCGACCCGCCCTCGCGCAGTGGGCGGCGGACCTCGCCCTGGGCGTCCGGCTCAGCGTGAGCGGCGGGCGAGCGGGATGGGTCCGCCTCGCGCTCATCGCCGCGGGCATCGGGCTCGGAGTGACCATGCTGCTGGGCGCCGCCACCGCCCCTGCCGTCGTGGCCGCCCAGCAGGCGCGGGTGGACGACCGGAGCGCGCCGCTGTGGGTGCCACCGGAGGACGCCATGGCCGCGGGCCCCGACACCGTGCTCACGGAGGTCGTCCGGTCGCAGTTCCGCGGCAGCGACATCGAGGGCGTCCTCGTGCACGCCGAGGGCGACGAGGCGCCCCTCCCTCCGGGCGTCGAGCGACTCCCCGGCCCCGGGGAGGTCGTCCTCTCCCCGGCGCTCGCGGAGCTCATGGCCTCCAACGGCGCCGACGCGCTGCGCGGGCGCTGGGGCGAGGCGATCGGGACGATCGGCCCCGAGGGCCTTCGCGGACCGGGCGAGCTCACGTTCTACGCGGGCAGCGACCACCTGTCCGTGGAAGAGCTCGCCAGCCGCACCGATCGGTTCGGCGGCGTCGAGCCCGCCGACGCCGACCCGGACCCGGCCCTCCTGTTCCTCGCCGTCGTGGCGACGGTCGTCCTCCTGCTGCCCGTCGCCATCTTCGTGACGAGCGCGGTCCGGTTCGGGGGCGAGGCCCGCGACCGCCGGCTCGCGGCCCTGCGGCTCGTCGGGGCCGACGCGCGCATGACGCGCCGGGTCGCGGCCGGCGAGACGCTCACCGAAGCGGTCCTGGGGCTGGCCGTCGGCGGCCTGTTCTTCGGGGCGCTCCGGCTGGTGCTGCCGAGGGTGGTCAGCGTCTTCCCGGGCGACCTGCGGCCGGTTCCGGGCCTCGTCGCGCTCGTCGTGGTCCTCGTCCCGGTGGCCGCGGTGGTCGTCACCATGTCGGCGATGCAGCGCGTCGTCGTGGAGCCGCTCGGCGTCGTGCGCCGCAGCGGCGATCGGCGCCGGCGGCTGTGGTGGCGTCTCGTGCTGCCCGTGATCGGTCTCGTGCTGCTCGCCCCGCTCTTCGGGGGCCGCGGCGCCAGCAGCTTCTCGGAGCTGGAGCAGGTCACGGTGCCCGCCGGCATGGGCCTGCTGCTCCTGGGCGTGGCGCTGCTGCTGCCGTGGCTCGTGGAGGCGTCCGTCCGCCACCTCGGCGGGGGCGGGGGTGGCGTCGCCTGGCAGCTCTCGGTCCGCCGTCTCCAGCTCGACAGCGGCACGTCGGTGCGGGCCGTCTCCGGCATCGCCGTCTCGGTCGCCGGTCTCCTGGCCCTAAACGGCATCGTCGCCGGGCTTGAGTCCGGCGCGGCCGACGTCACGGAGCGCAGCGCGACCGAGTTCCAGGCGGAGATCTACGGCACTGACGGGGACCCGCGCTGGGAGCAGCTCGCGGACGTCCGCGGAGTCCGCGAGATCACGATGACCTCGACGGTGCAGACAACCGACCCGGCGACGGGCGCCACCGTGTGGATCGACATCGCTGAGTGCGCGGCACTTGCCGTCGACACGGAGGTCGGGGACTGCGCCGACGGCGACGTGTTCGCCGCCGCTCCGACGAACGGCACGGTGCCGACGGCGGGGACGACGGTGGACCTCGGCGAGCCCGGCTCGGCGCAGGCGGCGTCGACCTGGACGGTGCCCGACGCGCTCACGACCGTGCCGACGGTGACCGGCATGATGGCTTCCCCGGAGGGTGAGCCCGCACGGTTCTTCATCACCCCCGGGGCCCTGGAGGGCGTCGCGCCGACGACGGACTCGAGCACTCTCGTCGCGCTCGACCCCGCCGTTCCCGACGCCATGGACCACGTCCGGACGGCTGCTGCGCAGATCGACGCGAGCACGCACGTGGACCCGGTCTTGACCGAGGGCCTCGCGCCGATCCTCGCCGACATCCGGCAAGCCCTCGTCGCTGGCACCGCGGCCCTGCTCCTCCTCATCGGCGCGAGCCTGCTCGTCAACGTCGTGGAGCAGATGCGCGAGCGGCGCCAGCTGCTGGCGGCACTCCTGGCCTTCGGGGTGCGCCGTCGCACGCTCAGCGCGTCGGTGCTCCTGCAGCTCGCCGTCCCGGTGGTGCTCGGGCTAGCGCTCGCCGCCGTCACCGGCACCGGCCTGTCTACCCTCCTGCAGAGCGGGATGGAGGTGCCGGTCCAGCTCGACTGGGCGGGCATCGGGACTACCTCGGGCGTGGCCGCGCTCGTGGTGATGCTCACGACGGCGGCGAGCCTGCCGCTGCTGTGGCGCCTGATGCGGCCGGAAGGTCTGCGCGCCGAGTGACGCGAGCGGCAGCTCTTAAGGCAACAGTGAGTGCTGGTCCCACACAGCGGACCACCGCTCATGTCGCTGAGTAGGGCTCGGCGCCTGTGCCGGGCCGAGGTCCTCATCAGCCTCCGCGGTCGACCGCATTACGAGGCTTGTGGTGTTGACGTGTGCGACCTCAGCACCGCCCCTGGCGTCGCGGTCGACCCCGGAGGTGACGCCCCCGACGTCACCGCCGACCCGAACGGCGGCGCCGCGTCGAGAAGAACCCTGGACCCGCCACAGCGCACCGGAAGGGCCGCTGCTCCGACAACGGCCTGCCAACAGCGTGATGGCCGGGCACGATCAATGTGAGCCGTAGTTGCGCGCCGTGCAGAGATCGAGTTCGCCGTACGTGAAGACGTACAGCGTGCTGGCGCCATGCTTGTCGTACGTGCCCTCGACGCGCACGGCGCGCGAGTCGAACACCCGGAGATCGTCCTCCCATGCAGACATCGACGCCTGCCCTCCTATGCCATTGCCGCAGTCGAAGCTGCCGTCCTCCAGGCCGAACAGGAAGACTTCGTAGAAGATGTCATCTTCGTCATACTTGATGACCGTTTTGTCGGCAAGACGCACGATGTTCGCCTTGGCGTTGTAGCCGACCACGTCCGTCCGCGGGATCGTCACCGGCTGCGATCCCGTCCCAGACGGAGGGGCAGCCGAAGCCGTGCCGGCGGAGAGGAGGATGAGGGCGGAAGCGAGCAGGCCGGCCGCGAGGGAACGACTCATGTTGACTCCAGGTGTCTGAACGCCGGAAGGCCCGACTGCAGTCGACGGTACCCCGCGCGTCAGCTCACCACGCGGATGATTGGGACACCGTCGCTGCCACATGGCAACGACTCCGACCAGCGCTGCGCGTTGCCACACCCCAACCAGTCTCGAGCGTTGATGTCACTTCCCTGGCGCCATCGCGGCGCGACGCAGGGCGGGCGCCGCGCGCAAGAGACCGATTCCTCCCGCCTGGTTCCTTGACATAATTAGAATTATCGGCAAAGGTTCAGTGCTCGCAGCAACGCCCCTCTGGACCGCCTTGATGGCACCCCGAAACTCCCGGCCCTACACGTGCTTCCACATCTCCGGCGCCGGGACGTGAAGCCCCTGCCGACACAGAACCACGTCCGGCTCCGCGGCGAAGACGTCGGAAGAACCGACGCAACACGCGGGCGGCTCGAGGTACTCGCCTCGCGGCGTCCACTTCGAACACCGCAGCCGCACCTGAGGACGCCTGCGAAACAAGCGCTTCTGCGGCAGCCATTCCCGCTCCTCTTCGGACGAGAAGATCATACGCTCCCGACCCTGCAGCACGCCGTCGCGCACGATGCCAACGTGCTTCCCGGTCGCCTCACGGATGATGGCCTTCTCGCCAAGGAGCTCACGCCCCAGAGCCACCGCGCGCCGTGGACTGATAGGCCACACTATGTATTCAGCCTGCTCCAGCCCGGGAGCAACGTTTCGCACAAAGGGCACAATGACAGGAGCGTCACACGTGACGAACCGAGCGCGGGCGTCGTGCCATACTTCGATCTGTCTAGTCGCTAGCACGTCCGCCGCCTGCCACATCGCCGAGAACAACAGTTGAGTATGTACGCCTGCGGCACTGTGCGGGTTTTCCGGGTCGTCGAACGACTTAAAGTCTGGGTTCTGCGCGAGGAGCCACTCGTTATGCTGCTCGCGCAGCCGTCGCTGTTGCGCAGTGCGGATGCGCTGGACCGCGACTGTGACGGCTAGCCCAATCAAGTCGTCGAACGTCAGATCGTCGGGACTCTCAAGTTGGTTGAACAGGCGCTGCACGCGGGCCAGTTCCGTGTCCACGGCACCGAAGAGCAACTCAACTCTGTTGTGCGGCTCACCGTTCGGACCCATACGCGATTATAGTTCTCCGCGACGCCAACGCTTCTCAGGCTCAAAGCCTTTACCTCGCCACGCACGGTGTCCAAGGCCCACAGTCGACGCCCGTCAAACGACCACTGACGCAGATACGCTTGAGGAACGTAATGGTGACGACGACTTGGGGTGTCCTCAGCCTTCTGCAGGTCGAACAACCTGTCCATGTACTGACGCGCGCCCCCGTCGAGGTAGCGACCACCTCCCGTGAGAGGCACCCTTCCCCACGGGTTCCGAACGCTGCCGACGATCTCCCAGTCGCCCGAGCTTCCCCAGCTCGGGCCCGCTTCATTCACGGCTCGACGTCCACGAGCAGGACCCTCCCGTCGGCGTCTCGAAGCAGACGCCTGAAGCCGCGACCTGCCACGCCAGCATCTCCACCCACGGCTTCGACGGCTCGACCATGACGTCAGCATGCCGATCCTGAACCGTCAGCGACTGTCTGCTGGAGACCACCCGCTGGTACGCCGGCGAGCCCGGACGACGTGGTCGGCCACGGTGGGCAGCCGTCCCACACCGATCACCACCCGGTCAACGTCCCGCTGCCCATCGCTGGCCGGTCAACGTCCCGCTGCCCATCGCTGGCCGGTCAACGTCCCGCTGCCCATCGCTGGCCGGTCAACGTCCCGCTGCCCATCGCTGGCCGGTCAGCGTCCCGCTGCCCATCGACAGCTGGGACGGTCAGCCGTGCTCGTAGGAAGGCTCGACGAGCCGCACCAGGCTGTTCTGGATGAGCAGCTCCTGCCCCGGGCAGACGGGGGCGTCGAAGATGATCTCCTCGCCCCCCGCGTACGTCACCACGAGGGGCGCCTCGAGGCAGTCGTCGGTCAAGACCATGGCGCCGCCGTCAGGGTCGATGTCTGAGACGACCTCACCGTCGGCGCTGCGCACGGTCACCGCGGCATCGGCTGCGTTGGTCACAGCGGGGCCGGAGCTGTCCTGGGAGCACGCCGCTGCGCTGACGGCGACCACGACAACGGCTGTGATGGCCGCGGCCGCGCGGCGCCATACCCGCGCCGGGCTGTCGGTGCTCATCGTGCGGCCCTCTCTCGCCGACGTCCCGCGGGGCCCTCGACGCCGTCAGCGCTGGTGTCGGACTCCCAACGCAGCAGGTCCCCGGGCTGGCAGTCCAGGGCGGCGCAGATTGCCTCGAGGGTGGTGAAGCGGACCGCGCGGGCGCGGCCGTTCTTGAGCACCGAGAGGTTGTTGACGGTGATGCCGGTGCGCTCGGCCAGCTCCCCCAGGCGCATCTTTCGTCGGGCCAGCATCACGTCGAGGTCGACCACGATGGCCATCAGACGACCTCGGCCAGCTCGGCGTGCTGGGTGGTGGCTTGGCGCAGCAGCGCCCGCATGACCACCATCAGCAGCGCCACCCCGGCCCCCACGAGCGCGAGCAGACCGCCCGAGACCCAGGCCGGGAATCCCACCGTCGCGGACACGTAGAGGCTCGCCCCCAGGACCAGGACGCTGGCGAGGGTCGTGGCGCCGATGAAGACGTCGACGTACCGGTAGGCGGCCGGGTCGAAGATCTTGTCCTGGCCCACCAGCCGCAGCAGCGCCGTCACGCACACGGCCGCCACCTCGACGCACGCGAGGGTGGCGATCGCCAGCACCAGCAGGGGCACCTCCAGGAACGCCGCCTCCGGGTACCGGCGGGCCGCGTCCGCAGCGAGGGCTGGCAGCACGAGCACCTGGACGACCAGCATCAGCACGAGCCCCAGGGCGAGCACCCCCTGCAGCACCACGCCAGCAGGACGAGACATGCGACCACTCCCCCGATCATCACACCGACCGACGATCGGCGACGTCTCACCGATAGTCGATGTGTCGTAGCCGTATGTCAACCCTTGCTGCGGCCACGAACCGTGGCTCCCCGCCCGCGTCCCACCAGACGACCGGCTGCTGGGCCACCTCGGCGCACGTGGCGGGGTCCGCGCGGACCGTCGTGATCTTGTGCCACTGAGGATCCTCATCCGGTTACGTCGTCTGGCCCCCGCGGGTCCGCTATTACCTCCTCGTGCAGCAGTTTTGTCAGTCGTGTGGACGGCGGATGAGCACGTCCTGCAGCATTTGCCGGTGCTCGGGGTGCGCCCAGACCAGCCCGTCCAGCTCGCCTGCGCCAAACCACGCGATGCGGTCGTGCTCGTCCAGGAGCTGGTTGCTAGGTCGCCCTCTCCACGTTCTGACCCGCCAGGTGCTTAGGCGCAGCTCCGCGTCGGGCCCACCGTCGGTGATGTGCAGGCGGGAGGTGGCCTCGTCGTCGCAGTCCAGGACGTCGATGCCGAGCTCCTCGCGCAGCTCTCGACGGAGAGCTTCGGCTTCCACCTCGCCCGGCTCGACGTGCCCTCCGGGCAGAGCCCAGGTGCTGGGGTAGGCGCGGCGCTTGGCACTGCGGAGGGTGAGGAGCACCCGGCCTTCTGCGATCAGGATCCCAGCGACGACGATGTGCACCGGTTGAGTCAAGCAGTGAGCCCCGACGTCTCCCGGCCAGCGAGAGCGTTCCGGGCGCTTCTTTCATGCGTCCGGTTGGTCCTCGGGAGGCGTCTGGCCGGTATGGCCACCGGAGAGCCGTCGGGTGAGCGCCTGACGCAAGGCGTTGTGGCGGGGCCCGAGGGCGGTGGCGGGGTCGCTCCAGCGTTCGAGCGGGTACAGCCACACCGGCCGCTGGACGAGGTTGGCCGGCTCCCAGTCATAGCGGGGCCAGATGTGGGTGTGCAGGAAGTCGTCGGCGTTGCCGAGGATCTCGATGTTGACGCGGCGGAAGGCCGGGTCGGCCGCGGAGCAAGCGTCTTCGACGGCCTCGGCGAGAGCGGCAACGCTGTCGAGGTAGGCGCGGCGGGCGGCGGGCTCGAGGTCGGACAGGCAGGTGGCTACCGGCTCGTCGGTGAGCAGGACGCAGTACCCGGGCAGCCACTGGACGTCCCCGATGACGGCGAAG
>Ga0210040_10007617_pt1 | contig 13059 bp, 7 predicted proteins | sample CryGeyCG12114_NA_FD_185462 | JGI IMG/M metagenome (GOLD analysis project Ga0210040, IMG submission 185462) | Groundwater microbial communities from aquifer - Crystal Geyser CG19_WC_8/21/14_NA (SPAdes) (version 2) | ecosystem: Environmental > Aquatic > Deep subsurface > Groundwater | place: USA... | reverse complement strand
GACTTTGGTAGTCACTTTGCAATGAGAGACTACCACATATTATCAATGGACAATATAGGTGGTAAAGTAACAGATCATGGAGTGGCACTGGATATAGCAGACGTACCGTGGGCAAAAAGACAGATGTGGGCTCCTGATGCCGCTTATAAAAACGGTACATACTATTTGTATTTCCCGGTTAAAGACAAAAACGATATTTTCAGAATGGGTGTGGCTACCAGCAAATCGCCAACTGGTCCTTTTAAAGCAGAACCGGCACCAATAGAAGCTAGTTATAGTATTGACCCTGCAGTCTTTGCTGATACTGATGGCAATCATTATATGTACTTTGGAGGTGTATGGGGAGGACAATTGCAAAGATGGAGCACAGGCGCTTACGACTCAACAAGTGCACAGGAGCCGGCAACCGGGGAAGCATTAAGTGCTAAAGTGGCAAAATTAAGCAACGACATGCTCCATTTTGAAGGACCTGTCAGAGACGTACAAATACTGGATGAAAAGGGTAAGCCTTTAATGGCAAATGATCATAACAAAAGGTTTTTTGAAGGTGGTTGGATGCACAAGTACGATGGCAAATATTACTTTTCGTACTCGACCGGAGATACCCATTTGCTGGCCTACGCTATATCAGACAATCCCTATGGACCCTTTACCTATAAAGGAGTTTTCATGAACCCTGTACAGGGATGGACAACGCACCATTCTATCATAGAGTTTAAAGGTAAATGGTACATCTTTTACCATGACGTTGAATTGTCTGGCAAGACACATTTAAGAAACGTGAAAGTAACCGAACTTAAGCGCAATACGGATGGCACAATTCAAACCATTGATACTTACAGTAAACAGTAATGTTACTTTGAGCGGGAGAGGTCGTATTAATACTAAAGAATGATCATGAAAATCCTTTAAACCACTAACAAGCCCCATAAGGGAATGTGGATAAAAAGAGAGGCTGTCTCAAAAGTATGAGACAGCCTCTCTTTTTAAATTGTTGTTGTGCACGTTAACAATCATATTATTTCAAGTTGTAACTGCTACAATTAATATTCGTTCGTCTTAGAGTTTTGCGTCTTCAATTACCTCTGCCATTTTTTTAGAATCTTCTAAAAAAGTAGCAAGTCCTTTGTCAGTCAAAGGATGTTTTAATAATCCAAGTATCGGTTCCAATGGACAAGTACAAACATGAGCGCCAAGTTCAGCAGCACGAATGATGTGGTTTGGGCTACGGATGGAAGCTGCAAGTATTTCCGTTTCATAACCCTGAATGGAGAATATGTTGGCAATTTGTTCAATTAAAGACATACCGTCCCAACCACTATCATCAATGCGGCCTATAAAAGGTGATACATAAGATGCACCTGCTTTAGCAGCCAAAATGGCCTGGCCGGCAGAAAATATTAAGGTACAGTTTGTTCTTATACCGTTGTCAGAAAACCATTTAATTGCCTTTACACCTTCTTTGATCATAGGTACTTTCACTACAATATTCGGGTGTATAGCTGCAAGCTTCTTACCTTCTTCAACAATCGTGTCAAAGCTGGTCGTCAGTACTTCTGCAGATATATCGCCATCAACCATTTCACATATCGTTTTGTAATGTTGGTTAATTGCTTCTTCTCCCCTGATTCCTTCCTTAGCCATCAAAGAAGGATTGGTGGTTACACCGTCTAATATGCCTAAATCATTTGCCTCTTTAATTTGAGCAAGATTGGCTGTGTCAATAAAAAACTTCATTATTGAATATTTAAAATGTTACAAATTTTACTTTTATTGAAACAATATTTATGCTACGATAAAGCATTCTTACAAAAACTACTGCTGTAAATCCTTGCTTCGTTACTTCGGGACTTGCTCCTGCCCAACGCTTCTAATCCTTCTGATTACTTTAAATATAATAATCATTCCTCAAAATAAAAAGAAACACAAACCTCAATAGTAGAAATAAAAGATTAAAAATAACTAATAGAAATTGATTATCAATTAACACATCTTATGATCTTACTGACATTACTCTGTTTGCTATTATTTAAACGATAGGCACGACGTTTTATGCCAGCGAAAATATTGGAGATTACGATTGACAAAGTTGAAAAGTAAAAGCACCCTATGCTTTTACTTTTCTATTATTTTATAAACTATTTTAACCAAAATCGTAACTCCTGCTTTTTCTTATAATAATATCGTTTTAAAATAAGCCCTCACTAAAGCCATTTATTCTTCAACAAAAACATAATAAATAAATAAATACAACCGATTGCAATTTCTTCAAAAACTTCTCTTATATTAGCCTTTAATTGTAGAAAATAAAAATTTATTTTTAAATTTTCGTACTGCGATGGCTTTTCTACCTCGTAGTGGATTATAAATTTAATCAAAGTCTTTTATTGCCTCTGTGAAAATCTTATATTGATGCAATAACTGCTTACTTCTATAAACGATTGAGGTGTCTTAATCTAACATTTTTGCTATATGAAAAGATTATTATTGTTTGTTATTTTATGCAAGCTGTCTGTTGGAAATATTTACAGTCAAACTATGATTGGCGGCAAGAAGACCGCCGGCTCCTTTCCTATTGTTGCTAATAACAATGCAGTTACTTTATATGTTGATACAAATGATTACCCGGTTGTCAAAAAGGCAACAGAACTTCTGCAACAAGACATAAACGCTGTTACCGGGCAGATAGCTTCGATAACCAACGCAACTCCCTCTTCAAAAAACATTATTATAATTGGCACGGTTAGCAAGTCATTGATGATTGACCAGCTTGTGCAGCAAAATAAGTTGGATATTGACAGCTTAAAAGGCAAATGGGAGGGTTACACACTGCAGGTAGTAAATAAACCATTTCCGGGAGTTGATGATGCGTTGGTCATTGCAGGCAGCGACAGAAGAGGAACTGCTTATGGAGTGTTTGAATTATCAGAGCAAATGGGAGTTTCTGCGTGGCATTATTGGGCTGATGTTCCTGCAAAAAAGAAGAAGGAAATTTACTATACAGGAGGCAAGAGGTTTGATGCGCCGGCTATAAAGTACAGGGGCATTTTTATAAATGATGAAGCTCCTGCATTATCGGGTTGGAGCAAAGAAAAATTTGGCGGTTTTAATCACCAATTTTACGAAAAGGTTTTTGAACTGATACTACGTATGAAAGGCAACTACCTTTGGCCCGCGATGTGGGGAAGTGCTTTTAATGACGATGATTCGCTAAATGCTAAAACAGCCGATGAATATGCTATTGTAATGGGAACTTCTCATCATGAACCGCTGGTAAGAGCGCATGATGAGTGGAGAAGATATGGCAAGGGAAAATGGAACTATGATTCAAATGCAACCAACCTACAGGCATTCTGGAAAGATGGTATCAAACGGATGGGTACCAGAGAAAACATTGTATCTATTGGAATGAGAGGCGACGGTGATGAACCAATGACGCAGGGAACAGCAATTTCTTTACTTGAAAGAATTGTAAAAGACCAACGTGAAATCATCGAAGCAGGTACAGGTAAACCCGCTTCTGCTACTCCACAACTTTGGGCTTTATATAAAGAAGTGCAGGATTACTACGACAAAGGAATGCGCGTGCCTGATGATGTCACTTTATTATTGTGTGATGATAACTGGGGCAACATTAGGAAATTGCCAAATCTTAATGATAAACCTCATCCCGGTGGTTATGGTATCTACTACCACTACGATTATGTTGGCGGACCAAGAAATTATAAATGGATCAATACTAACCAGATTGAAAGAACCTGGGAACAAATGCATCTGGCGTATGAGTATGGGGTTGAGAAAATATGGATCGTCAATGTGGGCGACATTAAGCCAATGGAACTTCCTACTCAATTCTTTCTTGATTATGCCTGGAACCCCAAAAAATGGAGTGCACGAGAACTGCCTTTTTATTACGAACAATGGGCAGAAAAACAATTTGGGAGCAAATACGCCAAAGCTATTGCTGATTTAGTTGCGAAATATAGTAAATACAACAGCCGTATAAAGCCAGAATTATTGTCGCCTGATACTTATAGCTTAACTAACTTTGATGAAGCAGAAAGAGTGGTGGAAGAATACAATAAATTATTGCTGAAAGCTGAAAGTATCAATAAAGAAATACCTCAGGAATATAAAGCTGCCTTTTACCAATTGGTTCTTCATCCCGTGCAGGCTTCTGCCAATCTTAATGAATTGTATGTTACCGTTGCAAAAAACAGACAGGCAGCTAAGCAAAATAAAGCAGAAGCCAATACTCTGGCTGCGAAGGCGCAACAGCTATATATTAAAGATTCGCTGATTACCAGGTATTACAATGATACTTTGGCTGGAGGTAAATGGAGACACATGATGGACCAAACTCACATTGGCTACACTTATTGGCAACAACCAGTGGCGAACTCAATGCCACAAGTACAATTTATAAAAAACAGCAGTGTAATTGCTACTAACAAAGATACCAAGCCTATACAAAAAAACACTATTAAAAAAGCAAAGAGCACTGCGCTCAAAAATAGTAATGGCAATACGTTCATTGAGAAAGACGGATATGTATCGATAGAAGCAGAACATTATACAAGAGCCGTAAATTCACCTGCAGTTGCCTGGCAGGTGATCCCTAATTTAGGCAGAATAGGGTCATCAATAACTCCTATGCCCGTTACAGCGCCTGCACAAACAGCGGGAGGGAATAGCCCAAGGTTAGAATACCAGGTAACCCTAAAAGCTGACAGCACTGTAAAGGTACATACATACTTATCTCCTACCCTTCCTTTCCACAATGAAAGTTTGCGATTTGCTATATCATTAGATGATGAGGCACCACAAATTGTAAATATGCATGCAGGAAACAACGAACGTTTATGGAACCAATGGGTGGCTGACAACATTATTATCAAAGTGACTGAACATAAGATTTCAAAACCGGGAATGCATGTACTTAAATTCTGGATGGTAGATCCGGCAGTTGTATTGCAAAAGATAGTTGTAGATGCAGGCGGATTAAAATCAAGTTACCTGGGACCCGAGGAAACAAGGCTTTAACAACTTCAAATAAAAAAAATGAAATTAAAAGTTTTTACCATTTTTATTTTTTGCCTTATATTAATGAGCCAGACAGCCGTTTCGCAATCACCATTATTGCCCTGGCAAAACAAGGCAGCTGCTGTTGTGCTTACGTACGATGATGCTTTAAATGTTGACCACACCAATGTCATACCGGCATTAGATAAATATGGACTAAAAGGAACTTTTTATATAGGCAATCACACTGTTTATCATCCTTGTACAGGAAGTTTGCCCGGAAGAGAATTTGTAAAGCCTGATTACGATTTAAACAACTATTCAATCAGGCGGATAACGGATGAAATTAAAACGATGAACACGTTGTTGCAATCTATCGACGGAAAAACTAAAAGGACTTTTGCTTTTCCCTGCAGCGATACCAAGATAAGGGACACGCCTTACCTCGATGGAGTAAAGAATGAATTTATTGCAGCAAGAGCCGTAAGATCAGAAATGCCGACAATAGATAAAGTTGAAATATTTAATCTGCCAGGTTATGGGATAAATGGTGAGACAGGTTATAAACTCATTGATTTGGTGAAACAAGGTATAGCCAAAAAAGCGCTTTTGATTTTTCTTTTTCATGGAGTAGGTGGTGAACACTCGTTAAATGTATCATTAGAAGCACATGCAGAGTTGTTGCAGTTTTTAAAACAACACGAAAAAGAAGTATGGGTTGCGCCAATGATAGATGTAGCAGAGTATATAACATCTTATCAAAAGAAAGTAAATAGTTAATATCTACTCCTGTACCTTCTCTCGTTATCAGGTAAATGATGAGAATGCTATAAATGATAAACGGAGCGTCGCAAGTAAAGCTGATAGCAGTACTTCGCCGGCACCCAAAAAACATCCAAATAATTATACAATGATCAGAAAATTTTTTACCGCCGGTTGTTTTTCCTTTTTGGTTGCTTCCTGCTCAAATACAGGCAAGTTGCAGACCCAAAACAGCAACAAAGGTCTGAAAGATTATTACAGCAAGTATTTTCCTATAGGTGTGGCGGTAAATATGAGATCTTTACGTGGAGAAGATTCAGCATTAATTGTACGGGAATTTAATAGCATAACACCTGAGAATGATATGAAGATTGGACCGATTCATCCTGTAGAAGACCAATACAATTTCAGCAATGCTGATGCTATCATTGGGTTTGCACAGCGCAATAATATAAGAGTGCGGGGACATAACCTTGTGTGGCATTTTGAGTCACAAACACCAAAATGGATTTTTAAAGATAAAGATGGTAATGAGGCTTCAAAAGAGCTTGTATTGCAACGATTAAAAGATCACATTTTCACGGTTGCCGGCCGCTACAAAGGAAAACTATATGCATGGGATGTAGCCAATGAAGTAATATCAGATAAACCTGATGAATATTTAAGGCCATCAGACTGGTTAAAAATCTGCGGCGAAGAATACATTGCAAAAGCATACCAATGGGCGCATGAAGCAGATCCTGCTGCCATACTTTTTTATAATGATTATAATGAGATCAGCCCGGTTAAAAGAGAGAAGATTTATAAACTGGTAAAAGGTTTAAAAGATGCCGGAGTACCAATTCATGGAGTAGGTTTACAGGCGCATTGGGCTATTAACGAACCAAGTCAGGGCCAACTTGACAGCACACTAAAAAGATTTGCCGACCTGGGATTAAAAATTCAGATTACAGAGTTAGACATATCTGTTTATCCTAAAGAACACAATGCACGTGAAAGAAGGGCTACAGATGTCAACACTGCCTTCACTGTAGAAAAAGAAAATGCACAATTGGAAAAGTACAAGATGTGTTTTGAACTTTTTAAAAAGTATAAAAAATCCATTACAGGTGTTACTTTTTGGAATATTTCTGATAAATATAGCTGGTTAGATAATTTTCCGGTCAGGGATAGAAAAGATTATCCTTTATTGTTTGATCAGAATTTGAAACCAAAGAAAGCATATTGGGAAGTGGTAAACGTAGTGAAGTAACTTTTTTTATACAAGCAATAAGAATCGCAGCATGTCGTGGCTTCAATAACGGGAAAACAACATGGATAAACAAGTAATTAAAAGAATTATGAAGAAAGGTTTTGTAATCGTCAGTATACTTCTAAACACTGTTGCTTTACATGCACAACAAAGTGTCAAACAATACACCAATCCTATACTTTCCGGTTTTTATCCTGACCCCAGCATATGCAAAGTCGGCACTGATTATTATCTTGTTAATTCTACATTTGCTTACTTTCCCGGCATTCCTGTTTTTCATAGTAAAGACCTTGTAAACTGGAACTTAATTGGTCATGTCATAACAAGAGGCGAACAAATGGACTTTACGGGAAAAGGTGTTTCAAGAGCCATTTTTGCTCCAACCATTCGTTATCATGATGGTCTGTTTTATGTTACCTGCACCATGATTGACGGTAAAGGCAACTTTGTTGTTACTGCAAAAAATCCTGCAGGTCCGTGGTCCAACCCTTCCTGGCTGCCGCTTGATGGTATAGATCCTTCTTTGTTTTTTGATGAAGATGGCCAGGCTTATGTCACTTATAATAGCATACCGCCTGATAATAAATCTTTATACGAAGGTCACCGTACTATAAGGATGAATAAGTTTGACTATAAAACCCTAAAAGTATTGGGCGAGAATAAAATTTTGGTTAACGGCGGCACTGATATTTCAAAGAAGCCAAGCTGGATTGAAGGGCCGCATATTGTGAAGAACTTTGGTTATTATTATTTAATCTCAGCAGAAGGCGGCACAGGAGCAGACCACTCTGTAGTAGCATTCAGAAGCAAAAACATTGAAGGACCATATATCTCTTATGAAAACAACCCGATACTTACACAAAGGAATGCAAAAGGAGATCGGGAAAATCCAATTACCTCAACCGGCCATGCTGACTTAATACAGTTACCAGATGGATCATGGCAGGCAGTATTTTTAGGAACAAGACCTTATGAAGCAGACTACTTTAACACAGGCAGGGAAACTTTTTTAACACCTGTAACATGGAAAGACGAATGGCCAATTATAAACCCGGGAAATGAATTAGTAAAATATACCTATCCACTGCCATTACCCCAAATAAAAGCCAGCGGAAACACGACAGCTTATAGCGGAAATTTTTCGTACAAAGAAGAATTCAACAAAGACAAATTAAAGCCGGACTGGATATATTTGAGAACCGTTAAAGAGACGTGGTACAATACAACTACTAAGAAAGGATTTCTTTCACTAAAAGTTCGTCCTGAAACAGTTGCAGGTAAAATGAATCCTTCTTTTGTTGCCAGACGACAACAACACGTTAGGTTCAGGGCTACTACTTCTCTCCTATTTAATGCAAACACTGAAAATGAAAAGGCCGGGCTATTGTGTTTTATGAACGAAGACCATTTTTATTTTTTATCCGGGTCAAAAGAAAATAATAAGAGTATGGTAGAGCTTTACCAGGCGTCCAAAAATGTAACTGATAGTAACAGGATGATATTACTTGCTTCAAAAAGTTTGCCGGCAAACTATAAAGGATCTGTACAATTAAGAGTGCGGGCAAGTGCTGATAAATATGCTTTCTATTATAGCACCGACAACAATAACTGGAGATTAATCAAAGATAATGTTGACGGCAAATTTTTAAGCACAAAAGTAGCCGGTGGTTTCGGTGCAAATTTCGTCGGTAATACAATTGCTTTATATGCAACCTCCCTTGGCAACAAAACAAATAGTATTGCCTATTTTGATTGGTTTCAATATAAAGGTGATGACGCTGTGTATAAATAATTTTTAAGGGTTAGGTATATTGTTTGCAAAACCTTTAGTTGCTATACAAAACTCCAAGGGAAGTTAAACTTTTATAGAAATAAAATTCACAATTTTTACATTTGGTGCTGACAGGGTCATAAATAAAAAACAAATCAGTTGCTATAGTATTTACTCCTAACGGGACTCTAAATAAACCTTGAAAAAAGTCATAATTATTAGCATTGCGAATCTTCTACTAATATTAAAATTTTGTTTTAACCCTTATAAGTTTAAATTCTAAAGCTTCAGATTCCCGCAACATTTGAATTTTTCGCATCATGTAATTAACTTATACCTCAACCATCCGGAGTTTAGGAGCAAGATAATTCATGATAAGCCATGCAATTATATAAGCGCTACCGCAAACAAAGAACATGATATAATATCCTGTTTCAATATTTCCTAATGCTTTATAATGATCAAAAAGAAGTCCGGCAGCCCATGCTATTAAAATACCACCAAGTGCACCAGCCATACCGCCCATTCCTGTTACAGAAGCTACTGCTTTCTTAGGAAACATATCAGAAACTGTGGTAAATATATTAGCGCTCCACGCCTGGTGTGCTGAAGCAGCAAGGCCAATAATAAGAACCGCAAACCACATGTTGAAACTGCCAAGCCACTGTGCAAATACAACCGGTAACGGGCAAAGTGCATAAATGAGCATAGACGTTTTTCTTGCTTTAAAAACGGGCATACCTCTTTTGATGAAATACAAAGGGAGGTATCCACCACCTATACTACCGATGGTTGTCATTGTATACACAAGTGCTATTGGTAGAGCAGATGCAGTACCTGAAATATTATACTGTGCTTTAAGAAAAGCAGGTAGCCAGAAAAGATAAAACCACCAGATAGGATCAGTCAGAAATTTACCAATTATAAAAGCCCATGTTTGTTTAAATCCTAATATTTTAAACCATGAAACGTTGGCTGCCCTTTGCTCTAAATTTTCTGCTGCTTTTACATCTTCTAGATCGCTTAATATATAATCGTGCTCTGCTTGTGAAAGACGTTTGTGCTTAGCAGGAATTTCATAAATAATTAACCAGAAAACAATCCAGATAAAACCAATAGCACCAGTTATAATAAACGCCCATTTCCAGCCCATGTTTTCGGCTATCCAGGGTACTGTCAAAGGGGCTAAAATAGCACCCACATTTGAACCTGAGTTGAATAGACCTGTAGCTAAAGCCCGCTCTTTTTTAGGAAACCATTCGGCGGTCGTTTTAATGGCAGCTGGAAAGTTACCTGCCTCACTGACACCCAGGGCTGCACGGGCAATACCAAAACCAAGAGTGCTGTTAGCAAGTGCATGACCTATTGCAGCCAAACTCCAAACGAGTGTAGATACTGCATAACCAAGTTTGGTTCCAACTTTATCTATAAATCTTCCTACACCAATCATTCCTACAGCATAAGCAATCTGGAAGGCCATAACAATATGAGAATAGTCCTGCTCGCTCCAGGAAAAGTCCTTTTCGAGATTAGGTTTCAATAAACTAATAACAGAGCGGTCAAGGTAGTTGATAGTAGTGGCAAAAAAAACCAGGGAACATATAGTCCACCTGTATTTTCCAATCGTTGTCTGGTTCATTTAAAAAGCATTTATTTTTGCAAGACTTAATAATTCAATTGAGTTAATGAAAAGTATATAATTGATGGTAAGGAGTTAAAAAGTTCGTTTCTCTTATCCCATGCTCAATTTATCGTTATTAATTGTATAAGATTAACTTCGGCAATCACAATTGGGAGGAAAGGTACAAAGCATAACTATTCAATTAGAAATACTTACCAAATTTATTTCCGCAAACGTGTGCTTAATTTTTATCGTATTATAAATGCCGGCAATTAATCTTTATCAGGTATTTCACATTTTTTAAAATTTTATACATCAAAGTCAGCTCAAGCTTGCTCTCTTTCTATATAATACTTTTCTATCCTCTGCGTTAATATTCTTCAATGCAATCGTTATCGTAGATTTCATAAACATTACAGCTAAATGTTTATATTTTTGTCGTGAAACTTTTAACTTCAAATAAGTGACTATCTGAAAAAGGATTTATAGACGCTTGCCCTAACATAATCAATAGTATATTACTATTTCAAGCATTATTCTCCTGTAACAGTATCCTTATTCAACTTCTTAATGTTTAATTATGCAATTAAGTAAAAGTACTTTTAAGGGTTACAATGAGTATCCTGAAAAGGTTTTACAATTTGGTGAAGGAAACTTTCTTCGTGCTTTTGTTGACTGGATGTTTCACGAACTCAACAAAAAAGCAGGCTTCAATGGATCTGTAGTAGTGGTTCAACCTATTGAAAGAGGTATGGTAAACATGCTGAATGAACAGGATGGATTGTATACACTGTATTTACGGGGTCTTAAAAATGGTAACGCTGAAAGTACCCACGAAACTATTGACGTTATCAGCCGTGGTATAAACCCTTACGAAGATTTTGGCGCATACCTGCAAACAGCAGAAAACCCGGAAATGCGTTATGTATTATCAAATACAACTGAAGCAGGAATTACATTTGATGCAAGTGATGAGCCCACTAAAACTCCTCCGAATTCGTTCCCTGCCAAGCTTGCTGTATGGTTAAACCACAGGTATAACACCTTTAATGGAGATAATTCAAAAGGTGTTCACATCATTCCTTGTGAGCTGATTGAAAAAAACGGAGAAAACCTTAAAAAGGTTATTCATCAGTTAGTTGAAAAATGGGGATTGGAAGAAGGTTTTATTAATTGGCTGAATACAGCCTGCACTTTTAGTAATACACTTGTTGACAGAATTGTGCCGGGTTACCCGAGGGAAAGAATTGCAGAAATAACTGAAGAACTGGGTTATGAAGACAAGCAGGTTGTTGAAGGCGAGCATTTTCATCTTTGGGTAATAGAAGCACCTGAAGAACTGCAGAAAGAACTGCCTTTTCCTTCATTAGGATTAGACGTTTTATATGTAAAGGATATTACACCGTACCGTACCCGTAAAGTAAGAATATTAAATGGCGCCCATACTGCGTTGGTCCCTGTTGCATATCTATATGGCATCGATACTGTAAGAGAAGCTGTTGAACATCCTGTAGTTGGCAAGTTTTTAAAAGATGAAATATCTGAAGAAATCGTACCTACGCTTGATTTACCAAAAGAAGAGCTTGAGCAGTTTGCCAACGAAGTAATTGACCGTTTTAGAAACCCTTTTATTAAGCACCAGTTAATGAGTATTGCACTTAACTCATGGGCTAAATTTGAAACAAGGGTACTACCATCTATAATTGAATATAAAAACAGGAAAGGCAGTATACCACAAAGACTCGCTTTTTCATTAGCAGCAACAATTGCTTTTTATAAAGGTAAACGCGGTAATGAGGATATCAATTTAAATGATGACGCTGAAGCGCTGACATTACTTAAAAATATATGGGCAAAAAGTGACGGAAGTGAAAGTGCAATTAAAGAGGTTGTTACAGAAGTTTTAGGCTATGAGAAGAACTGGAAAAAAGATCTGAACCAGGTGGAAGGTTTGAATGAAGCTGTAACAAAACACATGGTTAACATTGAAAAGTATGGTATGGAAAAAGCCATAGAAATGATTTAACTTTAAAAGAAAAAACTAAAAATCATAATGAAGCCCATAATTAAAATTCATAACCGCGACAATGTTGTTATTGCTCTTAAGCCTTTTAGCAAGGGTGAAACAATTGAGATTGACGGCAGAAGAATTGAGCTGCTAAATGATATTGAAAAGGCTCATAAAATAGCTATTAACGATATTGAAACGGGCTCTGAGATAATTAAGTACGGTTATCCTATCGGCAAAGCCATTGCTCCCATTAAAATGGGGGAACATGTGCATGTTCATAATGTAAAAACAGGTTTGGGAGAAATATTTGATTATTCTTACAATCCAAACTTACACGAGCTCGCCCACCCACGGCGTAATCTCACCTTTAATGGATATCGCCGTAAAAATGGTGAAGTTGGAATCAGAAATGAGATATGGATTGTGCCCACTGTAGGGTGTGTAAACGGCGTAGCGGAACAAATTATCAGAGAATTTAAAGCAGAAGTAAATCCTACAGATATTGAAGGCGTTGAAGTATTTAAACACAGCTATGGTTGTTCGCAATTAGGTGACGACCATAAAAATACAAGGGCGGTACTGTCTGATATAGCACTACATCCTAATGCAGGTGGGGTATT
>Ga0210040_10007616_pt1 | contig 13061 bp, 12 predicted proteins | sample CryGeyCG12114_NA_FD_185462 | JGI IMG/M metagenome (GOLD analysis project Ga0210040, IMG submission 185462) | Groundwater microbial communities from aquifer - Crystal Geyser CG19_WC_8/21/14_NA (SPAdes) (version 2) | ecosystem: Environmental > Aquatic > Deep subsurface > Groundwater | place: USA... | reverse complement strand
CGAGGAGGAGGCCGCCTTTCTCCAGCGGCTCGGGCCCGTCTACCGGAATGACCGTGAACCGCTCCTCCAGCCTGGCAAGGAGGGGACTCTTGGGCGCATCGAGGGTGAAGCTTTCACCAAAGGCGATGGGTAAGCTGGTGAGCAGTGCCAGCCCGGGCTTCCCCGACCCTTGCGCCGCGGGTTGGGCCCTTTCCTGGCAGCCCGCCAGCGCCAGCAACACCCACAGCAGGACTGCGCGCATCAGCGAGCTTGCGGGGCGGCGCTGTTTCCGGCGACGTTCTCGCCACCCTGGCCGGGCGCAACACCAAGTTCGGCAAGCGGTTCGCTTGGTTCCTGCGCAACGTTGGCGCTGTTGGCCTCGCCCGTCGCGCCCTCCCCGCTGCGAACGATGGCAGTCCCCAGCAGCACCATCAGAAACACAAAGGCGAGGCCCGTCAGGCCATAGCGGATGCGCTGCATCGCGGTTGCTCCCACCCCCATGTCCCCAAGCCTATGCGGATCGGCGCTCAATGCAAGCCTTGCCAGGGCCTTGAACTGCGGCGGTCGGCCATTGACCGTTCATGTGGTGGCCGCGAAAGGGCCGCCATGACGATTCGACTCCCCCTCATCGCGCTTGCCGCAACCCTCGTTCTTTCTGCTTGCAACAAGGACGATCACACCATTGTCGCCGAAGGGCCTGCCGACCCGATGGCGAACCAGCTGGCCAATGCCGCTCCTGTGGAGCTGCCGGCGCCAATCGTGGAAACCAAGAAGTATCGCTGCGCCGATGGTTCGGTGGTCCAGCTCGACTGGCGCGAGAAGGACAACAAGCCGGCCGGCGCGAACCTCCGCATCGGCGACTCTGCCGAACCGACCGTCCTGGTCGCCGGCACCGACGGTACCGGCCCGATCACTGCTCCCGACGGCACTTCGCTTACCGGCAGCCGCTCCGACTCGTCGGTCACTGTCACCCTTCCCGGCAAGAGCGGCCAGACCTGCAAGGCCTGAGACCCCCGACAAACTTCTGAATGGATCCCGGCTTGTCACGGCCGGGATCCATTTCTTCTGATCGGCTGACTTCTGAGAAGTGGCGCTTGCGCTGGTTGGCCAATGGCCGCCGTGACGCTACAGGCCGGCCATGAGCGAGATCACCCCCGAGATGGTCGCCGAGCACGGCCTTTCTCCCCACGAATATCAGCGCCTACTCCACGCCCTTGGCCGGGAGCCGAACCTGACGGAGCTCGGCATCTTCTCGGTCATGTGGTCCGAGCATTGTTCGTACAAAAGCTCGCGCATCCACCTGAAGAAACTGCCGACACAGGCCCCATGGGTGATCTGCGGTCCGGGCGAAAACGCCGGCGTGATCGACATCGGTGACGGCGATGCCGCCATCTTCAAGATGGAAAGCCACAACCATCCCTCGTACATCGAGCCCTACCAGGGCGCGGCGACGGGCGTGGGCGGCATCTTGCGCGATGTCTTCACCATGGGCGCACGGCCGATCGCCAACATGAACGCCCTTCGCTTCGGCGATCCCAAGCACCCCAAGATGCGCCACCTCATTGCCGGTGTCGTCGCGGGCATCGGCGGATACGGCAATTGCGTGGGCGTTCCCACGGTCGGCGGCGAGACCAACTTCGACCCGGCCTACAATGGCAACATCCTGGTCAACGCCATGACCGTCGGCGTCGCCCGACAGGACAAGATCTTCTACTCCGCCGCCGCCGGGATCGGCAATCCGGTGGTCTATGTCGGCTCCAAGACCGGCCGTGACGGCATCCATGGTGCGACCATGGCGTCGGCCGACTTCGGTGAAGACAGCGACGAGAAGCGCCCCACCGTCCAGGTCGGCGATCCGTTCACCGAAAAGCTGCTGATCGAGGCCTGCCTCGAACTCATGGCATCGGACGCGATCGTTGCCATCCAGGACATGGGTGCGGCCGGCCTGACCTCCTCGTCCGTGGAGATGGCGAGCAAGGGCGGCGTCGGGATCCGCCTCGACATGGACGCGGTCCCCTGCCGGGAAAGCGGCATGACCCCCTACGAAATGATGCTTTCCGAAAGCCAAGAGCGCATGCTCATGGTGCTGAAGCCCGGCCGCGAGGCCGAGGCCGAGACCATCTTCCACAAATGGGAACTGGACTTCGCGGTGATCGGCACCGTCACCGATACCGGCCGCATGGAGCTCGTCTGGAAGGGCGAGACCGTGGCCGACATCCCCCTTGGCCCGCTTGCCGACGAAGCCCCGCTCTACGATCGCCCGTCGCTGAGCCGCGAGGATTATCAGGCCTGGGCGCAGGTGAAGCCGCGGGGGGATCTGCCGGAAAGCACCGACATCGCGGCCGACCTTCTCAAGCTGATGGGCTCCCCGCACCTCGCTTCACGGCGCTGGATCTGGGAACAGTATGACCAGCAGGTCGGCGGCGACACCGTCCAGCGCCCCGGCGGCGACGCCGCGGTGGTGCGCGTCCATGGTACCGACAAGGCACTGGCGATCACCACCGACTGCACCCCGCGCTATTGCTATGCCGATCCCTACGAAGGCGGCAAGCAGGCCATCGCCGAGGCCTATCGCAACCTGTCGGCCGTAGGTGCCACCCCGCTGGCGGTGACCAACTGCCTCAACTTCGCCAATCCGCAGCGGCCCGAGATCATGGCCCAGATCACCGGCTGCCTTGAAGGCATGAGCGACGCTTGCCGCGCCCTCGACTTCCCGATCGTCAGCGGCAACGTCTCGCTCTACAATGAGAGCAAGGCGACCGGCGGCGGAAGCGCAATCCTCCCGACCCCGGCAATCGGCGCCGTAGGGCTGCTGCAAGATTGGCAGAAGAACGCCACCATCGCTTTCAAGGCCGAGGGCGAGAACATCCTGCTGCTTGACCACGTGGCTGACGAAAGCGCTCTCGCGTTCGAAGAACAGCCGGAGATCGGACAGTCCTTGTGGCTGAGCGTGGTTCACGACCGCCCGGAAGGGTCACCGCCAAAGGTTGACCTCGAGGGAGAACGGCGGGTCGGAGAGTTCGTTCGATCCCTGATCGCCGATGGGCAGGCTTCCGCCGTGCACGACGTTTCGGACGGAGGCGCCCTCGTCGCGGTAGCCGAGATGGCCTTGGCCAGCGGGATCGGGGCCGAACTCGACATCGAAACGGAAGACATGCCGCTCGAGGCTGCGCGACTCTTCAGCGAGCAGCAGGGCCGCTACGTGGTGACGGTCGCCGGCAACTGGCTCGAACTTGCGGAAAACGCTCGAAAGGCCGGCATTGCCGTCACCCGCCTCGGTTTGACCGGTGGCAGGTCGATCAGCTTCGTCGACGAGGACCAGTCGGATGAACCGATCGCCCATCTCGAGGTCCCGCTGGAGCGGCTACGCGCCGCGCACGAAGCCTTCCTTCCTGACCTGATGGGTGCTGACGGCCCGCTGGCCTGAAGCTTCGAGGCGCTCAGGCCGCCCGCACTTCGGCTCGGTGCAAGGCCGTTGCTACTGCTTCGGCCAGCGCATTCACCGTGAATGGTTTGCGCAGGAGGTCGTAGCCGACCAGATCCTCGCCTTCGCCTTCCCCGACATAACCGGTGACGAACAGCACGCCGAGATCGGGGAAGCGTCGCTTCAGCAAGCGGATGAGTTCGGGACCTGTCATCCCCGGCATGATCACGTCGCTGATCACCAGGTCGAAGACCTGGGACTCGAAGGCGGCCAAGGCTTCTTCCGCATTGGAACAGGCGACCGGCTGGTAGTCGAGATCCTCCAGTGCTTCCACGGTGGCACTGCGGACCCGCGGATCGTCCTCGACCAGCAGGATGCGCGCCCCGCTCGGGGCGGAAATCGGTTCCCCGCGAACGGGTTGGTTCATTGCCGGGTGCATTCTCACCTCCGCTGCTGCTGCCCAGCTACGCGGCAGATACAAACTCACCACCGTGCCGACGCCCACGGCACTGTCGATTGCCACCTCGCCGCCGGACTGGCGTGCGAAGCCAAAGATCTGGCTGAGGCCAAGGCCCGTGCCCTTGCCGACTTCCTTGGTCGTGAAGAAGGGCTCAAAGGCGCGCTGCTTCACTTCCTCGCTCATCCCGCTGCCAGTATCGGCCACGGCAATCCGGACATAGTCGCCGGACGGCAGGCCGCCGACATCTCCTTCCTCGAGGTGCAGGTCGCTGGTCGCGATGGTGATGGTGCCTTCGCCCTCCATGGCGTCCCGGCCGTTCACCGCGAGGTTGAGGAGGGCATTCTCCAGCTGGTGAGGGTCGACATAGACCGGCCACTCTCCCTGCGCCTCGACCCGCACGGTGATGCGCTCACCCAGGGTTCGATCAAGGAGGTCGGTCAGGCCGTTGACCAGTTCGCCGGGTCGCACCTGCGCTGGCAGCAACGGCTCTGCCCGGGCAAAGCCGAGCAAGCGCCGGGTGAGTGCTGCCGCACGGGTCGCACCGTCCATCGCGTTGTTGAGGTGCGCCAGCACCTCGCGCTTGGGTCCACCGATGCGCCGCCGCGCAAGGTCGATTCCGCCGACCACCACGGCCAGCATGTTGTTGAAGTCGTGGGCGATGCCGCCGGTAAGCTGGCCCACCGCCTCCATCTTCTGGATCTGGCGAAGCTGAGCCTCCGCTACGGCTCGTTCTTCCGCTTCGGCAAGCAAGGCCTCGTTCGCGGCGGACAATTCCTGCGTCCGGAGCGCCACCGCCTGCTCCAGCGTCTCCGCCTCGCGGCGTGAAAGGATGCTCTGCCGGATGCTCTGCACGGCAAGCACGCCAAGGCCGATGGCGGCCAATCCCACGATCAGGCCGAGGAAGCTGAGGTAATCGGTCAAGCGATCGGCCTGCGCCGAGAAGAACTCCGTCTGCTCCATGCTGTCGCGGAGCACGGCGCGCTCGGAGGTGGCGATCTCCGACAATTTGCGTCGCAGCCGCTGGCCGGCGCCATTCTCCCCGCGAGTGACGGTGAAGAACAAGGCGATGCCGCCCTCGCCCTTGGCACTCGCGGCGGCGGCGGCGGCCGTGGCGAGATTGTCGCCATGTTCGCGGTAGAGCGTCCGGGCGTCGCCGACGCGGCGGGCCTGGACCCGATCCCGGCGCACCAGCCGCTCCAGCTGGCGAAGCTGCGTGCCCGCGAGCCGCCACTCATAGGCATAGATGCTGCCCGAAACATCGATGTCCTCGTCGAGCACGAAGCGGCCAAGCGCCGACTCGGATCGCGCCAGGGTCGCATCGACCGTTCGCACCAGCAGCGTCACGTCATAGGCGTGACGTTCACGCTCGAGCGCTTCGTCACGTGCGCGGTTGCTCATGGCGACCAGAAGCACCATCCCCAAGAGGATGAGTGCTGCAAGTGTCGCCCCGGCTGCCGCTCCCACCCGCCGCCAGTCGAACCCGTTTTCCTCGGGCATGGACGTCATAGTTCGTCAGTCTAGGACTCGGCGCAGGACCGCACAACCGCTTGTTCATATTGGGAGTAGCATCGGGCCCCGGATGCGCCTGCTTCTCGCCCTCCTCCTGCTGCTCGGTGCGGCCCCGACCCTTGCGGCCGATCCTCGTCTCCTTACGGCCGACCAGGCGCTGCAAGAGGACGCGGCGCTCTACGCGGCTCAATTCGAAGTAAGTCCCGCAGAGGCCCTGGCCCGCCTCAAGCAACAGCAGGCGAGCATTCCCCTCACAGACCGGCTGCGGATCCAGTATCGCGACCGGCTCGCTTCGATCGCGGTCGAGCATCGGCCGGACTGGCGCGTGGTCGTTCGGCTGACGGGAGCAGGCCTTCCGGCCGATTTCGATGCGACGCAGGCCGGGCTGACGATCCCCGTTCGCTTCCAAGATGGTTACAATTCGTCTCGCACCCTGGCCCTTCGCATCCTCGATGCCGAGCGTTCCGCCCTGCCCGGCTTGATCCCGGGCTATCGCGGCGCGGGCGTCGATCCCGCAAGCGGCGGTTTGGTCGTCATGCAGCGGCCCAGCACCGACCTGCGTCCAACGCCCGAGCTCGAGCAGGCGTTGTTCGACCGTCTGGGAATCCCCGTCCGCATCCGCCGCCTCGAGGCGACCATGTTCAACAGTTCGGCGATCGGCGGCGGCCGGATCGAGGGAGCCGTGGCCGGGCAACGATATCGCTGCACCACGGGCTTCGTGGTCCGCAATCCGGCGGGCGAGGTGGGAGTCACCACGGCCGCCCACTGCCCGGACGAACTGAGCTGGCGCGGTCCGACAGGCGAGGAACGGGCGCTGACCATGGCGGGCGCCTGGGGCAATGCGGAACATGACGTGCAGGTCCACACCGGCATCGGATCTGCCGAGGGACTGGTCTTCAGCGACAGCGCCAAGATAATTGTCCGGCCGATCACCAGCTGGGCGACCCGGCCGATGACTCGTGTGGGCGACTGGCTCTGCCATCGCGGCGAAAGCTCCGGCTATGCGTGCGCCGTGGTCGAACTCACCGACTTCGCGCCGCCCGGTGAGCTGTGCGGCGGCCTGTGTGCCGCAAGCTGGGTGACACTTGCCGGACCGGCCTGCCGGAGCGGCGACAGCGGAGCGCCCATCTTCCTTGGCAGCACTGCCTATGGCGTGCTCAAGGGCGGCGCTTACCTCGCCGACCGGAGCTGCGCGTTTTCCTATTACCAGAGCGTCGATTATCTCCCGGACGGCTGGCGGGTCGTGACCGCTCCTGCCGCTGCGTCCGAATTCCTGCTGGCAAGAGCTAGATAACGCCGACCCGTTTGCCGGCAGCCTCGAACATGCCGAGAATCTCTCCGACCTGCTCCTCGCTATGCAGCGCGCAAAGCGAGCAGCGCAGCAGGGTCATTCCGGCGGGGGTCGCCGGCGGCCGCGCGAGGTTTACGTAGAGACCCTCCTGCAGCAGCGCTTCCCACATCGCCGCACCACGTTCGAGATCGGGCATGATCACGGCAATGATGGCCGATTGCGGTTCTTCGGTCCCGAGAGTGAAGCCGAGCGTCTTCAGACCGCCGTGCAGGCGCCGGCTGTTCGCCCAAAGGTGCGCCCGCTTGTCGGCGGCACCGCGCAACTTGTCGATCGACACCGCCGCGGTCGCCACCACGCTGGGTGGCAGGGACGCCGTGAACACGTACGGGCGGCACACCAGCCGCAGGATCTCGAACTTGGGATGGTTGGAAACGCAGAAGCCCCCGACCGTGCCGACTGACTTCGAGAAGGTGCCGATGACGAAATCGACGTCGTCGAGGACGCCCTGCTCTTCCGCGACCCCGCGGCCATTCTCGCCGATGAAGCCCATCGAGTGCGCTTCATCGACCAGTACCATGGCCCCGTGCGCCTTGGAGACGGCGACCATCTCCTTGAGTGGAGCCGTGTCGCCGAGCATCGAATAGACGCCCTCCAGAACCACCAGCTTGCCGGCATTGGCAGGCAGTCGCTTGAGGCGCTTCTCGAGTGCAGCGACGTCGTTGTGGCGGAAGGCGACGATCTGGGCGTTGCCGAGCGCGCAGCCATCGTAGATCGACGCATGGCTGTCGATGTCGAGGATGACGTAGTCATCCTTGCCGGCCATGGTGGAAATGATGCCGAGATTGGCCTGGTAGCCGGTAGAGAAGACCATCGCATGGTCCATGCCGTAGAAGCGCTTCAGCGCTTCCTCGCACTCCCGGTGGCCTTGGTAGGTGCCGTTCAGGACCCGGCTTCCGGTCGTGCCGGAGCCAAATTCGTCCAGTGCCTGCTTGCCGGCGGCAAGCACGTCCGGATCGAACGTCTGGCCCATGTAATTGTAAGTGCCCAGCAGGATGGTGCGCTTGCCGTTGCAGATGGCGACAGTGGGGCTTTCCACCCGTTCCATGACCAGGTTGAACGGGTCGGTGACCCCGGTCGACAGCAAGGCCTCGCGCTGGTCGATCAGCGGCTGGAACTTGGCGAACAGGTCCGGAGCGCCGCCGTCAGGCGCCGGCTTTGCTGCATCGGCGGTCATGGCCAGGCCGGGATCGGTCATGCCTTACTCGCCCTTCAGTTCGCCAACGGCGTCGACCAGTTGCCCGATCGTCTCGATCTCGGCCGCGCGGTTCATGGTGATGATGATGTCGAACTCGTCCTCGACGGCGGCAACGAAGTCCATGACGGTCAGGCTGTCCCACTCGAGATCCTGTGCAAAGCGGGTTTCCTCGCCCACCTCGATGCCCTTCTTGTTGAAGTCTCCCACCAGGCGGAGGATGGCGTCCTTGCGTTCGTCGCGATCAGTCATGATTTCACCCGCTAAGCTTTGCCGCTCCCAAGCGCAACAAAGGGGCGAAAAGCAGGCAAGGCCGAGCTAAGAGCCGGCGGTCATGACCGATTTGCCCCCTTACGCCCGCCTTCTTCAGCTTCGCAGCGAAGTGCGCGACGATGGCGGGCTGCTGTTCGTCATGCCCTTCCATGACGATGTGGTCGGGCGCCCCGGCTACCTTCACGGCGGCGCGATTGCTGGCCTGCTGGAGTTCGCTGCCTTTAGCGAGCTTGCCCGGGCGGTGAGTGGCCGGGAGGTGGAGCTGAAGCCCGTCTCGGTCACCGTGGATTACCTGCTTGGGGGGCGCAACCGCGACACCTTCGCAAGCGCCACGATCGAGCGGCTGGGCGCCAGGATCGCGAACGTGGAGGCCTTTGCCTGGCAGAAGGAACGCGCAACGCCGATTGCCAGCGCACGAATCAACTTCCTGCTCGCGGCAGCCTAGCGGATCGCCCCGCTGCGGATCAGTCTGGGCACCAGCGTCACGGCCGTCAGCAAGGGGTGCCGGCGCTGCCAGTCGCTCAGCTCGATCTTGGTTCCGGCGTGCCGGTTGATCTTCCAGGCGATGTATTCGGCGCCGCCGGCAAAGGTCGCGCTGGCCTTTGCAAGCCGGACGACGGACAGCAATTTGCCTTCCAGCCGGCGACGGCCCCAACCGCCGCGGCAACGTCGGCCCGCCGAACGCGCTGCCGCCATCGCCGGGCCGAAGAAGCGGAGGTAACGGGCCGGCTCGGCCTCGACGACCGAAGCGCTGCGTTCGCCCTTTTCGGCCCGCAATTCGGCGGCATAGGTCAGCGCGAAGGCCGCTCTCCAGAGCTCCAGTGGCGGCCGGTCGTTGGGAACGCTGCACAGCGCCGCGCTCAACAGCGTCGGGGCGGCACGTACGACGGCCTCGATCGCGGTCTCCGCGGCCGCGGCGTCGGCAGACCACACCAGGCGTGAGGGCTGGGCGAAGCGCGCCCAGACAGACACGTTCCGGGTTTCCGGACCGTTCAGGCGATGGAAGTCAGCTTCGCTCAGCACCGCATATTTGGCGGCAAGCCCGTCATGCGCGAAGGGAAAGACATTGGGCGGGATCAGGCGGTTGGCGGTCGCCAGCCAGGCCTTGTCGTAGGCCGCATCATAGTCCGACACGATCAGGTAGAAGTCGAGCATGCGGCCGTCGAGTTCGGACTCCCGCAGGCAGGAGCCGTAGAACAGCACCGCCCGCGCGGCGTTGCCATGTTGCGCGGCGACGGCAGCGGCCAGGGCCGAGACGCGCGGATCCACGGGCTGGCCAAGCTCTGCCCGGACCAGCACCTTCAGCTCGGCCGCCGGATCAGGCGGCGAGGCGGACAAAGGACAGGGGGGCGGCGGGGGTCAACCGGATCGGCGAGCCGATGCGCGCCTCGAACATCTCGCCATCGAGGATCACCGAAGAGTGGTCGCCCTCGATCGAGATCTCGTCGGCTTCCTCGACATGCACCCCGCTCAGCTTCTTGACGCCGAGCTTCTTGGTGACGCCGGCGAACAGCCCGCGCACGAGCGAACTGGAGCGATGGTCGATGGCCAGCAGCTTCAGCCGGCCCTTGCCTTCGCTGCGGACCTCGCTTCCGAGCAGCAACTTCTCGAGAGTGGTCACCGCAAGCAACGCGAACCGCCCGCGAAGCGTGCCGAGCCGGCGCACCTTGACCTCGATCGGTGAGGGTACCGGGGGAAGAAAGTGGGCCTTGAGGCCGAATATCTGCTGAGCCAGCACCGCCAGCGCGGCGATCACGTGACTGACCCCGTTGGGCAAGCCCAGCGGGTAGATCTTGTCGCGGCAGTAGAGCATCGTGTCGGCAAGGCCGGCGCCGCCCAGGAACATGCCGATCACCGGCTCCTTGCGGCCATCGGAGGTCAGGGCGATCAGCTCGCGGGCGACGATGTGCTCTGACAGATCGCCATCGGCAAGGTCCAGGAGCCGTTGCAGCGCCGCCACCGGGTCGCCCTGCGCCCCGAGGTCGAGCGCGATGAGGTTGGTCTTGCCGTTCGGCAGCACCGCAACCGGCGGCGGCGAATCGCCGAAGTGATCGCCATTGATGAGCTCGGTCAGGGCCGCCTGCACCGTGCCGTCCCCACCGTTGATCGCAAGCACCTTGGGACGAACCCGGGCGATCGTCTTCAGCGCCGCTCCGACCTGATCGGCTTTCTCCACCTCATAGTGGAAGATGTCCGGATGCTCCGCGCAGAAGGCGCGGATGCGCGGCAGCTGCGACAGGTTGCCGGTCGAGTTGGGGTTGCTGAGCAATGCGATCCTGGCCTTGCCCATCAGCTGCCTCGCGCCGGGCCGATCGTCAGCCCGCGAAGGTACATGAGCTGAATGGCCACGGGCCGCACGCTGTTGCCGACCTGCACTGCGCTGCCGACGAAGCTCGGCCGGCCAAGCAGGCTGAGGCGCGGATTGCGGGAGAAGCCCGCACCGTCCGTACGATCCTTTTCCTTGTCGGCGTCGACATCGTGGTGAACCGCGACCGCGTAGGCGCCGGCACCAGGTACCGCGACGCATACGTCCATCGCCGGTCCCGTGACTGGCACCCGCATCTTGCGCAGCGAGCCGCCCTTCTGAAGCCAGCCGCTCTGCCGGTAGACGGCGATCCGGACCTGACCCTTCGCTTCCCTGAAACCGGCCAGGTGAACCCGCAGCGCCGGCGCACCCTCGGCGCAGGCGGCGACATCCCCCACGACCGCGGCCCCGGCCGGCGCAGACAGCGCCAGCAGGCTCAACGGAGCAGCCAAGAACAGGAAGGCAGGACGCATCGAAAAGGACACCCTCGCGATTCGGGTGTGGGGCGGTTAGAATTGCTCTTCCACCGGGAGGAGCGCACAACCGACACCATCACGGATTGACGGTTGCACTTGCTTTGCGGCCAAATGATGGTGTTGAGGGAAGCCACGGCCATGTCCCTCATCAACCGCTACATCGCCAAGGCGATCGCCATCCCCCTGTTCGGCACCCTGCTGCTGGCGGCGATGCTGCTCGTGCTCGACAAGATGCTGCGCTTGTTCGACTTCGTCATCAACGCCGGCGGTCCCGTCAGCGTGGTCTGGCGGATGCTCGCGAACCTGCTGCCGGAATATTTCGCGCTTGGTATCCCGATCGGCCTGATGCTCGGCATCCTGCTCGCCTTTCGCAAACTTGCGACGTCCAGCGAGCTCGACGCTCTGCGGGGCATCGGCGCGGGCTTCGGGCGCCTGCTCCGCGTGCCTTATGCCTACGCCTTTGTGCTGCTACTGCTGAACCTGTTCATCGTCGGCTGGCTGCAGCCCTGGACCCATTACGGCTATGAACGGCTACGCTTCGACCTGCGCTCCGGCGCCTTGGGCGCAAGCCTCAAGGTGGGTGAGTTCAACACCCTGTCCAAGCGCTTCACCCTCCGCATCGACCGCAGCGAGGACAAGGGCACGCAGCTTCATGGACTGTTCGTGCAGGCCGACCAGAAGAGCGGCGCGGGCATCGTCGCGACCGCTTCGCGCGGCCGGTTCCTGGCCACGGACGATCCCGACACCATTCTCCTGCGGCTCGAACAAGGGCGCCTGATCCAGCAGGATCCAAGCTTCACCACTCCCCGTACCCTGGCGTTCGAAAGCTACGATCTGCCGATCAGCCTGCCGCGCGTCGACAGCTTCCGGCAGCGCGCCCAGGATCAGACCGAGGAGATGACACTGCCCGAGCTCATCCGGGCAAGCTATGCCGGCACCACCACCGGCGAAAGCAACCTCGCCGCCCGGTCCAACCTCCACTTCCGGCTGGTCGAGGTGTGGATGATGCTGCTGCTGCCGATGCTTGCCGTCGCACTGGCGGTTCCGCCCAAGCGCAGCAGCTCAAGCCTTGGCATCTTCGTCGGGATCGTGATGGTCGTCGCCTATCACAAGATCAATCAATGGGCCGAGGACGCGGGCGCACAGGGCCGCTTCACGCCCGAGCTGGTGATGTACATTCCCTTCCTGCTCTTTGCTGCGCTGATCCTGTGGATGTTCCTCACCCTGGCGACCAAGCCCGGCGGGCAGCCGATCGGCGCACTTGAGAAGGGAGCAGGCAAGGCCTGGGCCTTCATCAAGCGGCTGCTGCCCAAGCCGAGGAGGCGGACCGCCGCCACATGATCAACCTCAACTTCCTGCCCTCCCCGAGGCTCGCCCGGTACACCGCATGGCTCTACGTCTCGCGGAGCCTGGCCGTCCTGCTGTCGCTCAGCCTGGTGCTCATGATGCTGAACCTGCTTTCCGAGAGCGGGAAGATCCTGGCGGTGCCCGGCAATGGCGAGGCCGAGCTGTGGCGCTATGTGGGCTACCGCTTCCCGCAGCTGATCGCCTTCGCCTTCCCCTTTTCCTTCCTGCTCGGCGCGCTGATCACCTTCACCACGCTCAACCAGAACAGCGAAGTGGTGGCGATGAAGGCGGCGGGGCTTTCGGCGCACCAGTTGCTTGCCCCACTGGTCGCAGTCAGCGTTGCGCTTGCCGCCTTTTCCTTCTTCTTCAACGAGCATGTGGTGGTGAACGGCAGCCGCCAGCTCGCCGCATGGGATGACAACGACTACAAGCCGGTGCCGCCGGACAGCGGCATCCTCAGCAACGTCTGGGTGACGGCCGGCGACGACCTCGTCCGCGCCCGGATCGTGACCGGTCGCAGCGATGGAGTCCGGATCCAGGGTGTGACCGTCTACGAGCGGCAAGACATCACCATCCGCCGGATCGTCGAAGCGGCGCGCGCCCGTCCCTACCAGGGCGCCTGGATCTTCGAGGATGTGCGCACCTACGACAGCCAGATGAACATGGTGCTGCGCCAGCCTGCGGTCCGGGCACTCGAAGGCGTGGAGCCGCAGCGCTTTACCCTGGCTAAGGTCGATCCTGAAGC
>Ga0210040_10007615_pt1 | contig 13063 bp, 13 predicted proteins | sample CryGeyCG12114_NA_FD_185462 | JGI IMG/M metagenome (GOLD analysis project Ga0210040, IMG submission 185462) | Groundwater microbial communities from aquifer - Crystal Geyser CG19_WC_8/21/14_NA (SPAdes) (version 2) | ecosystem: Environmental > Aquatic > Deep subsurface > Groundwater | place: USA... | reverse complement strand
GACCCTGAATAATATGTTTAGTTTTATGATAATGAAGGCTATTGTATCTGGGAAAAATATCGAGCCAATATTTAAAAAACAGGCAACATTCTTCTTGAAGAAGTTAGATCCTCAGAAATACCACACTTATAAAAAAATTATTCTGTATGTTTTATAAATACTGATAAGATTGATATTATTTCCTATGTTATGATGCCTTAAAGAAGGTATATAAAATTAGTTTAGACTTTAATATTAGAACCTAAAGAAGGCCATGAAAAACTACAGTTGAACGGAGCGTCGCAAGAATGTCTTCTTAAAAAATGAATGCTGGTCATCCCAAAAATAAAATTTAGACAGCTTCAAAGGTAGAACTGATTTATTGTTAATCGTACATTAAAGTAAGAATTACGAAAGATGGCAACCTTTTGAAAACTATTTTTGCCTTATGAGTAAATTTTTAATTGTAGGGCTTGGAAATATTGGAACAGAATATGTACATACCCGGCATAACATAGGATTTGAGGTACTACAGGCTTTTGTACAAAAACATGGAGGTGTTTTTAAAACAGAAAGGTTGGCGGAAGTATCTGAAGTAAAATTTAAAGGAAGGATTGTTATATGCATAAAGCCAACTACGTATATGAACTTAAGCGGAAAAGCTTTTAAATATTACTTTGATAAAGAAAAAGTTGACCTTGACAATACACTGACGATAGTTGATGACCTTGCATTACCACTTTCAAAGCTTAGGCTGCGTGGGAGTGGAAGTGATGCAGGTCATAATGGATTGAAAGATATACAAGCTGTGTTAAGTACTGATAAATATCCTAAATTAAGATTTGGTATCGGTAATAATTATCTTAAAGGAATGCAGATAGATTTTGTTCTGGGAAAATGGAATAAAGAAGAGCTTGCTGTTGTAAATGCAAAAATTGAGAAAGCCGTTGAAGCAATTGAAAGCTTTCTCTTCATCGGGCTCCAAAGAACTATGAGTTTGATTAATAACACCGAGATTATATAATTTTTTTAATTAGGAACGTTATATATCGTTATTGAAGTATAGTTGTGAAATTATGAATACTAAGTTGTCTTTTTTTTCATCTGATTATTGTAAATATATTAAATATTAAAACCTATGAAAATTTTTTGTGTTGGAAGAAATTATGTTGAACATGCAAAGGAACTTGGTAACGATGTACCAGATGAGCCGGTTATTTTTATGAAGCCCAAAAGTGCACTACTTCATTCTCAAACACCTTTTTATTATCCTGAATTTTCTAATGAGCTCCACTATGAGTTGGAACTTGTATTAAGGGTCAGCAAAAATGGAAAGTACGTAACTGAGAGACATGCTTCCAAATATTACAATGCCATTAGTGTTGGTATAGATTTTACAGCTCGTGATATTCAGGCTGAGCTTAAGAAAAAGGGACTGCCCTGGGAGAAGGCTAAAGCCTGGGATAACTCGGCAGTAGTTGGCACATGGAAAGAGTTAACACCGGAAATGATTAAAAAAGTTCATCACTTTTCTATGCTTAAAAATGGAGAACTGGTACAATCAGGTGTAACTACAGATATGATATTCAGTTTTGATCAAATTGTTTCTCATATATCAAATTACTTCTCATTAAATATTGGTGATCTGATTTATACCGGAACCCCCGCCGGAGTTGGTGAGTGTGTAGTAGGTGATGTATTGACAGGCTTTTATGAGGAGGAAAAATTATTTGAATTAGAAATTAAGTAGCAATTTAAATAACGTAAGTAGTCTGTAAAATACCATTTAAGCTAAGACGGGCATAATTAGCATAACGTCTCTTCCTCGTGTTTATCTTCTTGATTGTCACAACGATTGTTTGTTTTTTCATGTTATCGTTACTTTCCATCGACCACATCATGTTCTGTAAGACCCTTATAGAAATACAAAACATGCTTACTCTCCCTTATTCTTTTTATAATTAATAATAAACACTTTGAATTATTAGCTTTTGTATAATAAACGCCTTATTTGTACAAGTATTCCTCATTCTGCTATTATAATAGTCTCGTTGGTATTGTTATATAGCTTTTAAGTTGTCCGCGACAAAAAAATAACAAAATACTATAAATAATAAGCGCCTTATTTTTCTTGTCTTTAAATTTTAATTGCATTTTTGCTTAATGCAAAAACCACTGGATATTCTTTTAATAGAAGATGATATTGATGATGTGGACTTATTAAAAGACGCATTGTTAGAAAACAATGTGGCATACCAGATGGAAGTGATAATGGAAGGAGATAAGGTGTTTAATTATCTTAAAAATGCAGAAACGTTACCAGAGATAATTGTAATGGATCTCAATTTACCTAAAACAGATGGTAAGGAAATTCTTCAGGAAATAAAATCTACCTCTTCACTTATTAAAATACCAATTGTCGTTTTAACTACCTCTTCTTCTAAAGACGATATTGATTATTGTACAAGTTTGGGTATTAGTAAATTTATTACTAAGCCTGCTACCATCGATGATTGGAATACAACTATCGATTCTATTGTCAATGTAGCATCTTCTCTAAGCAAAAGAGTTAGCTTTCAAAACTAACTGTAACCTGTAATATCATTTTTTCTACAGCATAAACAACGCTTCACGTAATTATCAAAGTAGATATAATTACTACGTTTAGGGAAATTTGTATTATTACCTGAATAATGCATGCTCTCAAATTTATTCTTACCTTGCTTCTTTCCCTACAATAAGTTCACCAATTGTACAGTTATTATTAATGTTTTTTTGTTAGAACTAAACAGAGCTTTTGCAAGGTTAGCAAAATGGGAAGGGCTTGCAATTGCACACTTCAGTAATGTCTTTGCAATCAGTAATTTTCTACTTTTTAGAAATATTTAGAACCTCATGATTTTAATTGTTGATGATAAACGCGAGAATATTTTTGCATTAAAAAGTGTACTTGAGTCTAATCATTTCAAGGTTGATACTGCATTGTCGGGAGAAGAGGCGTTAAAAAAGGTTTTAAAAACAACTTATTCTCTTATCATCCTTGATGTTCAAATGCCGCTAATGGATGGATTTGAAGTTGCAGAGGCCATATCAGGATATAAAAAGGCAGAGCATACACCCATTATTTTTCTTTCTGCTGTTAATACGCATAAGAACTTTATTGCTAAAGGATATACTTCCGGTGCTGTTGATTATATCACAAAGCCTGTTGATCCTGATATTTTGATGCTCAAAGTGAAAACGTTTTACCGTCTTTTCGAACAGACAAGTGCATTGAATGATGCAAAGCAGGCACTGCAAAAAGAAGTAGAAGTACGCAAAGAAGCTGAAAGGACCTTAGAGAACACAGTTCAGGAGTATCATTCGATTCTTGAGGCAATACCGCAAATAGCATTTACCGCAAAAGCAGATGGAACTGTTGAGTATGTCAATGAGCATTGGTTTTCTTATTCACATAATAAAAATGAATTTCCCACCACGTCTTCTTCTGAAAGCATAGCTGATCAATGGGTGAAAGCTGTAAAGACAGGAGATGAGCTGGAGCTTGAAATAAGAATTAAAAAGTTGGATTCGGAAGAGTACCGTTATCATTTGCTAAGAGCAATACCTGTAATTTCAGATGGTCAGATAGTAAAATGGGTTGGTACTTTTACAGACATTAACCACCAGAAGATGCTCAATGAATTGCTGGAGCAAAAGGTCGATGAACGAACAAAAGAATTGCAGGAGATGAACAAAGAACTCGAACTTAGTAACCATGACCTGCAACAATTTGCATCTGTAGCTTCACACGACTTAAAAGAGCCGCTAAGAAAGATACAGGTATTTAGCAATATTATTAAAGACAGGCACGTAGCGGAGAACGAGGAATTGGCTAAGTATCTCGATAAGGTCATACTATCATCGGGCCGGATGAATAAACTTATAAATGACCTGCTTAGCTACTCCCGTTTGTCAGAGGCAATGTTGTTTGAGATGTCAGATGTAAACCAGATAATTCAAGAGATTTTAATTGACCTTGAGCTGGCTATTGAAGAGAAAGAAGCTGTCATCCATGTTGAGAAAATTCCCGAAATAGAAGTTATTCCCGGCCTTATAAGACAGTTGTTTCAGAACCTGATAAGCAACGCACTTAAATTTTCAAAACCTGATTTGACGCCGGTAATCGAGATTAGATCAGCTATAGTTAATCAGCACGAAGTTGGAGATATTGTAAGTGGTTACGAAAAATATTGTAGCATAATCATCAGCGACAACGGTATTGGCTTCGATGAAAAGTATAGCAACAAAATCTTTACCTTGTTTCAACGGCTCAATTCAAGGGAGAAGTATGAGGGAACGGGTATAGGTCTTGCCATTGCCAAAAAAATAATGGATAAGCACAACGGTGTTATTAGTGCATCCGCTCGTGAAAATGAAGGGGCGACCTTTACTATAATCCTTCCACTTAAACAATCAAATAATATCTTAGAAGCTGTCTAAAATTTATTTTTTTGGAAACCAGCATTGGTATTTTATGGGATCGGCCGTTGCGACGCTCCGTTCATCTGTAGGTTTTTATGGCATCTTTAGGTTCTAATATCAAAGTCTAAACTAATTTTAGACAGCTTCTTAATAAAATAGGGAATTTCAAAAAAGGTTTTATTAACATGAATAGTTTTTTCAGAAGGTTGCCTTTAGCTGGTAAAATGATGCTGATTGCAATTCTTCCACTTGTAATTCTGATTTATTTAGGTATTGGGCTTTTTGTAGAAAAACAAAAGAACATTGAGATACTCAATGAGTATCGCACAAGAATTACAAGATCTGCTACAATAAGTTCTCTCGTAAATGAATTGCAGTCCGAAAGACGCTTTGCTTTTGGTTATGTAGTTAAGGGAGCCTGGCAAAACCAGTTTTTAGCACAGGTGCCAAAAACCGATGATGTAATCAACAGCCTGAAAGATACAGCTGATGAAAATTTGAAAGGATTTGCGAGTTATACACTCCTTAACCGCATTGCAGGTATTCGTGAAAGGGTAGATCAAAAAATGATAACACCAGAGGAAGTGATGGAATATTATACCAACACAATCTTCAGGTTAAATAACATCAATAATGTTTCTGCAGGTTCAATTGTTTTTATAAATCCCATCAGAAAAGAGCTCGCCGGCCAGAAGTTACTATCTGAGCTTGTAACCTACATGGGCATCATAAGATCGAGCATTTATTATGCATTGTATAAGAAGCAGCCTACGGCACAAATAGCTGCACAACTCCATAGCCTATATGACATTTACAATACTTTTCAAACAGAATTTTTATTTAAATCTTCTGACGAATCTATTGATCAATTTAACACTATCAGGAATAAGGGTAATTTAAAAACAACTATTGCCTATCTTGATAATCTATTTACTGACGGGGTAGTAGATACAACTTTTAATGAAGAAAATTGGTGGGTTGTTTCAGCAAGTGGTGTAGACGAAATAAGAGATCTTCAACAAAAATTACTAAGGCAGTGTGAGGTTTCGGTGGAGAAAATATATCAGGATGAAAAATCCAACAGAAATAAAACCCTAATAGTTCTTGCTATTGCTTTGTTTTTTGTGCTGTTCATAGTTGTTTATACTATTCGAATGATCACAAAGATGCTGAATGAGCTAAAGGATGCTGCAAAAGAAATTTCAGAAGGGAAGACTGGCGTTAAGATTAACGTTGATTCAAATGATGCAATTGGTAGTCTTGCAAACTCCATCAATAATATTGATATAAGTAATAAAGGGTTGGCTCACGCTGCAGAGGAAATCGGAAAAGGTAACTTCAACATTCTGCTAACTCCCCGCAGTGATGAAGATATTCTTGTGAATTCGATGAAAAAGATGAAGCAGGAATTGAAAAGATTGTCAAAAGAGAGCGAAGATAAAATTTGGGTACATACCGGCATTGAAGCTGTTGTAACAAGTATTGCCGTTGAAAAAGATGTAAAGTTACTTGGCACAGACTCCCTGACTGCAATTATTGAATATTTAAAATGTGAAGTAGGTGTTTTCTATACTGTTAATAATGATGTTTTAGAATTTACGGCAGGCTATGCTATTGCTGATCAAAGTGCTGTATCTGCTACTTTGGCGTTTGGCGAAACGTTAGTAGGGCAGGCAGCATTAAAAAAAGAGATAGTTCACCTGGAAGATATTCCGAAAGGATATATTACTATAAAATCAGGCACCGGTGAACTGAAAGCAAAACATGTACTGATTATTCCTCTTGTACATGATGGTATAGTTGAAGGAGTTATGGAAATTGGCTCTTTGTACAAAATAAATGATTCTGCTATTGAGATGGTTGAGCAGGTAAAAACCAATATTGCGATAGCCTTACAAACAGCAAAAAACAGGACACAATTGCACGAACTGCTGTTGCAGACACAGGTACAGGCAGAAGAGTTGCAAACACAGCACAGTGAACTCGAAAACCTCAATTTTGAGTTGGAGGCTCAGTCGCAAAAGCTGCAGGCATCAGAAGAAGAGCTGAAAGTACAGCAGGAAGAGTTGATGCAGACCAACCAGGAGTTGGAGGAACGCTCTAAGTTGCTGGAAGAAAGAAATGAACTGATAGTAGAACGTAATATTGAAGTACAACAAAAGGCAAGGGAACTTGAGCAAAGTACCCGCTACAAATCAGAGTTTCTTGCTAATATGTCACATGAGTTAAGAACGCCTCTCAACTCAATTTTACTGTTGTCAAGACTGCTGTCTGAAAATGGAGAGCAAAATCTGTCAGCAGACCAGGTAGAATATGCACAGGTAATTCAAAGTTCAGGAAATGGTTTATTGGTTTTAATTGATGAGATTCTTGACCTGTCAAAAATAGAAGCTGGTAAAATGGATCTTGATTTTACTGATGTAGCCATTGAGACTATCGTAAACGACCTTAAATCTTTATTTACGCTATTGGCTAAAGAAAAAAAGGTAGACTTTTCGATTTCTGTTGATCCGGCAGTACCTGAAAGGATAGAGACAGATAGCGTGCGTGTAGAGCAGATCTTAAAAAATCTTGTTTCAAATGCGCTTAAATTTACATCTCAGGGTTCAGTAAGTATTGATATCACAAACGCTCCTGATGACGCATTCGTTTCTTTTAGGGTAAAAGATACAGGTATTGGTATAGCTAAAGATAAGCAGCAGCTTATTTTTGAGGCATTCAGGCAGGAAGATGGATCAACACGCAGAAAATTTGGAGGCACTGGTTTAGGTTTGTCTATCAGCAGAGAGCTTGCAAAACTGCTGGGAGGTGAGATAAAATTAAACAGTGAAGCAGGTCAGGGAAGTGAGTTTACTGTATACATTCCTAAAATAAAACCTGAGGAGAAACCGGCTGCTGCTGAAAATAAGGATGAACCGTTGCTGTTGCCTGTACCGGTAAAAGAAGAGGCCGTTGCAGCCAAAGCCCGGACAGCAGCGAAATATTCAACTACTATTATTCCCCAAAATATTGCAGATGACAGAGACGTGATAGAAAAAGGGGATAAGGTAATTCTGATAGTAGAAGATGATACAAATTTTGCGAAAGCCCTGCTGGACTACACACGAAAGAAAGGATATAAAGGTGTAGTATCTGTACGGGGCGATGAAGGTATCGAGCTTGCAAAACTATTTACGCCTACAGGTATATTACTCGATATACAACTGCCGGTAATGGATGGTTGGGAAGTGATGGATGAGCTAAAAAGTGATCCACGTACAAGACATATACCAGTCCACATCATGTCTTCAAACCAGCTACGAAAAGAAAGTCTTCAAAAAGGTGCTATTGACTTTATTAATAAGCCTGTTGCATTAGATCAGATACAGGAAGTTTTTCAAAAGATAGAGCATGTATTGTCAAAAAAAGCCAGGAAAGTGCTGATAGTTGAGGAGAACCCAAAGCATGCAAAAGCCCTTGCTTATTTTCTTGAAACTTTTCACGTATCAGCCGAAATATCAAATGATATCAATGAAGGGCTTAATGCACTTCAAAAAGATACTATTGATTGTGTAATATTAGACATGGGCATACCTGATAACCAAAGCTATGAAACACTGGAAGCCGTGAAGAAAAACCCGGGATTGGAAAATCTGCCTATTATCATTTTTACCGGTAAAAGTTTATCAAAAGTAGAAGAACAAAAGATAAAGCAATATGCAGATTCTATTGTTATTAAGACTGCCTATTCTTATCAGAGAATATTAGATGAGGTTTCTTTGTTTCTGCACCTGATGGAAGAAAATAAGCAGCCTGAAAAGCAGAATGGAAAATATAAAATGTTAGGTGCTTTGAATGAAGTGCTGACTAATAAAACAATACTGATTGCAGATGATGATATAAGAAATATCTTTTCGCTTACCAAGGCATTAGAGCAACACAATATGAAAGTGTTGACTGCCATGGATGGTAAAGATGCACTGCAGCAACTGGAGGAAAACAAACATGTAGACGTCGTTTTGATGGATATTATGATGCCGGAAATGGATGGTTACGAAACAACAAAACGAATAAGGCGTGACTTTAGATGGAGGAATTTACCGGTAATAGCCGTTACCGCCAAAGCAATGTCTGGTGACCGTGAAAAATGTATACAGGCAGGTGCTTCAGATTATATTTCCAAGCCTGTAGACATTGATCAACTGTTGTCGCTTCTGAGGGTTTGGTTGTATGAAAAGGGAGCTAATAATATTTAGAATACAGTATTCCGTATTTAGAAACAAGGCATTGATCAATAAAATTGTGAAAGGCTATTGCGAGTTATTAACCTGAATGAAATCTGATCGTCTGGTACTTGTGGTGAACGCAAATGGCAGAAAACAGAAACATTTAAAATGAATACTGAAGTTGAATATTGAAATATAGTTGAACGGAGCGTCGCAACGACTGATTCCCAACGATATTTGCTGGCTAACAAAAGCTGTCGGAACTTTTTTACACAAATTACTTTCGCAGTAATTGATAAAACTATTAGACAGAAAGAATAAATTTTTTAAATATTGAGAACATCGAAATTGCTATTAAATATTTCAGTATCAAGTAAACCTTTTTAAAGTTAATGACATTGAATGCAAAGGACAAAACCATACTGATTATAGATGATGATGCAAGAAATATTTTTGCACTAAAAGCGACATTAGCTTCCCGTGGGTTTAAGTGCTTATCTACACAATCGGCTTCTGAAGGTATCGACTTACTTCGGCAGCAAGGTATAAAGATTGTATTAATGGACATGATGATGCCTGAAATGGACGGGTATGAAGCATTACAGTTAATAAGAAGCAATGATGCGATCAAAGGGATACCTGTGATAGCAGTGACAGCACAAGCTATGGTGGGCGATCGGGAAAAATGCCTGCAAGCTGGAGCCGATGATTATATATCCAAGCCGATAGATGTAGACGATCTGATGAATAAACTGGAAAAGTATTAAATATAACGGTAGTGGAAGCAATGATGGTAAATGATGAAGAGGTAGATATATTACTAAACGATTTGTTTGAAGTACATGGATATGATTTTACTGATTATTCAAGGGCATCTTTAAAAAGAAGAATTAATCGTTTGTTTGAGCTGGACCGGTTTCCAAGTTTTGCCGAATTCAGGTACAAAATAAGATCGCAGCAGGATTATCTGAAAAGATTTGTGGAGGAGATAACGGTGAATGTAACAGAAATGTTTCGTGATCCCGGATTTTATAAAACCCTGCGGACACAAATTTTGCCGGTACTTGCTACTTACCCACTCATTAGAATCTGGCATGCAGGCTGCTCTACAGGTGAAGAGGTTTACTCAATGGCCATTGTATTGAAAGAAGCGAACCTGTTACATAAATCACTGTTATACGCTACTGACATTAACCCGAACGTTTTACAAAGAGGAATGGAAGGCATCTTTCCTTTGAGCCAGATGAAACAATACTCAGAAAACTATATCCAGTCCGGTGGTATCAATGAGTTCTCCTCTTATTATTCTGCAAAATATAATTCCGCAAAATTTGATGAGCAGTTAAGAAGTAAGGTGATTTTTGCAACACACAATCTGGTATCAGACCGGTCTTTCAACGAATTTCAACTAATACTTTGCAGAAACGTTTTGATTTATTTTGATAAAGATTTGCAGGATAATGTTTTCAGCCTTTTTGATCAAAGTTTAGAGACTCTCGGTTTTATAGGTTTAGGTAGCAAAGAGACAATGCGCTTTAGTTCTGTCGGTACAAAATACAGGCAGTTGGATAAAGAAAAAATATGGAGAAAAATGTCATGACAACAAACTGTAACCTACTTGTCATTGGTGGATCGGCGGGAAGCCTTGAAATCATCAGCAACATTCTTTCTAACCTAAAAACTGATCTCAGGTTTCCTGTAATCATCGTCTTACATCGTAAAAGTCATGTAGACTCCATTCTTACCGACCTTTTTAGCTCAAAAACTACGCTGCCAGTAAAAGAAGCCGATGAAAAAGACTTTTTAGAAGCAGGCTGCATTTATATTGCCCCTGCTGATTATCACCTTTTGGTCGAAAACGATCGTACACTCTCTCTTGATTTTTCTGAAAAAGTAAATTTTAGCCGTCCAAGCATAGACGTTACTTTCCAAACCGCTGCTGACGTTTTTGGCAATACAGTTGCCTGCCTCTTATTGTCAGGAGCAAGCTCTGATGGTACGGAAGGATTAAAAATGGTAAAAAACAGGGGCGGATTAACGATAGTTCAAAGTCCATCAACGGCAGAAGTAGCTTACATGCCTCAGCAGGCAGTCTCAGCTGTTCAAATAGATTTCATTATTGATGCTGCTGACATTCCGAAATTTATCAATGGCTTTAGTGATGTACCAAATAATAGCCTGAAGTGACTTAAAAAACTTTTCTGCGAAATGTTTTAAAATTTTTTGCAGGGTTTCAAAATTTGCCTGCTTTTTTTCCTGAATATTCTTGTAATGGGAATTTTAGCTCCAAAATGATACGGCGTCAGACTTTTACAAGCTCTATTTTAATTGCCTTATAAGTGCCAAAAGCTGTTGGTTTTTCCATGAAAATAATGAATCCCTGCTGAGAATACTCCTCAAACTGTTCGGGCCTTATAAATGTCTCTGTCGTCTTAGTTTTTTTGCTGCTCATATCGTAATTTATGTAACTTTATTAATTGTTCTGTTGTGCAATTCTATTTAAGTTAAACCTAACACTATGCCAAAGAAAATTTGTAATTGGCGAACCGGCTTTTTTCGAATAAAAGGCTGAAAGCTTGCCAGGTGAAGTAGTAACGGGGAAATAAAGTGGGGCTGAAATGACATAAAAATTAATGAAAGTTTGCTTACTTTTTCATATTTTTTCGTTATAAATAAAATGCTATTAAAAAAGATTAATGGTATCCTATATTTAAAAACGATTAAATCTAAATTAGAGTATAAAATTTTAGAAAATGGTCAAGCAGGAAATAATAAGAAAGGGCAGTAAAGTGTATTTTTCTGATACAAGAGAAGAACCGGTAACGGTTTATGATAACCTCGACGGAGATATTTCAATTAAGTTAAAAAGAATGATAAATACCCATTCTGAGGAATTATTTCCTGTTCCATTAAGCCCTGTAATAATTTGCAGGTGTGGTTTTTTTAAAACTGATGAGTACGTTTTTGAACATCCCAAAGAGAAAATAGAGTTGGAAATAGATCACAATGGGGTAACGCACATGCATATTCGTACCCATGATAAAGTCATTGAATTAAAGGCGCTGCACGAGTTGCAATATTACTTCAGGATGTATACCAATAAGGAGCTTTCGTTTAAATAGGTATTAACTAATAGTTCTGTAGGCCTTATAGATGCATCACATTAAGCTGTAGTGCAAAAAACTACTTATAATACTCGTACTGATTGTATGATTAGTTAGATCATTTAGCATATAACCTATATTCTTCAGTTACAAATCCCGTTTTTTAAAAAGCGGGATTTGTAACTTCAAAGATACTTATGTCACGTAAGGAGTTTTTTGGAAAAGTCAGCGCAATTGCCAATAGCAATGCAGGTGCCGGCAGCAATTTGTAAATTAAGCTTTGAAGCACCCTTTCCGTCCGCTTGTTCATCTATGAGTACCAGGCTTATCAATCACTTCTTTTTGCTTGCGGCAGCTCTGCCGGTTATTGTTTGTCTGTTTCTTTTTGAAGATATTTAATTATTGCCATGCAGTCTTCATCACCTAATCCGTCTTCTAAAGCATTTTGAAAACTATCTTTTAGCGGTGAAAATAGTGGACTTTGTAACCCTTGTTCGCCAGCTAATCTTAGGTCTTTTGCAAGATGTTTAAGTGCAAAAGCTGCAGGGTAACTATCAGCCAAAATGCCAGGCGCTTTACCTTTTGTTATGCCATTTGCCAATGAACCTTCATTTACAATGGTTAACATATCTTCTGCTCTGATGCCATTTTCTTCGGCAAACAGCACAGTCTCGGCCAGTCCTTGTAAGTTGAGGCCAAGCAAATAATTGATGGCAAGTTTTGCTGCACTGCCCGCGCCATTATCACCAACGTTAAGAGTTGCTTTGCCAATGATGTCAAACATCGGTTTTACCTTTGTAAATGCCTCAGGTGTTCCGCCGGCCATTATTACCAACTGACCTTCTGATGCTGGTTTTACACTTCCTGACACAGGTGCATCTAAAAACTCATTTCTCGCTCCGATACACAAATCAGCAAGTTGTCTTGAAGTAGCAGGAGAAACAGTGCTCATATCAACAAAAATTTTTCCGCTGGGAGAGTGACTGAGCAGGCCATCTTCTTTTGCATAAATTTCTTTCACCGCAGTATCGTCAGATACCATTGTAAAAATGATAGAACTGTTATGCACCAATTGCTGCAAGCTTTCCTGCGAAAGCGCACCCGCTTCAACTACTTCGGCTTCCTTTTCTTTTGTTCTGTTATAGACGTGTACTTTAATTCCACTTTTCAGTAAGTTCAGTACAATCGCACTGCCCATATTGCCTAAGCCTACCCAACCTATTTCCGGATTATTCATAATCAATATTTGATTATTGATAGTATAATAAATGTACCAGACAGCGTTGAAGAAATCGAAAATGAAAGTTACAT
>Ga0210040_10007614_pt1 | contig 13064 bp, 13 predicted proteins | sample CryGeyCG12114_NA_FD_185462 | JGI IMG/M metagenome (GOLD analysis project Ga0210040, IMG submission 185462) | Groundwater microbial communities from aquifer - Crystal Geyser CG19_WC_8/21/14_NA (SPAdes) (version 2) | ecosystem: Environmental > Aquatic > Deep subsurface > Groundwater | place: USA... | reverse complement strand
CCGCTGGCTCTGCCCGCTGGCCCAGCCGGGCAACACCATCACCGCCCCCGTCCTCGCCGGCGAGCTGATGTCGCACCCCGACCCCGCTCCCTGAGCTTGTCGAAGGGCCCCCGCTTCCCTTAGTCAGCCTCCGTTCCCTGAGCTTGTCGAAGGGCCGTCCTTCGACAAGCTCAGGAGGCCCTCTCAGGCTCAGGAGGGCGTCCTTCGACAGGCTCAGGAGGCGGCCTCAGGCTCGAGAGGGCGTCCTTCGACCGGCTCAGGAGGCGGTTGGTCGGGCTCTGCCGTACCGGGCGACGAGCTCCGCACCCAGCCGCGCCAGCTCAGCGCGGACCGACTCCGGCTCCAGCACCTCGACGGCGGCGCCCCAGCCGGCGAGCGTCTCGGCGATGGTCAGGGCCATCGGAGCGGCGACGCGGACCTTGGCGCGACCGTCCTCGAGCTCGGCCACCAGCTCGCAGTGCCGACCGAACTGGACCTGCAGCACCGGTAGCAGCCGGGCCGCGACCAACACCGTCGCGGTGACGGGTGAGCGGCGCTGCTCCACCTCTTCGACCACCCGCTCCCAGGCGCGCGAGAGCTCGAAGTCCGGCGGCCGGTCGGCCGGCTCGTCGGTCACCGAAGCCTCAGCGATCCGGTCGACGCGGAACGTCCGTTGTCCCTGGTCGGTGCCCGCGACCAGGTACCAGACGTCGTCCTTGTCGACGAGCCCCCACGGGTCGACGACGCGCTGGGTCCGGCGGCGTCCGCGGTCGTCGTAGTGCAGGACGAGCCGGCGTCGGCTGACCACCGCGTCCTGGAGCACGTCGAGCAGCTCCGGGCGCGACCGACTGCGACCACCCCACTGGGTGGGATCCACCACCACCGCATCGGCCGCGGCCTCAGCGTCGGCGCGGAAGGGGTCGGGCAACGCCCGGACGAGCTTGCGCAACGCCGACCGGACGGGCGGAGCCACCGAGGCGGCCGGACCCGTGAGCAGGAACAGCGCCCGTGCCTCGGTCATGGTGAGACCGGTGAGGTCGGTACGGGCCCCGCCGACGAGCGACCAGCCGCCGGCGCGACCCCGCTGGGCGTAGACGGGGACGCCGGCCGTGGAGAGGGCCTGCAGGTCGCGGCGGGCGGTGGCCACGGAGACCTCGAGCTCGGCGGCCAGCTCGGCGGCGGTCACCTGCCCCCGTGCCTGCATGAGCAGCAGGGCCGCCACCAGCCGATCCGCGCGCACGCCTGAAGCCTCTCATCAAAAGTAGGCAACAGGTGAGCACTTATGTCTTCCAGGATGGGCGTACCGCGGCGGAGATCCCGCCCCGGCTTCGAGGAGTCCTGATGTTCCGTGGTCTCGCCACCCTCACCTTCTACGCCGACGACCTGGCCGCCGCGCAGGAGTGGTACACCGAGCTGCTGGGAGTGCCGGCCTACTACGCCTTTCCGCCACCGCCGGCCACGCCCGCCTACGTCGAGTTCCGGGTGGGCGACGACGGGGACGAGCTCGGCCTCGTCGACCGCCGGTACGCACCCGCGGGCTTGCCGGAGTCCGCCGGGGGTGCGGTCATGCACTGGCACGTCGACGACCTGTCCGGGACGCTCGCAAAGCTGCTGGAGATTGGTGCCATCGAGTACGGGCCGGTGACGCAGCGTGGGTCCGGCTTCACCACCGCGTCGGTGGTGGACCCGTTCGGCAACGTCCTCGGCATCATGCACAACCCGCACTATCTCGAGGTGCTCGCCAGCCGCACCCGCGAGTGACCGGTCAGCCGGCTCGATCCCGTGTCCGGAGCCGGTCCCAGCCTCTGCTCCCAGGGCCGGTCCCGACCACCGCTTCCTGGGCCGGTCCAGACCCCGCTCCCTGGGCCGCCCGGCCACCGTTCCCTGCCAGTCTCAGCCCCCGCTCCCTGAGCCTGTCTCAGCCCGCGCTCCCTGGGCCGGTCTCAGCCCCCGCTCCCTGAGCCTGTCGAAGGGCGTCCTTCGACAGGCTCAGGACGCGCTCCTTCGACCGGCTCAGGACGCGGTCAGGCGCGCCGGGCGTCGAACTCGAAGACCGTCCAGGACAGCGGCGGCAGTATCGCCTGCAGCCGGCCCTCGCTCACGGCGTGGTCGGCGAAGTCGACCGGGACCACCGCCTGGTGGTCGGTCTGGTTGCTGGTGTTGCGGTTCTGCCCCTCGCCGGCGTGCAGGGTGCTGGCCGCGCGCACGGCGCTGATCCCGAGGCCGCGGAGGTCCACGTCGAGGGTGGAGCTCTCGGCCAGGTCGCGGTTGGCCACGAACAGCGCCGCCCGGCCCGTCTCCTCGTCGTAGGTGGCTGAGGCGTCGACCACGGGCACGTCGGTGTAGGTGGGGGAGTCGTAGCGGTCGCTGGTGGCCACGACCTGCAGGACCTGACCGGCGGCGAGCCGGCGCATCTGCTCGAACGGGTAGGCGACGGTCTGCTTCCACGCCTCGCCGCCGGGCTCGGAACGCAGCAGGCCGATCACGTTCACCAGCTGCGCCTGGCAGGCCACGGTGACCCGGTCACCGTGCCGCAGCAGGGAGTTGAGAAAAGTACCGACCACGACGGCGTCGGTGACGGTGTACTCGTCCTCGATCAGCCGGGGGTGCTCGCTCCACTCCACCGTCCGACGCTTGGGCCCGTCCCCGTCGAAGCGCCCCTGGTACCAGACGTTCCACTCGTCGAAGGAGAGGTTGATGTGCTTGTTGTGCCGGCCGCGGGCCCGGACGGCGTCGGCGGTGGCGATCACGCTCTCGATGAAGAAGTCCATGTTGACCGCGGAGGCGAGGAAGGTGAGCGGGTCCTCGTCGCGCTCCTCGTAGTAGGCGTGGAGCGAGATGTAGTCGACGGTGTCGTAGGTGTGCTCGAGCACCGTCGACTCCCACGAGCCGAAGGTCGGCATCCGGGAGTTGGACGACCCGCAGGCCACCAGCTCGATCTCAGAGTCGATCAGCCGCATGGCCTTGCCGGTCTCGTTGGCCAGCCGGCCGTACTCGGCCGCCGTCTTGTGCCCCACCTGCCAGGGGCCGTCCATCTCGTTCCCCAGGCACCAGAGCTTGTAGTCGAAGGGCTCGGCGGCGCCGTTGGCGATGCGCTGATCGGACCAGTAGGTGCCGCCCGGGTGGTTGGTGTACTCGAGCAGGTCGCACGCCTCCTGCAGGCCACGGGTGCCGAGGTTGACCGCCATCATCACCTCGGTGTCCACCTGCTTGGCCCAGCGGTCGAACTCGTGCAGGCCGAACTGGTTGGTCTCGATCGAGTGCCAGGCCAGGTCGAGCCGGCGCGGCCGGTTCTCGAGCGGGCCCACGCCGTCTTCCCAGCGGTAGTTGGAGACGAAGTTGCCCCCCGGGTAGCGGACGACGGTGGGCCCGATCTCCCGGGTCAGCTCCGCCACGTCGCCCCGCAGGCCGGCCTCGTCGGCGCTGGGGTGGCCCGGCTCGTAGATCCCGGTGTAGACGCACCGGCCCATGTGCTCGACGAACGAGCCGAAGAGGCGGCGGGGGACGGGGGCGAGAGCAAAGTCGGCGTCGAGGACCAGTCGTGCAGTGGGCATGGTGCAACAACTCCTGCTGGCGGACGGGCCGGGACGCGGTACGCGTCACCCGGTGCGGAGGCGGCCGTCGTCGGGCTGCGCTCCGGATCTGACGCTAGTACAACGGGAGAAAACCGGCGACCCCCGCCTGCCCGGTCCCGCTGGTCGTGGCGGACCCACAGCAGACCCACACCCAGCAGCGATGTCCCGGACAACCCGCCCTCGCAGGCTGGACCCATGGACACCACACAACTGCTGGTCAACGTCGCCGCGCTGGTGGGCATGCTCCTCATCGCGCTGATGGCCGTCGTCCCTACCGCCATGGAGGCCGAAGGGGACCGGTGAGAGGCGCTTCGCTGCAGCGCCCGGCCGGGAGCCGCGAGCCATGGCCGGAGCGCCCGCCTGTCGCCTTCCGGGCGGATCAGACCTCCGGCAGCCGGAGCCGCGGGTCCTGGACCAGCTCGAGCAGGTCGGCCTGGCTGACGTCGAGCTCCTCCCCGCGCATGGTGTTCCGGGCGACCACGGTGATCAGCTGGTCGGCCTCCGCCCAGCACTGCACCTCGACGCCGCGGGAGACATCGATGCTGGTGCTCAGGGTGAACCGGTTGCCGTCCATCAACCGCAGGCTCTTGCAGCGCTGCTTCGTGGTCGTGCCACAGCGGGTCGCGGCCGAGGAATCGGTGGCGATCTGCAGGTAGACCTCGGTGGCCCCGCCCTTGAGCCGGTACAGCTCCAGACCCAGGGCGCCGCCTCGGCCCGCCCAGAAGCTGGGCGTGTCGTAGCGGGGGTCGTAGGAGAAGCTGTAGCCGGTGAAGTAGTGCCCCTCGGGGTCCAGGTGCGAGGCCATCACCTGCGACATGGTGCGCCGCCACTGCCGCATCACCGTGGCCTGGCACTCCGGCCGGCGGACGTCACACTGCCCGACGGCAGGAGTGCGGGGCGAGGTCAGGGACGGGGTCGGGGTGCTGGTGGGGACGCGTGGCGGTGGCTGGGTGGCCGCCTGCGGTGCCGCCGACCCGTGCAGGACGGTGACCGCGGCCAGTACGACCACCAGCACCGCGGCCACCAGGGCGGCGCCGGTCCGGCCCCGCCGCCGGCGGACCAGCTGCCGACCGTGCTCCAGGTCGCGGCCGGCTGAGGCAGCCGGCTCCTGGGGTGGCAGCGTGGCGGCGACCACCGACCGCAGCTCGTCCGCCAGGTAGTCGGCTCGCCGTCGTTCGGGACGGACTGCGCCCAGAACGGCCGCGCCCTCGGCCAGCAAGCGTTCGAGCGTGGTCACGGTGGTCTGCAGCACCCTTGCCGCCTCGGCGGCGGTCAGTGCTGCGTACCGGCACAGCACCAGCGCCGCGCGCTGCTCCGACGTCAGCCGTTGCAGCTCGGCCAGCACCGGGACGGGAGCGGTGGACACACCGTCCAGCAGCCGGACCCGGGCCCCCGCTGACCAGGGCGGGTCGAAGAAGGCGGGGTGGGGATGGGTCAGCGCGTGCAGCGCGTCCGCTCGCGGGCCGCTTTCTGACCCATCGGCGTACCGCCGGGCGAGGACCGACGAGGCGAGCCGTTCGGCGCGGTCCACGTCAGAAACCAGCAGCAGGGCGCAGCCGCGCACCAGGTCGCGGTACCGCTCGGCGAAGAGCAGGAAGTCGCGGTCGTGGCGGGTCAGGCCTGAGCGCGCGTCGGGAGGTCGCAGCCAGCTCGGACTCGACACCACGCCCTCACCTCCCTCGACCCGATCGTAGTTCGGGCAGACAGGCCCCAGAGGAGTTCGGAGCCGCCACCCGTTCCGGACCGGCGGGCCCCCGCGCCTTGAGCTTGTCGAAGAACCGAGCGGAGCCCGCGCCCTGAGCTTGTCGAAGGGCTGAAGGGCAACCGTGCCCTGAGCTTGTCGACGGTTGACCGCTCCCCGAGCCCGTCGAAGGAGCTCCGTTCCCTGAGCTTGTCGAAGGGCCAGGTGCCGACCGTTCCCTGAGCTTGTCGAAGGGCGCCTTCTCGTGCACCGGATGACGCTGACGCGTGCGTCTCCGGCCCTTCGACAAGCTCAGGGCGCGTGGTCGGGCAGGTGCCAGGCCGTGGCTTTCGCGGGTTCGGCGAAGCCCCTTCGACCAGCTCGGGGCACGGAGCCTTTCGACAAGGCTCGGGGAGCGTCAGGCGAAGAGGGCCTGGCCGACGTAGCCGCCCGATGCGGCGCCTGGGGGGACGGCGAAGAGGCCGGAGCCGGTGTGCTGCAGGTACTCGCTCAGCCCGTCGCCGCGGGCGATCTTGGTCTGCACGGGGATGTAGTGGGTGCGCGGGTCCTTGACGTAGGCGAGGAAGAACAGTCCGGCGTCCATCCGGCCGAGGCCGTTGCTGCCGTCGACGAAGTTGTAGCCGCGGCGCAGCATCTGGGCGCCGCCGTTGTTGTCCGGGTGCGTCAGCCGGACGTGCGCGTTGGAAGCGATCAGCGGCTGCTCGCCGCTTCCGGTCAGGTGGAAGTCGGGCTGGCTGAACTCACCGCCGCCGGACAGCGGGGCCCCCTCGGCCTTGCTGCGGCCGATCACCCGCTCCTGCTCGCGCAGCGGCTGGCGGTCCCAGGTCTCGATGGTCATGTTGATCCGCCGGGCGACCAGGTACGACCCACCGGTCAGCCAGGACTCGCGCGCGTTGCCGGCGGGCACCCAGACGTGCTGCTCGAGCAGCGACGGCTCCTCAGCCTTGAGGTTCATCGTGCCGTCCTTGAACCCGAACAGGTTCCGCGCGGTGGCCTGGGTGGTGGAGGTGGACGACGTCCGGCCGAACCCGAGCTGGGACCAGCGCAGCGCGGCGCGACCGAAGGCGATCCGGGCCAGGTTGCGGACGGCGTGCACGGCGACCTGCGGGTCGTCGGAGCAGGCCTGGATGCACAGGTCCCCATCGGACCGGTCGGCGTCGAGGTTGTCACCGGGGAAGTGCGGCAGCCGCCGCAGGGCCGCGGGCTGACGCTCGGCGATGCCGTACCGGTCCTGGCCGGCCAGGCGGAACAGCGAGGGTCCGAGGCCGAACGTGATGGTCAGTTTCGAGGGTGGCAGCCCGAGAGCCTCGCCCGTGTCGTCCGGCGGCGCGTCGTAGGGACCAGATGTCGCCCCGAACGGACCGGCGTCGCGACCCTGGGTCATCCGGGCAGCCGCGGCCGTCCAGTCCTGCAGCAGGGAGATCAGGTCTGCCCGGTCCTCCGAGACCATGTCGAACGCGGCGAAGTGCAGCCGGTCCTGCGCCGGGGTCACGATCCCGGCCTGGTGCTCGCCGTAGAAGGGGTAGCTCTGCACGTCGGCCGCAGGCTGCGCGGCCGAACTCTCCCGGGTGCCGATCCCCAGCCCGCTGGCCAGGCCGGCGCCGACCCCGACGGCTCCTGCCCCCGCCACCCCGAGCAGACCGCGGCGCGACACGCCGGACTGCGAGGCCTGTCGGGTCGGAGCGGACGCCTCCAGAACCGTGGCGGCGTCGTGGTCTGGGACGGCGAGGTCGGGGGCGCTGGAGGGGTCAGGGTGCATGAGGGTCTCCGGCTCAGACGACCGCGGCGGTGAGTCGCGACAGCGGCTCGGCCAGGGCGTTGACGGCGTCGGACAGGCTCTTGACCTCGGCCTTGGTCAGCTTGTCGTAGCTGACGAAGCCGTCGCCGGAGCGGTGCTGGTCCAGCAGCTTCTGCAGGGAGGTGAAGCCCTCGTCGATCTCGGTGTCCAGCGAGGCGTCCTGCTGCTTCAGCACCGGTCGCAGACCCTCGAAGCCGACCCGGGCCCCGTCCACGTTGGCCTGGAAGTCCCACAGGTCGGTCCGCGACCAGTACTCCTCCTCGCCGGTCACCTTCCCGGTGGCCACCTCGTCGAGCAGCCCCCGGCTGCCGTTGGCGATCTGGTCGGCGGTGAAGGTCAGGGTGCGGACCTTGCTCTCCAGGGTCGCGGTGTTCTTGACGAGGTCGGCGGCGTAGGTCTTGCGCTCGGCCTTGGTCAGAGCGGTGTAGCCCTTGGCTCGCGCCGGCCACAGGTCCTTCTCGATGCGGTGCCAGCCGGTCCACTTCTGCCCCGGCTCCAGATCGGCCTCCCGCAGGTCCATCTTGGGGTCGAGGTCGCCGAAGGACTCGGCCACGGTCTCGATCCGCTCCCAGTGCACCCGGGTCTCGGGGTAGAGCGCGCGGGCCTTCGCCACGTCGCCGGCGACGTAGGCGGCGGTGAACGCGTCGGTCTTGCTCACCAGCTGCTCGGTCTGGTCCTTGACGTAGGCCGCGTAGTTCTTGTTCGCGGTCTCCACGAGCTGGGAGTCCGTGCCGGCCGGGGTCAGCGCCTCACCGGAGTCCGACACCGCGAAGGCGCTGCGGATGCCGTCGCCGACCATGCCCGGCTTGCAGGCGGTGAAGTACGACCCGGGCGGAGCGGTCAGCACCAGGTCTCGGGACAGGCCCGGACCGATGTTCTCGACCTCGCCGAGGATCCGCAGCCCGTCGCTGGCCAGCAGGTAGAACTCGGTGACCTTGCTGCCCCCGTTGGTGACCGAGAACGTCAGGTTGCCCGAGGGTGCGGTGTCGGTGGAGACCGTGCAGCCGGCGTCGGTGGCCTGGACGCTCATCGCCCGTGGGTTGCCGTCGGGGCCACTGGACGCCTGCACGTTCTCGGTGCAGGCGCTCAGCAGCGGCACGGAGAGCACGGCGCAGACCGAGAGCAGGGCGAGGCCGGTGCGACGAGGTGACCGCACGGTGCGGTCGGCGTGGTGACCAGTCACGGTCAGGTCCTTCCGGCGGGAACAGGAACCGGCGCGGCCGGTCGGGGCTGAGAGGCGGGGCGGGCGTGCACCCGGCGCAGGAACACCGTCATGGTGGGCACCGCGTAGAGCAGCCAGGCCGTGGCCTCGAGGACGGTGGTGGCAGGGGAGAAGTTGAAGACGCCCTTCAGCAACGTCCCGTACCAGGAGGTCGGCGGGATCAGGCGCGAGACGTCGAAGGCGAGGGCGTGCAGGCCGGGCAGGAAATGTGCCTCCTGCAGGTCGTGCACGCCGTAGGCCAGCACTCCGGCGGCGACGATGATCAAGAAGGCGCCGGTCCAGGTGAAGAAGCGAGTCAGGTTGATCTTGACGGCGCCGCGGTAGATCAGGTAGCCGAGCAGGACGGCGACCGCGATGCCCAGGGCGGCACCGAGCAGCGGCGTGCCGTTACCGCCGGTACCCCGGGTGGCAGCCTCGGTCGCCGCCCAGAGGAACAGGGCGGTCTCCAGCCCCTCCCGTCCCACGGCCAGCAGCGCCACCACGGTCAGCGACCAGCGGCCGGCCTCGGCGGCCCGGTCGATCTGGGACCGCAGCGCGCCGCTCATCCCGCGGGCGGCGCGGGCCATCCAGAAGATCATCCAGGTGACGAAGCCGACGGCGAGGACCGACAGCCCGCCGCCGATCAGCTCTTGGGCCTCGAAGGTGAGGCCCTTCGGACCGAAGGTGAGCGCGGCGCCGAAGGCCAGGGAGGCGACCACGGCCACGCCGACTCCCAGCCAGATGCGCGGTAGCAGCTCGCGGCGGTCGGACTTCACCAGGTAGGCGATCAGGATGCTGACGACCAGAGCAGCCTCGAGACCCTCCCGGAGGCCGATCAAGAAGTTGGCCAGCATCGTCGTTCCCGCCTGCCGCTCCAGCGGGTGAGGCCCGCAGCTCTCCGGAGGTGAGCCTCGCCTAACTTATGGCAGCCTCCCCAACCTCGCAAGCGATGTGACCTCACCCACAGCCGGGTCTCACGACCCGAGAGGACCCGACGCGGTCCGCCAGCGGCGCGGACGAGACCGGCGCACGTATCGTCACCGGATGGCTCCTCCTGCTCCTGCGCACCGGCAACGCATCCTGATCAGCGGCGCGTCCTCGGGTCTCGGTGCCGAGATGGCGCGCCTCTGGGCTGCGCAGGGACGCGACCTCGCCCTCTGCGCCCGCCGCCTCGGCGAGCTCGAGCTGCTCCGCGACCGGCTGGTGAGCGCGCACCCCAGGATCACGGCCAGCGCGCACCCGGTGGACGTCCTCGACGTGGCAGCGGTCGACGCAGCCGTCGCGGACGCGGTCACCGAGCTCGGCGGCCTGGACCGGGTGGTCGCCAACGCCGGGGTGGCCCTGGGCGGGTCGATCGGCAGTGGGCACGCGGAGGGCAACCGGACGACGGTGCTCACCAACGTCGTCGGCACCCTCAACCAGGCGGAGGCGGCCCTGCGGCACTTCCGCTCCGTCGGACGAGGGCACTTCGCGGTGATCTCGTCCATGTCCGCGGTCCGCGGCATGGCCGGTCCGATGAACACGTACTCGGCCAGCAAGGCGGCCGTGGCCAGCCTGGCCGAGGGTCTGCGTACCGACCTCTACGGCACGGGCATCACGGTCTCGACGATCTTCCCCGGCTACATCCGCACCGCGCTGTCGGACGGCATGCCCAACCGGCTGTTCACCGCGAACCTGGAACGCGGCACCGCCGCGATCGTGGCGGCCATCGAGCAGGAGCGGCCACGGGCCTCCGTACCGGCCTGGCCATGGACGGCCGTCGGGGTGGCGATGCGGCTGGCTCCGCTGCCGGTGTTCCGGCTCTTCGCCGGTGGCTCACCGAACACCGGAAGCAGTCACTAGGACCGCTGCCTGAGCTCGTCGAAGTCCCTTCGACGGGCTCAGGGCGCGCGGCCCTTCGACAGGCTCGGGGAGCGGTCAGCTGGAGAGCGCCCGCCGGCGCGGCAGCTCGGACTTGGCGTAGCGGCCGATCTGGTGGGTGGCGGCGCCGTCCATCACCGCTCCGATGCCGCCACCGATCAGCGGGATCCGCTTGGTCATCACCAGGGCGAGGTTCTTGCCGCCGATCCGGCCGGCCAGGTCGGAGACGACCTCCTGGGCCACCCGGGCGTCGAGGTCGGGGTCGAAGACGGGTGCGGTGGCCACGGCCATCGGGGAGGTGGGCAGCTTGCCCTCCTTGATCAGCTTCACCACCTGCTCCCCGCCGAGCAGGCACATCACCAGCGCGGTCCGGACCCGGTTGTCGTTAAGGTCGTAGCCGCGCAGGTGGGCGATGGCCGCGATCATCCGCACCTGCACCACGGCCACGCCGGTCAGGTTCGCGGGGACGGCCACCGGCAGGACCGCGGCCCCGCCGAGGTTGGTGACGAAGCCCTGGGCCGAGGCGAGCCGGACGTGGAAGTCGATCAGCGCCTCGATCGCCGCGTCCACCGAACCACCGCTGCGCTGCAGCTGGCGGGCGGCACTCGCCTTGGCTCCGGGCAGCTTGCCGTAGCCGTCGATGGCCAGCTCGAGCACCCGACGCAGGACCCCGCCCGCCGCCTCGGGCCGGGCGACCGCAGACGCGACCGGACCGATGCCTCGGGCGATCATCTTTCCCATGTCCTGGGCTGACGGCATGCGCTCTCCCCTTCGATGGTTCTGCTCGCGTCCGGTCCGGGCGGAGCGTGCCGACGCTGGCAGCAGACTGCTCCAGCGTACGTGGCGAGGTGCCGCCGGTGGTCCGGTGCCACCCCGGTTCGACCCGGAGCGCGGGCCCGCTGGACAATTCCTGGGTGGCTGAGTCGCCGTTCGGGCCGCCGGACCTCTGGCGGCCGGACGACCTGATCGCGGTCAGTCGTGACTTCACCCCCGAGCTGGTGCTGGCGGCCTACCGCGCCGGCGTCTTCCCGATGCCGGCCCGGGGCGGGCTGATGGGCTGGTGGTCCCCGCTGGACAGGGCCGTGCTGCCCCTGGACGCGCTACGCGTCACCCGGTCGTTGCGCAAGATGGTGCACCGCTACGAGATCCGGGTGGACTCCGACTTCGAGGCCGTGCTGGCCGGCTGCGGGGACCCCGGGCGGCCGGACGGCTGGATCGACGACGACATCCGGCGGGTCTACCGGCGGTTGCACCGGGACGGCGAGGTGCACTCGGTGGAGGCCTGGACGGCGGACGGTGAGCTGGCCGGCGGACTGTACGGGGTGGGTCAGGGCGGCTTGTTCGCCGGTGAGTCGATGTTCCACCGCCCCGACATCGGCCGGGACGCCTCCAAGGTGGCGCTGGTGGCGCTGGTGGAGATCCTCACCGGCGACGGCGTGCTCGGCCGGCTGCTCGACGTCCAGTGGGCCACCCCGCACCTGCAGACCCTGGGGGTGGTGGAGATGCCTCGCCCGCGCTATCTGGAGCGGCTGGAGCGGGCACTCGAGCTGCCCGACCCCGACTGGGCCGCGGCCGCGCGCTGACCTGTCGTCGCGGACGCCGGTCGCCCTTCTCGCCAGGTCATCCCGGCGCACGCGAGAGGTCCGAGCCGCCGCTCACCGGTGCCGAGCATGATGTGGTGGCCATAATGGCTCATGCCCGAGATGCCGGAGGTGGAGTCGCTCGCGCACTTCCTCACCGAGCGCTGCGTCGGCCACGCGATCGCCCGGGTGGAGCTGGCCGCCTTCAGTGCGCTCAAGACCTACAACCCGCCCCTCTCCGCGCTGAACGGGCTCGAGATCGAGGCCGTCGCCCGGCACGGCAAGTACCTCGACCTGTCCGCCCAGGGGCTGCACCTGGTCTTCCACCTGGCCCGCGCCGGCTGGCTGCGTTGGAAGGAGTCGCTGCCGGAGGCGCCGGTCCGGCCGGGCAAGGGGCCGCTGGCCCTGCGGGTCCGGCTCGACGACGGCTCCGGCTTCGACCTCACCGAGGCCGGGACGCAGCGCAAGCTGGCGATCCACGTGGTGGCCGACCCGATGGAGATCCCGATGGTCGCCACCCTGGGGCCCGACCCGCTGACTCCGGACTTCGATCGCGACCGGCTCCGGGCGATCCTGACCAAGGCGGGGCGCTCCCAGCTGAAGGGCGTGCTCAAGGACCAGCGCACCATCGCCGGCATCGGCAACGCCTATTCCGACGAGATCCTGCACGCGGCGCGGCTGAGCCCGTTCAAGCCCGCCAGCACCCTGACCGACGCCGAGCTGGACGTCCTCTACCGGGCTCTCAAGGACGAGCTGTCCGGCGCGATCGCCCGGGCCGAGGGGCTGGCGGCCAAGGACCTGAAGGGGGAGAAGAAGTCCGGTTTGCGGGTGCACGGCCGCAAGGGCCAGGTCTGCGACGTGTGCGGCGACACCATCGCCGAGGTGTCGTTCGCCGACTCATCCCTGCAGTACTGCCCGACCTGCCAGACCGGCGGGAAGAAGCTCGCCGACCGGCGGCTGAGCAAGCTGCTGAAGTAGTCCGGTCCGCGGTGGAAGCAGCGCCGGACCCGGTGCCTTGACTAGGGTGGAGTTTGTGAACCCAACCGACGTGCCGACCATCCAGGCCGCTGACGTCGCGGCCCTGATGTCGCAGGGCTGGGCCCTGCTCGACGTCCGTACCGATGAGGAGTGGGCGAGCGGACGGATCCCGGGCTCGCAGCACATCCCGATGGACCAGGTCGTCGAGCGGCTGCCCGAGATCGGGGACCAGGTGCTCTGCGTCTGCGCAGTCGGTGGTCGCTCGGCTCGGGTGACGCAGTACCTGCGCTCCCAGGGCCGCGATGTGCTCAACGTGGACGGTGGCGTGCACGGCTGGGCCGCCGGCGGCGGGCCCATCGAGGCCTGAGGCGGCCGCGGCACCCGCCCGCCC